>FTCV01001839.1_pt1 | contig 43798 bp, 40 predicted proteins | sample 1639691 | NCBI WGS metagenome assembly FTCV01 (sample SAMEA3914864, study PRJEB12502) | metagenome | biome: forest; material: soil | place: USA | collected 2012-03-12 | depth 0.3 m
GGCGAATCCTGCTCAGGGAGACACGTTTCAGGCGCTGTTGCCAGCGCCTGGATGATGTTTCCTCTTTCGTTGATCACGGGTGGAGAATGGCATTGCTAGCTGAAGAGATAAAGCGGATTCAGGGTAACATCTCGCGTAGCGTCGGGCGTACCGCCAAGACCACGCTGGCGGGCGCCAAGGATGGCTCCGTTTGCGAAGCGAAGGCGCGGTCAGCCCACAGATGCGCCACTCGCACTTGCGGACACTTGCCAGGGCGGTTGGAAACCGCCGCTCCTTGCATAGGCCAAGCGCGCCAATTGCAAATTGGCCAAACCCCAGACCCGGGGTGTACCCCGGGTGGGCTCGGAAAATCCCCGGGGGAGGCTCGGCAAGTCCCCCGGCCACCCCTTCAATTCCTGAAAGATCCGCCAACCCCCCGCGTACTTGTCGGAATGAACCGATATTTCGCGATCTCGCTCATCGCCATGACCGCCGCCGCTCTCGTGGTCTTATCCGTCGCGCCATCTCCCCAACCCCCGCGCAATTCCGGAGAACTGCGCTCCGGCTGCTATGTCTGGCAACGCACCTGGGACGACGCCGTGCGAGACGCCGTCGGCAACGCACCAACCGACATCCACAGCCTTTGCCCCCTCTGCGCCGAAATCTCCTGGGACGCACACGGCCGCGCCGCCACCGCCTGGCCCAAGCTCGACTACGAAGCCCTGCGCAAATCGGGCCGCCCCATCAGCGCCGTCCTCCGCATCGACGCGCGGCCCGCCGATACCCGCGCCGACACCCAGATCTGCCAGATCGCCCAAACCCTCCTCCGCGGACTCCGGACCGCCGAAATCGAGCCCACGGAATTGCAAGTCGACTTCGACTCCGCGAAATCGCAACTCGCCACCTATCGCTCGACCCTTGCCACCCTGCGCCACGCCATCCGACCTCTACCCGTCCGCCCCACCGTCCTCCCCAGCTGGCTCTCCTCTGAGGAATTTCCCCCGCTGGCCGCCGAAAGCGGCTCCTATATTCTCCAGGTCCACGCCACCCGCGCTCCGCGACTCAATACCCCCGAGACCGCGCTCTGCGACGCCGAAGACGCGCGCAAATGGGTCGAAGAAGCCGGCCGGCTCGGCATCCCCTTTCGCGTCGCCTTGCCCACCTACACCTATCGCGCAGCGTTCTCAGCCAATGGCCGCATGCTTGGTCTCGAAGCAGAAGGCCCCGCCAAACTATGGCCGCCCGGCACGCAACTTCGCTATTTCCGGCCCGATCCCACGAAACTCGCCGCGCTCATTCACGACTGGATCGAAGATCGCCCCGCGGCTCTGCAAGGTTTGTTATGGTATCGCCTACCCGTCGCTACGGACCAACAAAACTGGCGCGCTTCGACCCTCTCCGCCGTCATGGCCGGCCGCGCGCCCCACGCCGAACTCCGCATCGAACAGACCGGCGGCTCGCCAACCGACTTGTGCTTGCTCAATGCCGGCGAAGCCGACATCGCCCTGCCCGCGCGCATTGTTGCCAGCTGCGTCGGCGAGATCGAAGCGGCCGACGGGATCGGCGGCTATCGCGCCGAAGTCTCGGGCCACAATGTTACTTTCATTCGCGAAGAACGCCTCGCCCAGACGCGGCTCTCCCCAGGAACACACCGGCCTCTCGGCTGGCTGCGCGCGGATGCGGCTATTCAAGTGCAATTGCCATGACCTCGCGGAAATCTACGATCCGCTATATTTTGGCCATCGCAACAATCAGCGCGATCACCTCCGGAGACGCCTGCGGACCAAATCTTCGGGAACGCCAACTGGAGTATGGCGGCAAACGGCTGCTGGAGGCGCGAGAGTTCTATGCGGAAATCCAACTAAAAACCCTCGCGCTCGAATTCCCGACACCTTTCAAAGCCCGGCGCGCAGCGGCTCCCCACCACTCGTACGAAGAACAGGACATCGCCGACTTCGACGCCGCTCTGGCGGCTGGAGCGCTCCAAACTAGTGATCCAGTCGCGGCTCGGCTCGCCCATAAACATATGCGCACGTTCCTCGGGCAACTTGCCGGCTTGACCAAAGAAGAAGCCGCGGCAATCCCGCCTGATATCTTTGAAAATCTGGAGCGACAGGAGTTTCCATCGGAATTTGCCGACTACCATCGAGGCGCTGTCGCCTACGCGCGCGCAGATCACACGGCCGCTCGCGCCGCCTGGGAAGGCCTTCTGGCGCGTCCCGAAGACCAACGTCGCTATCGATCCGTTGACGCCGCCTTCATGATCGGCGCGCTCGCTTGTGCGGATAATCTCGATGACGCGGGAAAGTGGCTGCAGCTCACGCGCGATTTGGCGCAGAAAGGCTTTCACGATACTTCGAGCCTCGCCGCCGCCACTTACAAGCGCGAAGCCGGCTGGCTCGAAGGGCGCGGCCTGCTGCACGAAGCCGCGGAGGCAAGCCTGCGCGCCATCTCCGCGGGTTATCCGAGCTGTGAGTGCGTGCGGCCGGAAAACGACCTACCCTCGAATCTTGCGCCCTTTGCCGCCGATCCGCTGCTCCGGCGCATTCACACCGCTTTGTTAGTTGCGCAATATTCGGGCGGCGAGATCGACGAGAAGAATACAGAGAAGCTGGACTGGTGGCTCGAAGCCTTGGACAAAATCCAGCTCAAGGAATTTGCCGGCGCCGAGCAGTTGGGCTGGCTTTGCTACAGCATGGGAAACTATGCGACCGCCCGCGGCTGGCTGGCGCACGCCGGCAAATCGGCCGAGGCGTTCTGGCTTGCCGGCAAGCTAGCCGCGCGCGCTGGCCGTCGTGAAGAATCCCTGCGCAATTACTCCGAGGCCTCGCGGCTGTTTGCCGCTCGACCCCAATTGCATTTCGAAATCACCGTCGAGGAGCCGGCGCTTCCGCCCCACAGCACTTTCGATGGCGAGGAAGGGATTGCCGCAGTCGACGCCGCGGATTTCCCCACCGCCCTGGCCTCATTCCTCCGAGGCGGACACTGGATCGACGCCGCTTACGTCGCGGAGAGGCTGCTCACGGTGAGTGAACTCGAGCAATTCGTGCTAAGACGCCCGTGGGATCCGCATTGGGACGAAACTCTGAAGAATTCCAGAGATTTCACGGTGGACTCGAAGATTCTGCAAACACACACAATTTGCGTTGGCTCCTGGCCCGAAGACTTTCCCGCCTCGGGCGATTTGACGAAGCGCGCCCACTTTATCCAAAAGTCGAACGGGCTAAATTGGCCGCCTATGTGCAAGCCCTGATGCGAGGCAACAATCACGCGCTCCCGGGCGAAGAACGCGCCCTGGCGCTTTGGGAAGCGGCGCTCGAAGCACGCTATCACGGCATAGAACTGTTTGGCTACGAAGGCGCTCCGGATTGGTTCGTCTACGATGGCGATTTCGACTTCGCCGACCCAGCCGAGGTTCGCACGAGCGGCGTCATCTCCGGCAAGTACGAGGGCGAAAAGGACACGCCCTTGCCCTCGGCGCTTCGCGCAGGCCCCGTCGAACGGGCGCGACTGGCAAAAAGCCGCGTCTCGCCGGATTTTCGCTGGCACTATCGCCATCGCGCTGCGGACCTCGCCTGGCACGCTGCCGCGCTGCTTCCCGCCAATGATCCTCGGCTGCCGGAAATGCTGGATCTCGCGGGACGTTGGTTGGCCGGCCAGGATGACGCGGGCGCCGATCGTTTCTACCAGGCGCTGGAACGCCGCTGCGCCAATACCGCGATCGGCAAGCGCGCCACCGCCGCGCGTTGGTTTGTCGATATCGGTGAATACACCATCCCAAACCGCCCAAAAGAGCCGCAGGCCCCAGCATCAGAATAAGATCGGCGCGCACATCCAAAGTTGCGGCTTTCAGCTACCCAGGCGCGAGCAAGCTCCGGCTTTCCGAATAACCTACGGTCTCAACCGCGCATCCAGCCGCTCGGCACGCAAACCGCATCCGCCGCGCATCGCACAAATATGTGATTGGCGCCTATACGGCAACCGGCCACCCTGTTCACGCTCGCCTCTCAACCGGCCCCTCCTCCTCAGACCCATGAAAAAATCCGCGCTCCTCCGGCTCGCTCTGCTTCTCGTTCTCCCCCTCTCCGTCCAGGCCGCTGGCAACAACTGGATGGCCTCGGCCGACGGCAATCTCTTCGTCTCGCAACTCTCCATCCCCGGCACACACGATTCCGCCGCCCTCAGCGAACCCTTTCCCGGCACCGCGAAATGCCAGAGCAACTCCCTCGCCCAACAACTCGCGGACGGCGTGCGATATCTCGACATTCGCCTGCACTACAATAGCGGCACTTCGCTCAACACCCAGCACGGCATCGTCAATGAAGGCCAATCCTTCGACACCGTGCTCACCGGCGCGGTGTTGCCCTTCCTCACGAGCAACCCCACGGAGTGCGTGATCATGTCGATCAAGGAGGAAAACAGCAGCGCCGGCGCGCAGTTTGCCGACGCGATCAATTATTACATCAATCAGTACAGCCCCTCGATGTGGGCGCCGTCGGTGACCACCATCCCCACGCTGAATAGCGTCCGCGGCAAAATCATCATCCTGCGCCGCTTTGGCGCGCAGACCAATGGCGCCACCGTCGGCATCAACGCCCAGGGTTGGTCGGACAACACGACCTTCACCACTTCGATTGGTTCGGGCGAGTCGCTCACCATTCAGGATAACTACAACGTCAGCAGTAACGACACGAAGTGGAGCCAGATCACGAGTCAGTTCACCTCGGCCTTCTACGGCAATCCGGACACGCTCTTTCTCAACTATACCAGCGGCGTCGCCTCCATCTTGGGCGTCCCGAATATCACTTCCGTCTCGAACGACATTGATTCCCGTCTGACCTCTTACCTCGGCTCGAATCTCAGCGGCCGCCGCGGCGTAGTTGTCATGGATTTCGAGACCTCGGCGCTCTGTTCTCTCATCTACAATCCCGCCTTCCTCTGGTACGACGCCGAGAATCTCGCGGTGCAGGCATCCTCGGGCGACACCTATCGCACGATCACCGACCCGGCCTTCAGCGGCAACGAAGGCACGATCCTCGATGCCAACGCCGCTGGCGACTACGTCACCCTGGTGGTTCCGAACGTGACGCACCGCACCTACTCCGTGCGCATCGGCGTGAAGAAACTAAACACTCGCGGCATCTTCCAACTCGCCATCGGCGCCGCCGGCAGCACGACGCCCACAAATCTCGGCACACCTCAGGATCTCTATTCCTCCGCCGCGCAATTCGTGGAACTCAACCTCGGAAACTGGACCCCATCTTCGAGCAGCGACAAATGGTTCCGCTTTACGATCACCGGGAAGAATGCGAGCAGCACTGGCTTTAACGAGTGCCTCGACTACATCCTGTTAATCCCGCAGTAATAACCCCCAGGCGCATCACTTCTTCGCCTGCTTATAAAACTCCGCCTCCGCCTCTTCAATGAGATGGTAATCCGGATGTTTCTTGACCAATTCACGATAGTCTTCGCGCGGCGGCATCCCGGCCAATGAAAAGAATCGCGACAAACTATACACCCAAGGCGTGGGCAACGACCCATTCGTCGCGCCCACCCTCACCGAGGGATCGGCTCCGCTGACCAGCGCATAGTTTCGGCACTCGAAACAAATCGTGAAACAAAACATCGAGCCGTCTGCGCGGACGATTTCCACGCGATGATGCGGCTCAAAGCACATCGCCATGCCAAACGGCGACGGCGCAAACCACCCGCCCACCGCCGAGCGCAGGTCCGCAATCTGCCTGGCTGAGGCCTTTTTGCGATCGAGCGCCAGCTCCGGGCCGGCGATTCCGCGGTAGAATTCGACCAGCGACACGGACTTTGCGCCCTCGAGAGCCTCCGAGATCGTGTGCGCGTCCTTCCACGATGACCGACTCCGCACCAGCAGCGAAAGCACATAGCCGCTCACACAGGCTGCGAGCAGCACGAGCAGCAGCATGCGCCGGACGCCAATCCGGTTATTTCGATTCAGATTCATCATGAATGGTCAATGCCGCCGGGGTGGCGGGCCCATGGGAAGATTCGGATAAGGCAAAGCGTAAAACACGCGTTCCGATGCACTGCAATCCTCGATTCGAGATTTCAATTTTGGGGTGAAAATGGGGTGACGTCACTGAGCGCGGAGCGAACCGATCGAAGCGAGTCGAAGGCCGGCCTCACGCCCAGGCAGCCCTAAAGGAAGCACGGGAATATCCCTCTAAGCAAACCCCCGTCGTCCAATATATTCTCCTATCATGACTCCCAAGACAGCCCTCCGCTTCGCCGCCGCGCTCCTCCTGGCGACGTCCGCGCGGCTGTACGCCGCCACGCCCGCCGGGCTCGCCCCCTTTCTCGAGGATCACTGCATGTCGTGCCACGACGCCGACACGAAGAAAGGCAATCTCGATCTGGACGCCCTCGCCTTCCAGCCGGATGACCCGAAATCCTTCGCCGAGTGGGTAAAAGTCCACGACCGGGTGCGCGATCACGAGATGCCGCCCAAAAAGGAAAAGCAACCCGACTCTGGCGCCCAGACCGCCTTTCTCCAGGCCCTCGCCACTCCGCTCGCTGCTGCCGATGCCCGCCGAGCCTCCACCGAAGGCCGCTCCACCTGGCGCCGCATGAACCGCTACGAGTATGAAAACTCCGTGCGCGACCTCCTTGACGCCCCCTGGCTGCAGCTCAAGCAAATGCTGCCCGAGGATGGCGAAGCCTTCCGCTCGAACAAAGTTGGCGACGCCCTCGATATCTCGCACGTGCAGATGTCCAGCTACCTGGCCGCGGCCGATTTCGCCCTGCGGGATGCCTTGGGAAAAAATCTGGAAAAACCCGAATTCAAAGTCACCCGCTACTACGCCCGCGAACAGCGCTCCTTCACCGGCCATTTCGAGTTTGGCCAATTCAACTCCAGCCCCGAGCGTGCGACTTTCCCAGTCCTCGGCGCCGCCGGACCCGACCCCGCAGTGCTGGATAAAAAAGCCGCGCTCACCGTCGGCAGCGCCAATCCTGAGCGCCGCGAGCAGGAAGCCGTCGGCCTCGTGGCCAGCAGCTACGAACCCATCGAGCCCACCTTCAATAAGTTTCGCGCGCCGGTCAGCGGCCACTACAAACTGCGCTTCGATGCCCTCACCTTCTGGGCCGGCCCCGACAGCGAGAAGCGCTGGTGGCGGCCCAGCCGCACCGATCTCTCGCGCGGTCGCACTCGCGAGCCGATCACCGTTTACTCCGAGTCCCCGCCGCGCCAGTTGCGCCGCCTCGGCGCCTTCGACGTTACGCCCGACCCCAGCGTGCAGGAACTCGACGTCTGGCTGCTCGCCGGCGAGACCGTACGCCCCGATGCTGCGCGCCTATTCCGTTCGCGTCCGCCGGATTTCCACAATCCGCTCGCCGAAGCCGATGGCCAGCCCGGCGTCGCCTATCGCTGGCTGGAGGTCGAGGGCCCCATCATCCAGGACTGGCCCACCGTCGGCCAGCGGCTCCTCTTCGGTGACCTGCCCCTGAAGCAAGGCGCCGCCGGCCTCGAAGCCGTGCCCGCCGATCCGCAGGCCGACTCCGAGCGGCTCCTCCGCACCTTCATGGCTCGCGCGTATCGCCACCCGGTCGAGGAAGCCGACACGCAACGCATTCTCGGCCTCATCCGCGGCGCCCTTGATCGCGGCTATAGCTTCACCGACGCCATGCTCGCCGGCTACGCCGCCGTACTCTGCTCGCCGGCCTTTGTCTGTCTGGAAGAAAAGCCCGGCCGTCTCGATGACCATGCCCTCGCCGAGCGGCTCGCCTATTTCCTCTGGAACTCCCCTCCCGACCAAACCCTGCGTGACGCCGCCGCCCGCGGCGATCTCCACGAGCCCGCGAAGCTGCGCGAGCAGACCGACCGTCTCCTCACCGATCCGCGCTCCCGCCGCTTTACCAATGCCTTTCTCGACTACTGGCTCGATCTGCGCAAAACCGGCTATACCTCGCCCGACGAGGCCTTGTACTCCGACTACTATCTCGACGATCTCCTCGTGGAATCGGCCACCCTGGAAACCCAGGAATTCTTTACCGAGCTCCTGCATCGCAATCTCCCGAGCTGCAACCTCATCGCCTCGGATTTCGTCATGATCAATGAGCGCCTCGCCGCGCTCTACGGCCTGCCCACCGCGCCCAAGGTCAGCGAACTCGAGAAATCCGACGGCATCCCCGAAGGCGACCCTGCCCAGACGGCCTACATCGATGGCGTGCAAATCCGCCGCGTGCCCTTGCCACCCGGCAGCCTGCGCGGCGGCCTCCTCACCCAGGCCAGCGTGCTGAAAGTCACCGCGAATGGCACCACCACCTCGCCTGTCCTGCGCGGCGTCTGGATCATGGAGCGCATCATCGGCAAGCGCCCGCCGCCGCCCCCGCCCAGCGTCCCCGCCATCGAGCCCGATACCCGCGGCGCCACCACCATCCGCGAGCTGCTCGACAAGCATCGCTCCCAGGCCAGTTGCGCCGTGTGCCATTCGAAGATCGATCCCGCCGGCTTTGCCCTTGAGAGCTTCGACGTCTGCGGAGGCTACCGCGACCGCTATCGCGCGCTCGGCCCCGGCGTGAAGGAAAAAGGCATCGGCAAAAACGGCCAGCCCTTCGCCTTCCATCCCGCTCAGACGATCGACCCCAGCGGCGAATTGCCCGATGGCCGCAAATTCGAAGACATCCGCGGCCTGAAAAAACTCCTCCTGGCCGACGAACGCCAGGTCGCCCGAAACCTCACCACCCAGCTGCTTGTCTTCGGCACAGGCGCACCCGTGCGCTTCGGCGACCGCCCGGAATTGGAAGCCATCCTCGATCGCGCTCAACCCAGCGACTACGGCGTCCGCTCGATTGTCGAAGAAATTGTCCAAAGCAACCTCTTCCTATCCAAGTAGTACAAGATATGAACCCGCCTGGCTCATTCGTCTCGACCCAGCTCGCCGTCTCCCGCCGCACCTTCCTGCGCGCTTCCGGCGTAGCGCTCGCCCTCCCCTGGCTCGAAGCGATGCTGCCCGCTTTTGCCCGTGCTGCGGAATCCGACGCCAAGCCGCGCCGCATGCTCGGCATTTGCAATAATCTCGGCGTGCTGCCGGACAAATTCTTCCCCAACGAAAGCGGCCGCGGCTACGCGCTCTCGCCCTATCTCGAAGAACTCTCCCGCCATCGCGACGACTTTACCGTCTTCAGCGGCGTATGGCACCCCGATGTCGACGGCGGCCACCCGGCGGACAATTGCTTTCTCACCGCCGCCCCACACCCGGGCAATGGCGGCTTCCGCAATACCATTTCGCTGGACCAGCGCATGGCCCAGCAGATCGGCACGCAGACCCGCTTTCCGTCGCTCACCCTCGGCGTCAATGTCTCCCAGGGCTCACGCAGCCTTTCCTGGACGGCCGGCGGCGTGCTCATCCCTTGTCAGGACAAAGCCTCCGAAATCTTCAAGAAACTCTTCCTCCAGGGCTCGCCCTCCGAAGTCGAAGCCGAGGTCCGGAAACTCGAGCTCGGCCGCAGCATCATGGACGCCGTCGCCGACCAGACCCGCAGCCTCCAGCGCGGCCTCGGCTCCCGCGATCGCGAGCGCCTCGACCAATACTTCACTGGCGTCCGCGAGCTGGAACAGCGTATGGACGCCTCCAAGGAGTGGGAACACAAGCCCAAGCCCGTCGTGCAAGCCGCACCCCCGAAGGATCCCACCGATCCCAAGGAATACATGGAAAAGACCCGGCTCATGTATGACATGGCGCGCCTCGCCTTCGAGACCGATTCCACCCGCGCCATCACGCTCCTGCTCGATAGCGTCAATTCCCCGGCGCTCGATATCCCCGGCATCGAAATCACCGACGGCTACCACGGCCTCTCACATCACGGCAAAAACCCGTCGAAACTGGCGCAACTCGAGTCCATCGACCGCTCGCACATGCGACTCCTCGACGGCCTCTTCACCGCCCTCAAGTCCGTCCAGGAAGGCAACGACACCCTGCTCGACCGTTCCATGATCCTCTACGGCTCGAACCTCGGCAACGCCAACACCCACGTCACCACCAATCTCCCCGTCCTCTTCGCCGGCGGCGGCTTCAAGCACGGCCAACACCTCGCCTTCGACCGCGAGCGCAACTACCCGCTGCCCAATCTCTTTGTTTCGATGCTCCAGCGCATGGGCCTGGAAGCCGACCGCTTCTCCACCTCGACCGGAACCATGCGCGGGCTGGAGTTTGCGTAAAGGCAGGCAAAACCCATAAAAGGAGCACGGGCATTCCTGCCCGTCCCGCGCGCCACACGCCGGCGCATATTTATGTGCGCAGGCGTTCCGAAGAAGCGCAGTCGTATGTTGCCTCTGTAAGGCCGCAGAGCGGCGTGGTGGGGAGCATCTCGATCAAATCGGCGAACCTCCAGCGATCGTTTAAACAATCGCGGATGGGCATTTCACCGAGTCTCTCGACTCGTTATGAAAAGTATTGAATACGGTATTTTTTCACCCTACAAAAGTCCCGCCCACGGTTTATCCGTCCGGTTTGGACTGCCTCCTGCCGTCTGGACTTCTTCGGCGCCCGAGCACCTCCCATATGTCGAAATCCGCACTGAAAATCGCCTTTTTAATTATAACATTTGCGGTCGGGCTCCGTGTTCATGCAGAGCCGGCGACGCTGTATGCGACCTGGTCAGGCGACCCGATTAATAACGCCAGCGCCACCGCCGTCATCACATATGACGATGCGGCTTTTCTCCTCCCGAATTCCGGCAATTTCGATCTCAAGACGAAGCCCGTTTCCATTTCGGTCTACGTCTCGAATTCACTCAATAACACCTCCAATTCGACGGTCTTTCACTTGGCCGATTTCCAGGCGATCTTGGTCAATCTCACCGCCCCCATCAATCTGACTTCAAACTGGGTGGGACAGGCCGGACTCGACGAATTTGCGATCGTCGGAAGCGCGTTCAACACGCCCAGCGTCGTCGGCTCCACCGGTCTCGGCGTGCTGATTCCCGGAGTACAGGTCGTGGAAGCAATGACCCTGACGAGCCTCAGGCTCGTTCCTTCCTCTCTCACCCCGGGAAGCCCCGTGGCCAATCTTCCCAATGGACTGATCCTTTCCAGCATGACGACTCCGGCGCTGGCCCCGAATGGCGTCGAATATTTCTCCGGATCCATAAAATCGATCCTGAAACCCTCGAATTTGGCCTCTGGAACCTCCAGTTGTCTGCTGAGCTGGGATCCGTCATCGGGAGCGCTCACCGCGTTGCTCCGGAGCGGCACCTTCGGCTACGTCACGCCGCACGGCGAACTATTCTCGTTCAAGAGTTTTGCCTATCCGGTCTACACGAACGGCCAACTCTTTTTTCAGTGCACGCTTGCTACCGGCACTTTTTCTAACTCCGACGGCACTCAATCGTACGCCGACAAGAACAGCGCCGTGACACTGATGTCGAATGTGCCGGGTTCCAACGTCGTCACGCGATTGGCCCAGCAAAGCCAGCTAGTGCCATTGCCGACGGGCTACTACTTCAAGAAATTCCTTTGGTTTCACGGGGTGGCCGGCGGGGCGTTCATTGGCGCCCAGACTCAAGATACCAGCACTCCTCCGCATTCCGGCGCCGGCGTCTATTATTGCGATGGCACAACGATTACCCCGGTGGTCGTGGCCGGGCAGACGATCACGATCAATGGGACGGCGGGGTATGTCGTCAAATCCGTCGGCGCGCCGGTCGTGGGAGCTCCAGCGCAAGCAGATACTCGCGTGGGAAATGCAGACTCGGTCGCGCTGATCATTACGACCACCACCAGCGGCGTGACGGCCCTGAAGCGCTTCACCGTGCCGCAACTCGTGCCATAACATTTGCGGCTTCTTTTTGACTCCTTCGAATAAATAAAGCGCACATTTAAGCGCGCTCGACGGCGCTCCTTTGGCGCACCCGAGCCTCAGTAGGGTCTCGAGACGCATCAGAATAAACCCTCGCAGGAAACCAACGATTACTCCACCTGCCGAAGCTGAATCGTATCGATGATCTTCTCGTGCGCCAGCGCATTGGTGATCACCACCAGCCACGTCCCTACATCACACCATTCCCGGCGTTTCAAATATTGGATCGCCGCCCGGATGGTATCTTCCGGATCGTCCTCGAACTTGATGAGAAACGGCTCGATCCCCCACGGCAGCAACAATTGCCGGAAGAGCGCTTCGTCGTCGGTGAATGCGTAGATCGGCACGCCTTCCGCGCGCAGCGCCGCGAGGTTGTAGGCCAAAAAGCCGCTGCGCGTGAAAACCACGATGCCCGATTTCCCCAGATCCTGCGCCAGCGTCGCCGCCGACCGCAGCATCTTCGCCTTTGGCATATCCAGCTTGATCGTCTCGTTGAGCAGCCGCTTGATGGAAGGCTCGATGCTCGTGACGATATTTTTCAGCACTTCGAGACAATCCAGCGGATAGGCCCCGGTCGCCGTTTCACCGGAGAGCATCACGGCATCGGCGCGCTCCCGCACGGCATTCGAGACATCCGAAATCTCCGCCCGCGTGGGCATGGGACAAGTGATCATCGATTCCAGGAGCTGGGTCGCAATGATCACCGGCTTTCCGTGCGCGAGGCAGCACTCCACGATGCGCGTCTGCACGAGCGGCAGGATGTAGTAGTCGATCTCGATCCCGAGATCCCCGCGCGCCACCATCACCGCATCCGACTCCTGCACGATCGCATTCAGGTTCCGCACACCGGCCTGATCTTCGATCTTGGCGATAATGCGCGCCTTGGAATTCAAGCCATTCAGCACCGCCCGAAGCGTCTGAATATCCTCACTGCGGCGCACGAAGGAAAGCGCCACGAAATCGATGCCAGCCTCCACGCCCGCCTTCAAGTCGCGCTCATCCTTCTGCGTGAGCGAGGGCAGGTTCACATCGACGCCGGGTAGATTGATGTGCCGCCGCGAACCCATGCGCGCGGGATTCAGCACCCGGCAGCGCACCCAGGTCTCCTCCTTCTCCAGGACTTCCATGCGGATGAGTCCGCTATCCACGAGTACCGTGGCGCCGATGCGCACATCTGCCGGAAAACCCGGATAGTTCACATCGATCGCCAGCACTCCCACCGGCGGCTTGACTGTGTGAAATTCAAAGATGTCGTCCGTTTTCAACTCGAGCGGCGCCGCGACTTCGCCCGTGCGAATCTCCGGCCCCTTCACATCCATCATCACCGCGACATGCCGGCCGACTTCTTTGGAAACGGCGCGAATCCGCGCGATGACCGCTCCGATCCACTCCGCCGATGAGTGGGCCATATTCAGGCGGATCACATCCACTCCGCCGCGGATGAGTCGTTCCAGCTTCTCCGGGCTCTCTGTAGCCGGTCCCAGGGTTACAACAATTTTGGTCTGTCGATAATAGCCTCGCGTCATTGGTAAAGCGCACGCGCCGATTCAGTTAACCGGCACGCTGAATTTAAAATGGTGGATCCATCGCGAGGAGAATCGACGACCCGCGGAGGTTGTCGCAAAAACCACCCTCCGCGTAAAGTTCGAATGTCACTTTCCGTGTGACAAATAGCCACGCCTCAGCCGCATGCGTCGATACGACTACGGTAAACCCGCCGCCCAGCGCGTGATCCGCGACATGATCTCCCAATTGTCGTGATTTTGAATCGCCACCCCGCCCACGCCTTTGCCGCTCAGTGCATCATTCGTGATCCAGCCGGCATCGGTGACCGCCACGAAATGTCCTTTTCCTAGCGTCGCCCCTGCCATGAGGATGCCCGCGGCGTCGCGCGGCCCTTTCTCCGGTTTCTGCGCGAGATCGTTGGTCACGATGGCGCGGGGCTTTGCCGCATGTCCCGGTGTCAGCACAATCTGGTTGCCCGTATAGTAGGCCCAATGGAGGCCGCCGAGGAGCGGAGCCGTCGCGGGCAGGGTAAGCCGCTTGGCGTCGGTGTAGTTGCTCACGTACTTCATACCGAAGGCCTGCAGGAGGGCATTGAAGTCGTCGATCTCCAGATTGTGGCCTTCCTGATTTGCCATGACGATGAGCCCGCCGCCTTCCCGGACGAAACGGGTGAGCTCGGCGACATCGGCCGCACTGCAATGCGGAGGAGGAGGATTGGAGCCGGAGGCCTTGTCGTTCGGATTCGAGATGAGCACGACCGAGACATCCTGCAGCGTATCCATATTGAGCTGCTGATCGTGCGTGCGCGTCTGGAAGCCTTGTCCAAGCTTCTCGAGCACCGTGCGATAGGCGCCCGTCGGCGCATAGCGATTCTCACCTTTTGCATTGAAATACAGGCTGTAGAGCAAGACCGGCTTGGCGTCGGCCGCCCAGGCGCCAGCGGTGGAAACACTATACGAGACAAGGGCGAGCAAGGCGGCGGCAAGGCCGCGCCCGAATTGGAGGGAGATATTCATAACAAAGGAAACTGACAGTGGATGTTTGGAGATTCGCGGGAACAAGGCAATGAGGGACACGAGATTAATCCAAATGCACGACGCCGCTTTGGATCGCCACCGCCACGGCGTGGGTCCGATCGTTGACCTTCAGTTTCTGAAAGAGATGGCGGAGATGTACTTTCACGGTGACTTCAGCAATACACAGCGCATTGCCGATTTCTTTGTTGGTCTTCCCTTTGACCAACATCTGCAGCGTCTCCAGCTCCCGGCCGCTGAGATCGGGCCGGGCCTGCCGCCGCCCCATGCGCGCGGCCACCGCCTCCGGAAGATAGGATTCGCCACGATGCGCCTTGCGGATCGTTTCGATCAATTCCTCCTGCGACACTGTCTTGAGCAGATAGCCGCACGCTCCCGCTTGCACGGCGCGATAGATGTCTTCGTCGCCCTCGTAGCTGCTGAGAATGATGATGCGCGCCTCAGGAAATTCCTTACGAATCGCTGTGGTGGTCTCGACCCCATTGCCCAACGGCATGCGCAGATCCATGATCGCAACATCCGGCCGATGCTTGCGATATTGCTCGATCGCCTGCGCGCCGGTGGCGGCCTCGGCGACGACGACAAAGCCCGGTTCCGTGTGAATGGACTCGATCAATCCGACACGAAAGATGAGGTGATCGTCGACCACGAGCAGGCGGATCTTGGGGGGCTTCATACTGGGAAGGAGTTCGCGAGGCGGTCGCTATCTTGGGCTCCGTTCGTGGCAGAGTCGAGCGGCACAGTGACCCGCATCCGCACGCCTTCCCCGGCGCGGCTCTCGAGCGAGAGCGCGCCGCGGAGCTTATCCGCGCGCTCGCGCATTCCGGCGAGGCCGAAATGACCACTCGCCGCGGCCGGCTGCAGATTGGGATCAAAACCGTGGCCATCGTCGGAAACCGTCAGCGCGACCTCAGCGGCGCCAAATTTTAGAGCGACTTGGATACGGCTGGGCCGCCCATGCTTCGCCGCATTCGTCACCGCTTCCTGGCCGATGCGGAGCAAATCGCGCTCGATTTCCCCAGGCAAGCGGCGCACGTCGCCTTCGATTTCGAAAACCAGCTCGATCCCCTGCCCTGCCACAATCGGCTGCGTGACTTCCTCCAGACCCGCCACCAGATCCCCTTTCTCCAGCGCCTGGCAGCGCAAATCCCACACCGATCGCCGGGCCTCCAGCCGGCAATGCGTGAGCATGCGCCGCGCGAGATCCAGCGATGGGCCGACGGACGGCGGCGCCTGCTGGTACTTCCGGCCGACCGCATCGAGCTGCATGGCGAGCCCCGCAAGTTCCTGCTCCAGGCTGTCGTGAAAGTCGCGAGCGAGCCGGGTGCGCTCTTCGAGGACGGCCTCTTTCTGCGCTTTTTCCAGGATGATCCCGGTCTGCTCGGCCACGCGCTTGCGCAGGAGCCAGATCCAGCAGCCGCCAAGCGCGACCACGAGTAAGGCTGCAGCGAGCGCGCGCAGGAGGCGGGCGGCGGTCCACCATGACGGGCGTTCCACCACCGCCACACTTTCCGCGGAGGGCAGAAGCAGTTTGAATGAGGTCGGAGTAAACTGTGATCTTTCTTCCGCCGCTTCCTGCACCGAACAGATGCCTGTAAGGCGCAATAGGCTTCCGTTCTCATTAGCCTCTGGAAATGGCTGCCCGCCCGTTCGCACGAGTTGCGCGTTGAAAAGCGCATGGTCTGCTTGCAGCAACAATGTCTCCTCATCGCCGCGCCGCACCGTCTCCAGCAGAGTCGCTTCGAGGCTGATCAACTCGGCGTCATGATTCTCCGCCAGCAATCGGCGCACCGTCACCGGCGTGGCCGCGGGAGCTGATCCGGACCCCGTCTTGCGCACCACGGCATCATCGAGGAAGGGCGAAAAGGAACCCATGCTAAGAAAGCCCAGCGCCTCGACGAGATCTCCCGCATGCAAAGCTTCGGCTTGTTGCGTGAGGATGAGCAGCGGTTGCCGTTGGTCGCGGAGATACAACACGTTTGGCGCCTGGAAGAGCACTGTCCCTGCGACTTTGACGCGATGGGAAAAGTTGGCGCCCTGCGGTTCGTACCGCGCCAGGCTGCCCACGGCATGCGCCGGCGCGGAAAATGGATCTTTCGGCGCCGGTGTCTCCACGGTGACATTTGCCAGGCCGTCCACATTCAGGCGCGCACTCACCCACTGGCGATTCGTGGTAAAGCGGCTGCTCACCACGCCGCGCAGGCGGACCTGCGCATCGACGAGCCACCGGCCATCGGTATCCGGCGGATGAAACAAATAGGCTCGCAGCCGGCCGCCAGCCGCGGCCACCTGCAAGTCCAGACAGCGAAAATCGGCGATATAACGTGCGGACCGAACGACGCCCGCGATCTCCGCGACCTGGCATTCCGAAGCGCCGAAGGCCAATTGATCGATGGTGCGCAGCGCGGCAGGCGGCGGCGCCCCCTGCTCGATCACGGTGGTCTTTCGCTCGCAAATGACCGTCGAGTATTTGCCCTCGTTCGTAAATCCATCCACGTCGACAGCCTGGCCCGGAATCAAATCTTCGTGCGCGCCCCGCCGGTCGAAGTAGGCCGCGCCGGTATCATCCTGAAGGAAGCACGCTGGACTCACGTTCAATCCGCTCACCACGGCGCGCAGCCGTACGGGATAGCCGCGCTTCGCCTCCTCTGCCGGCAATTCCATCGCCTGGCGGATGGTTGTAATAACCGGCAGCCCCTGCGAGCCAGCCGGCGGCTCCGCCGTCCATCCGCGGGTTACAGCAAAAATCAACGCGTTCAGCGCCAGAAATAGCGCAGCGGGAAAGCGGGGGGAGGCGCGACGAGCCCGGGGGACGACCGTCATGTTTCGCAGTGAATCCCATCTTTCGCGATCATACAAGGCCGCGCTGGCGCGGCCCATCCGTCCACATGACAGGTCCGTCATATGCCCGCGGAGGAATATTCATCTTGGCAGCGTTTCATCCTCCGCCACCGCATCGAGTTTCGAAACCATCGGCTCGGTTCGCATGGCCCCAATCGACGAAACCCTATGAACTCTATCCCTTATCCCTTCCGTCGCGCATTCCTTGCCGCAGGCATCGCCGCGCTCTCCGCTGGCGCCTCGGCCACCGCCGAGGATGCACCCTATAAAATCGTCAAAAGCGCCCAGTCCATCGGCACGGGTCGCATCGACTACGTCTTTGCAGACAGCGACAATCGTCGACTTTACGTGCCGCGCGGCGGCCAGGTGATGGTCTTCGATCTCGACACCTTGGAATCCGCCGGCGCGATCCCCAATGCCCAGGCGCATGGCGTGACCGTCGACCCCAAGTCGAACCACGGCTTCTCCAGCAGCAATCCCGTCGTCATGTGGGATGCGAAGACGCTTCAGACCATCAAAACCATCCCGGTGCAAGGCGGTCCCGACGCCATTTCCTTTGAGCCGCTCACCGAGCACGTCTACGTGATGAGCCATCGCGAGCCCAACGTGACCGTTCTCGATGGCAAGGACGGCTCCATCGTCGGAACCATCGACCTCGGCGGCGAACCGGAACAGGCCGTAAGCGACGGCCAGGGCCACATTTACATCAATGTCGAAAACAAGAGCACGGTCGCCGTCGTGGATGTGAAGACCCTGAAGGTCACCGCGCGCTACGACTTGGGCAAAGGCGAACCCGCCGGCCTGGGACTCGATGCGAAGAACCGCCTCATCTTCGCCTTCTGCCAGAAGCCTTCAAACTGCTACGTGCTCAATGCCGATGACGGCAAGATCCTGGCCACGCTTCCAATCGGCAACGGGAATGACAGCGCCTGCTTTAACCCGAATACCCTGGAGGCCTTCGGCTCCCAAGGCGACGGCACCCTCGCCGTCATCAAGGAAAACAGCCCCACGAGCTTTGCCGTCAGCCAGACGGTGCAGACCAAGTCCCGCGCCAAAACCTGCACTCTCGACACCAAGAAAGACCAAGTCGTTTTGATTACCACGGAACCGGCCCCGGGTGGAGCTCCCGCCGCCGGCCAAGGGGCGGACCGGCCGCACGACGCGTCAAATCAACTCGATATCCTCGTCGTGGGCCGGCCATAGCTTCCTTCAGTTTTCCATCACCGCCGGTTGCGGCCAAAATCAGGCCGTAACCGGTGTGCGTAAGGCTTTCAGCCAAGCCATCGCGGAAACACTCGCGAGGCTCATGGCCAGAAGCCCGAGGGTATTGGGCAAATCAGGAACGTTCACCGGACCTGCCGGGCGGATCTGACTGCCAGTGGTACCAGGCGTGGAATCGGCAAAGCCTGCGGGATCGAGGCAATGGATCGAAGACCGCTGGAGCGGCGGGCTTGCGGCGCTGTAGTAGAATAACGGCAGCGAGCCGTAGCCGGTGACGATCGCCGGCGTCTGGATTGACGCAGGATCTGTCGCCGGCGCCGAGTAGCTCAGAAACTGGCTCGGCTCCAGGTAAAGGGGTGGTGGTTGTTGATCCGGCGCCACAAGAGGCGGCGCCGCACTATTGAGACCGATAACGGCAGCTGGGGTGGGATTCGCAGCCAGAACAGTCGCAACACTGGCCAGAGCCAGAATTTTTCTTTTGTTGCTCATGTCGTACACGTTGGGATCGGATATTTAACACAAGACTTAAAAATACTAAGTCTCGTAAGAAGTATAAGCATCAGCGATGCCATGCCGAAATCGGCATACACGCCAAGTCGTTCGCGTACAACAGCTTACGTTTAAAACACCCCACTAACGCGCAGTTCTTCGTCAGTTTTTGTGTTCTATATCAATACACATAAATTGTATATATGCGCCATTTTGTCGCATCACTCAAATTAAAGTGTAAGCCTCCACGCAAAAGTGTCGGAATATCTTTCACGAATTACACGGCGTGGCGGCGTGCATTGTGGGTGAACTGCGTCCGTCGAGCCCCCTGGACCAGAGCGCACGCCGAAGGCCGTCGTTCGTGCATGGCCAATTTTGCAAGAGCGCGACCGGCGGCATTCCTGGGAGCGCGGACTCGTCCTCCCGGCGCGGAAGCGCCCGATAAGACGCTGGCAGCTCTTCGAGCGGACTGCGCCGCAGCAGCTCGTTCGCAATCACACAACAAAACGTGTTGCACACGCGTTGCGGGGAAAAGCATGCGTCTTGTGGGACATATCCGTGCCAGGCTCTGCGCTCCCAGGAATACCGGCGGTCGAGCCAAGTGGCCAAGCTCCAAAGTGGCTACGGCATCTCGCCGTTGAAATGGGGAAAAATCTCCACCTACTAACTAACGCCGCGGATAAGTGCGGTTAAGCCGTTTTACCCCTTCGGCTCCAGGCCGAAGAGCAACTCCCGTCGCAGCCACGCGAGCAGATCGTCTTTGCCCGTTTCGGATAACAAGTCGGTGAAGAGAAACGGCCGCTCGCCACGCATTTTCTTGGAATCGCGCGCCATGACGTCCAAATCCGCGCCCACATGCGGCGCCAGGTGGATTTTGTTAATGAGCAGCAGATCGCTGTTGCGAATCGCGGGTCCGCCTTTGCGCGGGATCTTGTCTCCCTCGGCAACATCGATCACATAGATGAAGCAGTCGACGAGTTCCGGGGAAAAAGTCGCCGAAAGATTGTCGCCACCGCTCTCTACCAGAATCAGCTGCACGTCCGGATTGCGCGCTTCGAGGTCCGCGATGGCGGCCATATTCATACTCGTGTCGTCGCGAATCGCCGTATGTGGACAGCCCCCTGTTTCCACTCCGAGCACCCGGCCGCCTGGCAGCGCCTGGTTGCGCACCAGGAATTCCGCATCTTCGCGGGTGTAGATGTCATTGGTCACGACCGCCATGGAGATCTCCTCGCGCAGCCATTGGCAGAGACGCAGGACGAGCATGGTTTTGCCGGAACCGACAGGACCACCGATACCGAGACGGGCAACATGTTTCATGGGTTTTGGAAGAATATGTGGGTGTGGAAAATGGAGAGCGCGCGGCTCGTCGCTCAGGAGATGAAGAGCCGTTCGCCGGCGCGTTCGTGGCGCATCGCGGCGATTTCGAGCAGCGGATTGAACCAGCCGGCGGTTGCGCGCGGGATGCGGTTGGAGCGCTCCAGTATTTCGGGCCAGCGCTGGCAGGCGGCCCTCAGCGCGCGCTGGCAACCCTCCTGGCCGATCCGAATGAGCTTGAGCGCAGCCGCGCAAATGGCCGCGAGGGCTTGGTAATACCACGTGGCCAGAGCCGCTTCCAAAGGCAAGCCCTGGATTACGGCCTGGAGCGCGGCCACCACCAGGTGATGTCCCCGGCCCTCGCCGCGTTGCATTCGCTCTGCATAGGCGCGGAGCAGCGACGCATCCTCGACCGCCTCGACCGCCTGGAGCGCTTTGAGCCGGCGCTGGCCGAGCGCGAGGCTGGCCTGGCGAAGTTCGACGGCGAGTTTCCAGGCGTGGATCTCGCGATCGATGGCGCAGAGTTCGTCGAGGTCGGCGCCGGCGGCGGCCGTACAGGCATAGTGTAGGTAGGGCAACTCCTGGTCGCGCAAAGCGGGAATCACTTGCTGCTCGAGAAACTTCAGGAGCGATGCCTCGTCCCGCACCTGACCCAGCCGTACGATTTCCTCAAAACCAAGTGAGTGCGCATATGCGCCGGTTGGAAACAATGCATCGGACGTCTGAAGCAGGAAGGGCAGCCACGGAAGCGCAGCAGACATCAATGGTGGTCGTGACTATGCGAATGACCACCGGAAAGCGGTCGAAACACCTCATTGCCGGAAACAAACGCGATCTTTTCCCGCGTGAAAAGCTGGTGGAGCGCCGGGTCGTCGGCCAGGCGCAGTTTGTGACCGACCACTTCGAGCTGGAAGTGCAGATTGCCCACCAGCCAGCCGAGTCGCGCCGCAGCGCCGGGATCGGAAGCCAGCTCGATCTCCACCACCGGCTCAGGCTTTTGCCGAATGCGATAAACGGCCGCTTCGGTCGTGGCGAAAACGTCGCCATCCTCCAGCGGATGATCGAGCTGAAAGCCAAATTCCGCGCCGTCCTCGGCTTTGCCGGACCAGCGGCGTTTGGCCAGCGTGAACCGCTCAGCGTGCAGGAAGACTTCCGGCAGCGCCGTGTTCCACTCGTGAAGGTGGTGATGAACGAGTTCCAACATACCTAGAAAAGAAAATAACGCTGGGCCATGGGCAGCACCGAAGCCGGCTCGCAGCGCAATTCACGGCCGTCTGCCTTTACGGTGTAAGTCTCCGGATCGACTTGGATCTTCGGCAGCGCGTCGTTCCAAAGCAGGTCGCGTTTGGTGATGCGCCGGGTATTTTTCACCGCCGCCAGCCGCTTGCCGAGATGCAGATTGCCAAGGCTGCCGCCGCGGAGCGCGGCTTCGCTGACAAAGGTCACACTCGTGGAGAATTTGGCGCGGCCGTGCGCGGCAAATTGCGGTCGATAGAAGGTCGGCTGCGGCGTGGGAATGCTGGCATTGGGGTCGCCCATATTCGCACAGGCGATAAGACCGCCCTTCAGAATCAGCTCCGGCTTCACGCCAAAAAAGGCCGGTTTCCACACGACGAGATCGGCCAGTTTGCCAACCTCCAGCGAACCCACCTCGTGTGCGATGCCATGAGTGATGGCCGGATTGATCGTATATTTGGCCACATACCGCCGGGCGCGGAAGTTATCGGCACGCCAGCCGACCGCCGGGGCGAGTTGTTCCGGGCCGTGCAATTCACCGAACTGGGTCTTCATCTTATGCGCCGTCTGCCACGTGCGCGTGATGACTTCGCCCAAGCGTCCCATGGCCTGCGAGTCGCTGGACATCATAGAAAAAGCCCCGAGATCGTGCAGCAGATCCTCGGCAGCGATGGTCTCGGGCCGGATGCGTGATTCCGCAAAGGCCACGTCTTCCGGAATCTTCGAATCGAGGTGATGACAGACCATGAGCATGTCGAGATGCTCGTCGATGGTATTGACCGTGAAGGGCCGCGTCGGGTTCGTGGAAGACGGCAATACATTCGCTTCACCGCAGACCTTGATGATATCCGGCGCGTGGCCGCCGCCGGCGCCTTCGGAATGGTAGGTATGAATGGCCCGGCCTTTGAAGGCGCGGATCGTGTCTTCGACGAAGCCGGATTCATTCAGCGTATCCGTGTGGATCGCGACCTGAACATCCAGTTCATCGGCCACGCCGAGACAACAGTCGATGGCCGCTGGCGTCGTGCCCCAGTCTTCATGCAGCTTCAGGCCGATCGCGCCGGCGAGGATCTGCTCGCGCAGGGGGGCGGGCGTGGAGCAGTTGCCTTTGCCGAGAAAGCCGAGATTCATCGGGTACTCGTCCGCCGCCTCGAGCATGCGGCGCATATTCCAGAGTCCGGGTGTGCAGGTGGTAGCGTTGGTGCCCGTCGCCGGGCCGGTGCCCCCGCCAAGCATCGTGGTCACGCCACTCGCCAGGGCGTGATCGATTTGTTGCGGGCAGATGAAATGGATATGCGAATCGATGCCGCCGGCGGTAACGATGCAGCCTTCCGCGGCGATGACTTCTGTCGCCGCGCCGATGGTCATGCTGTGCTGCCGACCCGAAGCATCGGCGTAAATAGAACCCAAGCCGCTTTGGATTCCCGGATTCCCGGCATGGCCGATACCCACGATGCGGCCGTCCTTGATGCCGAGGTCGGCTTTGATAATTCCGAGCGCGGCGTCAAGGATCAGCGCATTCGTCAGCACCAGGTCGAGTGATTCGGCATCCGAGGCCGTGGGCGATTGCCCCATGCCGTCGCGGATCACTTTGCCGCCGCCGAATTTCACCTCGTTTCCATACCCTCCGCCTTCGGCGATGAGATCGCGTTCGACTTCGATGAAGAGTTCGGTATCGGCCAGGCGCACACGATCGCCGACCGTGGGTCCAAACATTTCCGCGTATTGGCGGCGACTGAGTTTGAGCGGCATAGTGGGTGTTACCAGTTGGTCTCGCCCTGCAGGGTGGCGAGGGTGGATTCGACGCGCTGGCGCAGCGCCGGTTCATTGGCTCCGGCATCGCCGAAGCTCATTTGGATTGCCCGTTTCCGGAGCGGAATGCGGACATTGAAAGTCACATAGGGCGCGCCATTCGCATCCTCCGGAACGCGCATGCCATCCAGAGTCAGGCCGCGCCAATTGAAGGTCTGCAGCGTGATGCCTTTGCCTGGCGGGACCCAGGTCTCACTCACGTGCTTGGGTGGCAACGGCTCGCGCAGATCCTTGATGAGCAGCACCGGCGCGGGGCTGCCCTCGTCGGCCTCACCGCTATAACAAGAGCGATAGCCGGGCAACACGCTCTCCGGCGGAAACGGTTGAAAGCCATCGGGAAGTTCGAAGCTGAAAGCGAGGTCCCGATCCGTGATCCGCTCGGCATCGTCGGCACTGACCACCGGGCTCTGACCTTCCGCCGGGTGCTCCACGGCGGGTCCATCGGGTCGGATCTCTTTGCGCGGCGCCGGGGCCGGCGTTGTTGCAGGGAAAAGCCATTGAACGGCGCCAATCGCCGCCACCCCAATCGCCACCCCCACGGCGATCCCGAGGAGAGTTCGCCCCACGTTCCATGGACGGGACAACGGCGAGGCCTCCGAATTCATGGAGCCGCGGAAGGCTCGGCCACCGAGCTGCCATCCAGTCGGCCATTCACAAGACCATTGAGCCCATAAACCTCACGGAGACCAGCCAGCGCCACCAACTCCACGATGCGCGTGTCGCCAGGCTCGAAGCGGATCGCCGTGCCGGCGGGAATATTCAGACGAAAACCGCGCGCCTTAGCCCGGTCGAAGCGCAATCCGGTATTTACCTCGAAGAAATGGAAGTGGCTGCCGACCTGGATGGGCCGATCCCCGGTGTTTGAAACTTCGAGCTGCAGCAGCGCGAGACCTTCATTGGCGGGCAATTCCGCCGCATCGGGCGCAGTGATGATTTCGCCTGGAATCATAAATCAACGCACGGGCTGATGCACGGTGACCAGCTTGGTGCCGTCGGGAAAGGTCGCCTCCACCTGCACCTCGTGGATCATTTCCGGCACGCCTTCCATGACATCGGCGCGCTTGAGCAACGTCGAGCCATAGCTCATGAGTTCGGCGACCGTTTTGCCGTCGCGCGCGCCCTCGAGAATCTCGTAGGTGACGATGGCCACCGCCTCGGGGTAGTTCAATTTCAGCCCCCGCGCCTGCCGCCGCCGGGCTAGATCGGCGGCGACGACGATGAGGAGTTTTTCCTGTTCGCGGGGCGAGAGATGCACGGTGTGATGTTAGATCCAGCCGAGGACCATCGCGCAGCCGCAGGCCATGATGGCCCCGCCGGCGTAGCGCACCCAGCTTTGGTTTGCCAGCTTTCCTACGAGCAGACCAGCCGCGACACCGGTCGCATGAAGCGCCGCGGTCGCAATGACAAAGCCCGCGCCATAAGCATACCCGCCCGCCGCCGCCGGCATTTCCGCCCCGTGGGCGTAGCCGTGGAAGACGGCAAACATGCCGACGATCGCCATGCTGGCCGCCAAAGGCAAACGGGCCGCGGTGGCAATGAGCAGACCCAGAATAAGGACCGAAGCCATGATCCCCTGCTCCACGAATGGCAGGTGATGCACGGCGCCGCTCATTCCGAGCGCTCCGCCGACCGCCATGAGCCCGACGAAAGCTGCCGGCACCGCCCAGAGCGCGCGGCGGCCGAGTTGCGCGGCCCACAGGCCAACGGCGACCATGGCCAGGATGTGGTCGATGCCCGAAAGCGGATGCGCAGCGCCCGCGGCAAAGCTGAAGTGGGTATGCCCGGGAGGGCCGGGATGGGCGTGAGCCAGAACCGGCAGCAACAGCAGCGCGGCGGTGAGGGAAATCGGGCTGACGGAGGTCGATTTTTTCATAGGTCGATGGGAAAAGACGCTTTCCGCGAATTTACGGGCAGACGCCAGTCGGGCGCACGCTGAATTTCGGAAAATCGGTCAATGCGTATTTCGTCATCAGACAGTGAGGTGCGCGTGAACGACTTCATCAGTAAGTTCCGCCACCGTGCCGTGCGCCACCACGGCGCCACGGTCCATGATGGCGAAGTCATCGGCCAGCTCCTTGCAGAAGTCGAGGTACTGCTCCACGAGCAGAATGCTCATGTTGCCCTCGGAGCGGAGCATTTTGATGGCGTCGCCGATCTGGTCGATAATGTTTGGCTGAATTCCCTCCGTCGGCTCGTCAAGGATAAGGAGCTTCGGTTCGGTGAGAAGGGCGCGCCCGATGGCGAGTTGCTGCTGCTGCCCGCCGCTGAGCATGCCTCCTTTGCGCGGAAGGAATTCCTTTAGGATCGGGAAGAGTGTGAAAATGCGGTCCAGCTGGCCGTTGGCTTTCGTTCCCCGCGCCACGCAGCCGATGTGCAAGTTCTCTTCCACCGTGAGGTGCGGAAAGATCTCGCGGCCCTGCGGGACATAGCCCACGCCGCTGCGCGCGCGGTCTTCCGGCGAAAGACGCGAGATATCGCCGCCGTCGAGCTCGATGCCACCCGTGGATTTCAGGAGCCCGACGATGCTCTTGAGCGTGCTCGTCTTCCCCACTCCGTTGCGCCCCATGAGGCAAAAGACCTTCTTGTCCGGCACCTCGAGAGTCACACCGCGCAGGATGCGGCTGCCGCCGATGCTGGCCTGGATCGATTTGAGCTTCAGCATTTTTTAGTTTATTGCGTGCGCGCCTTGCGGCCGAGGTACACCTCTTTGACCCGTTCGTTGTTTTGCACTTCGTCGACCGGGCCTTCGCAGAGGATCGAGCCTTGGTGCAGGACGGTCACCTTGCGCCCCGCGGCGATCTGCCGCACGAAGACCATGTCGTGTTCGATAACGACGATGGAATGTTTGCCGGCGAGCGAAAGCAGCAATTCGCCCGTTTTATGGGTCTCTTCGTCGGTCATGCCCGCGGCGGGCTCGTCCACGAGCAGAAGCTTGGCGTTTTGCGCGAGTAACATTCCGATCTCCAGCCACTGTTTCTGCCCGTGCGCCAGCGACCCGGCTTTCCACTGAGCTTTGCTTTCGAGATTGATGGTCTTCAGGATCTCGGCAATGCGATCGCGCTCCGTGCTGCTGGTGCGGTGGATGATATTGACCCAAACATTCCGCGAGCCCTCCATGCTCAGCAGGAGATTCTCGAAAACCGTGTGATCGGTGTAGACCGTCGGCGTCTGGAACTTCCGGCCGATTCCCAGGCGAAAGATCTGGTACTCGTTGAGCTTGGTCAGTTCGGTATTGTCCTGCCAGGAAATCGTGCCCGTATCCGGTTTGGTGCGCCCGGTGATGAGGTCGAGAAAGGTCGTCTTTCCCGCGCCATTCGGCCCGATCACCGTGCGCAACTCACCGGCTTCCATGTAGAAGTTCAGATCGGTGATCGCCTTGAATCCGGCAAAGCTTTTGTTAACGCCTTCGGCGGCGAGAAGCAGGGGTTTGCGGCTCATATTTTGGCCTCTGAAGTGACCGGCGAGGCAGTGGGAAGGGTCGGAGCAGGCTCATCGTCCTTTTGCCGGCGCTTCAGCCAGTTTCCGATAATGCCCGGTATGCTCACGATGCCGCCTGGCAAGAAGAGCACGACGAGGATGAAGAGGCCGCCGAGTAGGATGGGCCAAAGGTCCGGATAAGCGCGTGTCGCCCAGCTCTCCAAGGCATTGACGGTAACTGCCCCGATGATCGGTCCAACGAGCGTGCCGCGTCCTCCCACCGCGACCCAAACGACGGCTTTGAGCGACTTATCCGTCATCATCTCACCGGGATTGATAATTCCGGCCTGCGGCACATAGAGCGCGCCGCCGAGGCTGGCGATAATCGCCGCCGCCACGAAGATGAAGAGCTTGTAGTTCGCGGCCGCGTAGCCGGAGAAAAGCACTCGCACTTCCGAATCGCGCACGGCGCGCTGCACCAGGCCAAATTTGGTGCGAGTCAGCCAGCGGCACCCGAGGTAAACCGCCAACACCAGCGTCGCCGAGGCAATGAACAGGCCCCGTTTCGTGCCGCCGGACCGCAGATCGGCTCCGAGGATAAATTTGAAATCCGTAAACCCATTATTTCCGCCCATGATCATGTCATTGCGGAAAAACATGAGTGACGCCGCGTAGGTCAGAGCTTGCGTCAGAATGGAAAAGTAAACGCCTTTGATGCGGCTGCGAAACGCCAGATAGCCGAAGATCGCCGCAATCACCGCCGGCAGGAGGACCACCATCATCGCGGAGAACCCGAAGGAATAAAACGGACGCCAGAACCACGGCAGAAAGGTATGGCCGAGGAAAACCATGAAGTCGGGCAACAGATTGGGGTTATTTCCCGCCTGCGCGTAGGCGCCCAGTTTCCCGATCATGAGCATCAAATACATGCCCAGCATATAACCGCCTAGTGAGAAGAAAAACGCCTGCCCGAGACTCAACAAGCCTGTGTAGCCCCAGAGCAGGTCCACCGAGATCGCCAGCACGGCATAACACAGATACTTCCCCCAAAGTCCAATGTAGAAATCGGAGATGACGCCGTGGGCGTGAAGCATCGGCAACACCACAATTGCGAGGACTGCGAAAACCGCCACCGCCACGGATTCGATGAAGAGTTTGCGAGATTTTTCAGCCATTAAAATGTAAGGCAGAGGTTGAGCGAAGCCGGCATCATCCTTCGAGGCTTCGGGATTTGGTGACAAACAACCCCGCCGGTCGCCATTGCAGGAACAGGATGATCAAGCCAAGCACGAGAATCTTACCTAGAACCGGATTGAGCAGGATCTGCTGCAACGCCTGATCACTCATGCCGATGCCCAGGGCGCTGACGACGGTGCCGAAGAGACTGCCCACGCCGCCGACTACCACCGTCATAAAGGCATCCACAATGTAACTCTGGCCCAGCGAAGGCCCCACATTGGCAATCTGGGAAATGAACGCCCCCGCCAATCCAGCCAAGCCGCTCCCAAAGGCGAAGGTCATCATGTTCACCCGCTCCGTCCGCACTCCCATGCAGGCGGCCATTTGGCGATTCTGCATCACCGCGCGAATGAGCAAGCCAAGCGGCGTCTTGTTCAGAATCAGCCACGACCCGTAAATGATGCCAATGGCAAAGATGATCACGAAGACACGGTTCCAGCCGATGATCACGTCAAAGACCGTCCAGTTTCCCGAAAGCCAGGCCGGCGAATCGACCTGGACGTTATTCGCCCCAAAGGTCGAGCGGAAGAGCTGCTGCATGACCAGAGAAACACCCCAGGTCGCGAGCAGAGATTCCAACGGCCGCCGGTAAAGCCATTGAATGATCGAGCGCTCCAACGCCAAGCCGACCAGCGCGGCCATCAGGAACGAAAGCGGTATCGCCAGTGCAAAATAACATTGGTAGAGCCCTCCCGTTGCGTGAAACCCCGGAATGGAAATCGAAACGCCAAACGGAGACAGCGCCAAACCATTGCCGAAGATGTTCTGGATGCAGTAGGTGGTGTAGGCTCCGACCGCGATGAGTTCGCCGTGGGCCATGTTGATGACGCCCATCAAGCCAAAAGTGATGGCTAAGCCGATGGCCACGACGAGCAAGACCGAGCCAGAAGACAGGCCGCGAAATAGCGTGCCGTAAAAATTCACATATCTTACATGCGTGGCGATGGCCGCCATGGCCGATTTCGCTGCCTTCGCCACCTCGGGATGTGTAGTCTCAGAGTCACGCGAAAGTTGCAACAGTGCGTCCTGACTGGGAATCGAGACCATGGCCCCCAACTGGTTCGCCGCGTCGACCTGAACCTTCGGATCTTCGCTCTTCAGATTGATGAGCGCGATTGCTTCGGTGAGCGCATGCTGCACCGAAGGGTCTTTCTCCACCTTCATTCGCGCCTGGAGCGCCGGCAATTGCGCCGGATCCTGACTCGCTCCGGTCTGGTTAACCACATTGATCCGCGTTTTTACGTCCGGCGAAGACAAGGCAAAGACGTCTAGCACGGCTTTCATCGCCAGACGAAGATCGCCGGTTGTGTCCGCGGCATCCATATCCGCAGCGGCCGCAAGCACTGGCTTGCCCTCGGCATCCTTGAGCGCCTCACCGGAATCGATCCGCTTCAACGACTGTTTGTCGTCGGCGCCTTTCGCGCCATCCGGCATGACCGGGATTTTCGCGCCTTCCTCGAAGCCCGGCAGATTTGCCGGCGCAGTAAAAATGAAGATGCCGCCTTCCTTCCACGCGCTGAGCAGGGCTCGCACGAGATCATCCGTAGAACCAACCAGGGAGGTTACGAGTTTGGCCTGTTCATCTGCATCCTCAGTCGTGAGGGCCTTGGCAATGATCTGCCGCGGCGTCCCCTCCGCCGCTCCAGCGACGCCGCCCAAAGACACCATCGCGGCGAACACGAGTAGAAGGGCGTTAAAAATGAAATTGAAATGACGCATGGAAAACTCAGCTGGTTAGGCTGGCGGACGGTCTTTGAAGAATCTCAGGAAAACCAACACGGAACCCGGCCCGACAGGCAGGACCCCGTCGCAACGATGCCGGAGCAACCCGAGGCGGCAGCTCCGACATTTGGTATGGAAACAAATAACAATTTTTCGATCTTGTCCAGAAACAAATTCATCGATGTTACTCACTGCCCCTTCTCGGAGCGGGGGCGTCCCGCCCGCCCGGTGCGAAAGCAACACACAGAACTTCCACGCTTTCCTGCTCCCCAATTTCGAACGAGCTGCTGTTGCGCTGTCCGCTCGAAGAAAAACCCACATTCATCGTGATGCTTTCGCAGCGGGCGGGTGAGACGCCCGCGCTCCCAGGAACGCCGCCAGGCGCGATCCTATGGAATCGGCCGCCGCAAGATGGGAGGGCAGGGATAGGACTTGCCCTCACGCATTCTGCAGAAACTTAGTTCGAGGCCGTCTTCGCCTTGAAGGTGCCCTTCAGGAAGGGCTGACCGACCACACCCTTGTATTCCTTGAGGATCTTGAACTGCCCGTCGGCCTTGGTTTCACCAATGTAGACGTTCTTGGTCAGGTGATGATTCTTCTGCGTCGTCACCGTGCCGCCGGGGCCATCGAAGGTGATGCCGCTCTCGAGCGCCGCGATGACTTTATCCACGTCGAAGCTCTTGGCCTTTTCGACCGCCTTCTTCCAGAGATAGACGCCATCATAGCTCAGCACCATCGGCGAGCAGGTCACGCGGCCATCCTTGACGATACCCTTCGTGTCGGCATCAGCCGCGCCGGTGACTTTCGGATCCTTGAGCCAGGAAAGGAAGCTCGTGGTGAACTTCTTGTTTTCCGGGGACTTGATCGACTCGAAGTAGGTCCAGCAGCCGAGCTGACCGACGAGCTGTTTCGCAGGCAGACCGCGGAATTCATCTTCCGAGATCGAGAAGGAGCAGACCGGGCAGGTTTCCGAGGTGAGGCCGGCGGCAGCGTATTCCTTGAAGAAGGGCACGTTGGTGTCGCCGTTCAGCGTATTCACCACACAGGCCTTGCCGCCCGCGGCGAACGTCTTGATTTCCGCGACGATCTGCTGGTAGTCGATGTGCCCGAAGGGCGTGTATTTGCCGGCCGAGATGATCTTGCCGGATTCATCTTTCTTGAAGCCGCCGCCGATGTTTTCGAGCGGGACGCCCTTGCTGAGCAGATACTCGAGCAACACGAGGTTGGTCGTCTGCGGATAAACGTAGTCGCTGCCGAGCAGGTAGAATTTCTTGATGCCCTTGGACAGCAGATAGTCGACTGCAGGGGTCGCCTGCTGATTCACGGCTTCCGCCGTGTAGAAGATATTCGGCGACATCTCTTCCCCCTCGTATTGCACGGGATAGAAGAGCAGCCCTTTGTCTTTTTCATACACCGGGAGCACGGATTTACGGCTCACCGAAGTCCAGCAGCCAAAGGTCACGGCGACTTTGTCCTGCTCGAGCAACTGCGTGGCCTTCTCGGCAAAGAGCGGCCAGTTCGATGCGCCGTCGACAACCACCGGCTCGATCTTCTTGCCCATCACGCCGCCGGATTTATTGATCTCGTCGAAGGTATAGAGCAGAACATCTCGCAGGGAAGTCTCGGAGATGGCCATCGTGCCGGAGAGCGAATGAAGCACGCCAACTTTGACGGTGTCTTCCGCTGCCGCGGGAGTGACATGGAGGCCTACAGCGCTCACGACGAGCGCCAGGCCGACTGATTTGAGCAATTTCATTATTTGTTTGGTGCGGTGGTGCAGTTTCGGGTGACTACGGGTGCGCCAAACAGGGAACTCGGCCGGGACGCGACGAAGCTTGGGAGGGAAGCCGCGGCCAGACTGGTAAAATTGCGGGAGGGAAAGAACAGTTTTTGAGCCGCGCCGGGCTCGCGGACTCCTCCGGTCGAGAGACCGGAGGAGCCGCTAGTAACCAGTAAAAGGAGCAACAATGCAGCCGTTGAGACGACTGGAGTCCGCTATGAGCAGCCTGCGGCGAAGGCCAAAGATGTATTATTTCTGCAGAGTCTGAGCAGCGCCTTAGAACGCGACCGCGATGCCGCCGGAGAACACGAATTCGTTGTGACGTCCATCCGTACGGATGTCGCCGCCGTGTTCAGGGCTGTTGAAATTCGCGAGCACGTTGCCGAGGTAGTAGTACGTCGCGCCGGCATTGACCGTCCACGCGCCGTAGCACTTCGGAATGAAGCTGAGGGCGTAGGAGAGGTTGGCCCCGACGGAGAGGTAACCGAAGTTATCCTGCGTCGTCGTGTTGCCGCTCTCGTCGACCCGGCCATAGAAGTTATGCGAGCCGAAACCAGCCGTCACCGGGAGGGTGAAGGTCAGGTCCTTGGTGATCGCGTGTCCGGGAGCGATGCCGACTTCATAGTACACGCCACGGCTTCCGCCGGTGCCGGCCTTGCCGTCGATTTCCCACATCACGGTGACTTCCGGGTGCAGAGCGAAGTCGTGGAGGAGATCGGTGTCGTCATACGCCAGCTTCAGGTTCAGACCCTGATACTGCGAGAAACCCTCGTTCGGGCTCAGGAAGGTGTAATAGCTCGGGGTGATCGTGAAGTTCTTCAGGAACGTCACGGAAACACCGGCAGTGATATCGCTCTCGTACCAGAAACGGCTGGAGCTGACTCCAGGGGTGCCGGTCACCGCGCCCGCGTCGGTGTGACGGGAGTGGAAGGAGTCCCAAATGCCGAGGTTCACGGTCACCTTGTCGATGAATCCCGTGCCCTGATACAAGCGGATGTAGAGGTCCGCGTATGGCTGGGTAATGGCGCCCTGATTTTCGAAAATCAGACCGCGGCTGACATACTGCGTAACTTCGTTCACCCCGAGGTCGCCGGTAATGCAGGACTCCTGAGGCGTTTCGACGGTTTTCGTCGCTTTGCCGTCTTTCGGAGACACAACTTCCTTATCGGTGGCTGCCCAGCTGAGCGCCGGCAACGCGGCCGTGGCCGCGGCCACAACGCTGAACTTTGCGAGGCTGTTTTTGGTCATGGATGGTAGCTTTCTTGGTATTGGTTGGAGTTAAGGGCGCCGAACTTCCGGCGCACCGCGCATTAGCAGCTGCCTTGCCATCGTTGGCGACAATTTTTTGCAACAATCTAGCGCCGAGGGAGTTTGAGCGAAAAAAAAGCCGGAAATATTACAGCCAAGCAATGTTTGTAAGCCATCCCGGGCTGTCTGGCAGAGCAAAAAGAGACAGACCCGTCGGGTATGAGCGCAAAAAGCAACAGTCCCTGTGAAGTATGTCTTTTCGCGACCAGCGGCTCATCGGAGCCGGCTCGGCGATCACTAGTCGATCGCTTCTGGCTCCGGGTAACATCCGGCGGCCGCTTGCCTGCTTCTGTGCTATTGCGGGCAAATAAACCCGCCTGTCCGACCTACACGACCTCGACCGGACACTCCGGCAACGCCTTCAGAAAGGCCTTTCCATATGCCTTGGTCAGCACACGCGGATCGAGAATGACCACAATTCCCTGATCCTGCTTCGTGCGAATGAGCCGGCCCACCCCTTGCCGCAGCTTGAGAATGGCTTCCGGCAGCGAATACTCCTGAAAGGGATCTCCGCCCTGGCCTTCGATGAATTCGAGCCGGGCTTCGATGAGCGGGTGATCGGGCACGGCAAAGGGCAGCCGGGTGATGATGACATTCGACAGCGCCTCCCCCGGCACATCGACTCCGCTCCAGAAGCTCTCCGTTCCGAAAAGCACATGCCGGTCGTCCTTCTTGAACTCCGCCACGATGCGATGCCGCGGCAGTCCCTCACCCTGGACGAGCAGTTTGTAGTCGAGATCGTCGAGCCGCTCGCGCATGCGAGACGCCAGCGACGACATCATCTTGTAGCTCGTGAAAAGGACAAAAGCCCGGCCTTTGGTCATTTCGACGAAATGCTCGATCCGATTGGCCAGCGCCTCCTCGAAATCCGCATCCCGCGGATCCGGCATCTTCCGCGTCACATAGAGCCGCATCTGCTTCTGATAGTCGAACGGGCTCCCCACCTGCACCGCGTCGATCTCCTCCGCGCCTACTCGTCGGCGGAAATAATCCAGCGTGGGACTTCCCACCGAAAGCGTCGCGCTGGTCATGACGCACGTGTGATTTGGCCGGAAAAGCATGGCCCGCAGATAGCCGCCGATATCCACCGGCGCAGCGTTCAGCGAGTAGAGCTGTTGCACCTTGCCCGTCTGCTCCACCCAATAGACGTGGTCGTCCGAGTCCTGCTTGAGAAAGCTGCCCACCCCCGCCCGCGCATCGCGAATGCGCCGCCCCATGTCCTGCAACTCGGCGCGCATCGTCTCGTCCTCGATTTGCTTCAGCGTCTGCACGACCAGCGCCTGGATGCGCGCCAGCGGCTCGCTGAGCGTATCGGGCACGAAATCCGGCTCTCGCACGCGAAATTCCCGCCCCTTTCTCTCCTCGATTCGCTTGCCCACGGAATCGAAAAAAGTCTCGGTGCTCTCCAGCAGTTCCGACGTAAGCCGCACGCCATCGGGCATTCGGAGCGCCTGGAAGATGCCCTTCTTCGACTTCGGATTGTATAGCCGTTGCAAGGCGTAGCGCAGGCTGAATTGCGACACGCCGAGACCGATGTGCCGCGAGGCCGCCTGCTCCACCGTGTGCGCCTCGTCAAAGATCACAAAGTCATTCGAGAAAATATAGCCGCTCTCCTCGTTTGCCTCCGCCATGCCGCCGGAATTGAGGAAAAACAGCGTGTGATTCATCACCACCACGTCCGCCGTGAGCAGACGCTTTCGCGCCTGCTGGTAAAAACAGCGCGGATTCGCCCCGCAGGACTTCGCCGTGCAGATGTGCTGCTCGCTGCAGACCTGCGCCCACACGGCCGAGTCCGGCTCCACGGCAAAGTCCGAGAGCGTGCCATCCTGCGTCGTCTGGGCCCACATCCAGATGCGCTCCAGTTCCTGGCTCTCCGTCGAGGTGAAAAGCTCGGCGGCATGACTGCGCGCGCGCTCCAGCCGCAGTGGACAGAGAAAATTTCCCCGCCCTTTCCAGAGAATGGCGTCAAAGGTCTCCGGCAACACCTTCTGCAGGATCGGGATGTCCTTGTGAACGAGCTGCTCCTGGAGATTGATGGTGTAGGTCGAGATGATCGCCTTTTTCTTCTGCTCCACCGCCCAGATGATCGCCGGAATCAAATAAGCGAGCGATTTTCCCACGCCCGTACCCGCCTCCACAACGAGGTGCCGCTCCTCGCTCAGAGCGCGCGCCACGGCCACCGCCATCTCCTGCTGCTCCGGCCGATACTCGAAATTCCGCGCCTTGGCCAGCCGGCCGTCGGGCGAAAAAAGTCCGCGGACTCTTTCGACGAAATCATTGGGAACTTGGTCGCGCAGGGCGATCATGGATTGGGTGCGGTGATTGCGGGATTGCAGATTATGAGCCGCAGACTTAGCATCCTGGCCCCCTTTGAACCTCGAAAGTGGCTCCCGTCACTCGAATCCGCAATCTGTAATCCGCAACCGCGCATAACCCAAATCCTGTGAGGCTTCTCGATCGCTACGTTCTCCGAAACTTCCTGGAGCCCTTTCTGATCTGCTTCTTCGGCTTCATCGCCATCTGGCTGATCTTCGATCTCTACGACAACAGCCACGACTTCCTGGAGTATCACGTGAGGTTGAAGAATATCGCGATCTTCTACCTGGCCCAACTCCCGGCGGTGATCCTGCTTTCCGTGCCGGTGGCGCTGCTCCTCGCGCTGCTCTTTTCACTGAGCAAGATGTCGCGCCACAACGAGATCATCTCCATGCTTACGGCCGGGCGCAGCGTCTACCGCGTGCTTCTGCCTTTGGTCATCATTGGCATCCTCGCTTCAGCCGGCTGCATGGTGCTGAATTGGGAGTGGGCGCCGCACGCGGAAGCCTCGAAAGCCACCTTCATGGAGCGCTTTCGCAAAGGGGACCGGGGCGACACGCGCATCGTCGAGGGTTACCTCTTTCGCAATCGCCTGAACAATCGCACCTGGTATGTGCGTCGCTTCCAGCCGCTGGCCGTCCAGTTGGATGGAGTCCACATCACAGAACAGGACGCCGAGGGAAATACGCTCGCGAAATGGTATGCGGCGCGCGCCGTCTACAATCCCGACAAGAGCTGGACGCTCAATCGGGGCATGCACGTGACCTTTAATAAAGCCGGCGACATCGTGGAAAACGACTCCTTTGCGACACCCGCCGACGACAAGAAAGCCCTCGGATATCGGACGGTCAAAAACTGGTCGGAAACCCCCTGGCGGATCGCCGCCGGTCAATTCCAGGCCCAAAACCTGTCGGTCGAGGAATTGCGCGATTACCTGAAATTCAACTCCGACTTCCCCGAAGTGCAGCTTGCGTCCTTCCGGACAAATCTTGCCGACCGCTACGCCTTCCCGCTCTCCTGTCTCGTCGTGATCTTCATCGCGGCGCCGCTCGGCATCGTCTACTCCCGGCGCGGCGTGCTCGCCGGAGTCGCCGGCTCGATCTTCATCTTCTTCGCGATGATCATGATCCGGTATTTCTTCCTGGCCATGGGCAAGGGCTCTCACATGAAACCGAATATGGCGGCCTGGCTGCCGGACGTCGCCTTCATGTTTATCGGCCTCGTGCTGCTTTATTTCCGCTCGTCGAATCGGGAATTCAAACTCGCCTTCTGGAAATGAAACGGCCTTCCGCCGAGCTTTCCGCGTTCCTGCCATGATCTCCACCGAATGGTCCATTCAAAGCCGCACCGCCGCCTGTTCCGCTACAGGCGAGCCGTTCAAGGAAGGCGAATATTTCTACACCCTGCTTTTCGACGAGACGACCGGCTTCCGCCGCGAAGACCTGTCCGAAACCGCTTTCAAGGCGCGCGCCGCCGAGGACGAGAAGCCCTTTTCCTTCTGGCGCTCGAAATTTGAGCCCTCCGCGCCGCCGCCGCCCGAGGCCCTGGGCAAACAGAGCGCCGAAGATCTCCTGCGCCGCTACATGGAAGACCCGGGCGAGCACCTGGCCAAAACCCGCTACATCCTCGCGCTCATGCTCGAGCGAAAGCGGATGCTCAAAGAAGTCGAGACGAAGAGAACGGACGACGGCGCACTGCTGCGCATCTACGAGCATGCGAAGACAGGCGAGGTCTTTCTCATCCCCGACCCGCAATTGCACCTCGACCAGATCGCCGAAGTCCAGGCCGAGGTGGCCGCACAGCTTGCTCCAGGCTAACTTTTCCCGAAAATCCCCGGCGAATCGCAATTGCCAATTCCTCCGGGGCGCTGCTACGTTCCCGCGCCATGCCCAAGCTTTTAGTTTCCCTCCCTAGCGGCGAAGCCACGCACGAACTCACCGACGAAGTCGTAACTGTGGGTCGTCTGGCCGACAACACGCTCCAGATCGACGACGCCTCGGTCTCCAGCCACCACGCACAGCTCTCCCAGCAGGGCGACGACTACGTGCTCCAGGATCTCGGCTCCACGAACGGCACCCGCTATAATGGCAAACCCGTCACCCCCGACGAAGAGCATCGCCTGCAGGATGGCGACGTCATCCGCTTTGGCAGCATCGACGTCCGCTACGCTTCGGAAGTTGCCGCGCACAATCGTCCCCTGCCTGAGCATCACGAATCCGCCGTCGCTCCCGCCGAGCGCAGCATCCGTCCCGCGGATTTCGCCAATGCCTCCCCTTTCCAGACCAAGAAGAAGAAAATGGAGCCGGCGGCCGTGGCCGTCTTCGGCTTTGCCGCCGTGGCGATCCTCGTTTTCCTCGCGGCTGCTGCGGCCACGATCACGCTCGCGCCCCCGCCGCTGTAGCGGATCTATCGAGATAAGCGGAAATGTGCGCTCGTGCGAAGCTCCAGCTTCGTCACGGGCCAAGGAGGGAAGCTCCTGCTTCCCACGGAGGGTGGTGTCCACGGGTGGGAGCGGTGAGTCTGCGAGTCCAAGTGTGTGCGCGTCCCGCGTCACACGCAAATTCCCCCTTTGACACCCCGCGCATCTCCGCGGATGATGCGCGGCTTTTCCCAAAGCGCAAAAGATGTCCCTGATCGTTCAAAAATACGGCGGAACCAGCGTCGGCAACCCCGAGCGCATCCTCAATGTCGCCCGCCGCGTCATTGCCACCCAAGAGGCTGGCCACCGCGTCGTCGTCGTCGTCTCCGCCATGAGCGGCGTCACCGACAGCCTCATCAAGCTGGCTCGCGACGTATCGCCGAGTCCCAGCGAGCGCGAGATGGATGTGCTCCTCGCGACCGGCGAGCAGACCACCATCGCCCTCACGGCCATGGCCATCAATGCCCTCGGAAAAAAAGCCGTCTCGCTCACCGGCGCCCAAGCCGGCATCACGACCGATGGCTATCACACGAAGGCCAAGATCGCGAACATCACGCCTCGCCAGGTCCACAATCACCTCGACGAAGGCGAGATCGTCATTGTCGCCGGTTTCCAGGGGGAGACCTCCGACGGGCGCATCACCACGCTCGGCCGCGGCGGCTCGGATCTTACCGCGATCGCCATCGCCTCGGCCATCAAAGCGGACCTCTGCCAGATTTTCACCGATGTCGACGGCGTCTACAGCTGCGACCCGCGCATCGTTCCCACCGCCCGCAAGATCGAGGAAATCTCCTATGACGAGATGCTGGAAATGGCCTCCAGCGGCTCCAAGGTCATGCAGTCGCGGTCAGTGGAATTTGCCAAAAAATTTGGCGTGGTCTTCGAGGTGCGCAGCAGCTTCAACAACCATCCCGGCACCCTTGTAAAGGAAGAGACTATGAGCATGGAATCCGTCGTCGTTCGCGGCGTCAGCATCGAAAAGAATCAAGCCAAGGTCACCGTAGCCAATGTGCCCGATCGTCCGGGCGTCGCCGCGCAGATCTTCAACACCTTGGCCGGCGCCCAGATCATCATCGACATGATCGTGCAGAACGTGAGCGTCGCGGGAACGACCGATATCTCCTTCACGCTGAGTAAAGACGAATTGCCCAAGGCCCAGGCCGCCCTCGGCCCGGTGGTGCGCGAGATCTGCGGCAACGAATTGCTCGCCCGCGACGGCATCGCCAAGCTCTCCATCGTCGGTATCGGCATGCGCTCGCACTCCGGCGTCGCCGCCCGCCTCTTCGAGGCGCTCAGCGCCGGCGGCATCAATATCCAGATGATCTCGACCAGCGAGATCAAGACGGCGGTCATCATCGACGAAGCCGCGATCACACAGGCGGCCAATCTCGCGCACGCGGCCTTCGGTCTCGGCGGGGAGAGCGAAGCCAACGTTTGATCTTGATCCTAATTATGTGCGGCATTGCCGCATCAACTTCGCTTCCGACGTGCGAGAGGCGATTTTAGCGCAGCCGTCACTTCGGCATCGCGTACGCGGAAGTAACCGAGTACCTGAGCCTCCCGTCGAACACAAAGCTGGACGTGTGTTTTTTCGTGAAATCGCGCTCCTGGATACAGTGGATCACCTTCAATAAATAGATGCCGGTCCCGAGCCAATCCCAAGGATTTTCGCTCGCCCGCAAAGTGATCCTTCCTTTCAGAACGTCTTCACCCACATCACGGTCGCAACCGTGATAGCCAAGCACCCACGTGGCCGTCCGCATTACCCGCCGTAGCGCTTGGTCAATTTCCCGCTTTTTGTGATGTAGCCGTACTTAATTAAGAAGTCTCGCGCCGTCTTTTTATCTTTGGTGATCTCCTTCGTCACTTTGCGAATGGACGCCACAATCGCATCCACTTCGGCCTCGCTGCGGGGTCTCGTGACAGTGTTCATACGCTCACTACACGGCCGCTGCCGTGTTTTTTCAATCATTCAATTTTGCCAGACTCTGCCTAGCACATTCGGCGCAGGACCCGCTTCACGCTTCGAAGTTCACGTCTCCATTGCCGAGCACCCCGGCAAAAACACTTCGGTCAACATTCCCCCCGCTCAATATCGCGGCGACCTTTCTGCCATTCATCTTTTCCCGTTCCTTGGCAATCCCCGCCACCGCCGCCGCGCCAGCCCCCTCCGCGCAATTGTGCGTGCATTCATATAGCATTCGCATCGCCTCTGAAATCTCACTATCGCCGACCTCGACAAGGTGATCCGCATATTTCCACAGGATTTCGAGCGCTTCCGGCTCCGGCTTCCGGCAGGCCATTCCATCTGCCAGACGCGTCGTCGCCGGAGCCTCGATCATTTGCTTCGACGCAAATGAAAGCGCATAGGCATTGGCCTGCGCCGAAACCACACCGACAACTTTCGTCTTTGGACTCAGCGCATTCCTCGCCGCGATAACCCCGCAAATTCCCGATCCCAGACCGATCGGCACATACACGCTGTCCAAGTCACTTACCCCGCGAAAAAGCTCCGTCGCATAAGTCGCCACCCCGCGCACCAACAGCGGATGAAACGACGGCGCCATGTGCGCTCCCGTGGACTGAGCCAACTGCTCAGCGTGCTCCCTGGCCGCCTGAAAGTCCTCGCCATACTCGATCAAGTTGGCGCCCAACGCACGCATCGCGGCATTTTTCTCGGCGCTGTTGCCGAAGGGCACGACAATCGTCGACGACAGCCCATAGCGCCGTGCGCTCAGCGCGATCGATTGTCCATGGTTGCCACGGGTAGCCGTGATAACCTTGTCAAAGCCGCCCCGCCTCGAAATCTCGGAAAAATAAACCAGTCCGCCGCGAATCTTGAATGCCCCCACCGGCGTGTGGTTCTCGTGTTTGAGCCAAACCTCGGCCCCGAGCCGCTCACAGAGGAGTGGCCAGCAATATTGAGGCGTGGGAGAAACGACTGAGTAGACGATTGGTTCGGCGGCCTCAATCTCGCTTAGGGTTGGAAGCATCATGGGGATTTCTCAGTCTTCGCCAATTTCACCATCTCCGTCGTGACAACCGTGCGCCGGCTCCAAAGCCGTGTTACTTCCGGAAGAACATATTGATCAGAGTCAGAACGATGCTGATTAAAACACACGTCATGATCGGAAAATAAAACGTCGTGTTCGGCCCCTTTACAAAAAGATCCCCCGGCAACCGCCCGATCGGGCCGAGCCCGCCGGTTTTCCAGATCACCGAACCGACCCCGATGAAGACGATGCCAAGGATGACCAGCAATTTTCCGAACTCATTCATGAGGTAAGAAGATCAGTGGCCGGCCTCCGCCGTCTTCGGCGCGGTGATCAGCCCGCGGATGCTTTCAACTGGCACGCAGTGCTTGAAGACCATCTGGAGATCCGTCGGCTTGCCCTTCGAGTCCTCCCAATACACAGAGGTGGTGCTGCACACGATGCCGGTGACCTGCCCCTTGGAATCGAGGATCGGGCCGCCGCTCGATCCCACGCCAAAATCCGCCGTGATGGCCATCTGCGGAGTCTTGCCCGCATCCGTGAGCGCCATGAAATGGCGGGAGACCATCCCGTTGGTAAAGCAGAAGAAATTGTGGTCTGGATTGCTGATGACCCAGATGGGCGATCCCGGCGGCGGCACTTCCTGCGCCAGCGGTAAAGGCACGAACTCGGCGCCCGGGGCGCGTAGAATGGCGACATCCGCCAATTTGTCGGCCGCCAGGACTTCGGTGGCCGGAGTGATGCGCCCGGAGTGCGTCATTACGACCATCGTGTCCGCATCGGGATTGTCTACGACGTGGTAGTTCGTGACGAAGATCCCATCGGCCGTGAGCGCGAAGCCCGAACAACCGGCCAGCTCATACTTCTGCGACTTTTTCGTCTTAGCCAGCATACCCACCACGAGGACGCTCTCTGCACGCTTCTCGTAGATCTCGCTCGGAGAAATGGGGCCCTGATGCAGGTCTGGCAAGGTCAGAGCGCAGGTGTGAACCTTGGTCAGTTGGCTGCGCAGCGTCTTCAGCTTGACCGTGTGACCAGCGTGGATGAGCGCATTTCCCACCGTCTCGATATGGGTGACGATGTTTTCGTCATCCAAAAGACCGGCCCGTGCTGGAGGCGTCTCCGTCGTACTTTCCGCCCAGGTTGCCGAGGCAGGGCAAAGCAGGCCGGCCAACAGAACCGCGAAGGCGATCCGGGTAAAGGCCACAGGGGTAAAACGATAGGCGCCAGATTTCACTGCCACGCAGAATATCCGTCCCGACCAGTTCGGCAAGCGGATGCGCTCGTTTGCAAAATTCCGGCGCCGATTTGCGACCATCAGTGGCTCTCGATCGGCGTGAGTTCGCTCTTGCGCACCAGCGCCTGCCCGTCGGGACTTTGCATGAATTCAATGGTCTTCCGAATGACCCCGGTCGGCCGCTCGCCAGTCACGAGCACCAGCGGCCGCATGAAGGGATAGGCCCCGGAGCGGATCGTCTCCGTGGTCGGGGCCACGGGCGGGTCGTTGTTCACCGAGACCGCGAGCGCGTACACCGTCTTCTGATCGGCGAATGCAGGCGCCATGACCGAGATCGATCCATCGTGAAATTCCACGAGATTTCGTGTCTCCTCGGTGTCAGTCGCGGCCTCGAAGCCCTCGCCCAATGGCGCTTTGCGGATCTCGCCATAGGTCCAGGACGCCATGAACTCCCAGATGCCGCGACCCTGCGTCGGATTGTAAAATTTCACCGCGCGATCTTCTCCACCGAGCGCCTTCCAATTCTTGATCTCCCCTTCGTAGATGGCGCGAAATTGATCCTGGGTGAGCGCGTGCACGCCGCTCTCCCACACATCGCGCGGCGCCACGACGGCCAGGGCTTGATAGCCGATGACAAACTCCTGGAAGTTCTTTCTGGGAAATTTCGCCCGGTCTGCGCCACTGAGTTTGCGGATGCAAATCGCAATGTCGGCCAAGCCCTCGCCCACCGCCTGAATCGCCAATGTGCTGCTTGGTTCCTGATAGAGCTTCGATTGGATGCCTTCTTTGCCGAGAATTGGCACCGCCAGGCTGACCGGCGCCACCGCCGCGCTCGACCCGACAAACCGGACCGGCGCAGCCTCCTCATCATCGGCGGCGAAAACGGCGTCCGCGCAAAGCAACGGGAGCAAAGTCAAGAGAAAGCGGGCTTTCATGAATCGATGGGAGCGGCAACTATTCACCAAGAGACAGACTGTCCCAAGTAAAAGTGTGGTGTCGGAACAGCAAGCGGAAGCCCCGTCGCACTTCCCATTCTTCCCATTCTTCCCATTCGCAGAGGCGCAAAAGCCACGAACCCTCTACGCCCACGCCAAAAACCACCCGCCCAGAAAAAGAAACCCGCGCTGCGCACATTGGGGGGCGCGCAGCGCGGGCTCGGGAGGGAAAGTCGCGTGTGGAGGGACTTCCTAAATTAAACTAGCACAGATACGCAATAGATAAACTGCGAATTGGCCGAGAAATTTTAGCGCTTGGAGAACTGGAAGCGCTTGCGGGCGCCGGGCTGGCCCGACTTCTTGCGCTCTTTCATTCTCGGGTCGCGGGTCAGGAGCCCTTCGGCTTTCAGGACCGGGCGAAGCTCGGAGTTGCTCTCCGTCAGCGCGCGGCTCACGGCGAGGCGGATCGCGCCAGCCTGGCCCATCACGCCGCCGCCATGAATGTTCACCTTGAGGTCGAACACATTCACCTGCTTGGCCACTTCAAAAGGCTTCAGCACCGTGTTCTGGAGCGGGAGCGTCTTGAAGTACTCTTCGAACGGACGTCCGTTCACTTCGATTTTGCCGGTTCCCGGAGTCATCCGGAGCCGGGCGACGGCTTCCTTGCGGCGGCCGGTGGCGATAAATTCCTGCGTGGTTGCTGCCATGGGATTGCGAGTTGCTGAAAGGTGCTTACTTGATGTTCGTGACCGCCTTGGGCTGCTGGGCCTCATGCGGGTGCTCGGCGCCGGCGTAAACCTTGAGCTTCGTATAGATGCGGCGGCCGAGGCGGTTGTGCGGGATCATGCCCTTCACCGCGTGTTCGAGGAGCAGCTCGGGACGGCGGGCGCGGCGAGCCTTGACCGTCTCGCTCTTATGGCCGCCGACGAAGCCGGAGTAGCTCATATAAGACTTGTCGGTCTCTTTCTTGCCCGTGAGACGGACTTTTTCCGCATTGATGATGACGACAAAGTCGCCAGTATCGACATGGGGAGTGAAAATCGCCTTTTCTTTCCCGCGGAGCAGGTTGGCGGCTTTGACGGCGACTCGGCCGAGCACTTGGTCGGCGGCGTCGATAACCCACCATTGGCGGGCGACTTCGTTGGCTTTAGCGGAAAATGTTCCCA
>FTCV01001887.1_pt1 | contig 43703 bp, 33 predicted proteins | sample 1639691 | NCBI WGS metagenome assembly FTCV01 (sample SAMEA3914864, study PRJEB12502) | metagenome | biome: forest; material: soil | place: USA | collected 2012-03-12 | depth 0.3 m
GCCGCCCGAATCGGTTTGCGTCCAATACTGGTAGGGTTTCAGCCATTTCTGGAAATCGTAAAATGGAGCACTCGGATTGACGGACGGCTGCTGCTCCAGACCGACCCACGTCCCGGAAATGACGGGGTTGCGGTTTCCACTATCGCTGATGGCGATCTTGCCAGTGACGACCCCGCGCCCGGATGCTGCAACATATGCCGAATTCGGGAACCAGCTGTAGGGCCACGCCGCCTTCTCCGCAGCGTCTTGCGCAACCGCATCGTTATAAAGAGCTTGCGCCGCCTGCTCCTCATCGGTGATGGACGCGGAAACACTGTTCACATAGTAGAGCCACGGACCGCAGACTTTTGTCCAGACCTCCCCTGCCTGCACGGTGGAATCGGTTCCCTGGCCGAGCTCTTGCGTCAGGATCGAGGCATTGATGTTGCTGCCAGGGTAGGCCGTGACGTCGCGTTTGAGAGGGCCGCCGTCGCTGAATTCCAGATTAGTCATCATCCAGACGCCGATGTTGGTCCCGGTCGGACCGACGCTGCTCCAGCCCCAAGCCTTTTGATCAACGTGGTCCTGCGCCTCAATGAATTTGTTTTCAAACTCACCGGCCTGCGTTCCGTCGAGAGCAAGATTGGTCTCCTTTGGGATGTCGGACGGGTGCGCCAGCGAAGTGGTTTGCGCGCCGACAAAGAAGTTGCGCGCACTGTCGATGCTCAGCCAATTGAATTGCGCCGGCACCCGGCTCGTCAAACCATAGGCGTTGACTTGCATCGCTGGATCGCTCGCGCTGTGACTCAGGATGGCCGTGGTGTAGAAACCCTGAGCGCCGCGCTGCAAGGTGAAATGCGCTTCAAAACCGCCCGTGCCCGGCGTGGTGTTTACCAGCTTTAGGTCGGCGCGCGCGCCGCCATTGGCAGCCGGGTCAATCGCGAGCGTATAGGCAAAACTCAACGCGCCATACTGAGTGGAGATGTTTGTGTCGAGATTCTTGACGAAACCTCCCCAGTAGTACTGGTTGGAGGCCTGCAGCATTTCCGTCGTGCGTGAAGTCCCGTTATTATTATAAGTGTATTTAACGGACGTAATATGCGAACTCGACGGCTTGAGCGTAACCGAGACGATGCCGTTGGCCATCGTTACCGTGCCGTCTCCGTTGTCCACGACGGTCACATCTGCTCCGGAGCCGTTTCCGCCGCCAGGGACATTTGCAAGGGCAGGGCGCGGACCGGGCAAAAGCGCCAACCCGACGGCGGCGGTGATCGTCATTCGACGAATGATATGGTCGCCTGATAGCTGCCTCCACGCCTTGGAGAGGCTGACCCCGACATGCTTGTGTCTAGGTTTTAGATTACTGAAGTGCTCAACTGGGGGAATCATATGTTTTTGCAGGTTATTTACTGGTTGGTTTCATTGGTTTCAGAAAAAGGCGGAAAGCCGGGTTAAATAATGTCGAGCGCGATATTATTCGTCGCGGCGAAGGCGCCTATCGCGGTTGACTCAGCTGGTAGGAAACGGGGCAGATAGGAGATTCACCCACCGCTCGCATAATGTCTCTAGGCATTTCTGGTTACTCCCGGGGAGCCTCGGGCATGCCGTGACGGGGCGCCATGTATCCGGACACGACCCCTCTTTGGGCGACGTATTGCAAATTGAGATTTCCTATTGCACGAAATTTGGAGAAGCCATTGGTCGCGGACAGCTACCAGCGCCTCGCGCCAACATCGAGTTTCGCTGCCACGTGAAATCGGCGATCTGAGCTGTCGTCCGAGCCTCGGCCGCTGCGCCAGCCCTTAACTTACTTACTTGTCTAGCGGCCACTTCTCCCGAACGGTCCGCTCCCATTCGTCGGCCATAAGTTGGTGTCCCGAATAAGTAGGATGCACGCCATCCCAGATCCAGTGCTCGGCCGGAGCAATCTTGCACGCTTCGTCGAAGACCTGTTGAAATTTCACGATTGCCGCGCCGTGTTTGATCGCGAGCCGGGAAACTGCCTCCTGTCGGGCTTGGACTCCCGCCCGCCAGGCCTCCCAGTTTTCCTTTCGCTTTCCCACCGGCAGAGTGAACGGCTCGCAGAGTACGATCCGGAGCCGCGGATTCGCGGCCTGGGCCTCAGTGAGGAGCTGGTCGTAGACCTGCTCGTATTCTTCCAAGGGCACTCCGTGCGATTCGTCATTGATGCCGATCAGGACACTGAGCAGATCAGGCTTGAGTTCCAAGGTGTCCGTGGTCCAGCGCTTTTGGAGATCCTTCACCGTGTTCCCGGAAACGCCGCGGTTGACGAACTCGAGATTGAGCGCCGCAAAGGCCGCGCCGTATTTGGCGGCAATGATGAATACATAGCCGTGTCCGAGAATGTGGTTGGGATCCGAGTTCCGTCCGCGATTTCCATCGGTGATGGAGTCGCCCTGAAAGAGAATGCGCGCCCCCGGGGCGAAGGCTGCAATCGGTTCGGCCGCCTGAATCTGCGCAGCAAAGCTCGCAAGCAGGAATGCGGCGGAAAGGATTGATCTCATGGCAATCGGGCGAGAGAGGGTTGGACCATCACTCACCGCAAGAGGAATGCATCGTTAGCGGGACGAACTGAGCGCTTGCGCCGGCACATGGACCGTGGTGGAGGGAGACACCCCTCTGGCGTTCACAGCCGTCACCTGATACGAGTAACCGAGGCCGTGATCGAGGCCTTTGACTTTCGCTTCCTTCGCGGTGTTGCCTTCGTCGGTGTACGTCGTCTCGACAAGGGAGGTCAGGAAATTTTCCGGCCACCGAAATAAATCGCTCGCGCCAATCGACCGGTAGATGACGTAACCCGTGGCGCCCGGGACAGGCGACCAATGGAGAGTGATCGCGTCGCCGTTCCTCGTCTTCTTCCAAGCGCCAGTGAGGGAGCCGGGAGCCGCCGTGACCGGCTCTGGCAAAGGCTTCGCCATCACTTCCGGCGAAGGAGCGCTCGCGCCGGCTGCGCTCACTGCCGTTACATAGTAGTTGTAGACTCGTCCATCTGTCGGCGAAGGGTCAGTATAGCTCGTCCCCATCGCCATGTCCTCGAGAAGGGTGGTCCGCAAGGGATAGGTTCCTCCGACGCCGTCGGAGTGAAGAGTCTTGCGCCAGACGCTGTAGTAATTCGCTCCAGCGGACGCATCCCAATTCAATGTGACGGTGTGATGCCCCGAGCTTGCGACCGCGAGTTTCACGGGTGGCGATGGCGGGACATTTGCCGGAAGGGTCGCCTGGGGCGACACCACGGAGCTGGTGGGAGAATTGACGCTGCGACCCTCGGGATTCACGGACTGCACGGCGTAGTAGTATGTCGTTCCATTCGCTGCCGTGACATCGGTGAATGTCCCCTGCCTCGCGCCGCTCCCACAGATTTGGGCGACGACGCCAGTCGCCAGGGCGACAAATCCCTTGCCGGGCTCGCTCGAGCGCAGGACGTCATAACCGGTCGCGCCCGGAACGACGGGCCACGTCACTAACACGCGATTGTTCCCGGCAAAGGCGGCCACGTCCGCAGGAGCAGGAGGAACGTAGCCAGGCAGTTCCAAGCGCAAATAATCCACCATGAGAAACGACACCATTTTTCGCGAATCCATCGTGATACTCAGCGTGTTTTTGCCCGCATGGAGCAACTCCGCAGGAAACGTGATCCGCTCATCGCAAAATGGGCCGTGATCCGTGAAGTGGATGCTGCTCGTATCGGAATAGGGAGGCGCAAATCCCTCAGGTTGCATCACGTTTGGCGAGCCCGTCACTCCGGCGGTCGCTCCGAGATTGGCGCCGTTGATCGCGACGATCACTTTGTCGCCATCATTCCCAGCCAAGGCAATATATAGCGAAGCCTTCGATCCATTCGTGGTCGCCTTCGCGAGATCGAAGGTAATCGTGCCGGTGCAGGGCTGATAAGCTCCCGTGGCGTCCGCCATCGCGGGCAGCACGTAATTCCAATCCTTGGTCCACTGGCTTTTGCCCACGATATACTTCATGCCGTCCGGAAAATCCAAAGGGAATTCCATTTGTCCACCCCAGACCGGAGTCGGAAAGCCAAGTTTCGGCGGCGTGGCCGGCGCCCAATAGTCTTCGCCGTGGCGAAACTCGTCCGACTTGCGGTTGGGCGTGCCCAGTTCGAACACCGTCGCCCCCGCGCGAACCGGCCCCCAGGCCACGGTTCCGAGCTGCGTCGTCTCGCCCACCTTCACTGTTACGGTGAATTCCTTCTCCGGCAGATTGCACTCGAAGGGCGGCTGGCCGCCAACGAGCCTCTGTGAAAGAAATGTCCCTGCGGCGCCCGGACCAAACGCCCACAATAGATAATTTCCGCCGGCGATGACATGCGGGATAGTGAAGCTCCCATCGGCCTCTGTCTTCACCCAAAATTGGTAGGTCTTGCTCCACTTTTGAAAATCGTAGAAGCCCTTATAGGTCTGCGGTTGCTGTTGCAAGCCCACCCATAAATTCGCGGCGGAAGCGTTCGGATTTCCAGCGTCCTGGATGACGAATTTGCCTTTCACCACGCCACGCCCTTCCTCCGGCACATAGTTGGCAGATTGAAACCAGGCATAAGGCCAGGCCTGCGCTTCTGCGGCCGCTCGCGCTTGAGCGTCGTCGAAGAGGGCCTTTGCGGCCTGCTTCATGTCCTTCACGGATGACGGCACGTTGTTGAGATAGGTAAACCACGGTCCGCAGGTCTTCGTCCATTCCTCTCCTTCGTCCATGAAGCCGTCTGAACCCATGCCGACCTCTCCGGTGAGGATGGAATTATTGAGTTCACTATACGGATAGACCGACACGTCGCGTTTCAGCGGACCGCCGTTGCTGAACTCCATGTTCGTCATCGTCCAGCGTCCCACGTTCAAACCATTCGGTCCGACGCTGCTCCATCCCCACGCTCGAAGATTGGCATGATCTTGGCCATAGATAAACTTGTCCTCATAGTTGCCGGCCTCGCTGCCATCGAGGCACACCGTCACTTCATGCGGCGAGTCCGGCACTTTCGCTCCCTTCGATGTCGGGATGCCAACAAACCAATTTCTCATCGGATCTGCGCTTACCCAATTGAAAACCGGCGGAACACGCGTGATCACACCCCACGCGCCGACCTCAAATCGCTCGTCCTGCTTCCGATGCGTCATCGTTGCCGTGGAATAAAACCCCGGCGATCCGCGAAGCATCGAGAAATGGACTTCCATGATGCCCTTCGTTTCCGTGGAGCTGAGCAGCTTTACGTCGCCGAGGTTGCCGCCATTGCTGGCCGGGTCCGCCGCCAGCGAGTATTCGAAGACGCCGTTTCCTAGACTAAAGCCGCCGTAGTAGTATTGCCCATTGCCTTTCAATGTCTCACACGTTTTCTTCGTGCCTGCATCGTCGTAAGTGTAGGCCAGCGAGTTGAGGCGGCTGGTCTTTTTCACTATCACTATAGATACGATGCCATTCGTCATCGTCACGGTTCCGTCGCCTTTATCTATCACAGCCACATCAGGCGCCGCTCCCGCGCCATTCTCCGCCGCGCTCGCAGCAGCCATTTTTGGACAGAATGTTATAACGCCTCCCAGGAGGATAAGCAGCATCAGTTTGCGCGCAGAGTTCATCATACAGGCAGAATAAGATATTTCTCCAGTCGCTCGCGTCTATCGGCATTTTGGGTTATGCGAGGAAAGCGAAGTTTCCCGAGACTCCGAGCCTTCGTCGTCAAATGCCCAAAACCGGCTTCTGATTTCGTCAGCCTGCGCGCGCATACAAAAGCCGGTTTAAGCCTGAATCCCCCCATTCGGGTAATGCAGCGCCCTTTTGGCCGGCCAAAAGGTCGGCAATGCTCTCGGGCATCGCGAGCGACACAATGCCATGGTCGGCTCGGGGAGCGTCGTGAACTATCGTCAGATGGGATCGGCCCAAATCATGCGTGCATTTGGCATTGAGCATTCCAGACACAGCTTCGCGATCAATTCGCTGGTCCTTACAAACGTGAACGCTACGAGCAGGAGTGCCGCATTAGTTAATATGGTGCGGCTGCCGGGGCGATTTCAGGAGTGCATCCGGCGGGGGTCGAACCCACAACCTTTGGCTTCGGAGGCCAGAGGCCCTAGAGGGGAGATTGACAATACTGCCACAATACTGCCAATATTTGGAAATGAGCAGCGAGAAACCCGAGAAGCCGAAGAAGCCCAAAAAAGCCGACTGGCCGAAGATCCGGCCGGCAATCCACAAGAACGGAACCGCGGCGTGGCTCGTCGACGCTCGGATCGACGGCAAGGGCGAGCGCCTCTTTTTCAAGACTCGGGCCGAGGCGGACACCAAGGCCGCGCTCCTGCGGGTGGCCAGAAAGAACGAGGGGGATGCCGCGTTCTCGATTCCCGAAGATTTGCGCGTCGAGGCCGGCCGCTGCATGGAGAGGCTCGCCCCGTACGGCAAGACCCTCACGGAGGCCGTGGACTACTTCCTGCCCTATCTCGAGCGCACAGCGAAACCGCGAGCCATCGAGATGCTGATTGAGGAGGCCGTCTCGGAGAAGAAGCGCAAGGGGCTGGAGAAGCCGACGATTGCAGAATTTGACTGCCGGTGCGGTCAATTCGCGGATGCCTTCCCCGGCCGGGAGTGCGGCGGGATCACCATGGAGGAGATTGAAACCTGGCTCCTCAAATTCGCCGACCCGGTCTCCAGGAACAATTCCCGAAAGGCGGTCGTGAACCTCTACAACTACGCGGTGCGGCAAAAGTACGTCCCGATGAACCCGGCGCATGCCATCCACAAGGTGAAAGAGGGCGATCGCGAAATTGAGATCCTGACGCCCGGGCAGATAGAGGCGCTGCTCAAGAATTCCGACGCCGAGGTTTTGCCATTTTTCGCCATTTCCGCCTTTGCTGGCATCCGGCCCGAGGAGATGTTGAAGCTCGAATGGTCCGACATAAAATGGAAGCAGAACATCATCCGCATCCGGGACACGGTCTCGAACAAGACCGGCGCCCGCAATGTGACGATCGAGCCGACCCTCATGGCGTGGCTGAAGCCCTACAAGACAGCCACTGGGAAAGTCTGCACGCCGTCCTGGCGCCGCCTGTTCCGGGAGACGCGGGAAAAGGCCAAGATTGAACACTGGCCGGCGGATTGCCTGCGGCATTCGTTCGCGTCGTACTGGCTCCAGAGGAAGCGCGACGCTCCCGCCTTGGCGCTGGAGATGGGCAACTCCGTGGCGGTCATTTTGAAGCGCTACGCCAAGCCACTCGACGAGCCGGACGATGCCGCCAAGTTTTGGGCGATCATGCCGCCCGAGGCGCCGGAAGACGGGAAAATCGTCAGCTTCGCGGCGTAGCCTGCGGCTTTTTGGGGAGCTCGCGAAAAAAAGATCAGCGTTTTTTCGCGTCGCTGTTGAATAGCCACATAAGCCTACCTAAGCCTATCCCGGGCTATCCAAGGGTATTGTTTATACACACAAACACCTGCGACGAAGTGGCAAAGTGAGGAACAGTTACTCAAAAAGTTTGGACGCACCGTTACTTATGATAACATTCGGTGCATGAACGACACGAACGCTTCTCGCCCACTCACCGCAAAACAAATTGCCGAAGAACTGAATCTCCCGTCTGAAACAACGGTGCGATATCTCGCGCGAAACCGGAAAATCCCGGTGATCAAAATCGGATACAGGACGTTGCGCTTCGACCTGGAGCGCGTCCGCACCGCGCTGGCGAAGCTTGAGGTGAAGGCCGTCGCGTGATCCGCGGTGGTCAGGCGATCGAAACGATTGGCAAGGAATCCCTTTTCCCAGGGAGAGCCCACCCCTCCCCTGCCGGCAGGCGGGGTCTCTGCGGCGGGGCGTCTCGCGTGCATGCACCTCCCCTATTTTTGTTAATTTCCACGGAGCGCAGGCCTCTGAAACATGATTCCCTCTGAAACTGACGACACGCTCTGAATGAAACGAAGACTGTCCGCCAGACTCCCGGAACTCCGACCACCAAAAGAAAAGGCCGCTCTCGTTTTCGGCGAGAGCGGCAAGGCTGAGACTTCTTCGGATACGCAAGTGGAAGGTGGCAAATATGGTCTCGGAGCGCAACAGAAAATCGCTATCAAGCCCCGCTCAGAACTGATGCGAAAGCGATCGGCGAACCGATGAGATGGATAAGTATCCTGAGCGCCTCGCTGTGACCTACGGTGTCCATCCAGAGGCTATCCATGAGGCGATCCGACGCGGACTGATATCCTTCGAAAACAGGAAAGATGTGCCATGCTGGCGGTATGGCGACACAGGCAATGCCATTCTCCGAAAACTGGATGGCCGGCGCTTCCCCGGCCGCTCCGCACCGAAGGCGCTCGCCTTAACGAAAGGTGCCGCGTGGCATCGTCCAATTGGCCTTAATGACGTGGTGAGCAATGGCCGCCGCGATGTCGTGATGGTCCTGGAAGGCAGCAAGGACGCGCTCGCGGCGTTTCACCTGGCACATCTGGACGGAAATGCGAGCGTGGGCATCGTGGCCATGCTGGGCGCCGCGGCCAAACTTGCACCAGAGCATGCAGAGAAATTTCGCGGGCACCGGGTTCGGATCTTTGGCGACGATGACGAGGCCGGCCGGAAAGTCTTGGCGCGGATCGGCGGGCAGCTCGCGCGCGTTGCGGATGCGGTCGACGTTTTCAGCTTCGCCGGGCTCCATCGGGCCGATGGCGAACCAGTGAATGACCTTTTTGACCTGCTTTCGATTTCTGCAGACGACCACGCCCGGCACCCCGAGATTTCCGCTCCCACAAATCTGGATCAAAAGGGCGATCTCGTGCGGGTGATTGCGCCAGAGCCGGACCTTCTGGCAAACGGTAATTCAAACGATAATGCAGGGGGTAAAAAGGGGCATTTTTACACGATAAATGCAGGCATCAAATCAAGCAGTGATCAGGGTTTGAAGGCGATCATGCACACAGAACACACGGAACACTCTGAATACTCGGAAGAGGGAGAGAAAGTAAAAAGAAAAACCCCATTACCCTTCCTTCGGTCTGTTCAGAAAGGACGGCCGATGTCGCCATGTGCCAAGCTCGTGATGCCATGCATCCCAACAGCGAGAGGCCAGACCAATGAGATGCTTTTCAAATTGGCCCGGGCACTTCGAGTTGAAGAAGAGCAGAGCCAAGAACCCATTGACGACCTTCGCCGGCAGTGTGCGGCGCGATGGCTCCGAGAGACCGGGGCTAACTGCAGCCCGGAAATGCGGGCCGTGGAGATTGTAGACGAATACCTCAAGGACCGAATGAACAGAGTAAAAAAACCCGTTTCAAAAGTCGTGGAAGCCGTCAGCCGAGCCATCGAGCTCCTGCCGCACGAGCCGGAAGTCATCCATCCGTACCTTGCCGGAAATCGAAATCCAAAACTCGAGCGACTGGCTCGCGGCTGCCGAATTCTTGGCCGATCTGGACCATTCCTTCTGCCTTCCCGACAAGCCGCAAGGATCATCGGCTTAGGCGAAAACAACGGCGCATCTGTGGCAAATCTTTTACTAAAACGCCTTGAGGATGAGCACATCATTCGATGTGAAGAACGCGGACTAAAAGGGCAAAACAGCGGAAAGGCCTCAATCTTCAATTGGATTGGGCCGACAGCATGAAGGCTATGCATACCCTATCCATAGCCTATGGAGCGGATCTATGAGCGCGATCATGCTCGTCGCGAAAGACGCGTGCGCTTGCCTGGGGCTATCGAACGTAAGTCTTGCCGTGAACGGTAATCCGACGTCTGGCGACCTTGGACTGGACGACGACGAAAAGGGTATAAGGATGGTCCAAACCGCTGGCGGACCCCAGAAATTGCTCTGCGTGAGTGAGCCGGGGCTATACAGCCTGATCTTCAAAAGCCGGAAGCCCGAGGCAAAAGCGTTTCAGCGATGGGTGACGCACGAGGTTCTGCCAGAGATTCGCAAGACTGGGCAGTACGCCATGTCCAGCGCTCCAGGAGGCTACGCCGACGCGTTGGAGGACCTGGCACGGGATGTCCGCAAGGCCGACTCTCTGACGATCGATGCGCCGCGTCCGCAGACGTACACCGAGGCGCTCCGCGCCCACCTCCACGCCCTCGAGGAAAAAGACGCCCTGGAGCTCGCCGCCATCACGCCGGCCACGAGCGCCGCTATTTCGCCGAACGCTTACGCCGAAACCCTCCGTTCACTCGCCGCGGAAGTCGAAGCCAAAGAAGCCCTTCCGACCGAGGCACAGAGCAATCCGACCATTCCCTGAATATGAAAACGATCTCATACAGTCCCCGCGTTAGCCGAGAATTGCGCGCGCGCGCTCAAAAGATTGCGCACCAACGAAAAATGTCAGCGCATCGCCGATTGATCCGCGCAGAGCACGCGCTTCCGCTGCAGCGTCTCGTGCAGCTTTTCACTGCGCGGGAATTTCCTTTGGATTCCCTGCAGCGATGTCCGATCTGCGGAAACCCGAATAAATTCCGGATCTACATCGATGACGGGCGCCAGACGTTTCATTGCGAAAAATGCGGGATAGGTTACCCTCAAGAATTCATCGAGCGAAAACTGAATCTCGTGCCAGTTGATGCACGCGATTTTTACATTCGGTTTTCGGAAGGAGAGTCAGCAATTAACAGCTACCAGAGGAAGAATACGCCGATTTGTAAAATTGCAGGCGAACTTCGTAAAGCAGTTGAAATCGCGATAGAAGGTGCCGACGCGTTTCTTACGGTGTGCGGCGCACTTGCTTTACTTCGCAAAAATAGGAATCGCCTTCCAGCTATCGGATTCAACAACTTCGACAATCTTTGCCGACGGATTTTGGAAATGGATTCAAGAATCATCGCGGAAGCGATTGATCGAGCAAATGCGGCAACAGATTCACCCAGCTTACATCAATAAATTATTTCCGACCTTTCTTTCACTAGAACTATAACATATTAGTTACCATCATGAAACGCCCATCCTTCTTCTTTAATCCCTGCGGCTACTCTTCAGGCCCGTATCGGGTGCCACAGGCTGTGCTGCCCCCAAGCGGATCCCTGATAGTCGACAACGGCTATTTCACGCTGATCACCGCGGCGCGTATGCAGCTTCTCGGCGTTCAGCGAGGCTCGAATGCGCAGTGCTTCTTCTCCACGCTTGGGCCGGGCTTCATCTTCCAGGGGACCGACGGGCAGGCCGAGGTGACGACTGCGCCGGCTTTGACGCTTCCGCTGGTGAATGCGCCGGATGGTGGAGGTAATTTCCCAGCCACTGGAACAGCGAAATACATCATGGTCGGAAACGGCGCGAACCCTGCGACCTGGCAGATGATCGCGGCACCGACGAGTGGCAGCTATATCCTGACTTCGAATGGCGGCGCCTTCTCGCTTCAGCCGCCCGGCGATGTCCCGGCTCTGAATGCAATCTTCGCCGCGGCCACGAGCTCCACGCATCCGGAGGCGATTGGATTCGTGCAGACCGGGACCGATGGGAGCGGGAACCCGACCTTCTCGTCTCGAAAGTTCGCTGGCACAGGCACAGGTGATCAGCCGATGGTTGTCCGTTGGAACGGAACCAGTGGCCGCTACGAAATCACGGGACTGCTTACCTCAGAGACTCTGAAGCAGACCACGATCGGGTTCCAGAAGCTTCAGGGCCTCGACAATACTGGCGCGAATATCTCGGGTGGGTTTGCAGTGCGGCCGGACAGTGGGATCACGCAGAGTGGCGTGGATTTCATGGCGTTCGACTCAGCCACGAATATTGTCTATCGAGCGGCGCCGCCGACGTATGTCCAGATTTTCAACGACACGACGACACCTCTGACAGCGAATGTCATGGCGCAGCCAGCTCCGCATTTGTACATCGGCTCCCAGACGATTCACTACCCGACGGTTGAAGTGGGGGCGCAAATCATTCTCGCAAACTTAGAGCGCCCGATTATCACGCTGTTCGTAGATGGAGTGGAGGTGCGGCGGTGGGACTTCCAGACCGGGGTTGCAAACACCGCTGGCGCCGCGATCGCTACATTCAACGTACGGCACCTGTTTACGTCGTTGGCGCTCGGCTCCCACACATTTGACTTCCGAGTCAGTCCGGCTAGTCCCGCCTCGCTGCTTCATTCCTCTGCCTACCTGCAGACGCTTCGATAATATTTAAAGGCAGTCATCACCTCGGAGCGAAACTTATGCCAGATCTCCTCACTTACGGATATGACCCAAGCGCAGCCATCGCCCCGTCGATGGACGTGGTTCGCATCGCGATGCAATTGCGCCAACAGCAAGCGCAGGAAGAGGCGCAGAATTCGCGCTATGCGCAAAGCGCGATCGCCGCAGCCTCCGCGGAGCAGAATCGTGCCAGGGAGTATCAGAGTACGCTGGATTTCAATAAGGCGAAGACCGCCGAAGAGCAGGCGATCGAGGCTGCGAAGATGGGCGAGCAGCGCCGACAGTTCGACCTCATTAACGCGCCGTTCAAGATGCCCAGTGCATCTCCGTCGGCTTCGGCGCTCGCGGCCGTGAATGGCGACCCATCGCAGGCGTTCTCGCTCGTCAACCCGGACGGCTCAACCTCGGACACCATTCAGGCGCCCACACAGGGCGTTGTCCGCACCGGATCCGTATTCGGAAAAGTGCCTGATGGGGCTGGCGGGTACATGGACGATCCAAACGACAAGACCGATGCGAGCGTTCCGGGATTTGACCCGAATAAGGGCGCGTGGGGCGCGAACATCAAAGATCCGAATCTCAAGGGCGCCGCGGTGAGTATTGACGACATGAAGGCTGCCGGCGTAGACCCGAATAACCCCGCCGGCGCGATGGTGCAGGTGACCGGAGCCGATGGCGTGGCGCGGCAATATCCAATCGTGGATAAGCTCGGAACACCTGGCCGGGTAGACTTCACCCTAGGCGCGTATAACGAGCTTGGTGGGCCGCAGACGCGCGGAGGCGGGTTGCTGCCGAATCTTACGACAAAGATCATTCCTGGAGGATCTGCTGCACCGTCCGCGCCCGCCGGCGTTCCTCCATCGCAGAGCGTTCTCCGCGCGATCGGGCAAAACATGCAAGACATGGGCGTGCCTCGGAACATCGCGATGCAGCATCTTGCCGCAGCGTCCACACAGCTTGCAGCAATTGATCAGCGCGCTTCTGCCCGGCCTGTGGTTCGCAATATGGCAGACGGGACTACGCAGCAGTACGACCCGCAAACCGGCCAGTGGACCACGCTGGCGACATCGGCGAACAAGCTTTCCAACCGCGGTCCGGTAGTGCGCAATATGGCGGACGGAACGACACAGCAATGGGACCCATCGGCCGGAACGTGGTCGGTACTTGCAAGTAAGCCGACGGGCCCACAGGCGAACTATCAGCTCGGAGACGACGGGCTTTGGCATGATCCAAGCAACCCCGGGGCGGCATTCAGACGAACCGACCTCGGCAACGGGCAATCTCGGTTCACGCAGGTTGTTACTCCGAAGGCCGACTCTGAGGCCATGCGGATTTCGAACTTCGAGCGCCAGGGAAATATCCGAATAAACCCGGACGACCCCTCGGAGGCGTACCTTGAAAAGATCGTGGCCGGAAAGCAAACCTACACACCGCTCCAAGGGATGTTTCAGCACGCAGGCGGAAAGATCTACGCGATGGGCGCAGACGGTGGCCTTCACCAGGTCCAAGGCGTTGATAGCAATGATCGCCCGCCAGTCACAATAACGAAATCCTTTCAGCAATTAAAGAACAGCGCCCTATCGGCGAGCAACGCGCTCACTGCCGCCGCGAATGACACGTCCGAAGATGGAGCCGCCGCCCGTCAGAATGCAGTTGCGGCTATGCAACGCGCACAGGTTGGAATGCAAAACCTTGCAACCCTGTATCCTGGGCTTCAGAAGCTCATGAATCCACAAGGCAGTCAGCAGCCGGCAGGAACGACTTCACAGCTGAAGCCGATGCCGCCGGACGTGAAAGCCCAAGCCCAAGCATCAATCGCGACGAAAGGACGCCCTGCAGTGATTCAGCGATTGCAAGCGCTCGGGTACGACACAACCGGGATTTGAGCCATGCCGACGCTTTTCGATGACCTTCCGGATGTTACGGCGGCGCCAACGGCTGCGACTCCGTCAACGGGGCTTTTTAACGATCTCCCGGACGTTGAGCACCAGACCGCACCCGCGGCCAAGGGAATATTCGACGACCTTCCCGATGCTCCAAAGCAAAGCCTTCTGAATCCCGGAAACGATGCGCGTATCGTCGCCCGAACAATTGGGGGCGGTCTCGCCGCCGCCGCCCAGGGCGTACTCGAAAGCGACCCGGCGGCGAAATACATGGCGCTCCCCTACGAACAACTCAATTCGCTTGCGTCAACGCTGCAGGCCAAAGCGAATTCGCTGAAGGCTAACGGCAAGACGCAAACAGAATATGGCCCGAAAGGCGGAATTGAAAGAGCGCGACTCATCGCGGCCCGGGGCGGCACGCCTGAAAGCGTAGTCACTTCTCAGGGCGACCCGGAACTTGACGATACGATTGCGCAACTGACGCAGGTGCAGCGCGCGCAAGCGCTCAAAGACACGATGTCAGATCCCAGGCCGTACAAGGCCGCTCTTGCGCCAGATGCGCTTGCGGAGACGTACGGAACAAACCCGTCGCTCGAGTCTGGTAAAGAAGCCATGGCCGCGCGGATTACTGGAAACGTTGCGGGTCTTTTCGGGCAAGGGGTGGTGGGGAGCGCCTTCGGAATGCCACTGCTTCCAGCCGTGACAATGACCGCCCAGGCATCGGCCGACGCGCGCAATGCGGCAGAGGCAAAATTTCGTCAGGATTTTCCAAATGCGAACGAGGCGGACGTTCGCGCCGAAGGCGATGCTGCCGCGGAACATGCTGGAAAAGTTGCAGCGGCGAGCGGAGCGCTATTCGCAGGACTCGGGCCTGTGGCAAATGGTGTGGCGAAGGCTGTTCTGCCATCGACGATGGGGCCGATTGCCCGGGCTCTCGCGGTAACAGGAATTCATTCGGCCGGAAATGTGGCTGCAAGCGCCGCGGTTCGCGCCGGGGACGCGCTGTCACAAGGGAAATCCCCTGCGGCGGCAGCGCAAGAGGCGCTAACCGGCGGAGGCATTGAGGGGCTATCTACTGACCTGGCATTCGGGCTTTCGGGCCTGCCCGGTCACATTCAGGATTACCGAAGCGCACAGTCTGTTCTCAACGGGACGCATCCAGAGGCTGGACGCATCGCAATGATTGCTATGGATAGCCAGACGCCGCCGGATGTCCGCCAAAAGGCCAAGGCGGCTTTGGATGCGATGACACGCCAGGCGCAAAAGGTGATAGGCATGAAGCCAGCGGACTTGCTTCCCGATCCCAGCGCTTTGGCATCCGTGAACATGCCTTTGACTGCTCAGGCGATTGCAGCGGTTAAAGCAAAGGCGGATGAGCCGAATTACGATGCTGAGACGAAGGCTGCCATCGATGCGCTGAACGCCAGCTTGAATCCGCCGGCGGAAAATCCCGCTGAATCCCAGCCCACGCCGGGAGTCGCTCCGCAATTCAATCCAGCCGGAGAGCCATTCATCCTGAGAATGAATCCCGACGGCGCGGTGAAGGACGTTTCTAGAACGCCCGCGCCGCCGGTCACAGCTCCGCAACCTGTTCCCGAAGCGACGGCAGCCCCAGAATCCATTTCGCCACCGCTAGAAGCCGAAGCGCAACTCAGCGCGCCCCAAGTTATCGAGTATCCGTCGCAGGCCAAACCGGTGCCAGCTGACCACAAGCACGCCGTAGGGGCTATTCACGATCTCCTTGCCGACAACGGCGAGCCGCCGCAAAGGCATGTGCAGGTAGTTGCCGATGCAGACGGTGATATTTTGGAGGCCTTCACCGATCCGGCTGTTGCAGAACAACACATTCGGAATGATGCCGCGCGCGGAGAATGGCTCTGGACCGTCGACACTGACACGGGAGAGGCGAAACTGCATGGGGGCTTGCCTGAGCGCCGGGCGAACGCGAAAGTGGAACCGTCGGGCGCTTTCGGGAAGTCACATCATTTCGAAGGCGAGACACTAGCCCAGGCCGGTGAGCTTCCCCGAAAGACGCCTTTTGGCGTTCCATACGCTGGCGACGAAGGCAGCGTCAGACTTTACGGCGAGAGCACTGGCCCTCGGTGGATTGCGGCCACGCCAAATGACATCGGACCCTCAAAGGAAGTTCCAGGCGCAGACGTTGTTCGCCCCGCGGTCCCCCGCCCTTCGGCGCCGGAAAGCGAGCAACTCCCGCCCGAAGCACCCGCATCAGGGGGAAGTCAGTCCCTCGCGCAGGGCCTTCCGATTGTAGAAGCGCCGATCGATCAATTGACGCTCTCGAAAGACGTTCCACAGTTCAAGAATGGCGCGAACAGCAAGGGCGTTGTCGAGCCGCTCGCGGGCAAATTTGACCGCACCGGTGTCGCGCCGATTCAGCTCTGGCGCCGCAAAAACGGGAACCTGGAGGTGATATCGGGACGGCATCGTCTCGACCTCGCGCGCCGAAGCGGGGAAACAACAATTCCTGCACAAATCCATGATGAAGCCGCGGGGTTCGACCAGCGCGACGCGGCCCGTCTTGATGCAGAGCTCAACATCCGCGATGGTCAAGGAAGCGTCCAAGACTATGCCTCGTACTTTAAGCACTCCCAAATCTCGCAAGAGGATGCCGACGCAAGAGGCCTTCTGGCGCGAGCAAAGGGCAAAGCCGGGTTCACAATCGGCAACGCCGCGAGCGAAGACACCTTTGCCGCTCACAACGCTGGACGAATATCAGACAGCGCCGCCCTCGCCATCGCAACCGCTGCCCCCGGGGACGCCGCCGCCCAGTCCGTCGGACTCCGAGCCGCCCTCGATGGCAAATCGGCTGATTTCGTAGGGAACCTCATCAAGGCGGCGCAGATGCGCGCCGCGGAACGGGCCAGCGCTGGACAGCAGGTCGACCTTTTCGGGTTCGATGATTCGGCGATCCGGCAGATGGAGGCACAGGCGAAGCGCGCAGCGGAAGAGCAGCGGGCCATTCGTGAGCAGATTCGAGCGGTCGAAGGTGCCTCTAAAAAGCCCGAAGTGGCAAAGCGTCTCGGTGTGGACGTGAAGGATCCAGCGGGCGTTCAGCGCAAGGTCGCGGAACTGCGCGCCGAACTTGCGAAGTGGGACAAATGGCCGATGCATGCCGATTTGCTGGCGCGCACCCGCGGCGAATACGCCGGAAAAAGCGGTGCTCCGGCGTCAGATTTATTTGCCGGCCGGTCTGACTCTCCTTTTAACCTCACAGGCGAATCAGCCGCCGAGCGCACAGCAAGAGAGCAGCGCGAGGCGAAAGAAGCGGATGCCCGCCAGAAAGCACAAGCCGAAGCTGACAAAGCGGAATCTGACAGACATCAAGGATCGCTCTTTGAGACGCCGGCTTCTTCCGACCAGGAGCGGCAACGGTTGTCCGGACTGATGTCTAGCCATCTCGCGGCGAACGGCCACGAAGGCGCGCCTCCGGTGCACGTCTTTGACTCCCCAGACCAAGTCCCCGATGCCCTCGGCGGTCCAGAAGTTCGCAAATCCGTTTCGGAAGGGTCGCAGGTTGAAGCCTTTTATGTGGTCGCTCCTGATGGGAAGTCGCACATCGTGCTTTTACGCGATGGCGCACAGTCTGAAGCCGACCGGCGCGGGATCACACTTGAGCACCGAGTGCAGCAGCTGGCTTCGCACGAAATCGTTCACGACGCCGGCAGCCTCAGCGCGCTGCTCCCCGGAGTCGTTGCGAGCCGCGAATATCACGCGGTTGTCGATGGCGTAATTGCGCGGTTGAAGCCGGAGGAACAGACCAGCCTTGCCAGACTTTACGGTCTCGATTTGAGAACGCCGCGGGACCGGGCGGAACTTGCGGAGGAAATCCTTGGGCGCTTCAACGAGGGTGGCCACAAACCGCCAACGTGGGTTCAGTCCGCGATTGCGAAGATTCGCGCACTGCTTCGCCGCTACGTTCCGCTTTCGGCTGTGCAGAATCTCGAGCTTTTTGGCGGACGGGTTTCCGATTGGACGGATGCCGATGTGATCTCGCTTTTGAACACGGCGCGGAATAAGGCCAATGCCGCACGCCTGGAGGGCGGCGATAGGGCGGGAACCCGCTTCGCCTTCGGAGACCGACCAAACGCGCCGCTCTCGGACCATAGCCTCCACGATGCGTACAAGAAAGCCGTGGGAGAATCCGGGTTCTCAGACGTTCCGATCAGCCGGCTTGCGGAACTTGCCGGCATCCCCGAATCAATGCGCGGGGCATTCCACAATCGCCTCATGGATCTTCGCCGGGAGGGCAACGCCGACTTGGCGCACGGGGACTTCAGCCTTTCCGATAACGCGAGGAAGGCATGGGCGATAACGGCACCTGGAGACGACTACCCGTCAACGCTCGTGCGAATGCGCGGCGAACCGCAGGAATGGGCAGCCAATCGAGCCTCGAAGCCGCGAGTTCGCCCGTTGGCGCCGACACAGAGCACGCGCCTTTTGCAGGCCGAAGATGGTCGAGTGCTCCGCTTCTCGAAAGCGCTTTCGCCCGATGAAGAGAATCACCTTGTGCCGAGCGTTTCGGTTTCCAAGGCAGACGCCCCGACCGCCCGCGGCTCCGAACTGAAGCAATCGCTTCTTGAGCAATTCCGGGGAGAGCATCGGAATGCATACACTGGATGGGAAATTGGCGTTTCCGAAAAGGGGACGAAACACGTAGTGAACCAGATCAACGAAGCCGGCCGGCCGCTCCTGCCGGTTTTGGACAAGCTCATTCAAAACGCCGTATGGCTTGGACGCAGGCCCGGACGTCCAACGGACAACGTTCGCTGGCAGCACATGTTTTATGCGCCAACCCTGATCGATGGAAAGCCGACGATCGCTCGTTTGCTCGTCAATGAAACCCTCGGCGGGGAAAAGCTGATCGACCTCAAGGGCCTGGACGTAGCGAAGCCCCCGGGTCCAAAGGGATTCATCGCATCGGCGGACAATGCTTCTTCCCCGGTCGGAGGCTTCACCCCGACTATCGCTCAGCTGCATGACGCCGTAAAGCAGCTTTGGCCAGCAGATCCGATCGCCTTGGAAAAGCCCCAGAACGAACGCCGTGGAATTCGCTTCTCGCTTCAGCCCGGTCAGAATCGTTCCCAGATCGGTGGCCAGCCCGGCATCGGCCATAAGTACGACGTCCGAAACCTAGTGAATGCTACCGCCAATATCCAGACCGGGGAATTCAACGGCCGCGACAAACCGACGCCGGAGCGAACCGAGCAGGCTTGGAAACTCATCGAAGATTGGACGAATCCAGAAACCTCCGGAGCCGTAGCCGCGCGTTTGAATAGGTTGGCCGGCAATGACATTGGCGCCGCGCTTGCGCAAAATGAGCTGCTTCACTACGCGGTGAACGTCGCGCAAGACGACGGCGGAAAGATGCTCCGGCATCTCATGGGCTCGGTGAACCTTTTCGACACTGGCGCGGCCGGCATGAGTTCGGCAGGCGCGCAGCTTCGGGCCCGCGCGGAATCCCAACATCCGCTTTGGCAGGCATATTCCGAAGTTTACAAAGCGTCCGATGCGGCAACTGCGCGCATCCTGGCCGGCAAAGGGAATGAAGCCGGAGGCCTGCAAACACTAAAGGATCTACGCACCGCGCTTGAAGGCGTGAAGCTGTCGCCCGAAGAAGTTCTGCAAGGATTGTCCGAATTGAAAGGCACCGGCGGGGATGATCTCGGAACGACGATTCAGCGACTTGTTGCTCAGCAATCCGGAGCGCACGCCGCCGAGCTGGATAACCCGATGCTCACGGCGATGGTTAACATTGCGCGTCATGCGTACGAAAACGGACTGAACTTCAACTTTACGACCTCGAACGAGCCGCTTTCGAAAGAGGCAGTGGACGCGCTGAGACCGCCTCTTGCGAACATCCGCGCAAAACTCGAACAGTCGGGAGCGAACAAGCTGGAGCGTGATTGGTGGATGTTACTCCACGGCCCGAGAAACGAAGACGGCCCGCTTGCCACGGCAGACAAAGCCGTTGATGGCCAGCTGCGATCGATCTTGCGCGAGAGCATGGAAAGTCTCGGTCTCATCAAGAAAGGCGAGGCCGCGAAGCTGACCGACGCCGAAAAGCTCGCCACGGTGCTTGGCAAGGGTGAGTTGCGAAAAGGCAAGGTTCAGCGCGTCGACAAGATGGTCCGCGCTGAGCTCGACCGCCGAATGGATGCCGAGCTTGCGCGCGCCGGCGATGACGAATCCCAGAAGGACGCGATCGAAGCCAAGTACACCATGCTCCGCGATGGATGGGACGCTGCAATGAGCAACATGCTAGATATGCCCGCGAGCAACGCGCTCCTGAGCCGGATGCTTCACGGCGAAGTGAAAGCGGCCGGCGTGAAATGGAACGACGTGTTTGACCGCGGGAATTTGGACGAACTGAAGAAGCAAGCCGTCGACGGGGTGCTCGCCAAGGTCGAAGCCGCCTCTTCGAAGGGCACCGAGGCTTCGCCGAAGTTCGGAGCAGGCGCACACATGGACGAACTGAGAACCGCACTCGAAAGCCAGTTTGATTCGATCGCCGCCACGCGCCGCAACCGCTACGAGATGACGCAGATCGAGGCGCGGGCCCGTGATGCGCTGCGGCTGACCGCGAAGCCCGAGCAGGCCGCCGAGCGGATCGCCGCCGAGTACGCCAGGGCGCAGAGTGACACGCCCGACCTTCGAGACAATCGCCAGTCGTCCGAAATCCGGAAGGCGTTCAACGCGCAAATCACGAATCCGGAGCCGGTCGACGTGTTCGCCGCCAAGCTGGGCGCTCTCCAAGTATCTGAATCAACCGCTCGAAAGCTCGCCAACATCGCCGCCAGAGAATCGGCCGCTCGGGACGCCGTTGCGCGCGCTCGCCAGGCGGAACAGCCGGACCGATCCGCGCAGAGCGTCATTGATTCTCTCGCAAAGAGCCAAAGCGATACCCAGGCTTGGCCGGAGCCGAAGAGAGACGCTGTGCGCGAGATCGTGCGCAAAGAGCTTCAGCAGATCCCGCCGGACCTCGGCCGCAAGGGGACGTGGACTTCTCAACTCACGGCAAAACTGACGGGCGCCGGTGTGAGCAATGCGGTCGCCGAAAAGCTGGCCGGCATCGTCTGGAGAGAGCACGAAAACCGAGCCGCCTACCGAGAGATGAAGCAAACCCAGGTGGCCGCGGAGCGCGGAAGCCTAAAGCCGCTCGTTGATCAGATCTTGAGCGCGCCGATCTCGAAACAGGGCTCCCCGGATTGGATCCGCAATGCCGCCGCCGAGTACTTCCGCGGCGCCGGGCTTTCCAGGGAGCAAGCCGACTTCGCCGCCGTGGCATTCGCGCGCCAGTTTGAGAAGCGGTTAGCTGACGCCAGGGAATCGGCAGCGCGCTCGATAATACAGGCTTCGGCGCCATGGCAAAGCCGATTCGACAAGGCCAACGGTACGACGCGCGCCGCCATGAAGACCGATGTCGAGAAGATTGTTGCCGCGGTGCGCGCCGGCGTCACAGATCCAACGCGAAGCTTCTCCGATGAGCTGGCCGCGGCGAATGGCTGGAAAGGCTTCAGCGAGGCCGACAATAAGCGGTTGGCTCAGCTTGACGCCGTCATGAGCCATCCGGACACGGGAGCGCATGAGGCGGTGAAAGCGCAGAACGAGATGCTGCGGATTGTCGCCCGCGCGAAGATGCCGCCCGAGTGGCGCTCCGCGATCGTGGCGACCTACCGGAACACGCTGCTATCTGGCCTGCCGACGCTGAGCCTCCACATCTTCCAGCCGTTCGGCTCGTTGTTCCAAAACGCATACGTCGACATGAACCGGGCCGTTTTGGAGCCGTGGCGTATCCCGGCCATGATCCAGGCGCTTCGCCGCGCGATCACATCTTACGGGCCGGAGTTTCGCTGGGCGCTGAAAAATGACGCCTACACGAGCGACCTTGAAGGCCGGCTGCAGCACCTTTCTCCCCTCGCCCGCCAACTCGAGATCGGGGCGCAGGAATTCCGAGACGGCAAGCTTTCCAGCGCCCTGCCGAAACTGATCTTTGGCAGCGTCGACTACGTGCGCCGAATGCTCAGTTCGTTGACCGAGGCCGGAATGAGCATGCGCGCCGAGTACGCGCGAACGATGTTTGGAGCCGAAGCCTTGAAGCGGTCGGGATATTCCATCGCGGACGTGCATCGCCTCATTGAAGCCGGGAACGCCGTAAAGGAGCGCGCCTATGATGACGCCATTGCCGCCGGGAAGTCGCCTCTCGACGCCAAGGTTGCCGCGCTCGATGCGCTGCGCGAGGCGTTCACGGAGGGCCTTGCTCAAAAGGTCGGAGCGAAGCAGGCCGGGCTTGTGGAAACCGCCGCCCGACGCGAGGCAGACATATCGGTAGGCCGGGACGCTGAGCACCTGCAGGACGGCTTCTTGAGCAACATGGGGCCGAACCAATTCCTCTCGGCGCTTTCGAGATGGCGGAATAACCCAGAGTCGCCCTGGCAGGCCAAAATTGCCTCGTACCTCGCTTTCGGAATCGTGCACACGCCGTACCGCATCTTGCGCGCGGGCGCGTCGTTCTCGCCATACGGAATCGTTCGGTACGCCATTCATCGGAACCAGATTCGCGATGGCGGCGCTTCGTCCTTTGAGCAAAGCATGGGGACGCATTACCAAGAGCGCTTGATGCTGGCGAAGAGCCTCGCGGGAACCATGCTGAGCGCCGGACTGCTGTCGCTTTTCAAGCCGACCAAGAAAGACGGAACGGATGACAAAGAGGGCAATTACCTGCATGTCACCGGCGCCGGGCCTGACTCATCGGACAAAGTCTATCAGGACGCCTGGCGCAAGAGACATTCCCCGTTCGCGATCGAAGGGAAGTTGTTCGGCCAAGAGTTTCGATTCAACTACGGGAAGGGACTTGCCGAGCCATTCCTTTTCCCGCTGTCCACCGTGGGCGCGTACGACGACCACCTTTTGCGCCTGGGGCAGAACGCTGGCAAAGCGAACCCGCGGAGCATTTCTGACGTTGTAGAGCTGGCCTCCGAATACCTCGGTACCCTCCAGCAGCGCGGCGCCTTCATCGGCCTGAAGAACGCTGGAGATCTATTCTCGCGCGTTTCGAACGGCCGGCCGGCAACGATAGCCAGCGTGGCCACGGGCACCGCGGCGAACGCGATCCCCTGGAACCGGTTCTTCCAGACCTCGGGAAAGTTCTTCATGGACCTGCCCGACAAGAGCAGCGTGCGCGCGGCCATCATCGCAAACCTCCCCGTCGTCCCAGCCTTCGAGAGTAAGCCCGCGTTGAACGGTCTGGGAGATCCTCTCGGCGATGACACCATTGCCGGAAAGAGCTGGTTCGCCGGCGCTCCAGTCGTCATGCGCATTCCGCAGACCGGCCAGAACAAGCTGGTTTACGATCTGATCCGCCAGAAGCAGCAAGGGCCGCCAACGCCGGTCCGCTCTAACATCGAGCGCATATATGGCCCTCTCTCCGATGCCCAATGGTACAATTTCGTCAAAGGCACCGGACAGGCCGTCAAGATGCGCATCGCCATGGATGCGCCGGAGCTGTCCTTCGACCCGCCGGCGGACTTCGCGAAGAAGACCGCGACCTACGCTAGAGAAGCGCAGCAGACGCAGGCGGAAGTTATGGGACTTTTCAAGAAGGAACGCTCCCTGCCGTCGCAATAAGTTCCAGTTTATACCCATGATTTTCCAAGAGCCTTTGCAAGCCGTTCTCGCCTACGAGATGGAACGCACCAACAACAAATACGGCACGCCTTCCGGCTTGGATGGCACCAAGAAAGCCCGGCAACCACTGCCTATTCCGATCATCAATGAGAGCACGTGTGCTAACTGGAAAAAGCTTGAGCTGCACATCATTCAAGCGTTCGAGCGCATCGGTGTCCCCTATCCTCCACGCCGCGTGGATTTGTTGAAAGATATCGATGGATCGCTGCGGATCTAGCACGACAAACGTCAAGCGGTCTATGTGCTCCGACATTGGGGCCGACGCAAAACCAATCGTCGAATCTGCTTCCAGTCGGAAAACCGATTTTCCCGCTAGGCGAGCCGCTTTTAGCAGCTGTGCGTCTACACCGGACTCCGACGTAAAGCCATCCCGTGCGATTAACCTAATTCCCAAAAACAGCGCGACAAACCAAGGCTGCAACTCCGGCAATAGCCCAGGTAACGACAATGCCTCGCACAGGGCCTCGGTGTTCAAATACAGCTCCGCCGTGATATGATTCTTGATGGTTTCTGGCGCCTGAAACCGAGCGTAAGAAGGCTCCGACCAATTATCGATGTCGGTCTCAAAAATGCAGTGGTCAGAAGCCCCGACGGCGTCAAGCATGGCTTGCGGCAAGACCGTTCCTACGGGGAGAAGGTGAATTGATCCACACACATAGACGTTTGTGCCGACAACTCGGAATAGCATGACCTCAGAGACGAGAAAAGCCGTCTCCGTAGAGGGTGGAGCGGAGAATGCCGCCCGGACGCGTTGCCGGGTTGACACTCCACCCCCTACAGAGACGGCTCTTGCTTGAATCTGATTTCGCGTTCATGCGGCTTTCGGGTTTCTCAGGCCCGGTCTTTCGACAAGGCGACCTTTCCTTGAATCAGGAGGAAGCGCAATCGTTTTCTGTTCCGCCGTCGACAGGCGCCTTGAACGGAACGCGCTTCATCCAAAAGCGTCGGTAAACCTTCGGCGCGAAAACATCCTCAGGAAGGATCACGCGCGCGTCTCGAAACTTCGGAGCCAGCCGACGAAGTTCATAGGTGACCAGTTCTTCAATCCGCTCCGACGCGCTCTCCGCGGCGAAGAACTTCAGCCGCGCAGCGACTTGAAGCAGCTCGAATATGTGGCCCTTCCGAAAATACAGATTTGTCCGACGTGCTTTTTTCATCACGCCTTCCATCGCAAATCGCGCGCTCGGCGAGAGATTTGTAATTCGCACGCACACTGCGCGCACGTTGCATACACGCCGCGCGCGCTCTGTGCGCACGATCGATGTTTGCGTTCCCAGCAGTGATAATGGCGAGTCTCAATACCGAGATATCCGGCGGACTCAGCAACGCTCCCATGGGTTGAAAATAGACTCGGGGACTGCGATTCCGGCCTTGCGCATCTTCGGCGCTCGCCTCCGGAGCTCGGCGCGCAGCATGTTTTCTACGAATCCGCTGAGGCTTCGATACCGCGTGCGCGGAAAAACCTCGCGGGCAGCTTTCACAATGTCCGAGTGGAGAGTTATATTCGTAGCCCTCTTTTTCGATTTAGGCATTTTGCATTGCCCATCAGTGTTCGTCATAACAGCTATAGATGCAGATGCCGTGCTGACCCTAACCTTGGCGCACACAATGCGCCCTCAGTACATATTCAATGCGCATCTTTTTCAGTTGCGACTCTCAAGATTGCAAGCGCGGCGTCAATTTTGATCTTCACTCAATCTCGCCGGAGATTCCCGGAGATGGATTTTTTAGTGGCTTGTCGGTCGAGAAGCCTTGTTCAACTCCTGCGATAACTGGAACTACCAACGAAAGGAATGCCCGAAGCAGCATATCGCTCCGGGGACGCCCTGAATCAGGGTCTTCTACGTCGCGCGATAAAAAGCACACGATGATTACTAATACCGCAGCACATGCCAGACACTTTAGATGAGTCGAAATGCGCTCTCGAAAAGGAGGATTCTGATATTTTCGCTCGCTGTGAGAGTAGTGCTTCGCGAAGGCAAACGCGAAGAGCATCATTCCCGCCCGAAAATATAGAACAAACGTGTCGCACGCTGCTGATAAGAGATCATCGAGGCTCATGTCGCTTCTATGGCAGGCCGATTTCGAAGCGCAAGCCAGAGTTTGTTTCAGAGCAACTCGTGTTTCAGAGCATTCGTTCGGCCCGTTTGAAAAATAGTTCTAAAAACGCTTTGACACATCGCGCAGTGTTTGATATTTGTCTCCACGAATCAAACTACATGGCAAAACCGAAACCGAAACCGAAACGCGGAGGTCCGCGAGCAAACGCTGGGCGACCAAAAGGCCCTGCCAAAGTAAAGCTTGGGGCATATGTGCTCCCTCAGACTAAGGCGAAGCTCGATAGTCGTGCCGAAGCTGAATCGAAATCGGTCGGAGAAGTCATCGACGATCTGATCGAACCATAAACCAAAAAGAGACCCGCCGAGGTGTATCAGCACCCCGACGGGCGGAACAAGCCAGGGCCTTTCGGTCCCGACTCGGTTCCAAAGAAACCAAAAACCCAGGAACAAGCCAGATGAAAACCACGAACCCCCGAACCCAGAAGCCATTGACCCACTCATTCCAAACCAGAACTGGAATTGAGTGGAAGTTTGAGATCCCCGCCCGCGAAGTGCCATGGCTCCGCAAAACCGCGGCTGTCTTCAGTCTCACTTGCGAGGAATTTATCGAGGGCGCAGCGCAGACCGGGCAACTCCTACCAAACCAGCCGAAGAACCCGCGCGACTGGACGCTTGCACCGGACTCCCTCGCCGCCTCGGTGCGCGGCGAAACCCTCGCCACGATTGAGCGCATCGCCGCCGGCCTCGGACTGACGCCCCTCGAATACATTCAAGAGGCCGTAGAGACCCGCATTCAGGGCGATCTCGACGACATGATCTTTCACCCAAAGACGGGTGAATCGATATGCTACCGGATCGATATTACGGAGTTCGGGAAGGCGGACGTTTCCCGCTGGAACCACCGCGGCGCTTTCGTCTTGGATGGTGCCGAGGCCAGCAATAGCGAAGGAGGGCGGCAATGATCACGGCCGATCGCGCCACGGTCTGCACCGTCCGCTATCGCGAGGCATGCCAGTCGACCTCGGCTGTTCTCTGTGATGCCGACGCGAGCGGACCGGATATGGAAAGCATCAAGCACTTCGTGCGCTGTGCGCGCGCCGGGCGCCGGCCGGCATCCTCAAGCGCCGAGCAGGTTGCGCAGCGCCTTGCCAAGTGCCTCCGCAAGATTGGCGACGACCTTTGCCTTCTCGACGGCAGCGCTCTGCGCGGCTTTATCGAGCTCGCGCGCCTCATGAATGGCCCCTGGCCGACGGATGCCGTGAAAGAGAGCGTCTTCTCTATCGTCGATTCCACACGTTGAATGTTCCCGCCTCGCGCCCGGGTGGCTCCGGGCGCGATTGAGAGCATGTCCCGAAATCCTTCCCATGACTGAAGAAGACTATTTCCTTTTATTTCTCGGCGCGGTCGAGGCGAACAGCGCATTTCTCAGCGCTTTTCAAAGCGAAGTTTCCGACGATCTGAATACCGTTCGGCGGGACCATACTCGCTTACTCATCGGACTTGCTTTCGCTCTTCACGACGATGCCACGCGCAACACAATCCTGGTTGCAGCGGATCGAACTTCCGCTTTGCAATTCGCGGTGAACGTCGACCGTTGCGACACAAGTCCAGTTGCACCCATGGACATGGAGCGAGCGGTAAATGAGATAGAAGGTTACTACATGCAATCGCAGGCCCAAATCGAGGCAATGATAGCGGCGGGAAAGTTCTCAGATGTCCAAGTCAGAATTCTTCGAAACCGAATTCTCGAAGTCACAATACCGGAAAGGTGAACCCTCCAGAAGACTTCTCCGCCGAACTCTCGAAGATCTTGGTTCACATTGCGGGGGCATTTCGCCTCATTTCGAGATAGCTATTTCTTCGGCGAGTCGCATCGGCCACGATGTGTCTTTAAAATACTCGGGCTTGGAGGCGAGATACTCTTTTCGGCGATCCAAAAACTTCTTATTAAATTCGGACCCTTGACGACCAAGTTCCGGATATCGCAGCACCGCAGCGCGTTGAGCATCATCCACCGATGAGAAAACTGGCATCTGCTGCATTGCGGTCGCCGTGGCTGATTCTGGGCTGTGCCCACTTCCGATATCTGGTTTGGGCTGCGCAGTCATCACGCTTATAATTCCGACACCGATGAACATCGCTACGATCGCGCCGGCTAAAATGAAAGCCCACTTCAGGCAGCCCCCGGAGCTCTTTTTGGCGCCCAGAGTATCAGGGGAGTCAAACGCCTGTTTGCTCTTCGCTTTCTCCAGCTTCGCGTTGCAGTGGCTGCAAGCTCGCATTTTCCTACCGTTGATCTCCCATCGGTGGAATGTCCGCTTCAGAAGATTCCCGCAAATATCACAACGCTGCGTAAAAAAACCGAACATGCGCGGTAAGTTGTCCGGCACGTCGGACGTCGGCAAGCAAAACGTCGAAAGTGCGCTCAGCCCTGTGCGGCCTAATCCGCGTACTCCATCGCCCCGGCCGCGTCCCGGATCATGACGCAAGATGATGCCTCGCCCGTCTGAATCTCCAGACTCGATCCCGATTCAAAATCCAGGGCCAGCGTCGTTCCATGCTGGCGAACGCCTTTGACCGTACCGCCGGTCGTGGCTGAGTTTGACGAGCCGGCAGTTTTCACGGTCATCTTTGAGCCATCAGTGAAGCTGATTGTCATCGTGCCTACCGAATTCACCGTGCCCGCGATCGTCCGTCCCTTGATGACTGCGGTCAATTTGTGGTTTGGAGCCATAGCGTATCGATTCGCAGCCTACTGGCCTTTTGCGGGTCTGAACCCTTGGTAGCGCGCATCGGCCTCGCTGAGATAGCGCCCCTCCTTTGTCTTTCCGTAGTAGGCCGTTCCAGGGCGCCAGAAGACTCCGGAGCGCGTGTTCACCCAGACATCGCCAGAGGCAGGCACAGCGGCCGGCGTAGGCGCGCCAGCGGCTGGCTGCGAGGCAGGCGGTCTTGGCGCGCCGGGGTCTGGCCCCACGTACTTCTTGAAGGCGGCAATCCAGTCGGCAGCAATCGCCTGCTGTGCGGTCTTTAGATCGATCTCACCGCGGCAGGCCATATGGTGGAGGCGATTCTCGAGCTGGTCTTTCACCCGGGCGTTCCAAGGCTCGGTGCGGAACGACTCTGGCCAGAGATTCCGGATCGAGTTCGACCCGCCCAGTTCCAGGGGAATGAGATGGTCGACCTCGAAGTCTCCCGGCCCGCGGCTGGTGATCCCGTACTCGGCATAAACCTGGCGCTTCACGTCCGCCGGCACGTCGCGAACCTTCTTCGTGTAGCCTGGCGTGCAAATGTCGGCTGTGGTCACATCCAGTGTGGCGCCGGGCGTCAGCTTTGGGTCTGGGCGAATCGGAGCCCCAGCGAAGAGCGAAACGCACGACAGGAGTAAAAGGGCGAAGATGGGGAGACGCATGGCCGAGAGAGCTTTGCCGGCCGACCGAGGCGAACGCAAGCCCGTCACGCGATCGGTCCGCCGAGTGAATCCCAAAGCGGCTCAAGGTCCGGATCTTTGATCGCTTTCAGCCGCAAATTTGGGTCCAGATCGAAGGCGCTGCTCAATATTTCGCGAGAGTTCTTAACGTCTCCAACCTGGCAGAGAAAACATGCCAGCGTGTATGCAAGATCGGGATCGGAGGGCAACCGCTGAATCCCAAGCTTCAGGATATCGATGGCGATTTCCGGGCGGCCGATACTGTATGCTGCTGTCGCGCTGAATGAGTAAATACGGCCACAGTTTGGATAGTGAGCAGCCGCGCCTTCGCCAATGACCAACACTTCCTCCCACCGGGCAAGTTGCGCAAGGATTCGAATGCGCAATAGGATCACTTCGAGCTCTCCGCGCCGCTCCGGTGCGATCTGCTCGAGTTCTTCCCACCCATCAAGCGGCAATCCGAGTTCGAGGAACCCTTCAGCGGCTCTCTGGTGACGATCTAATGAGGCTTCTGGCATGTGTTCGATGGCTACGGACTGACGATATTCGAATCTGGCCCGGGCGCCGTCCTCGCCGGAATTTACGGCAAGCCGAGGTGCTTTTTCGCCTCAGCTTTCAGGTATTCGGCAAGCAGTCCGAACGTCCATGATGCGCCTGGTTTAATGATGCTGGACTTCGCCTTTTCCCAGATCGTCGGATCTTTCGACGCTTCGAGAAACTCATGCCCTTCCCACGTCAGCCGCTTCACGTGGAAGTTTGCCGGATTGCCCTTCGAGTCTTTTTGAATGATCGCATCCAGAAGGCCGGCTTCTTGCAGCAGCGCTACATGGTAAGCGAGCACCGGTCGTTCAGGTGCGTCCTCAACCCCTGTCTCGTTCTCGACGGCCAACATAATTCTACGGCAAAGGTCCATGTCTCGTTTCATGGTCAAGACCGTACTGCCCGGCCGGTCATCGGTTCAATATCGGAGAATATGACTCGCGCCGCGACGCAACCGTTTCGACTTGCTCCTGTGGGCCGCTGCGGTAGACCGGCGGGATGTTCGACCCCGTGACCGGAAAGCTGATCGTGGATGCCCTGAAGACGCCCGCTGCGGAGATGATCACGAAGGCCGGTATTGAAGGCATCCAAACGCTGTTGGCACCTGTGGGAGCAACGCTTTCGGGAGGCGCGAAGCTGATCGCCGCCAGGTTTGAACGCCTCGCAGACGAGGAGCGCGCCAACCTTCGTCCGACACTCAAGATTGCCCTGGACAGGATCGAGGAAAGCGGCCTGCCCATAAATCCAGATCCTAACCCGAAAGTCGTCACCCTGGCCCTCGAAGGCGCCGCGATCGAAACGCGCGACGATTTGCGCGAGCTGTGGGCCAATTTACTCACCCGCGAATTCACCGCCGGCGGCGTTCATCCGATGATCCCGGGCATACTTTCGGAACTCACGTCAAACGATGCAAAAATGCTGGTTCGAATCGGTGATGAAAGCAAGACCCCTCGCCGGCCTGGTCGGGACCTCGTGCTCGACGGGGGACTGCTCGACGGGGGACTGATCGAAAGCCAAAATGAAAATCCCTCCGCAGATGCGGACTCACGCAGCGAAGCCGCGCTCACAGTTCAAGGATTGATTGAATGGGCTCATGAATCCTACGACATCACGACGGTAGGGTTCGACCTATTGATCGCCGTTGGATGGCAACCGCCCGCTCATTCTAAAGGCCCAGATGCCGCTTGAGCTGACGGTCGTTCAACCCATAAAGCACTGCTGCTTCGCTTGCTCCAGGGAGCCAACGAGGTTCTGCACATAGACCGAAATGGTGACGCCCTGAGTCGTGTTGCGGTAATCCTCGGATCCCATCGACGTGAAGTCCGCGTGCCTCACCACGTCGCCAACCGCCGGCTCGTCTCCGTCCATTAGCTCGAAAATCACGTATCCCTCATCGCTTTGGGCGGCGTACATCCCCCGCTCTCGATTGATGATTTTGACTGTTGCGGTCATGCAATCGGGTCTACGAAGGGCCGGCTCCCGCTACAATCAATTTCCCGCGGGCTTGGACAAAGCAGATGAACGCCGTTCAGTCTTGACACGAAGACCCGCCGCCCGGTAGAGGGGAGACGGCGGCTGGCGCGGAGCCAGTCTCGGGCGGCACACGTGGCGTCAGGCCACGTAAAACGACGGGTTGGTTTCGTAAACAACGAGGGGCGGTAGTCCATTGATCGGGTGTGAAATTGCGCGTTACGCAACGAAGCGCGGCCCACGGGGAACGTTCGAAACGGGAATTTACGCACTTGGCGGCATCTCCGAGGGAAAACGGTGCAAAAGGATGGCTGGATGCACAATGTGAATACTTTTGATATTCAAAACGCGCGACCCGATTTGGAGCCAAATTCGCTGCTAATCATCACGACGGCGGCCGAATTCAACTGCCACCGACTGCCAAAATACTGCCAAAAGTTTCGGCATTTACTGCCATTTTTCGCGTTTTATCGCAACGAATCGCAATGAACGGGAAAAGCGCCAATCTAGCAGAAACCCCTGTATTCATGCGGAAACCCTGTGTTTATGGGCAGTGCATCCGGCGGGGGTCGAACCCACAACCTTTGGCTTCGGAGGCCAACGCTCTATCCAATTGAGCTACGGATGCTTTTCTTCGGCGCGGCGCGGGGCCGTCCGGTTGAGAGCGGAGGGCGAAAGTAGCGGTCTGCGAAAAAAGTTCAAGCCGCGTTTGTGCAAAAATCTGGAAATTGGCACTCGGCACGCGAATTGGATGGCCATTTCCACGCGAATTTCGGATTTGGGCGCCGACGCTTCGCCGCATGTCTGCTCCATCGCCCGCAGAGACCGTAGAGACTTCCAAGCCTTCGCTGCTCGAGATTTTTCTCGTGGCGTTGCGGCTTGGGCTGACCTCGTTCGGCGGACCGGTGGCGCATGTAGGTTTTTTCCGCGCCGAGTATGTGCTTCGCCGGAAATGGCTCGATGACGCGGCTTTTGCGGATCTGCTCGCGCTTTGCCAATTTCTGCCGGGACCGGCAAGCAGCCAGTTGGGCTTTTCCATCGGCCTCGCGCGGGCGGGCCTGGCGGGCGGGTTTCTGGCTTGGTTGGGATTTACCCTGCCCTCGGCGGCGCTGATGATTGCTTTTGCCTATGGCGTCGGGTCGATCGGCAGCCAGGTCGGAGCCGGCGGGCTGCACGGCTTGAAAATCGCGGCGGTGGCGGTGGTGGCTCAGGCCGTGTGGGCGATGGCCACGCGGCTCTGTCCGGATCGTGCTCGGGTGACGTTGGCCTTACTCGCGGCGCTGACCATTCTCGCGTGGCCGGTGACCGGAGCGCCGGCGGCGGTGATCGCGCTGGGCGCAGCAGCGGGCTGGCTACTTTTTCGAGGAAATCGCGCGCCACTTGCGCCGGCGCCCTTGCCGGTCCGGCTCAGCCGGTGGGAGAGCCTGGGCAGTCTGGGGTTGCTCGTGGGCTTGGTCCTCGCCCTGCCGGCGTTGGCAACGGCGATTCCCAGCCAGGGGCTGCGCTATTTTGACAGCTTCTACCGCTGCGGCGCGCTGGTCTTTGGCGGCGGCCACGTAATTCTGCCCGTGCTCAAGAACGAGGTCGTGCGGCCGGGTTGGGTTTCGGAGAATGATTTTCTCGCTGGCTATGGAGCGGCGCAGGCCCTGCCGGGACCGTTGACGACCTTTGCAGCTTTTCTCGGAACGATCGCAAAGCAGGCGCCCCATGGGTGGGTCGGTGGATTGCTGTGCATGACGGCGATTTTTCTTGCGCCGATCCTGCTCGTCATCGGCGTGATTCCTTTTTGGGATAAGCTGCGCCAGAAGGCGGGCGCCCAGGCGGCGCTGGATGGAGCCAATGCCGTAGTCGTCGGGGTGCTGCTGGCCGCGTTTTATGATCCGGTTTGGACCAGCGGGATTCGGAAGCCGCAGGATTTCGGGCTGGCGTTGGTTTGCTTTGGGCTGCTGGTTTTTTGGAATTGTCCACCGTGGGTGGTGGTGATGCTCGCCGCGGCTGGCGGTTGGGCGTTGGGGTTGGGTTGAGAGGTCGGCTGTTTTTTGAGGCGGAATTTCTGGCTCCACGCGAAACCTTACATGACACGAAGGGTTGTAGGATTTTCCGGACATCCCCTAAAGAATCCGAATTCCCGGGGTTGCGTATTGATCCCGCAATGGAAGCCGTGCTTCATTGCGCCCCCGCCCGGACCGCAGTTTGTAACATTCCTCATATAGACATCATGCTCGCTCGACTTCTTCCCCTAGCCCTCGTGGCCTTTTCGGCCGCCGCCACCTTCGCCGCGGATCCCGCGGCCAATACGCTGACCCTGGAAGAGAAATCCGCGGGCTGGAAGCTCCTCTTCGACGGGACCTCGACCAAGGGCTGGCACTCCATCGGCAAGACCACTCCCCCGCCGGCCGCCTGGGCTGCGGAAGAGGGCGAACTTCGACTCCTCAAAAAAGACGGCAAGACCGGCGGCGGCGACATCGTCACCGAGGAAGAATTCACCGATTTCGAATTGACCTGGGACTGGAATATCGCCGAAGGCGGCAATAGCGGCCTGAAGTACAATCTGCCCGACCCGACAAAGGGCGTGGGTTGCGAATACCAGCTCCTCGACGACGAGAAAAACGAAGACGCCAAGGTGCGCAATGGCACGCACGTCACAGCCAGCCTCTACGACCTCATCCCGCCGGCCGCGGATAAGAAGATCAATCCCGCCGGCCAGTGGAACCACAGCCGGCTCCTCGTGCATGGCAATCACGTCGAGCAGTGGATCAATGGCGGCAAGGTCGTATCCTTCGACTTCGGCAGCCCGGAGATGACCAAGCTCATCGAGGAAAGCAAGTTCAAGAATACGAAGGGCTGGGGCGTGAAGACGAAGTCCCCCATCCTCCTGCAGGACCACGGCGGCGCGATCAGCTTCAAAAATATCAAGATCCGCCACCTCGCGGCGAAGTAACGAACGTCTGATTTTTCTACATCGGCGCGGTCGTTTTGGCCGCGCCGATCTTTTTTTGCCTTATTTTTGCCCTATGAGCGAAGGCTGGGCTGAACGCATCGCCGCGGAACTCGCCGTAATCGAGAAGACGCGGATGCCCTTTGGCAAATACGGGCCGCAGCACTACCCGCCGGAGGGGCTGCCCATTTATGATCTGCCGGCGGAATACCTCGCGTGGTTTGCGCAAAAGGGCTGGCCGCGCGGACGCCTCGGAGAACTTCTGCAAAAGGTCTACCAGATGAAGGTCGACGGCTCGGATGTTGTCTTCGACGAATTGCGCCGCCGCAATGGGGGCCGCTCCGTGCTGCGTCCGCCCAAACGGCAGCATTGGGATATCGACCCGAAATAGGCGCGGCCCGCGGCGCCGGCCCGAAAACCGGCGCGATCTCGAAAAGGAGCACGGGCATTCCTTCCCGTCCCATCCGTCCCATCCCTCCCATTCCTCCTATTCTTCCCATTTTCCATCACCCAAAACTGGACCCACAGCGCGCCCTGCCCGAGACTTCCCACAGACCCGGCGCCATTTTCGCAAAAACGGCGCCATTTTACCCAAAACCACAATATATTGTGGTTCTAAATTTTCCGCCCGCACAACATATGGGCTTGCGCGACTGAACGAAAAGTGGGATTTCCTGTGCCGCAGCCCCCGCCAATCGCGCCATGTACCTCAAATCTCTCGAGCTCCTCGGCTTCAAGTCTTTCGCTCCCAAAACGGTCCTGAATTTCCACCAAGGCGTCACCGCCGTCGTGGGACCCAACGGCTGTGGAAAATCGAACGTTCTGGACGCCATGCGTTGGGTGCTCGGCGAGCAGTCGGCCAAGGCGCTCCGCGGCGGCGAAATGGCCGACGTCATCTTTGCCGGAGCCGATTCGCGCGCCGCCATGGGCATGGCCGAGGTCTCGATGACCTTTGCCGAATGCGAGAAGGAGCTCGGACTCGACTGGAACGAAGTCACCATCACCCGCCGCGTCTTTCGCGACGGCGGCTCCGAATACCTCCTCAATAAAACCCCCTGCCGCCTCCGGGACATCCACAACCTCTTCATGGATACGGGCATCGGCCGGTCCGCCTATTCAATCATGGAGCAGGGCAAGATCGACCTCATCCTCTCCTCGCGCCCGGAAGATCGCCGCGCCATTTTCGAAGAGGCCGCCGGCATCACGAAATTCAAGTCCCAGAAAAAGGAAGCGCTGCGCAAGCTGGAGGCCACCGAAGCCAATCTCCTGCGCCTAGAAGACATCGTCCGCGAGGTGAAACGGCAGATCGGCTCGCTTCAGCGGCAAGCCGGGAAGGCGCGCCGCTACCAGTCGCTCCTCGCCGACCTGAAGACGCTGGAAACCCACAACGCCAAGCGCCAGTGGGACGTCATCGAGGAGCAGCGCACCTCGGTGGCCGGGGAGCTGGGCTCCATCTCTGCACGGCAGAGCGGAGCCGAGGGCGAGATCGAGCGCCAGGAGAGCGACGTCGCGGTGCAGCGCGCCGCGCTGGAGGAGATGGAGCAGAGCCTCGACTCCGCGCGCCGCGCCGTGAACGATCTCAAGTCCCGCATCTCGAATCACGAGAACCGCATCCATTTTAACTCCGAGCGATCGGATGAATTCTCCGGGCTGGTCTACCGCTACCAAGCCGACCTGGCCGGCGCGCAGGAAAAGCTGCGCTTCGCCGAAAGCCAGCTCGAGCAGACAGACATCGAGCTGGAGCAAATCACCGGCATGCTCGCCACCGAGCTCCGCCACATGGAGGAAAGGCAGGCGGCGGTGGCCGCCATGGCCGCCGAGCGCCAGAATGACGAGCGCATCTTCAGCACGCTGGCCAATGAAACCCAGCGCCACGAGCAGAAGCTGTCTTCCGTGCGCGGCCAGATCGCCAGCGTCTCCCAGCAGCGCGAAGGCGCCGAGGCGCGACTCGCCATCATCTCTGGTGAACTCGCAAACGTCGCCGCCGGTCTCGATCGCATCAAGGAACAGGACTCCGCAGCGCGCGCCGATCTGGCGCAGGCCTCCAGCGATCTGGAATCGGCCAATGCCCGGCTCGCCGACGGCGAAAACACGCTGCGCGAAGAGCAGTCCAACCTCGCGCAGACCGAGCAAGAGATGCGCGGCGTGCAGCGCACCCTTTCCGACAAGGAATCCAAGCTCGAGGTGCTGCGCTCGCTCGTCGCCAATGGCGAAGGCTTCTCCCAAGGCGCGCGCGCCGTATTGAGCGGGCTCGACGATCCGGATTTCTATCGCGGCGCCATCCACGGCGCGCTCGGCCAATTCATCGAAGTCGAACCCCAATTCGTCGCGGCCGTCGAGGCCGCCCTCGGCGCGAATATGGAGGCGATCGTGATGAAGGATACGATGATCGCCGAGGCCGTCATCAAGACGCTCACATCCAAGAAGCTCGGCAAGACCTGTCTGGCCTTGCGCGAGTTCGACTCCATCTTTTCTCATGTGGAATCGGGCGACCTCACGTTGCCGGAAGGCGCCACGGATTGGCTCATTAACAAGATCAAGCCGCAGCCCGAGGTGAAGCGGCTCATCGAGCGGCTCATCAATCACACCGTACTCGCGCCGGATCTGGAAACCGCGCTTCGCATGTTCCCCGAGCGGGGTTCCGCCGTGGTCACCATGGCCGGCGAAGTGCTCACCGGCAACGGCATCCTCTACGGCGGCGCCACCGCCGAGGCCGGCCACTCCCTGCTCGAGCGGAAGAACCAAATCGGCGTCCTCACCACCGAGACGGCCGAAATCGCCACGCACCTCGCCCGACTCACCGAGGTCCGCACCGCGGCCGAAACCGCGATCGAATCCGCACAATTTCAGGTGGACGAAGCGCGTGAAGATAAACAAAACGCGTCACTCACCGTTTCCACGTTGCGCGGCCAGTTGGCTACCTTGGAGCGCGAGCTACAGGAGACCGAAAAGAAGTCCCAGAGCTTCGAATGGGAGCACGGCAACATCGAGGCGCGCCGCCTCGAAGCGGAGCAAAAGCTCGATGTGCTGGAGAGCGAAGTGCAGGCGTCCCTGCAGGAAATCGAATCGCTGCAGGTGCGCCGCATCGAGGCGCAGAGCGAAATGGAGCGTCGTCGGGCCGAGGAAAACGAAGCCGCCTCCGAGCTCAATGAACTGAAGATCAAGGTGGCGACCGAGCGTCAGCGCCATTCCTCGCTGCATCATCAGCGGGAGCCGATGGAAGCCCGCCTCGTCGAGCTGAACGAACTCATCACCCAGCGCCAGACCGACATCGAATCCTACGAACAGCGCGCCGCCGCAGCCATCGCGGAAAACTCGGAGATCGAGGCCAATCTCGAAGTGCTGCGCTCGCAGGTGGGCTCTGCCGAATCGAACGTCTCGTCCCTGCTCGAACAGCGCGCCGGCATCGCCGCCGCCGCCGAACAGGCCGCCAATGATCTCCGCATCCTCCGCACGCAACTTTCCCAGTGCCACGATCAGCGGAGCAAACTCGAGGTGCGCCAAAGCCAGTTGGAAATGCGCATCGGCGCGCTCACCGATCACATTCAGAAGCGCTATCAACTCGACCTCCGGGATTTTGTCCGCGATCTGCCCGCCCTTCAGCTCTCCATCCGCGAGGCGACGAAGCGCCAGCGCAATCCGAACGCGAGCGACAGTGACTCGGCGGACGATGCCCCAGCCAGCGCGCGCGCTGCGCAAAACGACGAGCCGGAAGAGGAAGAGGTTTCCGAAGTGGTCGTCGACATCGACTGGCATCGCGTCGACGCGCTGGTGCGAGAACTGGATCAGCGCTTGGATTCGATGGGCCCAGTGAATCTCGACGCCATCCAGGAATACGACGAGCTCGAAGAGCGCTACGCTTTCCTGGAGAAACAAAACAACGACCTCATCAATTCCAAGCAGGAGTTGCTGAATGTCATCCAGAAAATCAACGAGACCACGCGCCAACTTTTCGCGGAAACCTTCGAAAAGATCCGGATCAATTTCCAAGAGATGTTTGGCGAACTCTTCGGCGGCGGCAAAGCCAACCTCATCCTGAGCGACGAGAGCGATCCGCTGGAAAGCGGCATCGAGATCATCGCCAAGCCGCCCGGAAAACAGCTCACCACCATCTCCCTGCTTTCCGGCGGTGAGCGCACCATGACGGCGGTGGCCCTCCTCTTCTCCATTTACATGGTGAAGCCCTCGCCCTTCTGCGTCTTGGACGAAATGGACGCGCCCCTCGACGAGTCAAACATCTCGCGCTTCATCAAAATCCTCGACCGCTTCGTCGGCCAGAGCCAATTCATCGTCATTTCTCACCACAAGCGCACCATCGCCCGCGCCGACGCCCTCTACGGTGTTACCATGGAGGAGCACGGCGTATCCCGCCTCGTCGGCGTCCGCTTCGCCAAGCGCGACGAAAGCGGAGAGAAATCCGATATCATCGGCACGAACAACGCCGCCCCCGTCCCCAGCGTCGCCGAGTCCTTCGGCAAAGCCGGCACGCTCCGCAGCGAAGTGGCATAGACCGCCAATCTCCCGTCGGAACGAAAGGCCGTAAAAAGAACATGGCCCTCCTGGCTGTACCAGCGCTCCGCGTGAATACAGAGGCAGGCTTCTTAGCCCGACTTTCGCAACTGGGGCCATTGTCGAGGTCGAACCCCGCATGAAGACAAGATTCACGCGAATAGGTCTTCACTACTGGCGCTCGAAATCGCAACCCAGCCCAAGGTAGCCCAGTCCTCGATGTTCACATCGAGCGATTGGGCCACCTTGGGTCTGCAGTTTGGTCAATTCTTGAAGCAAGCCTGCGAACACAGCGGCGATTCAGCGCCAACGGCGCGCCCCATCTTAGCCTAGGTCGTAGCGAAGCAAGGCCTAGGTTTGCCGCAAAAAAGCGTTCGAGCGCCAACGGCGCGTTCCAACCAAGTCCGCCAACGCTCCGCTTCAACGTTTGATCAAATTCATTTGGTCAAACAGGCCCCTTTCCCGGCGCGCGGGTTTGCGGAAGTTTCATTCTCGAATGAACATTCAGTTCGCATTTCAACGCAACAATTTTAACCATGGCTTCGCGATTCGGCATACTTCTGGCAATCTCCGGGCTGCTCTTCCCGGCAATTGCCGCGCTAGCCGGCTCCGTCAGTCTGAATCCCGCCGAAATCGAAAAACTGCGGATCTTGGTCAAGACGAATGCCAAGGCAGCGGCGCACGCCGATTCGATCCGAGAGGTGGCGGGTCAGGCGCTCCTGGCCGCCCCAGCCCCGATCAATAAAGTCGTTAGCGAGGGGCATCTCGTCACGGACCCGAGAAAGATTGCCACCGTCGCGGCGCTGCAGGATTTGCCGAAAACTGAAGCGCTGGCCTGGATGTGGGCTTTGACGAGAGAGCCGCAATATCTGGCAAAGACGAGAGAGTTCCTCATCGCCTGGGCGGAGGTCAACGAGCCTGACGGAGATCCCATCAATGAGGCAAAATTCGAGCCGATGATCGTCGCTTATGACCTCACGAGGGATGCACTGCCTCCAGCCGAACGCCAGGGAGTGGAAGCGTGGCTGCGAGAGAAAGGCGAGGCGTTGATCGCCAGGAAAGTGCCGGACAATAACTGGGGCGGCCACGCGGCAAAGGCCGTTGGGTTGATCGGGTTTGCCATCAAGGATACAAAACTCAGCGGGTGGGCAGTCGCAGAGTTTAAGCGTCTGATCGCTATCGAAATGCATCCCGACGGATCCACGAAAGATTTCTATCAGCGAGACGCGATTCACTATCAAATTGGCAGCGTCGGCCCGCTCCTCTCGCTGGCCCGCGCTTCCGCACGCGAAGGCATCCCCTTATTTGACTACACCGCGCCGTCCGGGGCGCTCCTGCGCACGGCGGTGGATTTCATCCGCCCTTTTGCGGAAGGCACGAAGACTCATGTCGAATTCGTGAATAGCACAGTCCAGTTTGATCGCAGCCGGGCGAAGAGCGGCGAAAAAGAATACTCCCATCACACCTGGGAACCGAAGAGTTCGATCGGCCTTTTTTGCCAGGCCGCATGGTTCGATCCGGCATACGGCGACTTGGCCGCGAAAATTGCGGGCAAGCCCGGCGATTTTTACTTCAACTGGCAAATGGTCTTGAACGCGGTTTCCACGAAAACAGCGCCAAAAAGCGAGGCAGGAGTCTCTTCTCCCTCGATAGTTGTGCCTTCTCCGATTGTGCCCCCGCCCATGTCGACCGCCATGTCGCCAACTCGAGGAGCCTCTGGAAAAGAGCCTGAAGCGCCAGTAGTCAAGCCGATGGAAGGAAAGTTTGCGAATCCGCCGACAATGAAATTTATCGCCGTGCCAATCGTCGGCGGGCCGACGGACTCGGCGAAAAGCGGAATTACTGTTCTATTTTCCGAAACGCCCGTGACGGTGGCGCAGTATCGTGAGTTCGTGCTCAGCGGACCCGTTCCTCGCGACTGGCCAAAGGCAAGCTTTCCGCAAGGAGACGACCATCCTGCGGTGAAAGTGAGTTGGACAGATGCCATGGACTATTGCGCCTGGCTGACCGAAAGAGAACGCCGAGCGCAGCGACTCGGAGCCGAGGCGAAATACCGATTGCCCAGTGACCACGAGTGGAGTTGCACGGTCGGAATCGGCCATCAGGAAGATCCGAATGCGCGGCCAAAGACAAAGAACGGGCTACTCGTTACCTATCCTTGGGGACCAAACTGGCCGCCGCCCGCCGCCGTGGGAAACTATGCGGACGAACTCAGCCTCGATAGCTACGAGCATACGAGTGCGGTCAAAACATTTCCGCCAAACGCGCTCGGAATCTATGATCTCGGCGGCAACGTTTGGAAATGGTGCCTGGATCTCTTCGAAACGAACGGACATCATCCCGCAAAGAGCTACGTTTTGCGGGGCGGTTCATGGGGCACGGGCGGAGAAAAATATCTGCGGTCGTCCTGCCGGATCTTTGGAGGTCTGGACGAACGTAACGAATTGAACGGCTTTGCATGCGTCGCCGAAATTCCGCCTGTTAAGTGAATCCAGGCGAAATCCGGACCGCGCTGCGAAGCAGCGCAGTCGCAGGCCGAAGGCGCGCAAAGCGCACATCTATGTGCGCTCGTGCGAAGCTCCAGCTTCGTCACGGGCTAAGGAGGAGAGCTCCTGCTCTCCAGGCGGGGGTGTCAGCGGGTGGGATCGGTAGTAGGTCCGAGAGAAGGCGGTGCGTCTGCGGGCCGATTCCCACGCTTCGAAAATCGGCCAAATTTGATCCGGCTGCACTCGAAGAAACACCGCCAACTGAGTCGAAAAAGCTAATATCGATCCAACTCTTCCCAAAACGGCTAACCGATATACCTGCCCCTGAAGGCAACATTCCGTCTATTTTCTGTTGATCGCAGCAAAGAGCCCATACGCCAAAAGCCCGCGCAGCGCGCCGCGTCGTTCTCTAATCGCTGGAACGCGTTTCGTCGACGCCGTCACCCCTTATCCTTCGAGCCCATCTCGAGTGCATCCAACAATTGGCGCATCGATTTCAAGTATCCGCTGAGCGCCTTGCGGCCGGCGGCGGTTAGTTGATAGGTCGTCTTCGGCCGCAGGCCGATGAAAGCTTTTTTGCTGGTCAGGTAGCCATTTTCTTCCAACCGCTTGAGTTGCAGATTGAGGCTGCCGTCCGTCGTCTCCAGACGCTTTTTCAAGGTTGTGAAATCCAGGGCGCCGTCTATTTGCAGCGCAGTCATGATGCCCAACCGAATGGGACCGTGCACATGCGTGTCCAGGCCATTGAAATCAATGGGACTCATTCTGACGTTCCAACATCCGAATTTGCAGACTGGAGATAAAGGTAAACGACAGGGCGACCGCGATAAACATGGATCCCAAAAGCAGCCCGTTTACTTTCCCGTGGCCTCCGATGAGCGGAAGGCAAATCCCATAACCTAAAAATGGGATTGCCCAGCCCAAAAGCGCCCAGGCGCGCGCCGCCAGCGCAGCCGCAAGACAGGAAGATCCCGCCAGGATGAACAATCCCGCCCAAAAGGGTTCAAAGGGAATTTGGTAGACCCTGCCCCACAGAAAATATGCCGCCACCTCAGCCGCCATCGCACAAGCAAACCAAACTCCCTCAGCCGTCATTCCATTGATTCGTTTCGCTTCGCGGATCAGACTTTCCGGGCGCCCGTCCCGGGAAGTAATCTTGCGGGATTGCACCATCGCAATGACCAACATCGAAAGGGCCGCCAAAACACCGGCCCATCGGTCCGGACCTGATCCGCCATTTTCGCCCCGATTCCCCGGCCATAGCGCGGCTGCGATCAGGATCAGGCCGGGCAGAATCCACCAAAGGCTGAACCACTTGTCGCGTTTCATCCAGCTGATCCAGTCCCGCCCAGCGGAAGGCACGAGACCGAGAGCTTGTTGGATGGTCGCCAAATCATTCTTCAGACGATCGAATTCGGATTGCATGGTGTCAATTAGTTGCGAGCTCGTTGAACGAAGCTCATTTTCTTTGAGTACTCAAATATTTTAAGTATTCACCTCCGCTCGTCAAGCGGTTTTTGCGCCTGCTCTTGAATATGCATCCCGGGATGCTGACTGACCGGCTCTTGTGGCGCCGGCGGCCACCCGCAACGCCGCTCGGCAGGCAACTCCGGCGGTCGAACTTGTTCAGAATACCGATCTCCGCATCTCGCCTCGCAGGCGAAAGATCGGGCATGCCTGGCAATTTCGACAATTCAAAGTCCACTTTCCGTTCAAGCCTCACTCATACCCTCACGCATCGAATCCACATCCTCCGTGTCTCCGCGCCTCCGCGGGATCCATTTCCCGGCGCGTTCTCCACGCGACGACAAATGTTACCCTCATACTTCTTTACGCCCAAACAAAACGAGCCAATGCTGCTCCCGTGAACCACGAAAAAGGAAATATCACCAAAGCGCCGGAAACGGCGCCCAGGGCGTGTTTCCCTGGGCAGGATTCGCCGGGACTTCGCGTCGCTCATCAGCGCAAACTGACAGGCCATGCAACCCTCGGTCGCCTCGTTTCATTACGAGACCCAGCTCTCTGCGACAGTTCGGGAACTGTTGTCGTATTTTGTCGCGTTGCCGGAAACGGCGGTTGCCACGAAATCACAGAGCGCTGGGAGACCCTGCCCTACGTTCGTTCACAGGGAACTCGTTTGGCTTTCTTCCAGCGGCGGGTCGTCCCGGAGATGTTACCTGGCCTTCAACAAGCCGGCCTCCGGGAACACCTGCTGGCCCTGAAGAGCTGGCAACTAACGATCCTCCGTGTTTCGACCTCGTGTCGAGACATGTGCATGTGGCTCCAAATCGCTTTTGGCGAATTGCGATACACTTTGACGAAGGGGGCGCGAAATGTGCTGGTCCGCGATGGCGGCGCTGGCGCGATGATCCCGCAGCCGCGCAATCTCGGGACACCCAACGTCAAATGTTTCTTGCAATCGCCGAAAAAGAGTTGGCCCACAAGCCTTCGGAGAATCCGCCGTCGGCAGTTGCGACCGGTCGTGTCCTCGGACCGGCGCAGAGCAGTAGAGATCCCTGTAGTGAGATCAGTCCGTGATGATGCAAATTCCAAAAGGAGCTACGCTCCTCCAGGGAGAGGCGGTTTTCAGCCGCCTGGCACTGGAC
>FTCV01001345.1_pt1 | contig 42517 bp, 27 predicted proteins | sample 1639691 | NCBI WGS metagenome assembly FTCV01 (sample SAMEA3914864, study PRJEB12502) | metagenome | biome: forest; material: soil | place: USA | collected 2012-03-12 | depth 0.3 m
GACACGTCCAGTGCCAAGCGGTTGAGAACCGCCTCTCCCTGGAGGAGCGTAGCTCCTTTTGGAATTTGCATCGTCACGGACTGATCTCGGTGCAAGGATCTCTACGGCTCTGCGCCGGCCTGAGGACACGGCCAGTCACAGCTGCCGACTGCGGATTTCCCGAGAGCTTGTCGGCCATTTTCGTTTTGGCGAAATGGTCAACACCTCCTTGTCTCGACACGACATCTCGACGCGGGGAATCTTGCGTCAAACAGCTCTCCTTAGCACACGGTCGGTCCCAGAGGCCGGCTTGTTGAAGGCCGGTTACGTCGCTGGGCGAGCCCGCTGCGGTGAGAAAGCAAAACGAGTTCCCTGTGGTCAAACGTAGGGCAGAATTTTCCAGACAGTTGGCGGCAATTCCCGAATTGCTGCGCCGGCTGGAGCTCGAATTGAACGAGGCAGCCGAAGGTTTGGCATTGCTTGTCGGCTTGCGCCGACGGGCAATGTTTGGGCCTTGCGAACCCTGCTCAGAGAAACACGGCCTAGGCGCCGTTTCCAGCGCTTCGATGATGTTTCCTCTTTCGTTGATCACGAGAGAAGCATTCGCGAAATCGTGCGCAGAGGTCCAGCAGTATTAGGGTAACATCGGCGCGCGGGTGATTGGAGTTTTCCGCATTCCCGCGGAAGAAGAGCAGACGAGGATTTCCCGCAGCGACGTGGATACGCAGAGGATTTTAACTTTGCGCCTCTACTCTCCGGGCCGCCGGGCTCGCCGACAAGGCGAGCCAAGAGAACAACAAACTCGGCTTCACTAAAGGCGCCCTTCGCTGCATGCTTCACGTAAATCTCACGCTGTCGCCGGCAGTCGCGTCGAAGGTCGCGCCGCTGACGCGGTTCGAAGTCGGGTTCCTCGTTGGCGGTACGCGCCCTTTTGGCGGCTAGACACTTTCTGGCTGAAACCTACGCGGCCAGCAATTGGCCGGCCCAGGAGCTAATCGACGCCGTCGAGACATGGACGAAATGGAGTTTGCGCAGCACAGGATAGGGAAGGCTCGTCCGATGATGGACATCGTAGCCAACCCCTGCTTCGATTTCATTCATCGCGGGAGCCAAGGCGAACCACGACCGCATCAGTTCGCAAAAAGCCGCATCCGCTCCGAGATCGAGCGGCACGTCCATGATCGACAGATCCGCCGCGAGACTGATATTGCACCCGAACGCTTGCGCCGTTTGCACGGCCTCGACTATGTACAGATACGCATTCCAGCACTCCGCCCAGTCTTCCCAAGGGTGAGCGCTCGCATAGGCGCTGATGAAGTCGCGGCGCCAATCCTGGCGTGGTCCTCGCCAGTAATAATTCTGGAGGGCTGCCCCATAATCGGCACGCTCGTCGCCAAACAATTTGCGGAATTCTGTCAACGGTCTCTCGCTGGAAGCGAAGCGGAAGAATTGGTCCCAATAATAATGCCCGAATTCATGCCGGAAGTGACCGCTCAAACAGCGTTGTGGTTCGCCAAATGACCGTCGGAGCTGCTCGCGGAAAATCGGATCGGCCTCAAGTATATTCATCGTGATGATGCCATTGAGGTGGCCGGTCATCACCCGACACTCCGCCGAAGGAGACAGGAAATCAAAGGCGACTCCGGTCGAGCGAAAGCACCTGGCTTGCGGTGTCAACCCGAGGTGCGCCATGGCGACCAGGACGCGTCGTTTTGCCACTTCCATTTCCTTCCAATAATCAAGGTTATGGGAGACGGAGAGATCAGGAATGACGCGATTCAGCAGGCACGCCTCACATCGGCCCCCTTCCAACGACGACCTTACGACCCAATTGCAGACGTCGTAGCGTGTTCCGTTCGAACATCGAACAAACGGTCCACCCACCTTCAACTCAACCATTTTGTCCCCGCATGGGTCATAGCCGACGGAACGCCCACAGATTTCGCACAGCGTGTCAGTAAACCCTAACGGTCTGCCGCAGCAACAACGGAAACGTTTCATTCTTCAGCGATCTGTTGACGTCTGCGCGAGATCGCACGCTCATGCGGCAATTGCCAGATGAGACGCTGGGCGCCGAATCAGCGGCGTGCCGCACAGGCGTTTCGAAAGGTCGACGGGATCACCCAACCGGACCGCCGCGGGGTCGACCTGATACGACCATACCTCAAAGGAACTCAGCCAGGCAGCGCCGTATGAAGTCGAGAACGCACAAGAGGAAGCGTCGTAGCCGGCGCTGATCCGGACACGACCGGTACGCGCAGCGTTGAACCGGGCGTCAAAAACCTGCCAATGACCACCGAGGAAGACTTCAAAATACGCGTGGAAGTCCATCGGTGTACCCGGGTCAAAGCAAGCGACATCGGGGACATATCCGCTGACGTATCTCGTCGGCAAATTTAGCGCGCGGCATAATGCAACGCCACAATGGGCGAGGTCACGGCAAACTCCATAGCCCCGCTGAATGACCTCGAAGGCGGATATTTCCGAACTGCCTGAGCCAGTCCGGTATTCAATGTTGTGGTGCACCCAATTGCAAATGGCACGAATGCGCGCCAGCCCCGGCTGATACCCGCCAAAATGGCTCCAGGCGAAGTCGCGCAACTTGTCGCTATCGCAGTAGCGGGACGGCAAAGTGTAGCGCAGCAGGTGCGAAGGCAATTGTGCGGGAGCAATCGGTTGGTCAAGATGGGCAAAATCCTCGCTCACCGAAGGCACGGAGGCAAATCCGTCATAACTCAGCAGGTTGGAGCCACGCGTCAACGTCAAGCGAAGAACCGAATTGCCGTGGTCATCGACGAATTCAGAAACCGGGGCCTGAGGTGAAATATCAATCCTCTCCTGGGAGATGAACTGGTGGGCGTCGTGACGCGGCTTAATGTTGAGCAACGTGCTGACGTCGGCAGGGACTTCGAATCTGAGCCGGCATCCGACTCGGATGACGATATCGAGCGCCGCTTTGGGGATACTTGAAAATGGGTTCATAATTCATTGATACGCGGGCTTCAGCGTCGCCGGCGATGGGCGGACGAGCGCCTGCCAATTGGAAAGGCAAGCGGCTTCACGTGCATGGAATTCGCTCGCGAGATATGCCGTGGACGCCGCCTCTGAGCGTTTACGGCCTCCAAAACGCTGCGGCGCGGAACCGAAGCTGGACGGAAGTTTTCGTTTATTACACAATGCGCATCCGGGATTGAACTTTTGAAGAACCAAGCGAGGACGGGACTTGACCTCGAACTCATCTCCGCTCTTTGGCATTACTTTCGGTTCAGGCTGAACAGGTTGCATTGGCGATCGTTTTACGTGTCCGCGAGTGGGCAGGACGGATTGCACCGAGTCATTTGAGATATTTCCAGAAACTATCGACAAGCTCACAACCGTGCGCCTCACATCGAGCGAACTGACTACGTTCGGGCAGGAATGGCGTTTCGTTCCGGTTTGTGCTGCCAGCCATACTCGCTTATATACATCATGGATTGCTTTTGGACCGCGTAGCCTAAAACCCGGTCCCACCGTTGCATCCGGCGACATCACTCGTTGCAATCCCCCAAAAATCGACAATTATCTTCCATGATCCCGCGCTACAACTGCCGCAGTTCGAATCTGCGCTGCGGGCTTTGTGCCGGCTTCACGCTGCTGGAGGTAGTTGCGGCTCTCGCGATCTCGGCGATCCTGATTTTCCTGGCTTGCGCGGCTCTGCAGAGTATTCATGCAGCCTCCCAACAGACCCGATGTCTCGCCCACTTGCGAGTGATCAATCAAGGGACTCTGGCATACGCGGCCGACCACGGCGGAGTCCTTCCCTCATCTGCCGATCCTCCTGAACAGCCAGGAAATACGGACGGCATCTGGTACCATTACCGAGAGCTCATCGCGCCATATTGTGGAGGACTGGGCTCCAGAGACTTGGGGAAAATCTTTACCTGCCCCGCCGACCACAATTTGGCGCCGGATTATCCGAGCTATCTCCTGAACGGGGGAAACGAGTTCGACGCGAGATTGCCGGGAATCGCCGGGAGACGCCTCTCTGTTATCAATCATCCATCCCGTACGGTCCTGGTAGCAGAAGCAGGAGCTTTCCATCCTTACTCTTGGCACGAGCCTAAAAGCGGCGGAGAACGAACTTACGATGGCGCGAGAAACGTGATCAGCTTCTGCGACGGTCATCTTGGCTTCCTGCCGATCTTTCGCGATCCACGGCACGAGTATGCCGCGGAAGCCGATCCTCCTCCTCAATACTGCTATCAGTGGAGCCCTGATTGATTCGCGAACATATTTGCGCTCTCGTGTACGCAAGCAGGCGCCTTCTTGTCGGCATCCGCAATCGTCACAAGGTTCAACGCGGCGCACATCACCCGCGCGATTACCTCTTGCGCCGCATCGCTCAGCGAAGCGGCTTTCTTCGCTGAACTGGCTCCAAAGCCTGCAGATGCCCTCGGCGGGGCGCTTCGGACGAGTAACGAAAGCGTTCCAAGAATTGGAGAAAGATCTTCCCGGAATCTGCGGAAAAATCGCCTGGCTCCAACCCGTGATTCACCGAAACGCGCAGTTTACTCGGTGGACACTCGGCTTTGCAGCCACTCACGAACGAGAGCGAGGTCGATCGGCTTGACGAGATGTTCATCGAAACCCGCGGCCTTCGCCTGAGCTTGGTCCTCGGCGCTGGCGTAGCCGGTCATCGCGATGAGCAGCGCGCCGGCTAATGCCGGCATCGCTCGGAGCTTCCGAGCCACTTCGAAGCCGTCCATCCCCGGCAAACCGATGTCGAGGAGGACGACCTGCGGTCGGAACTCGGCCGCCGCTTCGATGGCTTCCGGTCCGGTGAATCCTATCCGGACTTCATGCCCGCGCCTGCGTTGCAGGATGGCCAGGCTCCTCGCAGAGTCCGTATTGTCATCGACGATAAGAATGCGACGGGACGGTTCTTGCGTGATGGGACCGGCAAGCAATGGCTCCGGCCGCGGAGCATCGCGCAGAATAGGCAACCGGACGATAAACTCGGAACCGTTGCCCAGGCCCTCGCTCCGCGCCTCGATGCTGCCACCGTGCAAATTAATCAATCTTCGCACCAACGTGAGGCCGATTCCGAGGCCTCCATGCTGACGGTCAAGCGACCGAGTCGCCTGCACAAAGAGATCGAAGATGCGCGGCAACAATTCGGGATCAATGCCGGTTCCATTGTCTCGCACGCGGACGACGACTTCCGGGTGTGCCACGTTTCCGTCGCGTTCCGCGCTCAATCCTATGTGGCAGCCCTCGCCGCCGTACTTTGAGGCATTCCCAATGAGATTTACAAAGACCTGTTCGAGGCGAGTCGCGTCCCCGTGGAGAAAAACCGCCTCGGACGGCAGTGTGACTTCGAGCTTCTGCCGGCCTGCAGAAATGCTCGATCGGGCCATACTCGTCGCCCCTGCGAGAATTGTCTCGAGAGCAACTGGCTGCCGCCGCAGTTCGATTTTTCCTTCGTTGATCCGCGAGACATCGAGCAGATCGTCGATCATGCGCGTCATATTGGCCAGCTGGCGGGAAATGATGAGGCGCGCGTGCTCGCGTTCCTCGTCGCTTGCACTCTCGGTGTCCAGGATTTCCGCCGCGTTGCTCAGCGGGGCAAGGGGATTTCGGAGCTCGTGCGCGAGCATCGCGAGAAACTCGTCCTTGCTGCGGTCGGCCTGGGCGAGCTGGGTTGCTTGCGCCACGAGCGATTCCTCGAGCTTTCGCTGCTGGGTCACGTCTCGAGAAACAGCAAGCAGACGCTCCGGTTTTCCGTTCCCGTCGAGGATGGGCGAAATCGCCACGTTCCACCATTTGTCCTCGCCGTGTAGCGTCCGGAAATAGCCGACGAAACGGTCTTCTCGGCCAGCAGCGGCGTTCGCGACCGCTGCGACCGCTGAGGCGCGGTCTCGCTCGTCGACCCAAAAATCCGTCCAGAGCTTGCCGATGAGGGGCGCCGGATCTTCAATTCCCAAGAGTTTTAGCCCGGATTCGAATGAAATCAGACCGCCTTTGACGTCGAGCACCTTGATGCAGTCCGAGCTACTCTGGACGATGCTTCGGTTGAATTCCTCGCTTTCTCTCAGCGCGGTCTCAGTGCGCGCGCGCTCGACGGCGATGCCCGCCAGACGGGCGGCGTGATTGATCAGCTCGCAATCGCGCCCAGACGGCTCGTGGGCATGGCGGAAATACATCGCAACTGTCCCGAGCAGTTCGTTTTGCCCGGAGAATACCGGCTGCGAGCAGCACGACCCCAGGCCGTGCTCAGCGGCCAGCTCCTTAAATGCGGACCACCGGAAGTCGTGCGCGATATCGGTGGCGAAGATAGGTCGACGCTCGAAAGCCGCGGAGCCGCACGAGCCGACATTTGGACCGATCAACAGCCCGTCGATTGCTGCGTTGTAGGCTGCCGGCAGGCTCGGAGCCGCGCCATGCCGGAGGTGCTTTCCCCCGGCATCGAGAAGGAGCACCGAACAGAGCATCCCGTCGTCCGAATGGCGTTCCGCAGAATGCATGAGCAGCTCGAGAATCCCTTTGAGCGGCGCGCCGCGCGCGATAAGCTCCAGCGCTTTCGCCTCTTCCTGCCGTTGCGACCGCGCGACCATCCGCTCGGTGGTATCCTCAATCGACAAGATGATGAGCGGGTTGTCGATGGATGACTGTGTCAAGCGCTTGGCATTGAGCAGCACATGGCGCAGACCGAGCTTCTCGAATCGATGTTGTAGCTCGTAATTTTCGATCGGCTGTTGCCTCGACAACACACCTTCCAGCAACTCGCGTAGCGGAGGGATGTGCCACTGTCCGTTCCCAAGCTCGTAGAAGAGCCGGCCCTCGGTTTCGCCGGGCGCGACCTGGAACGTATCGTAAAATGCGCGGCTGGCCGATTTTACCCGCAGGGTGGCGTCGAGCGTGACGACAGGCACCCGCACGTCCGCGATGATACTTTCGGCGTAATCGCGGGCGGCAAGCACCGCTTCATGCAGCCGGCTTAGATCCTCGTTTCGGCTGATGAGTTCATCATTGAGCGTGAGCAGTTCTTCGTTGCTGGCCTCGGTCTCCTCCTTTGAGGTTTCGAGTTCTTCGTTGATGCTTTGGAGCTCTTCATTCGCCGATTGCGCCTCCTCGTTGGCGGATTGCAGCTCTTCATTGGCCGCCTCGTCTTGCTCATGCGCGTTCTGCAGAGCCGCCTTGGTGGCCGCAAGCTCCTGGTTGAGCCGCAAGGTTCCGGCATCGCTGATTTGCTCCCGCGCCGCCGGGGCCGGGCTCATGATTCTCTGCCACCATTCGCCGAGCGGGGAGCGGAAAATCGGTGAAGCGCTCCGGCCGGATGCATCGAAGAGAACGGCAAAGCCGCGTTCTCGGCCCGCGCCGGGTGAAAGCGGGATTACCTCCAGGGCGATCGCGCCAACGCGATTGTCACTCGTTACGCGGAGGTCCTCGGTGCGAACAGGCGCGCATTCCTTTTCCGCCCTTTGAATCGCCTCATGCACCGCCGCGCACAGGTCGCCGTGCAGCATTTTCATCAGGTTCAAGCTGGCCGCCCCAGCTGAAGGAGCCAGGTATGGGCTCGTATCACCGTGGAAATGGACGATCTCCAAGGTGGATGAAATCACGACCCCCGGCGGCGCATATTTCGCCACCAAGACCCGCTGCGCCTCCTGCGGCAATTCCACACTATACGGCGTATGAGAACGCGTGGACTGCCGATGAAAGTCCGCCAGAGCCGGCTGGACACGGAGCGGCGCGAGCCTCCCGCCGGCGCGCCGGATGAAGATCTTGTGACGCGGATCGATCGCGTCGAAGAGTGGACGGGCTTCGCCCACCGATTCCGAATTTCCGAGCCAGAGCCACCCGCCGGGCTTCAAGGCGTAGTGCATGAGCGGAAAAACCCGCTGCTGCAGCACCGGCTCGAGATAGATGAGCAGATTGCGACAGGAGATGAAATCCACGCGTGAAAACGGCGGATCTCCCAGCAGATTGTGCCGGGAAAAAATGCATTGCTCCCGGATCTCCTTACAAATCCGATAGCCATCTGCCTCCTGGACGAAGAAGCGCTGCAATCGGTCGGGCGAAACATCCTGCGCGATGCTCCGGGGATAAAACCCGGCTCGCGCTTTGGCGATGCAGCGGGCATTGACGTCCGTCGCAAAAAGCTGCAAGCGCGCACCGCTGCCGGCTGCGCACTCGGCGAAGACCATGGCCAGCGAATACGCCTCCTCGCCGCTTGAACATCCGATCACCCAGATTCGCACGGCGTCCCGGTGATCGTGCTCGGACAGGAGCTTCGACAGGACCTCCCGAGCCACCGCCTCGTACGCTCCGGAATCGCGGAAGAAACTCGTCACACTGATCAAGATATCCTGGTAGAGAAGTTCCACTTCTTCCAGGGAGCGCCGCAAATGCTCCTCATATTCCCGAGGGGTCTCGTGCTTGTGGAGCATCATCCGGCGGGTGATGCGGCGGTGCAGAGTGTTTTTCTTGTAGTGGGTGAAATCCACACCCGCCGCGTGCCGCACGATTTCGATGATACGCCCGTGGCCGTCCTCGTCGGGGCCGTTGCTCGCGCCGAGGTAAGGATGCTGCGCGATGCGGGCCAACTCGCGGGCTATCTCCTCCGGCGGCAAGACAAAATCCACACATCCTGAGTCGATGGCGCTTCGCGTCATGCTGGTATGCAGCGCGCTCTCGTCCTGGGCGAAGGTCGCTCCGCCAGCCGCTTTAATCGACGCCAACCCCAGTGTGCCGTCTCTAAGACAGCCGGACAACACGACGCCCATCGAGAGATGCCCGTTGTCCTCCGCCAGTGAGCGAAAAAAAGCGTCGATCCCGTGTGGTTGCCCTGCTTGGGGTTGCGGCAATAGATGCAACCGGCCGTTAACGATGCTCATATCGCGCCCGGCCGGAATCACGTAGATGCAATTTGGCTCAACCACCATGTCTTCGCTTGCCTCGCGCACCGCTAAGGCCGTGGTCTGAGCGAGGACGTTGGCGAGACCGCTCTTCCGATCCGGCGCCAGATGTTGTACGACGATCATTGCCACTCCTGAATCTGCCGGCAATGCCCCCAACAATCGCCGCAACGCTTCGAGCCCGCCCGCCGAAGCGCCCACACCAACGACTGGAAACGCTGTTTTAACATCGCGCATTTCCACGGCGGCCTCGGATTGTGGCAGGTCTTCAGGAATCACGTCGCAGTATGCGTGTCCTGATCTGAAATGCCAAAACCAAGTTCAAAAATCATTCCCACACAGGAACGGCTCGTCTCTTCGCGGTGGAATCGGCTTTTCTAAATAACTGAGTGGTCCGACCGGCGGTGTATTTCGACACGATGAATTGGCAGCCCGCAACGGGTGACAGACATATTTAACAAATTAAAACTAACAATGAAGACCCAGTTTCGAATTCTAATGACCGCCGCCATCCTGACCTTTCCGGCAGCTCTCTTCGCGGAAGATCCGCAGACGCCAGGGAAGACCGGAACGAGCACGACCAATCAAACCCCGAAGCAGGAGGCGCCAGCCTCGCCACAGTTGCCATCCGGAACGGCGGACAAGGACGCCGGCAAGCAAAGCACAACAACGACGCCCTCAACGGGAAAGGTGCACCCGGACGCGCCTGCCACGCCGGCAGGAGGCGTCTCCCCTTCCAAGGCGGAAGGCGCTGCGAAAGCGGACGAGAAAGGCAATGCAGGCGATAAGGCCAAAGACGCGGGCGAAAAATCCGCCGGGCCGGTAGCAGGAAGCAGCGGTTCGGTCGGAGGCTCCAAAGCGAGTCAATAGCTCGCGGGAAGAGCACCATCGAAAAACTGCGTTCCAGACCGAGTTTCATTTTCCCTACAAAAACAAAACGCCGGATCAAATGATCCGGCGTTTGTTTTAACGGCTGGGAAAGCCGCTGGTTGGGAATTCTGCTTTACCGCTTAGTACCGGTAGTGCGCCGGCTTGTACGGGCCTTCGACCGGCACTCCGATGTAATCGGCCTGGCGTTGCGAGAGCGTTGTGAGCTTGACGCCGATCTTGGCGAGGTGCAAACGCGCCACTTCTTCGTCGAGGACTTTGGGCAGGATGAAGACGCCCGGCTTGTACGTGTCGCGGTTCTTCCACAGGTCCAGCTGCGCGAGGACCTGGTTGCTGAAGGAATTGCTCATGACGAAGCTCGGGTGACCGGTGGCGCAGCCGAGGTTCACGAGGCGGCCTTCGGCCAGGAGGAAGATTTCGTGGCCATCCGGGAAGGCATACTTGTCGACTTGCGGCTTGATGTTGGTCCGCTGGATGCCGGGGAAGTTATTCAGCTTGTCGACCTGGATCTCGTTGTCGAAGTGGCCGATGTTGCAGACCACGGCCTGGTCCTTCATCTTCGCCATGTGCTCGATGGTGATGACGTCGACGTTGCCCGTCGTCGTGACATACACGTCGCCGCGGCCGAGGGTTTCTTCCACTGGAGCGACTTCGTAGCCTTCCATGGCGGCCTGGAGCGCATTGATCGGATCGATTTCGGTCACGATCACGCGGGCGCCCTGGCCCTTGAGCGACTGGGCGCAGCCCTTGCCGACGTCGCCGTAGCCGCAGACGACTGCGACTTTGCCGGAAAGCATGACGTCGATCGCGCGATTGATGCCGTCGACCAGCGAGTGGCGGCAGCCGTAGAGATTGTCGAACTTCGACTTCGTGGCCGTGTCGTTCACATTGAACGACGGCACGAGGAGCTTGCCGACTTCCTGCAGCTTGTAGAGGCGATGCACGCCGGTGGTCGTTTCTTCGGAAACGCCGCGCCATTCCTTCACCAGCTCATGGAAGATGTAGGGATTCTCCGCGTGGACCTTATTGAGCAGATCCTTGATAACCTTCTCTTCGTGCGATTCGCTGGGGGTATTGACCCAGTTGTCGCCTTCTTCCAATTCATACCCTTTGTGCAGGAAGAGCGTGACGTCGCCGCCGTCGTCAACGACGAGCTGCGGACCTTTGCCTTCGGCATTGATGATCGCGCGCCAGGTGCAGTCCCAGTACTCTTCGAGGCTCTCGCCCTTCCAGGCGAAGACCGGCACGCCCGCCGCGGCGATTGCCGCCGCTGCGTGATCCTGCGTGGAGAAAATGTTGCAGCTCGCCCAGCGGACGTCCGCTCCGAGCGCCACGAGGGTCTCGATGAGGACAGCCGTCTGGATGGTCATGTGCAGCGAGCCGGTGATGCGGACGCCATTCAGCGGCTTCGACGCCGCGTACTTCTCGCGGATGGCGATGAGGCCGGGCATTTCCTTTTCCGCGATGGAGATTTCCTTGCGGCCCCAATCGGCCAGCGACAGGTCGCGAACCTGGAAATCGGTGTTTTTAGCAGTGAGTGTTTCGGTGCTCATAGGTGGGTTTCGAAAGGTGTAAGTGGATTAGCGGGCGGCGGCGGCGAGTGCAGCGGCCTTGTCGGTGCTCTCCCAGGTGAGATCGGCGTCGCTCTTGCCGAAGTGGCCGTAGTTGGTGGTTTTGCCGTAGATGGGGCGCAGGAGATTCAGTTGCTCGACGATGCGGCGGGGCTTGAAGGAGAAGACTTCGGCGACGGCTTTCTCGATCTTTGTCTCGTCGACTTTGGCCGTGCCAAAGGTGTCGATGTGGATGCTGACCGGCTCCGGATAGCCGATGGCATAGGCAAACTGCACTTCGCAGCGGTCGGCGAGGCCGGAGGCCACGACATTCTTCGCGACCCAGCGGCCCATGTAGGCGGCCGAGCGATCGACCTTCGACGGGTCCTTGCCCGAGAAGGCGCCGCCGCCGTGCCGGCCCATGCCGCCGTAGGTGTCGACGATGATTTTCCGGCCCGTGAGGCCGGTGTCGCCCTGGGGTCCGCCGATGACGAAACGGCCCGTGGGATTGATGAGAAACTCCGTCTCGTTGGTCAGAAGCTCCGCCGGCAATTCCTTGCGGATGACTTCGGCGATGAGGAAATCGCGGATCTCGCTGTGCTTCACGTCTTCCGCGTGCTGCGTGGAGATGACGACATTCGAGATGCCGACGACTTTGTTATCCTCGTAAATGACGGAGACCTGGCTCTTCGCGTCGGGCCGCAGCCACGGCGCGGCGCCGCTTTTGCGGATCTGGGTCAGAGTCCGGCCGAGACGATGAGCAAACATGATCGGGGCCGGCATGAGCTCGGGCGTTTCGTTGCAGGCGTAGCCAAACATGAGGCCCTGATCGCCGGCGCCCTGCTCCGCGTGGCCCTTGCCCTCGGCGGCTGTTTCATCCACGCCCTGTGCGATATCGCTGCTCTGGGCGGTGATGATGTTCATCACGAAAATCTTGTCGGCGTGAAAGACGTCGTCGTCATTCACATAGCCGATCTCCCGCACCGCATTCCGCACGAGTTGCGTGTAGTCGAGCTTCGCGTCCGTGGTGATCTCACCGCCGACGACGACGATATTGCTCTTCGCGTAGGTCTCACAGGCCACGCGACTCTTCGGATCCTGCGCGAGGCAGGCGTCGAGCACGGCGTCGGAGATGGTGTCGCAAACTTTGTCGGGGTGACCTTCACCGACGGATTCGGAGGAAAAGATATAACGGCGGGGCATGTGCGAATGGGAATTTTTTAGTTCAGAGAAGAATATCCGGACCGCAGGACCCGAATATATTGACGAATCATGATGGGCGGATATATCAGCCCAACTCTACCATGCCGTCAATCGTGAAAAATCTTCGCCTTCTGGCTGACGAGACGCGTCTGCGTCTCCTCCTGCTGCTGCGCGGGGAGGAGCTGACGGTCGTCGAGATCCAGGAAATCCTGGCCCTGGGCCAGTCGCGCATCTCCTCGCACCTCGGCCAGCTTCGCCAGGCTGGGCTGGTGCAGGACCGTCGCGCGGGCAAAAATATCTACTACCGGCTCACGGATAATCCGCTGCACCAGGAGCTGGCGCCCATCCTCGACGCAGCCTCGCGCGAGATTCCGGCCTGCGCCAACGACCAGCGCGCGCTCCGGCTGGCCATGCAGAAACGCCAGGATAAGGCGCGGGAATATTTCGACCAGCTCGCCGGAAAATTTGGCCGCACCTACTGCCCCGGCCGCACCTGGCAGGGCGTGGCGCAGATGCTTTTCGCGGTGCTGCCCGCCATAACGATCGCCGACCTGGGCGCAGGCGAAGGCACGCTTTCGCAACTCCTGGCCCGGCGCGCGGCAAAGGTCATCGCGGTGGATAATTCCGACAAGATGGTGGAATTCGGCTCGAATCTGGCCCGGCAGCATGGCGTGGGGAACCTGGAGTACCGGCTGGGCGATCTGGAAAATCCGCCGATCGAAGAAGGCAGCGTCGACCTCGCGCTACTCAGCCAGGCGCTGCACCACGCGGCCAATCCGGCGCGCGCCGTCGCGGCGGCGCATCGCATCCTGAAGCCAGGGGGACGCATCGCCATTCTGGATCTGCTGGCGCATCGCTTCGAGCAGGCGCGGGAGTTGTATGCCGATTTGTGGCTGGGCTTTTCCGAGTCGGACTTGCAGCAATTCCTGGAGGAAGCGGGCTTTCGTGAGATCGAGATCGCGGTGGCGGCGCGCGAGGAAAAGAATCCGCAATGGCAGACCGTGCTGGCGGTCGGAACAAAATAGGCGGCGCCGGTGAAACTGACGCGCGAAGAGATATTGCTGATCGTCGGTGTGCTGACCGCGCTGGTTCTGGGCGCGTCGGTTAAGCACTACCGCGACAGCCATCGTCTCGCGCCGCTTTCCGCGGCGCCGGCCAGTTCGCCCCGGCCCCACGCTGCGGCCAGGGAAACCCTTGCCCCGCCAACGCCTGCGGATGCGGAGTAGTGATCGGGAGTTTACCATCAGATTCCCTATTTCCAGCGGCTTCAAATCTGCTATAGGGACAGCCCGATCTATGAAGCCACCCTCCCTCTGGGTTTGCATTTGCCTCTGCTCTCTCGCCCTGACTGCGCCGTCTCACGCCGCAAAGCATTGGGATGGGCTTTACAGCAGACCTCGCGCGCACCCGCTTTCGTCTGCGCATATGAAGCAGAAGCGGCTCACGACGGTGTCGTCGAAGTCGATGAATGGTAAGTTTCTCAAGCCGAAGACGGGGGCGAATCCCAAAGGGCGCTGGGCTAAGTAGGTGGGTTTCTGGGAGGGCGGGTCTGGCGGATGGGAGGAATAGGAATAATGGGAAGTATGGGAGCGGCCTCGCGGAGGCCGCCCATAGCGGCGCTGCTTCCCGCCGGAGGGCGCCAACTGCGCGCTACCGCGTGGCATTTCAGCCTCCCATTTCTCCTATGCTTCCCATTCTTCCCATTCCCCCGAGGCCGCGTCTGCAAGACAGCGCTTGTCCACCAGCGGCATCCGAGCCTTAATACTGCAATGCGCTTCCTCCTCGCACTGCTCACCGCCGCTCTGCCGGTTCTCGCCGCCGACAATTACCCGCTGGGGCCGGATTCCCAGCCCAAGGCGGCCCCTCGCGGAGAGATCACGAAACACACCTTTGCGGCGAGCAAGGTCTACCCGGGCACGACGCGCGACTACTGGGTCTACGTGCCGAAGCAGTACGACGCGGCAAAGCCCGCCTGCCTCATGGTCTTTCAGGATGGCGGCGGCTACCAAAACCCGGGCGGGCAGTGGCGGGTTCCGATCGTCTGCGACAATCTCATCGAGCAAAAGGCGATGCCCGTGACGGTGGTCGTCTTTGTAAATCCCGGAGTGATCCCGGGCGCGATTTCCGGAGCCAAGGATCGGAGCAACCGGAGCTACGAGTACGACTCGCTCGGGGACGCCTATTCCCGCTTCTTGATCGATGAATTGCTGCCCGAGGCCACGCAGGGACTCAACATCACCAAGGACCCGGCAGGCCGTCTCATTGGCGGAATCTCTTCCGGCGGCATCTGCGCCTTTACCGTGGCGTGGGAGCGGCCGGACGCTTTCCGCAAGGTCGTGAGCGCAGTGGGTTCCTTCACGAATATTCGCGGCGGCTACGAATATCCTGCGCTGATCCGTAAATCGAAGAACGATCCGAAGCCGCTCCGCGTTTTTCTCCAGGACGGCGAGCACGATCTGAGCAATCTTCACGGCAACTGGCCGCTCTCGTCCCAAGACATGGCGGCGGCGCTCAAGTATGCCAACTACGACTATCGCTTTGAATTCGGCGACGGCGGCCACAATGGAAAACAAGGCGGCGCGCTCTTTCCGGAGACCATGCGCTGGATCTGGCGCGATTGGCCGGATAAGTAAGCCCGAGTAACAAGCGCACGGCATGGCGACCAAGCAACACTTCTGGCGGCGATACGCGGTGGCGGGAGCCACATTCGTCGCCGGCGTAGCGTTTGCCTGGTATTTCCTTCAAGCCCCGCCGAATCGCGCGCCGGAGCCGACGGTCAGCCCGGACCGAACGTCGGCGTCGGATGCGGCATTGGCCGCCTCTTCACCAACGCCGAAGCTCACCCCTCCCCCCGTTGCGGTCTCGAAAGCGGCGCCAGCGTCCGGCCGGAACTTTCAGTTCAAGCCGCCGAAAGGCGCCGCGGCCCACGAGCTGACCCTGCAATTTCCCAATGACACGGGCCTCCAGGCCTTTCTTGCCAAAGCGCGGAAAGCCGGCGTGAGCGTCCTTGGCGTCATTCCGCAGCTCAATGCGGTCCGCGTCGCCGTGCCCGGCGCGGCCCAGGCCGGACAAATCCTCGCGCTCGCGCCGGATAACACCCCAGTCGGATATAACAATCTCGTCTCCAATCCAAAATTACCGAACTCACAGGGCGACAATTTCGGCGGCCCCTACGCAAACTTTGGCTCGAACGCCCTGTCCTGGCTCGGCGTCACCGGCGATGCCTCGAGCTGGGGCTCGGGCGTCACGGTCGCGGTGCTCGATACGGGCGTAAATAACATTCGGGGCCTCGACCAGAAGACCATCCCCCAATACAACCTGCTCGCCCAGGCCAATGACGGCGCCGAGCCCGACATGCGCCACGGCACCGCCATGGCCTCGATCATCGCGGGAGACGACCCCACGCTCCCCGGCATCGCGCAGGCCGCGCAATTGCTGAGCCTGCGCGTGCTCGACGAATCCGGCGGAGGCGACGGCTTCACCGTGGCCCAGGGCATCATCGACGCCGTGGACCGCGGCGCGCGTGTGCTCAGCATGAGCATGGGTTCTCCGGAAGGCGGCCCAGTCATGGATGCGGCGCTCAACTACGCCCTCACGCGCGGCGTCGCGATCGTGGCGGCCACGGGGAACGACGGGCTGGGCGAAGTCTCTTACCCGGCAAACTATCCAGGCGTCATCGGAGTCACTGCCGTGGACGCCAACGGGCAGCGCGCGCAATTTGCCAACTACGGCGCCGAGGTTGCCCTGGCCGCCCCAGGCGTCGGTGTCTCCACGCCCTGGACCACCGGCATGGCGCTGAATATCAGCGGCACCTCCGCTTCGGTTCCCTTTGTCTCGGGAGCGATCGCCGCGGTGATGTCCAACAATCCCGGCCTGTCGCCCCAAGCCGCGGCCAATCTCCTCATCAAATACGCCGACGACGCCGGCGCGCCCGGCCCCGACCCGATGTATGGCGCCGGCATCCTCGATCTCGGTCGGGTGATGAACCGCAACACGCCCAATCTCAACGATGCGGCTGTGGCCGATATCTACTACAGCCCGACCTACGGCCCGGGGGGCGCCCCCGCGATCGCGGTCACTGTCCAAAACCGCGGCACCACCGCCCTGGCCAATCTCCAGCTCGACGTCACCGTGGATAACAAGCCGAAGACTTTCTACATTGGCTCCCTGGTCTCCGGCGACATCCAAAGCGAGACCATCCCGCTGAGCAACTCGCAGGTGAATAACCCGGACGGCGTTACCATCACCTCGCAGGTATCCGTTTCCGGCATCAAGGATGTTACGCCGGGAAACAACTCGAAGTCTGTTCTCTTGCCGGGGAGTAAGACGACGGGATCGTAGCTGGCTTCACCTGATCTTCAGAGTCCCGCGCTTTCATTTCGTCGCTGGCGGGCATAAACCTGTCGAATTCCATGAAAGTCCAGCGCTTCAATGATTCCATCGACTCCCCCGCCCTGCTCGCGGCAACGGCGCCCGAACCGCAACCGGGACGCGGCGAAGTCCTCATCCGTGTGCATGCTGCGGGAGTCACTCCGGCGGAATTGAGTTGGTATCCCACGACCCATACGCCAAAGGGCGAGAAGCGATCCGGCGCGGTTCCGGGGCACGAATTTTCCGGAGTCATCGTAGCGACTGGCGAGCTGGTGGATTCCGCGCTGGTTGGTCAGGAAGTCTTCGGGATGAATGACTGGTTTGCCGAGGGCGCGACGGCGGAATATTGCCTATCCCAGCCGGAGCAATTGGCGCCGAAGCCGGCGCGGCTCAGCCATGCCGAAGCGGCCGCCGTTCCCATCGGGGCGCTTACCGCGTGGCAAGGCTTGATCTCGAGGGCCAAGGTGCAGACCGGGGAACGAGTGCTCATTCATGGCGGAGCCGGCGCGGTGGGCGTCTTTGCTGTCCAACTGGCGCGGCGCGCCGGCGCACACGTCATCGCCACGGCTTCTGCCCGCCATACGGAGTTTCTGCAGAAACTCGGCGCGAACGAGGTGATCGACTATCGCTCCGGGCAATTTGAAGAAATGCTGCGCGGCTCGATCAATGTGGTCTTCGATGCAGTGGGCGGAGAGACGCTGGCCAAATCCTGGTCTACCCTGCGCCCCTCCGGGAGACTCGTCACCATTTCCTCCGTCGGCGAAGCGACCCAGGATGAACGAACCAAAGCCGCCTTTTTCATCGTGGAGCCGAATCGCGAGCAATTGACTGAGATCGCAGGACTGCTCGAGCGTGGCGAATTGCAGGTGTTTGTCGATGCAGTGGCGCCTTTGGCGGAAGCTTCGGCGGCGTATCGTGCGGTCATCCCCCGCCCGAATGGGTATGGGAAGGTTGTTATCGAGGTTGCGGATGGTGTCGCCGCATCGGAATAACTCTGGTGCCGACGCTCCGTTCGCACGGCGCGCCATTAGCGCGCATGGATCCCAGAGGGCGGCCCAGTTTGGCCATTTTTCGAATAACGCCATAAGCCCCGTCCAGCGTCGTCAGCCCAACAAGTCAGGGTGTACGACCGCAAGGTTTTGGAGTGCGTGCGGTTCTGCGCCGCTTTCGGAGTGGGCGCTCGAGCCAGGTTCAGATTGAACAGCTTCTGAACCGTGAGGATTTGCTTCAGCACTCGGCAGGATAGGAATTACGCGTAGAGAGCCATTCAGTGTTTTGCCGAGGTGCGGTAGGTAAGTCGCGGTGTACCGTGATTACACGGTTTTCCCTCCATCGGTGTGAAGGCGATGCTTCAGTGCGTAAGAGTTCGGCTGGCTTGATTTTTTCTCAACTGGCCCTCTCCGAAAGCGGCGCAGAACCGCGCGCACTCCAAAACCTCGCGGCATTGCACGCGGGTTTGCCAGCCTTGGCGGGATTGCTTGGTACACGATAAGGCAAAAACTGGCCAAACTTCAGGTCCAACAGGCTATTGGACAAATGCGCCGCCCAAATCGCTCTCGATTGGCGCGTTTAACCCCCTGCCGGCGAAACATTCACCGCTTCATCGATCTGCGCAAAAGCATACGGCAGAAGCGTGAATTCCAACAAGCCAGCCGCCGTCTCGCAAAGCGTTCCCTCGACGGCCGCAAATCGCTCGGGCTCCCGCATCATTTCCTCCGCATTTTTCTCATCGAGCACCCGCATGCGCACGCTGGCCACCCCCAATCGCAATCGCACCGTTTGCGGTTCCAGCCTGAGATTTGCCACCAACCACCGCCGACCACCGACCGACTTTCTCAGCTCCAGCGCCACGCAATACAGCTCATCCGCATCCCAAGTTGCGATGGCTTTTTCATAGCCGGCCAACGCGGCAAAGACCTGGTAAACGGGAAACACTCCGCCAGGGAAGGACGGAAAACGCTCGGGCAACGCGCAGCCCTGTTCACGCTCCATGAGCCCGAGCCAGCCCGTCGTTTCGAAGTAAGTCGCGCTGAATAAGTGCTCGCACGCCGCCAACTGCGCGATGCTGCCCAGCGTCCAGACCGCGCAGAAAAGCGAAAGCTGCCGTGGGTCCACCTGCGCAGGCAACTCGCCGGGCGCCGACGCCGACTCCGGCCCGGTGGCCGCCGGATTTGACCGCATCCGCAGCGTGATCGGAGAAATCACGGCTTCCTTCGCAAAATTCCACGCCGTCTCGACCGTCGAAGGTTGCGCCGCCAGATTTTCCACGAGGGTGCGGTCGTCGAACGCATGGACCTGAGGATTAATCGAATAACACGGCATCGCCGGCAGTAAATCCGACGGACGGCTCCGATTGATCTGCGTGAAAAATCCGTTGGCCCCCGCGGCAAACTCCGCCTGCGCATCCACCGGCTCCAGATACTGGCGAGCCAGCTCCACCCAGCGCGCAGTCGTCGCCTCTTCCGAAGCATGGTAGATGAGCCAAAGGGAAACTCGCGCCGGCAGCGTGCGGGCGGCGTCGGCCAAGGCCGCCAATTCCACCTCCGCCTGGTCAGAAACAAAAATGGCCGCGTGCAAAGTCGCGCCCATCTCACTCGCCTCCACCGCCGCTTGCCGCAAAGCTTCGGGCCAGCCTTCTTCTGCGAGCCTCAGTTCGACCCGCACATGGTCGAGCCGCAGCCGACCCAGCAATTGTTTCTCCCGCTCCGTGAGCAGCTCTCCATGGCTCGCGCAGGCAAGGCCCAGGCGGAGCAGCGGCCGCTCTTCACCGGCCTGAAAAGCCAGCGGCGACGGCCTCCCGCGACTCGATGGCGGCGGGGGCCCCACCCGATTCAACAACCGCAAATGGACCGCCTGGGCCACACGGTCGCCCGATTTCACAAGCGCCGGGAACGGCTTTTCCAAAGGCGTGCAGTATGTCTTGAACGAGGCATCCGTCCAGTTGCGCTGATCCTCCGTCTCAAAGATGTCTCCGTCGAAGCGCACTTCGAGCGTCGCATCAGAGCGGGGACTCCAGCGAATGGCGCGCAAATTCCGAAAGGGTTGCCAGGGCTCGACGAGCCGCGGGAACCGGTCGGGCTTGACGCGCCCCGTCGAGCTTTCCAGCTCACAGGCAAGACCCTGGCAATCGGGGGGATGCAACACACAGAACCCGATGCGATTGCGCCAGAACTCCGAGCGCGCCAAACCGTCGAAGGTGAAAATCAACTCTCCCGCAGCGTTGCCGGAGATGGCGCCCTGCCAGACATAATCGATCTCGCCGCCGCGGCAGGTCGCGGTAAAGGAGAGATCGAAACTCCCCGGCCCCTTGGTGATGCGAAAGTCGGACAATTCCGGCTCGATCGTGCCCCAATTCCGATCGCGCACCGCCGCGTAAATGCCGCGCACCACTTCCTTGCCACCCAGCCGGATGTCGCGCAAACCTGCGGCGCCAGGATCGAAAAAACCGGCGAGCGGACCGAAGGCCACCGGGATCCAGGGAGCGACCGGCGCAGGGCTTCCCCGAAGGAAGATTTCGCGGGAAAGGGACTCTGACATCTTCCCTCCAGTTCATAGGACGCCGGCCGCGACTTCACAAGTCCACAACCGGCGGTATCCTTCGCTGCCGGGCAAATTCTGCGCAAGCAAAGCGCCGCCGATCGTACGAATTCCCAAAGGTGCAATTGAAAACGCAGATAGAAAAGGCGATAATTGCCCCGCAGCCATGACCAAGTAGGCATGGAAACTGCCTAAAGCATTCAACACCGTTGACTTTTTTGTTTCGCAGAAGATCTAACCTTCGCATCCCTATGCGTTTCCTGTTTTGCCTCGTGATTCTTGCCGCACTCGCCTCGAGCTTAAATGCTCAGAGCGACGCCACTGCGACTCCTCCTACCGACACGAGACCCGAATTCGAGGGAAAGCCGGATATCGAGATCGATCTGGATCTGACTCTGCAGCGAGCCACGATTTACGTGGATGGCGCAGTCGTCGCCACCTCCCCGGTCTCCAGCGGGCGCGCCAGTCATCCGACACCCATCGGTGAATTTGAAGTCATCGAAAAGGACATCGATCACCACTCGAATCTTTACGGGAAGATCGTGGATGGCCACGGCGGCGTGGTGAAGTCTTCGGCGGATGCGGCGACTCCGGTGCCGCACGGCTGTCATTTCGCCCAGGCGCCGATGAAGTTTTTCCTGCGATTCGACGGCGCTGCGGGCACACATGCCGGCGTGCTGCCTGGCTATCCCGCGTCCCATGGCTGCGTGCGCATGCCGCCGGAGAAAGCCAAGCTTTTCTACGACATTGCTCAAGTCGGCACACCGGTCTGGGTTCACGGAACGCCGCCGTATCACGCGGAAGAATCGGCGGTAGCCAGCTCGGGGCACAGCCACGAGTCGCACACTTCACGTCCGGCGCGCACGGTCGCCGCGCCGGCGGCTCCAGCGGCTCCGGCGAAGGAGAAGCCCTCGCTTTTCCACTGGTTCTAGGACGGAATTCGCACGATGTTTTACGGGCCGCTGGATGGTTGAATTCGTCGGGCCGAGAACCGTAATATTTTCGTTGCAATTCAATCATTGATCGTGCAATCTCGCACCACCAAGTGAGCCTTTTTGAGTTGGGAGAGCGAAGCGGAAATGTCCGTGCAAGCTATCACGATTCGTAGACGCAAAAAATTTAGTTCGTCGTTTCAGTGCTCTCGTGGCAGCTTCCAACCGTAATTCAGTAATCACATGGGTAACCGACTCTACGTGGGCAATCTTGCCTTCACTATCACCGAACCAGATCTGCAGGACCTCTTTGCGCAGGCCGGCACCGTCAGCGAAGTAGCGCTGATGGTCGATAAATTCACAGGAAAATCACGCGGCTTCGCCTTCGTCACGATGTCGACGGATCAAGAAGCGCAAAACGCCATCACTCAGATCCACGGCAAGGCTGTGGAAGGGCGCGCGCTCACAGTCAATGAAGCTCGTCCTCGTGAAGAGCGGCCCTCCGGCGGCGGCTACGGCGGCGGTGGCGGACGCGGCGGCGGCGGGGGCTATGGTGGTGGTGGCGGCGGTGGCGGACGCCGTGACTTCGGCGGCGGCGGTGGACGCGGCGGCGGTGGCGGCGGCGGCGGACGCCGTGACTGGGACCGCGGCGGTCGTGGTGGTGATCGCGGCGACCGTGGTGGTCGCGGCGGTGATCGCTACTAGTCCTTTCCAAAAACAATTTTCCCCGATGAGCGGCGACGCGATGCGTTGCCGCTCATTGGCGTTTTAGTCGAGTTTTCCGTTTTTTCCCTTCCCAAATCTCTATCGCGACCATGGTCGCGGGACACTTCTCTCCTTTCCTGCAACTTCTTTGCGAGTTGATCGAGGCCCCACCCTCTGCTCCCTAACGAAGCGTGAATCGAATTCTAGCCCTCCTATCGCTGCTCGGCTTTCTCTCGGCAACGGCGCTTGCGGACCCGGAGCCGCAGGCGGCGCCCCAAGGCAAACCCTACATCCTCTACGCCGAATTCACCGAGAATACGGCGGTCGAACTTTCGAACGGAGCCAAGTGGATGATGGACAAGGGCGACTGCTTTCCGATCCATATGTTTACGGAGCACCGGACGAAGGTGGTGCTTCAGCTCGGCCCCGCCACTTTCACGACCGAGGCCAAGCATCTTCGCATCATGAAGGAGACGGAAAACGGCCCAGCCCAGGTGAGCTATCAGAAGAATCTCGACGAATTCGCGAAAACCCAAGCGGCAGACGCGGCGAAAACCGATACAGCGGAGAAAAAGTAGTCGCTTTTTCCCAATTGGCCGATTCGCCGGCCCGCTCCAGATATTTTCCGCTCCAATCATCCCTTGCAACTCGATCTCTACGTCAAAGTCTGGTGTCCATGGTGCGTCATGGCGCAGGAATGGCTGGATGCCCGCGGCTACGAATACGACCTGATCGATGTCGAAGCCGACCGCGCTGATTATCAGGAAATGATCCGACTTTCCGGCCAACGCCTCACCCCTACCCTGGCCGTAACGGACGGTGACAAGCCGCCGCTCATCCTCCCCGATTTCGGACCGGATGAGCTTGAAGAATTCCTGAAAAAGAATCAAATCGAGCCCTGACGCGCCCCCGCTCGTAAGGGACGGCCCAGCGAGGCAGCCCACCATCCATGCTTTCTAACATTCTGCTCATTCTCGGCGTTTTGACGCTGACGTTTGCGCTCCGTAGTTTTTCGCATCCCCTGCTGCAGAAGCTGGGAGCGGTGGGGGTCTTTGCGACTTCTTTTTTACTCGGCTGGCTTTTTACCGGCTCGATGGCCATCGGCGTCGCCCTGGCCTCGAGTTGGCTGCTGCTCCCGTGGCTCGATCTCCTCACGCGCATTCGCAAGCTCAGTCTGCCGCTGGAGCGAAACCTGCGGCGCCGCACTCCGCCCAATGCGCATCATTTTCCCGCGCTGCCGGAACTCACCACCGAGATCGAGGGCGAACGCTTCGAGCATATCGAAGATGCTGGCTGGGATTGGGACGACTACCAGCAGTTCTTTCGGCTCTTCTACAAAGCCGATGAACGCATGCAGGCAGCGATCTGCCTCATTGATCAGCAAGACGTCGCCTTTTACTACCTGCGCATTTCGTCCCGGGCGAAGGACGGCGTGACCTGGACCACGTGGAACTATCCCTTTTCCTATAGTCTGCGCCTGGCGCCGCAGTGGAAGGTGCGCCGGCTGCGCGGTGATCTCAGCTTCCTCCAGATGCTGGAAGATCATCGAAGCCACCTGGCGAAGCATGGCATCGGGGTCGACCAACTGGAGGAACTAAATCCCGAGCGCATCCAGGAGGAGATCCAGAAAGACCTCAGTGTCCAGATCGCGCACAATGTTTCCACCGGAGTGCTCGTGGCGGATACGAAAGGCGGGGTGCGCTACTCCTGGCGTGGACTGCTCTTTCTCTGGCTGCAATTTCTCCGCGATCTCGTGCGGCTGAGCTGAGCGAAAGCTTACAGAGGGACGAGCTTGAAATAGTCGAAGTCGACTCCGTAGCCGGTGCTCCCGGCGCTCTTGCCCGTCACGGTGAAGCGAAATGCCTTGTCGCTCGTCGTGCCCGGCGTCCAGTTTCCCAGCGTCACTTCCGTAAATATGACGTTGGGATTCGACTCATCCACCGGGGCGCCGACATTGGTGGGAGTGGCCTGCTGGTCCATCCGGGAAATGGCGAGTTGCCAATTGCCTTTGTTATTCCACTGCTTCATGCCGACGCGGACGCTATAGGTCTGGGCGGCGAGGTTCGGCACATCGAAGGTGACGTATTGACCGGCCGCCGTGGCGTCGAAGTAGGAGCCCTGGCCGCCATTGAAATTCGGGTCGCTCACGAGCCGGTAAACTACTCCGGAAGTCTGGGCAACCACGGAGAGTGATTCGGCCTGAAAGACCATGCCCGCGCTGGTCACGACTTCGATGACTTGCGGATGATCGCTCAGGGTGAGCGTAACAGACGAGACGCCGCTCAGCGCGCGGGTCGCCGCAGTCCCCACGGTGGGATCGTAGACATTTACGGCGGCGTAGGGATTGCCGAGGTTCACCGTGACATTATCCTGGCCGGTGATGTTCTCGTCCCAGACGATGAGCTCGAAATTGCCATTGCTCTTCTGGAGGAGCAGGTCATGCACGGTCGAAGGTTCGCTCGGGATGGTATAATTCAGCGCGCCGGGAGTCCGGGACCCGGTATCGCCCAGGATCGTCGTCAAATTATGCAGATACGTCCCGGATAGCTTGGCGTTGTAGCTGGTGTCGAAAAGCCCCCAGTAGCCCTGGCTCGTCGAATCGTGCAGCATGTAGATGAAGGTGTAACTCCACCCGCGCTTGAAGGCGGCGAGGTACAGATTCATGAAGAGCTTGCCCTGCTGATCCTGGGTGATCGAATTCGTGCCCTGGGTGACCCAGCCCGTTTCCGTGGTGACCCGAGGGAGCGAGGCCAGCTGGGTGGCGCCATAGCCGGAAAAGCCTTCGTGCCAGGTATGGCCGTACTCGACATAGAGCCCGTCCCAACTGCTATTCAGCGTCGGGTCCTCGGCGTTCCAGGCATTGTTGTTTACCGGGGCCGAAAAGTGGGCGCAGATGTAGTTGTGCGTATTGGCGTAGTCAGCGTAGGTCGTACCGGCGGCCACGGTCGTACCGGCGCCGCTCGGGATGGTGAGAAATTGCAGGCCGACATTATCGGGCTCGGAGCCGCCGGCTTCGCTGGAGGCAAAAACGGGGATGCCGGTGAGCTTGGTGTCGGCCTTCACCGCCGCGTAAAGGGCGCTCTGGAATTGCGCCACGGGCAGGAAGGTCGTGGTGTAGCCGGAGGTCTGCCCATTGTAAGTGACGGGGAAGTTATTCGGCTCGTTCGGCCCCTCTGCGGCGAGGAGCGCGCTGGCGGCGGCGAGTTGCTCCAGGGAGGACAGGGTGCCGGTCACATTGCCATTCTGCGGCAGCAGACAGACCTTCGCGCCGCTGGAGGAGTGCACGGTGAGGAACTTCGAGACATCGCTGGAGAAGTCGTCCCGAATGTTATGAATGCCTGCGAACGAAAGGCAATTGGCCACGCTCGCAGGAGCATCGGCGCCCTGGGTCATATGGGTGCAAATGCCGATCGAATTGAGAAATGCCGTAGCGGTGGCCGCAGTGGTCTGGGCCGCAGCGTGAGAGCCAGGATGCGCGACCAGGACGGAAACGGCCGCCGCAAGGGCCGAGCGGCGAAGCTCACCTGAAATACCTCTTCGAGACGCAACGAAAGACGAGGGGTGCATTGGCGGTTGAGCCAGGTTCATTTGGGGAAAACGAGGGGTTCTGGTGGAGAGAGCGGCCGACTCACATCGAGTCAAATCGGCTGACGCCCAGCGAGGGGACACACTCGGCGCACTACGGAAACGAGTGGTGACACGAAAATGAGCGTATCGGAAGCGCGAATGACGCGAAATCTTCTAAGACTTGTTGGTAAAGTCGCTTTTGGCGAGGGCGCGGGCCAAAATGGACCTTATCAACACGCCTTAAGGGAAGTTCAGACTTTCTTGCGAAAGGCGTCTCACTGATACTGCCCGCATGCCAAAACCAGCCGATCCCCTGCCCGATGGAGGATCCGTCACGAACCTGTGGCGGAGTGTCAGGGCGCTGCGCGGCTGGCGCTTGCATGGTTTGCTCATGGCTTCGCTGGCCTTGAACGCCGGGTTCATCTTTCTTCAGGTGGCGACGACTTCACGCACGGCTCAGCCGGAGACTCCGATGGCGGGAACGGAACAGTCGCCAATCAGCGGTGATAAAGCCGCCACCACAGGCAACGCCGTCAATGGCGTATTGTCGGATCGATCGCTCGTCGAACATCTGCGCGCGGCCGGCTGTCCGGAGCCAACGATTCGCAAGGTCGCCAGTGGGGTCGCGCTTCAGAACTATCTGGAACAACGGCAAGCCATCGTCGATCGCCTGGGGCAAGCCGGCGATTCCCGTCCCGATGCCGTCGCCGCGGAAATGGCGCAACTCGAGGCGCTCGACCGGACGCTGCCGCCAGTGATTGCTCGCCTTTTCACCGGCCCCAATGCGCTCGGCGCCACAACCGATGCTGGCCTGCGAAATTCTGCGGGTGCCCGGCCGCCGGCGGGAATGCCACCGACAACGGAAAACGCGAACGCCACGCCTTCCGAGCGCGCCGGCAATGCCGCGCCGGAGCCAACTGCACCGACCACTGGAGAGCTCGCTCCAGCTCCGAACGGCGCTCCAGCGCACGAGACTGCGCAAATTCGCCCGCAGCGCTCGCTCTGGACGCCGGAGCAACAGCTCTATCGATCCCTGTATGGGTGGCAAAACTTCAACGATGAAGTGACGAAAGCCGCGCTGGATTCAACGCCCTCGCCGCAGCCCTGACTCCGCCAATTAATTCGGCTCGGCTGGCGAGTCACCAGGGGCATTTTCGTCGCCATCGTCGTCATCCCCCGAGTCGCCGTAGCTCACGACCTGGACGGAAATCTCTGACGGCGCTTCAACCGTGGGAATAAACGGCGGCTCCGGTGGCGGAGGTGGAGGCACGATGGGCGCGACTTCGCCGGCCGCGGCGCCGGTCGCATTGTTGGCCGCGGTAAGCAGCGCCACATTTGGCAAGCTCGCGGTCGTCGTGGGCAGCCCGGTGATGACGCCGCCCGCCTGGATATTGCCGGGATTCAGGATCCGCACCGCGGAAAGCGTGAGATTTCCCGTCACACGAATGCCGGCGTCGCCGGCGTCGATCGTGCCGACTGGCGCGATGAGATCGACGTCGCCCACCGGCGTCCCAGGCACGCTGTCGAGCACACCGATGCCCCCGCCCGTGGCCAAGCCCGCGAGATCGGCGCTGGTATCCGCGCTCTGCGGATCGATCACGACCCGGGTGGGCGGCGCGACGAGGACGCTCTTGCCCGCGGCGCCGGCCGCAATATCTCCGGCGGAAGACCAAATGAGCACATTGCCCCCGCGCAGGGTGAAGATACGCGACGTGCCCAGGTCGACATTGCCGTGCGTGAAGATCGAGATGTTGCCGCCTGCTTCGGTGAGAATGCCTTGGTCGAGCGGTTGATTCCCGGCGAGTTCGACACCGACTTCCAGCGCTCCGTAGGGCGCGAGAAGGCGGATGTTGCCGCCATTCAAGGTCGCGATTTCGCGGGAAGTCAGGGAAAGATCACCAGCTCCGCCGGAGGCGCCAAAGAGGCTTTCGATCGCCGCAAAACCCGACGTATAAGCCGCGGCCGGAGAACCAGCGTCCGCCGAGACGTGCGCGCGCCCGGCATCGCGAAGGATGAGAAAGAATAGATCCAGCTCGGCCAACTCGCGCTTCGCGGGAGACAGTGTGAGAAGATCATTTGCATCGTGAAGGGGAGCTTCGCCGGACAACGCGAAAAGTTCGGCAAAGAGCCGGCCATCATTCGACAAGCCCGGCAGAGCGCTGGCAAAAGTAACAAAGTCGGCCTTGCTCCGCGCAAGGCTCGCCGCTGGACCAAGCCCGGCGGCGGCAATGACGTTCGCTCCCCCGCCCGGCAGAAAGGGATTGCGCTCATTGCCGACACTAACAATGCCGATCGCCGTGCCATTCGCATTGCTCGGGCCCACGCCGAGTTCGAGATTCCGGCCGGCGAGCACTTCCAAGGTTCCCGGGCCGCCGATCTGGATATCGCCGGCTTGCGGCATTTCTCCGAGATCGAGTTCATTGCCCGCAGCCTGCGCAGCCTCGCGCAGCGGCGAGGAGGGATCATACGCAACCAAATCGCGCCCCGCATACACGAGGCTCAGATCGGAGGACTGCGCATTCTGCAAATAAAAGGCGACATCTGTGATATCCAAACCGGAGATGATGCGGCCCGGCTGACCGGTATAGAGGGTAAGCCCGGAAATGTTGCCCTTTTTCGCGTAAAGCCGCACCGGAGACGAGCTCCCACGGTGCAGCGGTCCTGGCGTATGCAAGGCTTCCTGTAGTTCGAGCACACTGGCATCGCCCGAGATGGCGCCGGATTCGGCGAAACGACTATCGATGGAGCTGAGGAGTTGCACGCCCGTTTGCCGCGCGAGCGCAAGGTTTAGGCCCACGACGCTTTGGTAGGCAAAAGGCGTGGCGACGCCGGGAATGGACGCCGGATTTGCGTCGGAAACATCGATCACCGCGGCGGCCCAGGAGTTGGCCGGCAAGCCATTGACCGTCGTCACGCCATTGATCTGCAATCCGCTGATGCTCCCGGCAGAGAGCAACGCCAACGAACCGCTCGCCGACGGCGCCAGATTCAGCCGACCATCCAGCGCGATATTCCCCGAGAAAGCGGTCACTTCCAATATTGGCGGCTGCAGCGTGGCCACGGTGGAGAAAGGATTAACATCAGTCTCATCGAGCCGCAGCCAAGGCTGGTAGTACGAAGCGGTGATGCGCACCGGGGAATAGACGAGCATGTTTTGCAGCCAGGCTTCCAACAGTGGCGTCGCGGCGCTGAGGCCGGTGGTCGGCAGCGTGGCGACTTCGCGCAACGTTATGTTACCCGAGAGCGATGCGACATGGACAAAGTCGGCGTCGGTGTAGGTAGAGAAATACGTCTTGTACCAGAATGAATTGCTATAGCCTTCCGGAAGCAAAAACGGATTCGCCACCGGGCCAAGCAAGGCGTTGCCCTGGGCGAAAATGTCGAACCCGCCCTTACCTAAGAAGAGCGTTGTCGGCAGCCAGGTCTGCGGAGCGTAGGCCGGGGCATTCACCACGATATTTGTCGGGAAGGGCGCGCGGGTAGCGTTTGTGAGAATGTCTCGCCCAGCGGTGAGTTCGCCGTGGCCGCGCTCTACGTAATAAACGCCGGCATTGATATCACGCCCGGCTTGCACGGAGACGTCTCCACCGCCGAGTTCCACCAGCGCGCTCGCCGAGGTTACATTTACCGGAAGGCGCGCATTGGTAGGAGCCGCCGCGTCGACATTGACCACGTCGCGTCCGGCGGCGAGGTTCACATTGCCGCCGCCGAGGGCGCCGACGCCTTCGAAAAAGTTGCTGAAGTCGATCCACCAGGCCGTCGATTGGCGGTCGCCGGAGTGACCGAGTTCGGCCGTGCCGCCGACGGCAACATCGCCCCGCCGATATAGCCAGTTCATGGGCAATTCCCGTTCCGAGTCGGAGATCAATTGTCCCGCGGAATCGCGCGTCGCGTGCAGGATGTCTTCCTGAGCTACGATGGAAACATTGCCGCCGCCGAAACTGAATTGCGCCGGATAAGGCGTCGTCTCAATGATTGGACCCAGGGAAGACTGTCCGCCCACCGTGGTCAAAATGGGCGTATCAAACATTCCGCCCAGAGTGGGATCACCGACCAAGGCCCCCGCCGTGTAGATGGTCGCAAACTGGTTCAGGAGCTGCACGTCCCGCCCCGCCGAAACATCGATTGACCCCGCGCCCGTGCGGATCACCTGGTAGTGTCCTTGCAAGACGCTGGCCAACTGCGCCTTGGATCCAAACGGCACGCTGATGTTTTCGCCGCCGTCGACTCCGAGCAACACGGAACCTTGTTGCCCGGCCAACATGCCCAGCGATTGAACCCGGTGAAAATCGGCGGCCGAAAAATCTGCGCCCGCCGTGATGCGATAGGACCAGGACTTTTGTGACGAACCGTCGGCAAAAAGCGGGAGCAAAGTTTCCCGCCAGGGCTCCGGCCTGCCAGCGGAATCGACCGGGATATCCTGCGCGCCGGCGCTATCGCCAAAGCCATCCGTCAGGCTGCCAAGGAAAGTGATATTGCCGGCAGCGCGCAGGGTAAGGGTCCCGGGTTCAGAGCCAATAAGGATCGGCTGCCCATTGGAATTCAGCAGCGGATTTCCCATGGCATCGACCACGGGCTTTGGCGTGCCGAAGCGCCAGGTCGACAAATCCCAATCGGCTTTCAAAGTCAGTCCGCCGAGAGAGTTGTCAATTTCCTCGCCGGGGCGAACGTGAAAGATATCGGCCAAATCCGCGTGACTTTGCAACAAACGCGCTTGGATGGCGGGAGCATTGGCCATTAAGCTGGTGGCATTTGCCAAGGCGGCCGACTCGAAGTCGTCAATCGATGCGACACCTGTGGCGTGAGCATCCTGAAGGTGCGTGCCCTCCGCCACGATGCTACTGGCGCCATGAATGGAACTGCCGATTTCCTTGATCCCCAAATCACCGGCGATTTGGGGCGCGCGCAACAATAGTCTGCCAGAGGCTTGGCCCAAGCCGGCGGACTGCTTGATCGAAAGATCGATCGTCGAGCCGCTTTGCAGATTCAGGATTGCGCTGGCATTTGCGTACCCACCGACATCGGCCCCTGCCTCGAGCGTGATTGAGCCGCCTTGTCCCGCGTCGTTGAACCGGTCTCCAGCGACCGACAGCTTCGCGCTCGAGAGCAGGGTCACATCGCCCGCCGCCGCCAGCGAAATGTTTCCCCCTACCCCTCCCGAGGCATCGAGAAAGCCGGACACGGAAATGCTGCCGGCATCTGTAGAAACATCGATATGTTGCGCCGCAGCGTTCGTCAGGGTGATGTCGCCGGTCCGGACGCGGAAAGATCTCGAGTCCGTGAAGCCGCCGGCGTTCAGCGCCTTATTCAACGCGTCCAGGCTGCCCTCAGGGGCACTCTGCACATCCAGAGAAAAGCTTCCACCCATGCCTCCCGCGTTGGCCTCCCCAAGAAAGCGGCCGTGGGAAAGCAGGCTGCCGTGGGAAACCGCGATGGAAAGCAGGCCAGCGTTGCCGCCTCCCGGGGCTCCAGCCACGGAGAGCGTGGCTCCGGAGGCGATCGCAACGTTGCCGGCATCCGCGGTCAGTTGGATCTCACCGGCTGGCGTCTCTTGCGTCACGTCGAAGAAGTTTCGCGCTACGCCACCAACATCGAGCGCGACTGCGCCGATCGTGACGTCCCCGCTGGTGGCATGCAGCGTCAGCATTCCACTCGGCAAAATGAAACCGGCGCGGTCGACCACACTGGCGCCGGTGAAACTAAGATTCACTCCGAGTGCGGATACGGTTCCGGCGGCCGAACCTTCGAGCAACAATTCGCCCCCGGAAACAAAGGCCTGGGTCGCGCCGGCCGACCCGGCGAAATGCACTGTGTCAAACGTCAACGCGCCCTGCACGGATAGTCCTCCCGCGCCCTGCGCTAGGATGGAATGGGAGCCGACTAGAGAAACCTGTTCGTAACCGGTGATGGTTAACGTATTTTTCCCCAGGACGATGCTGTCAGCCGTGAAACGCAACACTCCCTCGGGAGCTCCCAAAAAATCCGACGCGACAACGGCGCCGGGAAGGTTATCGAGTGCGATCGTTTCTGCGGATATGACGACGGAGCCGTCGCCTTGCTCGAAGCCGCGGATGGCGCCGGCGTGCAACCCCAGGTACGTAAGATCGGGATTTCCAATCCGCCCCGTGCCGTAAACATCGATGGTAGAATAGCTGAGCAATGACAACAAGCCTCCAGCCGGCGCCGCACTGGTGAGCGCGCCGCTGGTTAACACCAGACCAGAAGTCGGCGGAACGGAACCGGCGCCATTCAGAAGCAGACTGATGTGACCGGCATCGAGCGTGAGCGAACGATCGGAAATCCGCGCGCCGGCGCTCAAACTTGCGGCCGCCGTCGAGTCGAGAATCACACCGGCTCCGGAAATCTGCGCGCCGCTCGCCACACTGAGTTGCGGCGTGGCATTCGCATCCACTCCCGCGCGGACGATGGCGGCGGTCGAGTCGGCGCTCACGCGCAACAAGACGCCATCTCCGCTTCCCACCTGCCCCGAGACGCCGAGACGCAATGTCTCCGCCGCGCCTCCGTCACCCATGGCTTCAATGGTCGCGCCGGTTTCCAAAGTAATGCCACTGCGCGCGACAAGCGTGATATCTCCGCCGCGCAACGGCGAGCCGGCATTGTCCACCGTGATCTCACCCGTGCTCACCGTCACCGTCGCGCCATTTGCTCCGATCCGCCGGATACCGCCGATGAGCAGACTGCCCGCGCCAAAATCGGTGAGTTGCGCGGCATTCAAAACCAAGCTGCCCGACGGCGCCGCGTCCCCATTGGCGCCCGTGATGAAGATATTGGACGTACTAGCGATATCGACCAGTCCCCCGCGCCCTCCGGCTCCGGCGGTTGCAAGGAGCGTGCCTTGCAAATTCATCTGTCGAGTGGCCTCGAGTTGCAGCCGACCGGCATCGGCAGGAAGGTTCGCCACCGTGATTCCCTGCGCGCCGGCGGCCGCGTTCATGAAGCTGTCCGCCAGCGCATTGTCGTATTCCGCCCGCGCCCGCACGACGGCCTGCGACGCCACGTCGAAGGATTGCAATAACATCTGGCCCGCACGGGCCGAGTTCAGATCGTTGAAAGCGAAGCCCGAAACAAGGCTGGAACCATCTGGCATCGCCATAGTTCCGACCGGCGTGCCGGTCTGCGGAGTCACCAGCACCGCCCCGGGTAACAAAGCATAGCGAGCGGGCAACAGCGTGTAATAACCCGCCGACAATGCCGGGCTGCCTCCGAGGTAAACGCGATCTCCCGCGGCCAGACCGGCATGGACATACCCCGCATCGCCGCCCAACGAATTGCCGGCCGGCGTCGGATTGTAGGGCGCATAAGGCGCAAAATCCGCCGAGTAGCCTGGGATCACCGCGAAGCTGCCGCTCGAGGCGAGAATGTCCACCGTCCCATTCAAACCCGAGAAAAACCGATAGGCATACAAATCCCCGCCGCCGCGCAGGTCGATGACCGACCCGGCTTGATCCAAAACATTTGCCGAAGAAATCGAGATGGCGCGCGCCGGACTGCCCGTCGTCGTAATGTCGAGACCCGAAGGATCGATCCAGGACTTGCCATTTGCGTCGACGCCAAAGGGAATGAGCAGGTCGGTGGCGCTCACGGGGTCAAAGGCCGAGACAGACGTAATGCTTCCGCGGGCCAGCGTGATCTGACGGGACTTGGGCGGCGCCACACCCGACACCGGATCGGCCGGCGCAACGCCGGCTCCATCCCAGCCAAGGGTGATCGAGCCGAAAGGCGCGCGCAGCACTCCGCCCTGGTCGATTTGGGAGCCGTAGAGATTTAACTGTCCGCCGGCGGAAAGCGGGGTCGAGCGGATGCCAGAGCCCAGGATTTCGATGACTCCGGGATGCGTATGGCCATCCGCCACATAATCGTGGGCAACAATGTTAAAACTCACGTCCGTCGGCGGATAGATTTGGCCGGCGACAAGCGTGAGTCGGCCGGAAACATCGAGCCAGCCGTCTCCGCGGACGTCACCGTTGGCGGCCAATAGGTTGGTTTGACCGATATTACGCAGCGACAGATTGCCCACATCGATCAACTGCGCTTCCACCGTGAGACTGCCGGCGCCGAACGTGGATGGCGCATAGTAGGGCTGGCCGTCCACGAGATACGCGCCAGGCGGCTGTTGATCCGCGGGCAGAGGCGGTTGAAAAGGCTGACCCAGCTTCACGTAGGGAGCGCGGAGCAAGACCGGCGCGTCGGCAAAAATGACACCGCCATCGGCAACTGAGAGACTCGCCCGCGCCATGATCGAAACCGGCCCGCTGAAGGAAACAATGCCGCCCAGCGAAAGGGAATCGAACCCGCCGCTGGCAAAAGCATCGCTCGCAAAGTACCCGTGCCCTCGAAGGGTCTTCCCATTGGAATCACGGATCGGCTGACCAACCTGTGAAACTCCAGTTTGAATTGCGCCTAATGCCGGGCCGGTCCGGCTAACCTCGAGGGTGACTTGCAGCGGCGTCGGCGAGCTCGTGCCGGGCGCGTGATAACGGCCGGAGGACACAAACAAACTACCTCCAAGCGCGCTTGGGCCGCCGGCAGAGCCGAGCAGTGTCGCTGCACTGAAGAGCTGCTGACCACCCGTCAGCGTGATCGAGCCCGCGTCGCTGTCGAGCGTCGTCGGCATGAACGGGGCTCCTCTGAACGAACCAGCCGCTGGGGCATCGATCTGACTGAAAGCCGGACGCAATTCCACGGTTCCGGTGGCGCCGGAGACATCGAGCACAGCTCCAGCGTCGGCAACGACGTTACCGGAAACAGAAATGTTGCCGCCAGACAGAATGATTCCGGTGCGGCGGCCCAGGGCCGCGGGGTCGGGCGTGAGCAACATCCGCCCGGCGGTGGAGAAATAGCTTTCTGGCCCCAACACGACCGTCGTCAGCGCCTGGGATTGATCGGCAAAAAGCGCTGTGGAATCCATCCCACCAGCGATGCTGATCTCACCTCCCGGAGCAACGATTCGCCCCAGAACGTCCGCTGTATCGCCTTGAATTTTCACTTGGCCCAGCGCGTCCGTTCGAATCGATGCGCCGGCTTCCATGACAAAATCTCCCCGCGCCGCCGGCAATGTCGATGGGGCCAAGGGATCTAGCGCTCCGACGGCGGCAAAGGTAAGGTTCACCGGAGGTCGCTGGCCTTCCGGTTTTAAAAATGGCGTCAGGCCCAAGGCGCCCTCACCGGGTCCGGCGACTGTCGCGACCCAGCTTTCTGCAACCGGATCGAGCACTGTATCCGCGGCAATGCGAATGGCGGGCGCCACGGCCCCATTCCCTTCCACGGTAGCGCCGATGCCCTCGATCACAAAGTTGCTCCAGCCGCCCGTGCTGAAAAAATTCGGGGTGAGAAGCAAGGCGCTCTCGCTCGCCGTGCTACCGCCGATGACCACCGAAGGCGCCAGCAGAGTGAGCGTGCCGCCGTCCTTTCCGCCAAATCCCGTCAAGCGCCCATGCAATGTCAATCGTCCACCCAACACTGATGGAACAAGCGGATCCTGACCGGCGAGGATGCTCAGAGAGCCAGCCGAGCCGTAAGCGAGCAAGCCGGCGCCATTGTCCGACACGCCGCCGGAGACATCGAGAGAAGTCTGCGATCCGAGTTCAATGTTATATCCGGAAAGCGATATCTTCCCGCCATTCGTGAGGAGCGGCCGCGTCTCCGCGCCGGGCGATCCCTCGCGATCGTCCACCACGAGTCCACTCGCGCTCAGGCTTGCAGTACCGACCAGTATCAGCGCGCCGCGTTCTGACGCTGGCGGCGGTGTGTGCGGCGCCGACTGCGTCTTCAAGGCGGCAAACAGCGCGGGGGAAATATTATGCGCCGTGAGTGTGATGGAGCCGGCAGGGGTCGTGATTTCTCCAGCCACGGTCACGTTTGCTCCATCCAGCGTGATTGAACCACCAGGCTGGGTCCGCAGATTCACTCCCGCCGGCAGGACGATGTCGCCATCAGTATTTTCCACCTGGAGTGAGCCGAAGCCGCTTTGTGTCGTGAGACTGGGCGACAAAGAAAACTCCTTCTGCAAGGCCACAGGCAGCGGCGCGGCATCGCCCGATGCATCCAGTGAAAAAGCCGGAACCGCGGATGAACTCTCTCCGCCGCCAAAGACGATACGCGGCGGGCTGGGACTCGTCGGAAGGTAATACGGCGCCGTGTCGGATTGTCCTTGAATGGCCAAAAACAGGCGACTCGGCGTCGCAGGAATCGAACGCTGTCGCGGACCGCTCGTGGTCTGGCCAAGCATTTCTCCCGCCAGCGCCATACTCGGAGCGGTGATTTGGAGCGAACCGCCATTGCCTCCGAATTGATACCCTGCTTCGTAGTGCCGACCGGTGAGCGACAGCGGATTCTGAAAGGTCTGACTCACTCCACATTTTGCGTCCGTCTTCGTCGTCGCGCCGGTGTAGAGCCCACCGTAGACGACATCCGGCGTGGCTTGTGAAATATCGATCACGTGCTGACCGAGGATCACTCGGCTCGTTTGCACCATCCCACCTGCGTAGTCGATCCAGCCGCCGGAAACATCGATGAGCGACCCACCACGAGTCACTACGGAGCTGCCGGCCGTGAGATTCACCGTGCCGCCGCCAATCGTTTGCTGTCCGACGGTCCGTCGGATTAAAGCAACAAAGCTCGAAAAGTCCGCCAACGGCGAACCCACCCACGCCTGGCCGTCGAAGATACCGGCATCGCGGATGTCGATATCGATCGTTCCACCGCGCAGCGGGCCATTGCGCTGGACCGGACTGTCGGCGAACTCGGCGCCGAGGAGTTGCAGGGAAAGTATATTCTGGCTCATCGGCGCCGAAATATCCTGCGACCCCGCGACATCGATCGTCGCGCCGGAGTCCAGATAGATTTGGCCGCTGGAATACACGAAGTCGCTCTGCGGCAAATTACCCGGCGAGGTGTAACGCCACACGCCGGCGCGGAGATTCACCTGGGCGTTGGGCGCCAATACCACGGCATTGGTTTCCAGATGGATGTTCCGGCCTTGAAGTTCGATCCTGGAAGGCAGGGCCAAGGTCGATCCCGTGAAAGTTTCCAGGTTATTCAGCTCCGGCAAAATTTGCGTCACGCTGCCCGCGCCGACCGTGACGAGTCCTGAGGCTTGAAACAAATAAGGCGTTACCCCGGGATTTTTGGCGGTGGTGAAGCTGGTATTGGTCACCGCCTGGTAGTTAGCCTGCAGGTCGATGCTCCCGTTGAGTGAAACCGAGGTCGTGCTCCCGACGATGCCCATTTGCTGCACATTCTTCCCGGCCAGCGTGATGTTGCCGCGATCCGCCTCGATCCAGCCGGTATTTTCCACCAGACCGGCGAGGCCGTCGCCGGCGCCCGGCATCTTCATCGCGCCGACATAGACATCCTCACCGCGCACGGTGGGATCGGCCGTCGCGTGCGCCGTCAGTCCGACTTGCAGGCCGGCGGCCAGGATGGTTTGGCCATCCGGCGTGGAGATCCTGCCGGCATTGATCACTTCCGGACCGACCAGCGTGACCCGACCACCCACATGGGCGGCAGTCGAGGGGGCTTCGATCGATGCGCCGGGTTCTACGACCACGTTTCCATAATTGCTCGCGGGCGCGGTGGGGGCCGCCGGCGTAAAGGCCGGCGTGCCGTTGGGTCCGGCAGGCAGAGACAATGCGCTGAAGAGAAATTGCGCGTCGGGATTGTTCAAAAGGCCGCGCTGCAAAAGGTTCGTGTTCAGCGGCAACGACGAAGCCACCAAGGTATGCAAATTAATCTGGCTGGCTCCGCCGAAGAGAATTCCGTTTGGATTGATGAGGTAGACTTGGCCCGGCGCATGCATCGAGCCGAGGATCTGCGACGGGTTCCCCGATGGGTCATCGATGAAGTTGAATGCCGTCCACTGCCCAGTCTTTGCCCCGCCGGCGCTTTGGTTGAAATCCAGCTCGGTGTGTGACCCGATGTTAAAGGTTTGCCAGTGCAGCACGGCATCCGGCGCCGTTTGCTCGATGGTCACGGTGGTTTTTCCACCCGCGGTTGTTTGCACGGGCAGTTTGGCGCCCTGCCAAAGCTGCGCATTGTCGCCCGGCTGAGGCTTGCGCAAGTTTGCCGGCACGCCCGGAGCGACCTGCAGCCCGCCTGGGACCAAGCCATTGGGCACGTTTGGAAGGGGGCGCCCTATCTGTTGGAAGCCTAGTCCGGAGGCCGAGCGCTGGCTGGCGGCCAGCGCGCGAGCGGCGGTCTGAAGGGACTGGGCAGATTGCAATGCGGTCTGGGTTCGCGCCAGGAGATCCCGCGTTCGCACCGCGGCGGCGGCGGTGTCGGCTGGGGTGGATCGGCCCACACCGGCAACCGGCGCGCTAGATCCGCCTGCTGGACCTGGACGCAACAGGTCACGAGCTGACGCATGTGTCGTCAGCACCGAGAGGAAGACACAGGGCAGCAAGGCCCGAATTCCACAATCGAGCACCCCCCGGCAGCGGTTCGGATGGGTTGCGCCGTTCATTATTTGCGCGCCTTTCTTAAATTCCTCAAACACGGTTTTTTCCGCCGCACCCGCCTGGCGCGGTCAGTTTGACAAGTCCGCGTGCAATGCCGCGAGGTCTTGGAGTGCGGTGGTCCTGCACCGCTTTTGGAGTGGGCAAGTTGAAAATGATGCAATTCAACCGAATTCTCCACAGAACGCATTGGCCCCGCCATTTCGATGGCATGACCCCTCGAGATCCCACTGCGCGATGAATCAACCAGTTTCGGGCAATTGGGCTGCGGCGCGAAAACCCTCTTGAAACTTCCGCGATTGATGACCTGGCGGGCCTGTGAGGACCATGTCCAGTTACGTAGACTTCGGTCGATTTGCTCCCACCTAAACTTGCCCACTCCGAAAGCGGTGCAGGACCACCGCACTCCAAAACCTCGCGGCATGGCACTCGGACTTGCCTGCCGCACGTCTGCTTGCCGCAGGATAGGATGCTCCGTTGAGGCGGAAGAGCCTGTAGGCCCGATTGCATCAATCGGCCTCGCACGGCAGCCTGTCGCCAACGGCAATTTGCTCAGCGCAATCAATCGCGTGCCATTTCAAACATTCTATCTACGGATAGATTTTTCCAACGGTCACGTCGCCGCCGTCGACGGCGCGGCTGACCTGCATCGTCGAAAGCAAAATCCCCGCGCCGCCGGCTGAGGCATCGTTGTCGTGCACCTGTTTGCCGATGAGATCGGCCACCTGCTTGGCGGTCGGACTCGTCGTGTTGAAATCCGTCCGGTAGAGCCAGTGGAAGTAGGACCAATATGTGTACTGCCCCTGTTGCACGGCCGCCGGGCTATAGGTCACGCCATTCCAGGTCATGATGTTGTTCCCATTATTCACGAGCGCGGCATCCGGAGGATCGAGATAGCCGACGAACCAGCCGTAACTTCCCGGGTTGTTATTCGGGGTATTTAGCGCTGTGGCCAGGCTCTTGAAAGTCGTATAGCCGGAGTGGCCGCTCAGCGTGTAGGTAAAGCCATCCACCGTCACCGGGCCAGGGTAAGGGATGGAACCGGAGACGGCGTTGCCCGACACCGAGATTTGATATTGGAAAGGATCCGAAAACGTGCCGAAGCCGCACTCGGCGAAAAGCACTTCGCGCGAACTGGCTCCCTCGTCACGGCCGGCCACTGTCACCGTGATCGGTGCATCGCCGGCTGAACCGGTGAACTGCGAGAGTAGGATCTGGCCATTGGTCAGGATATTGCGCGCCAGCGCATCATTGATATTCGAGAGGCCAAGGTAGTTGAAACTTGTCGATGCTGCGCCCGTCCCCGAAGCCACCGTCGAAAGAGTGAGGCTCACGCCGTCATTGGAAATCGAGGCGATATAGGCGCCGGTAGGAATATTCGCATTGCCCGAGATCATTTCATTGACCACGAGGCCGGCGGTCGACGTGGTGGTCGCGTTGGCGCTGTTATTCGTCGTGGAGACCGTCAGCGTCTGGGCATTTACGCTGCCCGGCGCGCCGGCGCTGCGCACCCAGAGGTAAGGCCCCACCCCGACGACATAGTCGGCCAATGCCGGCGAGGGATAGCGCGTCGTCGCCTGAAATTCTCCAGAGAGCGCCACATCGGAAGTCGCACCGGTTTCGAAGGTCGCTTGATTTGGCCCCGAAGCGGTATCCACGAGATAGGCATTGGTCGTCAGATTCGATACCAGCGAGCGGATGGCGTTGGTCGAAGTGCCATAGCTGGTTTTGATGATGACGGGAATATTTCCCTGGGACGTCGTCCCAGTGTACACCGCCTGCAGAGCGACGGTAACGTCGGTCCCCTGATATCCCACGGTAAACCCAGGCTTCAGGATATGGCTGATGGCCGCATTCACCGGCTGGCGAAAAGCCTGCGCGGCCACGATGCGGACGTAGGTTTGAGCCCTGGCCAAGGGAGCGAGACCCAGCGCCACGACGGCGCTCAGAAAAAGAGGCTTTGCGATTCTCATGGTATTCATGGTCAAAACGAGTGGCTCACGAGCGGGTTCAAAGACTTTCCGGGGCGGGAGCGCCGTCGCAGCAGCGCGGACAATCCTCCCCCGATCATCAGGAGAAAAGCCGAGCCCGGTTCCGGGACGGTGAAGACGCCTGGATTCGTGTCGAAGACCAGGTTTCCCGCGCTGTTGAGCCCAAAAGCGCCAATTAAGACGCCTGCTTGCCCCGCGGCGCTGCTCGGCTGCAATTCGTACAAGTCGAGCACGGCGTAAGACGTGCCATCAAGCAGCGAATTGCCCGCGGCGCCGATGCGGCTCGCCGCGATATCGATGGTCGGATTGAAAATGTGGAAGCTGGAAGTCTGCGCCTTTAGATCTTCCGACGTCCAGCTGCCCAGCGTTTGCACCGTCCCGTCGTAGTTCACAAGGGCCGAGACCGTGCTATGGCTCGTCTGCAACTGGCTGGACAAGGCGCTGGGAGGTCCGGCGTAGAGCGACTCGATGTCGGAGGAAGCGAAACCCTGGCTCTGACTGCTCTGACGCAACCACGGCGTGGATTGTGTGCCCGCCGTGGTCTCGGGCGCCGAGGCCCAGACCGTGCGCGCCGGCACATGGCCATCCGCGCTTCCGGCCGAGCGGCCCGTGCCGCCGATGATTCCGAAGAACAGATCCGTGCGGGTGCTCCAGTTGTCACCATAAGCGCCGGAGATGTCCTTCAAGGCGAGGCCATTGACGCCGGAGAGATTGATGATCTGCCCCGGTGTGGCGTTGTAGAATTGCGAGGCTGGTCCGAGGTCCACCTCCAGATTGAGCGTCGCGCCGGTCCCTCCGGTTGCGCGGAAGCCGAGAATGAGATCGGAGGTAAGGTTCACGGCCACCGTCTGCGCCGGCGAAGTTTCGCCCATCGCGGCCCAAACGACCACCACCGTCGAAATGCGCAGTGAGAGGACAATGGATTTCATCGAAGCGATGGAGTGCCTCGCGCGGCATCCGGCGTCAAATATATTTTACGCGCCGCGCCCGTTTCAGAGCGCCAAAAAATGGCCGCGATTGTCAAACTCACGGCAAGCCGCTGTGCCGCAGCTATTTACCTCAGCTCCGCGAAAAATTGTTCAAACCGATGAGCGAAACTCATGGCCGGTCTCGCGCGTTTCGTACCCGGGCAGGCCGTCGAGTTGCGCGCGCAGCGATCTTTGCTGCAGCATCTGAAGCAGTCGCTGCACGGGTTCGCTACACTTGTCGCGATCCAGGATGAGCAGATCGAAGGCGACGCGCTCCAGAGACAAAAAATCGAGGCCATGCTGCGCCGCCACGGCGCGAAGTCCGATCGCTGCATCGGCGCGTCCCTGCGCGACGGCGACCGCGCAATCCGCATGGGTCGGAGCGATATCGCCATAAGAAGGAACCTTGCGCGGAGCGACTCCGGCCTGTTGCAGCAGGCGATCGAGCAACATACGGCTGCCCGACCCCACCGGCCGATTCAGCAGGCGAAATCGCCGCGAAGCCAGATCCTCGGCGGCGCGAAATCCGCTGGGATTGCCGCGCCTGATCATCCACCCCTGCTCCCAACAGGCAAACCGAACGATCGTGGACCCTGCGGGCAAGGCGGCCCGCGCCGCCAAGCCGTCATTGCCCTCGGGAAAGTGAAAGCCCGCGACATGCGCTTCGCCACGCCGAAGCGCGTCGAGGGCCGCGCTGCTTGAAAGATTGCGCCAGCACACGGCGCCACTGCTACCCTTGCGAGCCCACAGATCCCGCACGATTCCCAGGGCGGGATCGCAACCGGCAATGAACAGGTTTTGGCAAAGTCGACGCTCAGATATCCAAGGTTGCGCTTTCGCGCGTGCGCCGCGCCGCGTAAGCAAGCGGCCATCCGCCGCGGCAAAGCCGGAGGCCTCGACCAAATCTGCGGAGATCGCCACCCAATCGTCTCCAACTTTTCCCAGCCGCACGGAGGCTCCAACGGCCGCGCTTTCGGACAGCCTTACCGGAAGACTATCGGAAATCTCGGCGTCGCCAAAAAGCTCCCCCACAGCGCAGCCAAGCGCGTCAGCGATCTGCATCGCCACGAAAACCGAAGGGGCAGCCTTGCCGTGTTCGATGATATTGAGCAGCTGCCGGCTCATCCCCGCGCGCCGCGCCAGTTCCGCCTGGCTAAGCCCCTGCTCTTCGCGGCAGACGGAAATCCGGCAATGGGGATGAACGCGGGGCATGTGGGAACATCTCTGTCTGGCAGCGGAGGCGTCAAGGATCCTTTACGCACCCGATCAGCGCGTCTTCGTTTCCTTCACTGCCGTTGCGATCAGAACGGTGGACCAAACGACTTTCAGTCTCTTTCCGTCGCGGTCCACACTGCCCCAGGGAACATTCAGGACCCGGACGTACAGTGAAACATATGGCGGGAGCTTAAGAAACTTTCGATTCTCGGAAGACAGGCGAATCGAGTCATTCTCGGGA
>FTCV01001656.1_pt1 | contig 41438 bp, 17 predicted proteins | sample 1639691 | NCBI WGS metagenome assembly FTCV01 (sample SAMEA3914864, study PRJEB12502) | metagenome | biome: forest; material: soil | place: USA | collected 2012-03-12 | depth 0.3 m
CCATCGTTGCCGAAGGTGCCGTTGCCCAATTGCAGCGTGCTGCCCGTCGCAATCGTGGTTCCGCCGGAATAGTTATTGCCGCTATTCGTCAGGATCTGAGTGCCGGGTCCATTGACCGTGACCGCACCAGTGCCGGTGATGGCGCCGTTGAAGCTCGCCGTCCCGAACCGCTTGTAGACGAGCGTGCCGTTATCGGTGATGCCACTCGTATTGGAGATCGTGCCGTCGTGCCCCGTCGTACCATCGCCCAACTGCAGGGTGCTGCCGGCGCCGATGACCGTTGCTCCAGCGAAGGTGTTGACATTTGTCAACACCACCGGGCCCGAGCCTGTCAGATTGATGCCAGTGGTTCCCGCAATCCCATTGGCGCCATCGATCGTGTAGGTCTTGGCGCTGGTGTTGTTGAAGGTCACGGAACTCGGATGCACATCGCCGCTATTGAGATGGACATTCGTATTCGAAGCAGTGTCGTCGAAGATCACAGAATCGCCCGGATTGTCGATGTAGGCCGTTGCGCCCCCGCCTTGCACCACCCAGTTATTGGTCGCGGTATCCCAGTTCTGAGTGAGATTCCCCTTCCAAACGATGGAGGCCAGGCCGGTCACGTTGAGGTCGAGCTCATTTGGATTTGAGCCATTCACGCTGAGATTGCCAAGCGCCCGATTCGGCAGCGAGCCGGAGAGCGTAAACAGACTGGCGTTGACGCCGCCGTTGTAGTCGAGCAGCGCATAGCTGCCGAGGCCCGGAATTGCGGTCGTGATATTGATCGTGACCGTATTGCCGTTCGTATTCAGCACGCCCGTAGCGATGTTCAACGAACCCGGAGCGCCTGCGGCCGGGAGCTCGTTGAAGTTAATAGCTCCAGCGTTGCTGAAGGTCAGCCCACCGTTCAGGGTGAGCGTACCGACCCCAGCGTGGCCCGCTTCCAGAGCGCCGCCCGCGCCAACAGCGCCGATTGTCACTCCGCCAGCGATCGTGCCCTTGCCGCCCAGGGTTGCCCCAGCGCCATTGACTGTGAAGGTACTCCCCGTCTGCGTGCCATCGATGTACAACTTGCCGGCATTGACCGTCGTCGCCCCGGTGTACGTATTGTTGGTGCCCGAAAAGACGATCGTGCCGTTATTGTTCAACGCGATACCCGTTGTCGTAGCATCACCTTCGACGATCGAATTATCGACGAGAACCGAGCCGATCCCGGAGATGTTGCCGGTGAAGTCAACCCGCCCGCCATTACGGGCGGTGAAGGTCGTGGTTCTGCCTGTGGTAGGATCTTCGTTCAGAGCAACCGTGCCAGTCAGCTGGCTGTAATCATTCGTGACACCACCGAGGACGGCGCTGGCGTAAACGACATTCGTGCCACCGACCGCGATGTTGCGACCGCTGGTCTCAGTAGGCGAGCCACCAACGCCTCCATTTGGTCCTGAAGTGAGGAAGCCAATGTGCGCGCCGGCAGTCGTCGGGACGGCGGTGCCGCCGCCTGGATTCACCGAAGCACTGGTGCCGACCTGCATCGTCGCATTGCCTTGACCCAGCGCGCCGGTCACGCCCGTTTGCGCAGGATCACTGGCGGCAACATAAATTGCGCCGCCGTTGATCTGCAGCGTCGCCGCCGTGTACGAACTATTGGCATTGGAGAAAATCAAACCGCCATTGCCGTCGAAGTTGATGTTATTCGAGCCGCCGGCGGAGTTGATGATTGCGCCTCTATACTCGCCTTCGGGTGTGGAACCCACACCGCGAATCGACGCGTATCGACGGCTGGGGCCGCCGTTCAAGTCAAATTGGTTCAACAGAACCAAGGTGCTGTTCGCAGTGGGTGAACCCAAGACGAAGTGGTCGCCGCCGCCTTGGCCGAACGTGGTCTTTTCCTGCAAGATCGCGAGGGCCGTGCCAGTCGAGTCAACCAGCCCCACCGTCCGCGGAATGCTGCTGTTGGTGGGATCGTAAGCGGCAAAGCCCGCTCCGTCGTTATTATTGCCGAGGAAGCCGAGAACGATTTGCCCCTTGTTAGCCACCGCACCGGTAGCCTGCGCAGTCCCGTTGACGACCGTGGCCGCGTTAACAACCTGGAACGAGAAGTCCGAATTATTCGCGGTCGGATCAGTGCCGATCTTTCCGCCGATTTCCAGGACGGCCGCGGAGAGCAGCGTTCCCGTCGCATTCAGGTTGATGCCAGCCAGCGAAGTATTTGGCGTGCCCGCGGCCCCGCCAAGGACTGAGGAATTACGAATCGATAGAATCGAGGTGCCGCCAGCAACGGTGTTCGTGACGTTCAACGAACCAGGATTCGAATTCGAACCGCTGAGGATGAGTTCACCGTTGGAAACGTTCGTTGCACCGGTGTAGGTGTTCGCCCCCGACAACTCAACCACTCCGACTCCCACCTTGTTCACCGTCACGGCGCCACCGCCCGTGCCCGTCGAATTGAGAACTCCGGCCGTCACGTTCGCGCCCGTGGTGAGCGAGGTGGAATTTGACGTATCGAAAGTAATGGCCGAACCAGCGAGGAGGCCATTGCTGTTGTTGTTCGCCAAGTTCGTGAGCAAGGTCCCGACCTGTGCGCCAGTGAAATCATTCGGACCGCTGACGTTCAGGCCAAGAGCCGCCCCGCTGGCGACCGTGATCTTCGAGGCCGTCCAGTTCGCAGTGTTGCCATTGTAGAGCGAGGCCGGCGTGGCGAATTGCAATGTACCGGTCGTGACCGTAGTCGACCCCGTGTAGGTATTGGTGCCAGCAAGGATCAGCGTTCCGTTGCCCAGCTTTGTGAAGCCGACCGCGCCGCCCCCAGTGCCAGTGGAATCCCGCAGGGAAGAAGTGAGCGTGGCGGCGGCCGCGGCGTTCGCCGTGCTGACGGCGAAGTTCGAACCGGCCTGGAGACCGTTATTGCTCAACCCGGTCGTGAGCGCGCTGTTCAGCGTGCCGATCTGGGTGTCGGTGAAGTCATTCGCGCCACCGTAGTTCACCGCGAGCGTCGCGCCAGAAGCAACGCTGATATTGGACGGTGTCCAGTTTGCAGTATTCCCGTTATAGAGAGAGGCGGCTTTGCTGAATTGCAATGTTCCGGTCGAAACCGTGGTTGCCCCAGTATAGGTATTGGTGCCAGAGAGGATCGTCGTCCCCGTGCCAATCTGGTTCAAAACACCGCTGCCCGAGATGTTCGTCGACTGCGTGAGCGTGCTGCTGAGATCGTAGTTGAGCGTCCCGTTATTCACGATTGCAGAGCCCGAAATCGCTCCGGTGGCTCCACCGTTGCCGATGTACAGTGTCGCACCGGAATTAATCGTCGTAGCGCCCGTGTAGGTATTGGAGTTCGTGAGAAAGACGTTGTTCGTTCCAGTGAGCGTCACTGTGCCGGGGCCAGCAATGGCATTTAATCCCTGGATCGTGTAGGGCGCGGTGTTATTATTAAAGGTAACAGCCGTCGGATGAACGTCATTTCCAGTGATTGTGACGGTGGTAACGCCTGCCGAATCGTCGAAGATTACCTTATCGGAAACATCAATGTATGCCGTCGGGTTTCCATTGAAGGAAAAATTCTGATCGGTCGTATTCCAGTTTCCATTGGTAGCGCCGGTCCAGAACACAGAGCCATTCAAGGCCGTAATGTTGAGATCGAGCTCCTTCGCGTTGCCGCCGTTGTTCGTGAAGGTATAAGTCGCGCGTCCGAGCAAACCGGTGAGATTGAAGCTGGCCGGAGTCGGGTTAGAGGCGCCGGTGAGGGTAAGCACCGAATAGTTGCCGATGGCGATGCCCACCGGCACATTAATATTCATAATGCTCGCAGCGCCAGTGCCGAAACCGAGGGTTCCACCGATCATCAAGTCAGAAGCAGACCCGGCTGCCGGCAAAGTGCTGTAGTTCGCGAAATTGAACTGGCTCGCCGCGGCCGCAGTGGTTCCTGCGATAGCCAAGCCGCCATTGAGCGTCAGCACGCCAGAGCCACCCTTGCCCGCCTCGATCACGGATCCGGATTGCGACAAGGTTACGAGACCACCCACCGTGCCCGTGCCACCCAGCGTAGCGCTCGTAGCGACCGACACAGCGCTCGACGCCGACGTCGATCCGTTCACATAGAGCTTGCCAGCGGTAACCGTCGTAGCGCCGGTATAGGTATTCGTCCCCGTCAGAGTGGTGGAACCCGAACCCAACTGCGTAACCTTGCCACTACCTGTAATCCCCTTTGCAATCGTTAAACCTGAGTCGCTACGATTAAAGCTAAGCGTGCCGCCGCTTCCGACATTGATCGCGCTCGTGCTATTCATCGAGCCCGTCGTACCGCCAAGCCCGAGCTGAAGCACACCGCCCACAACGTTGGTGGAGCCGGTATAGGTATTATCCTTACCAAAGGTGACAGTTCCAGTCGCGGTAGTCCCGGTATTTCCGAAGCTAACGTTCGTGACAGCGCCAACATTCAAATTGCCAGTTCCCTGAATGAGCGCATTGACATACGTGTTATTCGCGCCGCCGCCCGTATTATCAATCGTCGAAGCCGTGATACTCGAAGTCGTATAAACCGTATTATTGCTCACCGTTCCGACCAACGTAATTCCGCCAAGAAAAGTGGTGTTCCCACCCGCATCGAACTGGCCGCCCGCCAAGATCAGATTACTCACGGTCGTCGTCTGGTTGATCCCTGCAGTGCCCTTGATCAGGAACCGGCCACCAGCGTCAATCTGGAGGATCGACGATTGAGTCGCGGATTGATTTGAACCGGTAGCCGCTCCGAAGGACGCATTAAAGGCGTCGCAACCCGTTCTCACATAAAACGCCGTGCTGGTTGCCTTATCTTCGTAAATATTCCCATTAGCAACTGGAGCCACCCCCCCGGTAGCACCCTGCGCGCTGGTAACCCAACCGGAGCCTGCGCCCACAAGGGTCGAGTAGAAGCTCGAGGCCGGCGACGAAAGATCGCCGTTGTTCCCCAGGAAAAACGTCGTCGCCTTTGCCTGAGGAATAAAGCCGCTGCCGAAAACCAGAGCGGAGATAGGGAGGGCCAAAATGGCCGGACGGGACTTGAGCCGGCCGCCAAGGGTTTGGCCGGATTTGAGACGTGTGGGGACAGGGGTAGTCATACGATTTTCTTCAGTTCGGTGGGCTTTAGGGGTGAAGCGGATTTAGATGGAATTAGCAGGAGGTGGAGGGGGTCGAGGGCAGAACTTTGCGGAAACTGGATGGCAGATAGGTGGATTTTAGGAAAATTCGCAAGAGAAATTTATCCGCACGAGCGAGATTTAACAATTGCGCAACCCGGTCGAGCCCATCGAAAAGGCGCGCTAAAGACCGGTAAAATATCCGGTCTATGGGCGGAAAAAACCAAGGGCAGTGCGATTATTCGGGGCATTCGACGGCGGAATTCGATGGCGGGGGTGGAGCGGAGGGAGAAAAAGGGAAGTCCTAGTGCGGTAGTGGGGCTTTAAGAGCGAGCATGAAGTGTGCCCGTATTTTTATCAGCCCGCGCATCTCCAGTGTTCGTGCACGAGCAGCGGAGGTTTAGAGGGAGTGGACGGATTATAGGCTTCATAGATGCTCGCGATTTGCCCCGACGGCAATCCCGTTTTTGCGAGGACTTCCTTCAGCTTGAGAATCGGGGGCCGAGGTGTAGACAATAGGATCGCCCAATGCAGCAGCCCTTCCTTCTCGAAGCGATCCACGAAGCCAAGGAGCGCCTTCGCGCCGGTCGTTGGGCGGAAACGGAAGCGATCTGCCGAGCAATTCTCGAGCGAGATCCCACGCACCGGGAGGCTTTGCGCCTTTTATCGACCTTGGCGAGCCAAGCGAGACAAACCAAAGCATCGGTGCAGATTTTGGAGCGACTGACGGCCCTCCATCCCGACGATGGCGAAGCCTGGAGCGAACTCGGCGACGCTCTCCATGCCGATGGGTGCTTTGAGATGGCCGCAGCCGCGCACCGGGAAGCGCTCCGGCGAAGGCCCGATGCCGGTCGGATCTGGAATGATCTCGGAAACGCATTGCATGCCGCCGGTCGGATCGAAGAAGCAATCGTCGGATACCGGGAAGCCCTTCGGCTTGAACCGGCGCTTTCCGCGGCTCAAATCAACTTGGGAAATGCATTGGAAGCGGCGGGGCGCCTCGACGAAGCGATCGCAGCCCAACGCGCCGCCATCCGCCTAGCCCCGGAAAACGCGCCAATTCGATATCATCTGGGGAATATCCTGGCCGCCACCGGGCAAATCGCCGAAGCAGCCTCCTCCTATCGTGAGGCCGTGCGGATCGATCCCGGTCACTGGCAGGCGCATAACCAACTTGCCAATGTGCTGTTTTCGCAAGGCCAGGTTGCCGACGCTATCGAATTCTACGTCGCCGCGGCCCGTGCGAATCCCCATTTTGCCGAGGCGTATCGCAATCTTGGCAACGCGTTGCAGACTGCAGGCCGCCTGGACGAGGCGATCGCGGTGTGCCGAGAGGCGACACGCCTTCAGCCAAATGACGCCATTGCCTTTTGCAATCTGGGGAATGCCTTGAATGCCGCCGGAAATCCCGACGAATCCGCCGCCGCGTGCCTGCGTGCAGTGCAATTGGACCCAAGCTACGCTGCAGCGCAAAGTAATCTCGGCAAATGCCTCAAGGACCAGGGACGGCTGGACGAGGCGGTGGATTGTTTCCGGAAAGCGGTGGCGCTTCAGCCGGATGCGCCGGAGCACGGGAGTAATCTCCTCCTATGCCTGCACTACCATCCGGCTTTCGATGCCGGCTCCATTCTTTCCGAAAGCCGACGCTGGAACGAGAGGCATGCTCAACCGCTGCGCGGCGCCCTGCGGCGCCACGAAAACGATCCGTCGCCAGACCGGCGGCTGCGCATCGGGTACGTGTCGCCGGATTTCCGGCAGCACGTCATGGGATGCGCCCTCTTTCCCCTCCTCCATCACCACGACAGCGAGAAGTTCGAAATCTTCTGCTACTCGAATTCGCACGAGCATGATCTCGTCACCCGGCAATTGCGCGCCAAGGCCGATAGTTGGCGGGAGGTCGCCAGCGTCGGAGACGAGGAGACAGCGGAGATGATTCGCGAGGACCGGATCGACATCCTCATAGACCTGAGCATGCACGCCGCGGGAAATCGGCTCCTGGTCTTTGCCCGAAAGCCGGCCCCCGTGCAGGCGACCTACCTCGCGTATTGCAGCACCACGGGGCTGGAGACGATGGACTATCGACTGAGCGACCCCTATATGGATCCGCCCGAGCTCGATGCCGCCTGCTACGCTGAGAAGACGATCCGGCTGCGGCGCAGCTACTGGTGCTATTACCCTCCCGGCGAAGCTTCGACGGTCACTCCGGAGGCTGCGCTCAAGCGCAGCGCGGTGAGATTTGGGTGCCTTAATCACTACGCCAAGGTTTCCGACCCGGCACTGGAGTTGTGGATGGACATTCTGCAGGCGACCTCGAATTCCAGTCTACTCCTGAATGCCGCGCCTGGCCTTGCGCGCCAACGGATTACGGCGGGATTCCGCCGCCGGAGCATCGACCTGAGCCGACTGGAATTCGTCGGCCTAACGCCCTGGCCGGAGTACTTGCGAAACTGGCAGAGCATCGACATCGGGCTAGACCCCTTTCCTTACGGAGGGGGAATAACGACTTGCGACGCGCTGTGGATGGGAACTCCCGTAGTGAGCCTATCTGGCCGGACGGGCGTCGGTCGCGGCGGGCGCAGCATTCTCTCGAATGTGGGCTGTCTCGATCTCATCGCCGAGACTCCGCAGGAATATGTAAGAATCGCGGTCGCGCTCGCCGAAGATCGGCCGCGGCTCAGTGAACTTCGCTCGGGCCTGAGAGAGCGCGTGGAGCGCTCTCCGCTCCGAGACGCTGCGGGCATGACCCGGGACATCGAGTCAGCCTATCGCGAAATGTGGACGGCGTGGTGCAGGCGATCGCCAAGCTGCACCGGCAGCGCCTGAGGCGACGGGGATATTCGCGTTCGTAGATGTTCTCAACCCTCGCCCTTCCGTGAAAACCCACAGTGATGCCAGCCGCGGATCTCCGGGACTTCCCCATTCCCCTGAGGCGATACTCCAAGCTGCTCGGGAATGCCGCCAATCGGGCAGACTGGCCGAAGCGGAGGCCTTTTACCGCGAAGCGCTGGGGCGCGATCCAAATCATACCACTGCTTTGCGTGCGTTTGGCGATCTCGCTCGGCAAGTCGGCCGACTGGAGATTGCGGTGGAATTGATCGGTCGCGCAGCCGTGCTCCGCCCGGCTGATGCAGAGGTCTGGCGCGAGTTGGGCATTGTAGAGGCGGCCCGCGGGCGCGGCGATGAGGCTATCGCAGCGTTTCGGGAAGTGCTTCGACTAGCTCCCGACTTTGCCTTGGCATGGAATGATCTCGGGAATGCGCTGTTGGCGCATGGTCAAATCGCTGGGGCGATCGCGGCCTACCGCCAAGCCGTTCGCGTAGAGCCGGACGCTGCCATCGTGCTCGATAATCTGGGTGTGGCGCTCGCGGCTGGCGGGAAATTGGAAGATAGCGCCGCGATTCACCGGAGGTCGATCCTCCTCGCGCCGGAGAGCGCCCGCAGCCACTTCAATCTGGGAGACGTCCTCGCGGCCATGAAGCGATGGGACGAAGCCATCGCAGCCTTTCGCGAGGCGGCGCGGCTGAGCCCAACTCATAGTGAGACGCGCCATAAGCTGGGCCTCGCCCTTTTTGGCAGTGGCAAACTGGATGAGGCGGCGAGTCGCTATCGGGAGGCTATTAGCCTCAAGCCGAGTCATGCGACGGCGTGGAGCAATCTGGCCGCTTGCCTTCATCACCGGAGACAACACGACGCGGCCCTGCAATGTTTCCGGCAGGCTCTGTCCATCCGGCCGGCCGCGGCGGATATCCATAGCAACTACATTCATTGTCTGAGCTTTCACCCCGACGCTTCGGCCCAAGCCATCGCGGCAGAAACACGTCGCTGGGACGAACAGCATGCCTGCGCGATCGAGTCCCGCCCCCGCGCCTACCGGAATGATCCGGATCCGGATCGCCCGATCCGAATCGGATACGTGTCGCCCGATTTTCGAAACCACGTCGTCGGGCACAATCTGCTCCCCTTGCTTCGCGAACACGATCGCGGACGCTTCACGGTATGCTGCTACTCGGCTACCGGCGGGGCCGACGCGGTGACGGCGCAGATCCGGGCCCTGGCTGCAGAATGGCGGGAGATCGCAGACCTGACAGATGAGCAGGCGGCTGAGCGGATCCAATCTGACGGCATCGACATCCTGGTGGACCTGGCCATGCATACCGCCGGGAATCGGCTCCCGCTTTTCACTCGGAAGCCGGCGCCGGTGCAAGCCACCTATCTCGCCTACTGCGGCACGACCGGCCTCGCGGCGATGGATTACCGCCTGAGCGATCCCTTCCTCGATCCGCCCGGAACCGACTTGACCTGCTACCGTGAGGAAACGATCCGCCTGCCGCGCAGCTACTGGTGCTACGAGCCCCTCGGCCCAACGCCGGCAGTATCGCCCTTGCCGGCGCGGGAGGCAGGATATGTGGTATTTGGCTGCTTGAACTACTTTGCCAAGATCTCGGACCGCGCCCTGGAGCTTTGGCTGGAGATCCTGCGAGCGGTCCCCGACTCGCGGCTGCGGCTGCTCGCGCCGACAGGCGCCGGCCGGGAGAGGATTGCGGCCCGGCTTACCGAGTGCACGCTGGCGCCGGAACGCCTGGAATTTGCAGATGCGGGATCGTGGTCGGATTATCTCGAAAACTGGCGGCAAATCGATGTGGGCCTGGACCCCTTTCCTTACGGCGGCGGCATCACCACCTGCGATGCACTCTGGATGGGAGTGCCGGTGATCAGCCTTTCGGGGCAAACGGCCGTGGGACGCGGGGGCCGCAGCATCCTCTCCAATGTCGATTTGCCGGAGCTGATCGCCGACTCACCCGAGGACTATGTTCAGATGGCGGCGGCGCTGGCCGGCGATCTCCCGCGCCTGAACGGCTTGCGTTCCGGCCTGCGTGAGCGCATGGAGCATTCGCCATTACGGGATGCCCGAGGTTTTGCTCGCGAGATCGAGTCGGCCTATCGTGAAATGTGGTCGAGATGGTGTATGAAACAAGGCCACACGCCATGACTGCCGCTTCCATCACACCCACGCTCGCCGCCGCAAAGAGGCAGCATGACGGCGGGCAGCTTGCCGAGGCCGAAGCCCTGTATCGGGATGCGTTGCGGCTCGATCCGGAAAATAGTGAAGCGCTGCACCTCTTCGGAAGACTGGCTAGCGAGGTCGGCAACCCCCGAGTTGCGGTGGAACTAATCCAACGCGCCGTGGTCATTTCGCCCGAAAACGCGGAAGCCTGGACGGATCTGGGTTCTGCTTTGCACGCTTGCGGGTGTTTTAGCGAGGCCATCGCCGCACATAGGCAGGCAATACGGCTCATGCCGGCTTTCTCGCCGGCGTGGAATAGTCTGGGCAACGCTTTTCAGGCCGCCGGGGAGTGGGAAAAATCAATTGCCGCCTACCAAGAAGCAGTCCGACTCGATCCAAACTATCCCGCACCGCAGATTAATTTGGGAAACGCCTTGGAAGCCGCGCAGCGGCTCGAGGAGGCGGCGGCCGCGCATCGCGCGGCCACGCGGCTGGCGCCGGCGAATGCCGACATCCAGCTTCGGCTCGGGAATGTTCTAGCCGTGCTCGGCCGGGTCGCTGAAGCGGTGGCGGCATTCCAACAAGCCGTGCGCCTCGACCCACAGTGCTTCGAGGCAAGGGACAACCTCGCAACGGCCGTCTTCATACAAGGCCGGCTGGAAGAATCCATTCGGCACTATCGTAAAGCCATTCAACTGGATCCGCTGAATAGCAATACCGTCTCCAGCCTTTCAGAAGCATTGCAGCTCGCAGGTCGATACGACGAAGCGATCGCGATTTGCCAGGATGCCGTTCGTCTGAAGCCGACCGCGACCGGTTACCTCAGCCTCGAAAACGCGCTGTATTGCGCAGAGCGCACCGATGAAGCGATCGAAGCCTGCCGCCAGGCGCTTCTCCTGGATCCACAGTTCGGCTCTGCGTACAATAATCTGGGCAATCATTTTCGAGATCAAGGCCTCGTCGAGTCCGCTCTGTCCTGTTACCAAAAGGCGATCGAGCTCCTGCCGGACTCGGCCGCGACGCATAGCAATCTCGTCTACTTCGTGAATATGCACGCAGACTACGATCCCGCTGCGGTGCTCGTCGAGGCGCAGAAATGGGATGAAAAACATGGCGCCCCCTTTCTATGTCCCGCAGCCCACGGGAACGATCCGACGCCGGACCGGAGATTGCGGATCGGATATGTGTCGGCGGACTTAAGGCGACATGTCGTGGGATACAATTTATTGCCGCTGCTTCGCGAACACGATCATGAGCAATTCGAGGTCTTTTGTTATTCGAGTCACCACGCGAAAGACACGATAACAGCCGATTTGCGATCACGAGCCGACCATTGGCGCGAGATCGCGTCCGTTTCCGACGACCGCGCGGCCGAGATGATCCGTGAGGACGGCATCGATATTCTCGTCGATCTCGCTCTGCATACCTCCCGGAATCGGTTGCCCATTTTTGCACGGAAGCCGGCGCCGGTGCAGGCGACTTACCTGGCCTATTGCGGCACGAGCGGCCTGTCGGCGATGGATTATCGGATAAGCGATCCCTATTTCGATCCCCCCGGGACGGATCTGACCTGTTACAGCGAGAAAACGATTCGGCTGGCCCGCAGCTACTGGTGCTACCAGCCCTTTAGCGCGACGCCGGCGATTTCGCCTTTGCCGGCGTTGCGGACAGGGAAAATTGTATTGGGTTGCCTGAATAACCCTTCCAAGGTTTCCGAGAGCGCGCTCGAGCTATGGATCGAGATTCTACGGGCCATCCCCCACTCACAGCTATTGCTGCTAGCCTCGGCGGGATCTTCCCGAGAACGGGTCGCAGCGAAGTTTGCCGCAGGCGGGCTTCCGCCAGAGCGACTGAAATTCGCCAATCGCGGGCGCTGGGCGGAATATCTCGGGAATTGGCAACGCATCGATATCGGCCTGGATCCGTTTCCCTATGGTGGAGGCATCACGACCTGCGATGCGCTCTGGATGGGTGTTCCAGTGGTGAGCCTTTCGGGAAAAACGGCCGTGGGCCGCAGCGGGCTCAGCATTCTGTCCAATGCAGGCCTGCCGGAGCTGGTCGCACACTCGCATGAGGAGTATCTCCAGATCGCCGTGGCGCTGGCCGGCGACCTTCCACGATTGAGCACGCTACGGGCCGGCCTGCGCGAACGCATGGAATGCTCGCCCTTGCGGGACGCCCGAGGTTTTGCCCGGGAGATCGAGACGGCCTATCGTGAAATGTGGTCGAAATGGTGTATGAGACAACGGCCAGAGCCATGACTCCGTCCTCTATCACCACGACGCTTTCCCTCGCTAAAAAGCGGCATGGAAAAGGCCAACTCGCCGAAGCAGAGGCGCTGTATCGAGAAGCGCTGCGACTCGACCCGGAGAACAGTGAAGCGCTTCATTTGCTCGGGGCGCTGGCAATTGATGTCGGCCGCTCCCAAGTCGCCGTGGAATTGCTCCACCGGGCTGTGACCATCGCCCCGGCCAATGCTGAGGCCTGGACCGACTTGGGCGCTGCCTTGCACGGCTGTGGACGCTTTCCGGAAGCCATCACCGCACACCGGGAGGCGATCCGTTTGGCGCCCGATCTCGCAAAGGCGTGGAACCAACTAGGCAACGCACGCCAGGCAAGTGGCGACAGCGAAGGCGCCATCACCGCCTACCAAGACGCGGTTCGATTGGATCCGACCTATCCGGCCCCGCAGATCAATCTCGGAAATGCCCTCGAGGCAGCATATCGCCTTGAAGAGGCGGCCACCGCGCACCGCACCTCAACCCGACTTGCGCCAGGGGATGCCAGCATCCAACTGCGCCTCGGAAATGTCCTGGCCAACATCGAGCGTCTGCCCGAAGCCGTAGCCGCATTTCAACAAACCGTGCGGCTCGATCCGCGATGCTTCGAAGCGCAGGTCAATCTCGCAACGGCGCTTTTCAAGCAAGGCCGTCTGGAAGAGTCCATTCGCCATTATCGAGAATCCATTCGGTTGGACCCGCAGAATGCTCAAATTATTGCCAATTTGGCGGAAGTATTGCATTTCGCAGGCCGGTTCGACGAAGCCATCGCAGTCTGCCAGGAATCGATTCAGTTGAAGCCGACCGCAATCGGCTACTTCTGCCTTAGCAATATTCTGCACGCCATCGCGCGTACCGATGAAGCGATCGAGGCCGGACGCCAGGCTCTGGTCCTGGATCCAAACTTCGGCTCGATGCACAATAACCTGGGCAATCACTTCAAGGATCAAGGACTCCTCGACGAGGCGCTCGCGTGCTACAAAAAGGCATTCGAACTCAATCCGGATTCGGCCAGCGCACATAGCAACTATGTCTTTTGCGCGAATATACACCCTGATTTCAATCCGACCGCCCTGCTCGTCGAGGCTCGGCGATGGGATGACAAATTTGGCGCGCCCTTTTTCCATCGGACCACGCATAACAACGACCCGGCTCCGGAACGGAGATTGCGGATAGGCTATGTCTCCCCGGATTTTCGGGAACACGTGGTGGGATATAATCTGTTGCCGCTGCTTCGCGAACATGATCGGGAAAACTTCGAGATATTTTGTTATTCCAGTCATCACGCGAAGGACTCGATAACGGCAGCGCTGCAGGCGCGAGCTCACCACTGGCGCGATATTACGATCATTTCTGACGACCGCGCAGCCGAGATGATCCGGCGGGACGGCATCGATATTCTCGTCGATCTCTCCCTGCATACGGCCAAAAATCGGCTGCCTATTTTTGTGCGAAAGCCGGCGCCGGTGCAGGCGACTTACCTGGCCTACTGCGGCACGAGCGGGCTCGCCGCTATGGATTATCGCTTGAGCGATCCATTTATCGACCCACCCGGGACGGATCTGACGTGCTACAGCGAGCAGACGATTCGCCTGCCACGCAGCTATTGGTGTTACGAGCCCTTTGGCCCGACGCCGGCTGTTTCGCCCCTGCCGGCGCAACAGACTGGGACAATTACCTTGGGCTGCTTGAACAACTTTTCCAAAGTCTCAGATAAGACCCTGGATCTTTGGACCGAGATTTTACGGGCCATTCCCAATTCGCGACTATTGCTGCTTGCGCCAGCGGGATCTTGCCGCCAGCGGGCGGCGGTGAAGTTTGTCGATGGCGGCCTGTCAACCGAGCGTCTGGTGTTTGCGGATCGCGGATCTTGGTCGGATTATCTCAGAAACTGGCAGCGCGTCGACATTGGCTTGGATCCTATTCCTTACGGTGGAGGCATTACGACTTGCGATGCGCTTTGGATGGGCGTCCCCGTGATCACTCTCTCCGGAAAAACGGCCGTTGGCCGCGGAGGACGCAGTATTCTTTCCAATGCGAGTCTGTCTGAACTGGTCGCCCAATCGCCGGAGGAATATCTCCAGATCGCACTTGCGCTGGCCGGAGATTTACCACGGCTGAGCGTACTGCGGGCTGGGCTGCGCGAGCGCATCGAGCGCTCGCCATTGCGAGATGCCCATGGCTTCGCCCGAGAGATCGAATCCGCCTACCGACAAATGTGGCGGAAGTGGCGCCCTGGAGCCAGCCGATGAACCGTATCGACGTGAATAACGAAATCCAAGCTGCGACCGACTTCCAACGAAGCGGACGTTTGGCCGAAGCGGAAGCGATCTACCGACGGGTGCTGGCGCGAGATCCGAACCATCACGAGACGCTTCACCATCTGGGGTTGCTTGCCGCCCAGGTCGGCAATGCCGAATGCGCCGCAGACCTCATCTCCCGCGCGGCATCCATCTCAGCGAACCCTTGTCGATGGACTGATCTGGGAGAAGTCCTGCATGCGTGCGGCCGTCTTCAGGAGGCGCTCGGCGCCTACCGGGAAGCACTCCAGCTTGCGCCAAGCTTTGCAAAGGCCTGGAACGGACTAGGCAACGCTCTTCTGGCCAGTGGAGAAGCGGAGCCAGCGATTTCGGCATATCGCGAGGCGCTGCGGCTGGAGCCGGGCTATCCTGCTGCGCAAATCAACCTGGCTGGCGCCTATGAATCCGCGGGGCGGCTCACGGAGGCTGCTGCAGCGCAGCGGGCAGCGCTTCGGCTGACGCCGAATTCTGCCGCCGCCCATTTTCGCCTAGGGAATGTCCTGGCGCGAGACGGGCAGTTGAACGAGTCCCTCGAGGCCTTTAGAGAGGCGAGGAGGTTCGATCCGCTGGACGCCAAAATCTGCGAACATCTAGCGACGGTCCTCTTAAAATTGGGCAATCTCGAAGAATCGATTCAGTGCTTTCTCGAGACGATTCGATTGGACCCCGGCAATACGCCAGCCGTAAGCCAACTCGGTCAAGCCTTACAGAGCGCTGGCCGATGGGGCGAAGCCATTGGCGCATTTGGTGAGGTAGTTCGCCTGCGCCCTAATGATTCCGCTGCCCACTACAGCCTGGGACAGGCGCTGCAAGCCGTCGCCCGGACGGATGAAGCAATCGAGGCCTGCGTTGCCGCGCTGCAGTTGGACCCCAATAACGGTGCGGCGCATAATATTCTCGGGAATTGCTTCAAGGATCACGGACGCCTCGATACCGCGGTGGAATGTTATCGCAGAGCAATGGAATTGAAGGCGGATACCGCAGCCGTTCATAGCAATATCATCTATTGCCTGAATTTTCACCCCAGGCACGATGCGAAGTCGATCCTCGCGGAAGAGCGTCAATGGAATCAGCAACACACTGCTCCGTCTTCGCGGCGCAATAGCACGTATGAAAATGATCCTGATCCGAACCGCCGCCTGCGCATCGGCTATGTCTCGCCGGATTTTCGGCGCCATGTCGTCGGATTCAATGTACTGCCCTTATTCCGCGAACACGACCATAAACAATTCGAGATCTTTTGTTACTTCAACCATCTTTCGGCAGACTCCGTCACTGCCGAAATCCGATCCCGGGCGGACGGATGGCGCAATATTTGGGGAGTGGAAGATGATCGCGTCGAGGAAATGATCCGGACAGACCGGATCGATATCCTTGTGGACCTGTCGCTTCACATGGCGAACAATCGCCTGCCGCTCTTCACCCGAAAACCGGCGCCGATACAAGTGACCTTCGGGGGCTACCCCGGAGGAACCGGACTGGATGCCATGGACTACCGGCTGACCGATCGATATCTAGATCCAGACGATGGGAATGACGAGAAGTACAGCGAGCGCTCGATCCGCCTACCTCACAGCTTTTGGTGTTACGACCGCGCGGCGATGATGAGCGGGATCAATCCGGCGCCAATCGTGAATACGCTGCCCGCGCTGACTGCCGGCTCTCTCACGTTTGGCTGTTTGAATGAATTTTGCAAAATCAATGCACCCGTCCTGCAGCTCTGGGCAAAAGTACTTGAAAGGGCGCCGGGATCGCGATTGCTCATGATGGCGCCCGAAGGCTCCTCGCGGCAAGTCGTATTGGATTTATTTCGTGAGGCTGGCGTCGGGCCGGAACGCGTGGAATTTACGGCCCGCGCTCTGCGTTCGCACTATTTCGAACACTACCATCGCATCGACATCGGCCTGGACACCTTTCCCTATGGCGGACACACAACCGCTTTGGATTCCTTCTGGATGGGCATCCCGGTGGTGACACTCATCGGGCAAACGGCGGTTGGAAGAGCAGGCTGGAGCCACGCAAATAATCTCGGGATCCCGGAACTCGCGGCGGATACACACGAGCAGTATGTTGAAATTGCAGTATCGCTGGCAAATGATCTGCCCCGGTTGAGCGTCCTCCGCCAAAGCCTTCGGGAGTCCGTCGAGAATTCACCCCTGGGCGATGCTAAAGGCTTTGCCCAGGGCGTCGAGGCCGCATATCGTAAGATATGGCGGAGATGGCGCTCCAGAACAAGCCGCACCCAATGACTACTTCATCAATCGTCGACATTATCTCCACAGCCAAAGAGAGCCACCGCGTCGGGCGGCTCGCAGAAGCAGAGACCCTCTATCGGAAGGCGATGCAACTCGACCCGGAGAATAGCGACACGCTGCATCATTTCGGCGCGCTGGCTCACGAAGTTGGCAGCCCACAGGCCGCAGTGGAATTGATCAACCGCTCAGTGGCCATCTCGCCCGGAAATGCCGATGCCTGGACGGATCTTGGCTCTGCATTGCATGCCTGCGGGCGCTTTTCCGAAGCGATATCCGCACATGGCCGGGCAATTCAGCTCGATCGCAAATTTACAAAGGCTTGGAATAGCTTGGGCAACGCCTTTCAGGCCGCGGGAGAAGCCGGCCAATCGATCGCCGCATACCAGGAAGCGGCCCGGCTCGATCCCACATTTCCCGCCGCCCAGATCAATCTTGGCAACGCCCTCGAAGCCGCGTGCCGCTTCGAAGAGGCGGTTGCAGCGCACCGAGCGGCCTTTCGTCTGGCGCCCACAGAGGCCGGCATCCCGCTCCGGCTTGGAAACATATTGACGGTGCTCGGACGTCTACCCGAAGCCGTGGCTTCTTTTCAACAAGCCACGCGACTCGATCCGCGATGCTTCGAAGCGCTGGACAACCTTGCAACAGCGCTTCTCAGACAGGGCCGCCTGGAGGAGGCGATCGGCCGTTATCGTGAAGCCATACGACTGGCCCCAAATAATACACTCTGCATTGGCAGCCTGGGGGAGGCATTGGAACGTGCGGGTCGAATCGAAGAAGCCATCGCGGTCTGGCAAGAAGCCGTTGTTCGCACGCCGAGTCCTGAAATATACTTCCTTCTTGGAAACGCACTGCGCACGATCGGGAAAACAGACGAGGCCATGGCAGCCACTCGCCAGGCTCTGCATTTAAATCCGCATTTCTGCTTTGCATATAATAATCTGGGCAATCTTTTCAAAGATCAAGGCCTTCTCGATCCCGCTCTCGATTGCTACAAAAAAGCGGCGGAAATGCAGCCGCCGTCGGCTGACGCTCATAGCAATCTGGTATATTGCTCGAACTTCCACGCTGACTACGATCCCGCCGCACTGCTTGACGAGGCGCGGATCTGGACTCAAAAACACACCGCATCCATTGCTCGATGCAGCGCACATGCAAATGACCCTGCGCCAGATAGAAGGCTCAGAATCGGGTACGTCTCGGCGGATTTTCGACACCACGTAGTGGGATTCAATCTCTTGCCGCTGGTCAGAGAGCACGATCACGAGAACTTCGAGATTTTCTGTTACACGAACCGCTCGGAAGGCGATCATGTGACGGAGGAATTTCGATCCCTCGCGGATCACTGGCGCGACATTACAACCCTCGACGACGTTCAGGCGGCGGAAATGATCTGCAGGGACGGCATAGACATTCTCGTCGACCTCACCATGCATATGGGCCGAAACAGGCTGCTGCTTTTCGCCCGCAAGCCGGCGCCCGTGCAGGTAAGCCTGCTGGCATCCTGTAGCACCACCGGCCTGGATACGATAGACTACCGCATCAGCGACCCCTACCTCGATCCACCGGGATCGAATCTCGACTGTTATGTCGAAAAAGTGTTCCGCCTGCCCCACACCGCATGGTCTTACCAGACCAGCGGAGCCTTGTTCCCAGCGCACCCGCCGCCTTCATTGAAGACCGGGCGCGTGACTTTCGGCTGCCGGAATAACTTCACCAAGGTATCCCCTCCCGTCCTGGACTTATGGATCAGGGTTCTCGAAGCCGTTCCGCGCTCGCAGCTTCTGCTGCAGACTCCGAGCGGATCCATTCGTTCAATCACCCTCGATCGTTTTACCGGGAAAGGCATCGCGGCGGATAGAATCGAATTTCTCGAGCGTGCGCCTTGGAAAGAATTCATTGAAAGTTACCATCGCATGGATATCGCCCTCGATCCGTTTCCATATAGTGGATGGATCACGACATGCGATGCCTTGAGCATGGGGGTGCCCGTGATCACCCTCGCCGGCAAAACGCTTCTTGGCCGCGGTGGAAAGAGCATCCTCTCCAATGTGGGCCTGCCGGAGTTAATCGCGGAAACGCCGGAGCAATATGTGGAAATCGCCGCGACGCTGGCCAATGATTTGCCGAAACGACGCGAACTGCGCTCAACCCTCCGCGACCGCATCGAGCGCTCCCCGCTCCGAGACGCAAAAGGGTACGCGCGCGATATGGAAGCCGCCTACCGCACGATGTGGCGCGAGTGGTGCGTGGAAAAAAACTGCTCGACGTGAATCAGCCAAATCTCAAGCACGCGATGGCCGTCGCGGTCGAGCATCATCAGTCTGGCCGGCTGGCGGAAGCCGAGTCCCTGTATCGGGAAGCGCTGCGCCTCGACCCGGAGAACAGCGAAGCGCTACATCTCCTTGGCACGCTCGCAAATCAAGTCGGCAGCCCTCAAGCTGCGGTGGAATTAATCAACCGCGCCGTAGTCATTTCTCCTGGAAATGCCGACGCCTGGACCGATCTGGGCGCCGCATTGCATGCCTGCGGGCGCTTTCCCGAAGCCGTGGTCGCACACGGCAAGTCGATCCGGCTGAAGCCCGGCTTTTCACAGGCGTGGAATAGCCTGGGCAATGCGTTTCAGGCCGCGGGAGACAGGGATAAATCCATCACCGCGTATCAGGAAGCGGTTCGGCTCGATCCCAGCTTTCCGGCGCCGCAGATCAACCTGGGAAACGCCTTGGAAGCCGCGCGGCGGCTGGACGAGGCGGCGGCCGCGCATCGCGCCGCCTCCCGGCTCGCGCCGGCGGACGCCAGCATCCAGCTCCGGCTCGGAAATGTCCTTACCATACTTGGCCGGCTGCCCGAAGCCGTGGCCGCATTTCAACAATCGGTGCGGCTCGATCCGCGGTGCTTCGAGGCGCTCGATAATCTTGCCACCGCGCTTTTCAAGCAAGGCCGGCTGGAGGAATCGATCGGCCGTTACCGGGAAGCCAACCGATTGGACCCGCAGAATGCCCAGACCATCAGCAGCTTGGGAGAAGCGCTGGAAGGCGTGGGCCGCGTCGACGAGGCCATCGCGGCCTGGCGGGAAGCCATTCGTCTCGAGCCAAAAGCCGAAACGTACTTCCGGCTCGGAAACGCGCTGAACGCCATCTGGAAAACCGACGAAGCCATCGCCGCCACTCGGCAGGCGCTGCTCCTGGATCCACAGCTCGGCCCGGCGCATAACAATCTGGGTAACTATCTCAAAGACCAAGGCCTGCTCGACGACGCCCTCGAGTGCTACAAGAAGGCCGTCGAGGCACAGCCGGAATCGGCTGCAAACCATAGCAATCTCGTATATAGCACGAATTTCCATGCCGGCTACGAGCCCGCCTCGTTGTTTGCCGAGGCTCGGCGCTGGAGTCAACGCCACACCGACTTCATTCCGCGGCGCAGCTCGCATCCGAATGATCCCGCGCCGGATCGGCGGTTGCGGATTGGGTATGTCTCGCCGGATTTTCGCCAACATGTCGTCGGGTACAATCTGCTGCCACTGCTCCATGAACACGATCATGACGGCTTCGAGATCTTTTGCTATGCGACCTCTCCTCATCGGGACTCGGTGACGGCAGAATTCGAATCCCGCGCCGATCACTGGCGTGACATTACCGACCTCGCCGATGCCGAGGCGGCGGAGACGATCGACCGCGACGGCATCGACCTTCTCGTCGACCTGACCATGCATATGGCCAGGAATCGGCTGCCCCTTTTCGCCCGCAGGCCGGCGCCCGTGCAAATAAGCCTGCTGGCCTCGTGCAGCACCAGCGGCCTGGACACAATAGACTACCGGATCAGCGACCCGTATCTTGATCCTCCCGGCGCCAATACAGACTGTTATGTCGAGCGGGTTTTTCGACTTCCGCACACAGCGTGGTGCTATCAGACGGGAGGCCCGCTGCCGGCGGTGCGCCCCGCCCCATCCGCAACGTTGGGGCACGTGGTTTTCGGCTGCCGGAATAACTTTGCCAAAGTATCGCCCCCGGTCCTCGACCTATGGATCGAGGTGCTTCGGGCCGTCCCGAATTCGCGGCTCCTGTTGCAGACGCCGAACGGCTCCATTCGGCAAAATACTTTCGAACGCTTTGCCCGGAACGGCGTGCCGGCCGAAAGGATCGAATTTCTCAGCCGGGCGCCGTGGAAGGAATTCATCGGAAGTTATCATCGTATGGATGTGGCCCTGGATCCGTTTCCGTATAGCGGATGGATCACCACCTGCGATGCGCTGAGCATGGGCGTGCCGGTTGTCACGCTCTCGGGAAGCACACTGCTCGGACGCGGCGGAAAGAGCATCCTGTCCAATGTTGGCTTGCCCGAACTGATCGCCAACACTCCGGAACAGTATGTAGAAATCGCCGCGTCACTGGCCAATGATCTGCCGCGACGCAATGAATTGCGCTCGACTCTCCGTGACCGACTCGACCGCTCCCCGCTGCGCGATGCCAAAGGCTACGCCCGCGACATGGAAGCCGCCTACCGCACGATGTGGCGCGAATGGTGTGCAGGGAAACTTTGTTTATCGTGAATCAATCGCCCCTTGAGCAGAAGATGGAGCGCGCGCTTGAGCTTCATCAAGCCGGTCGCCTAGCCGAGGCTGAGACCCTCTTTCGAGAAGTGCTCGCACGCGACCCGGGCCACGCGGCGGCGCTTTGTTTGCTCGGCCGCCTGGCGGCCGAAGTCGGCCAACCCTGGGTCGCGGTCCAATTGTTTGAGCGCTCCGTCACGGTTGCCCCAAACAATGCCGCCGTGTGGAGTGATTTTGGCAACGCCTTACACGGTTGCGGCCGCTTCGCAGACGCCGCCAGAGCGCACAGCGAGTCGTTGCGGCTCGCTCCGGATCGCGCGGTCGCCTGGAATGACCTGGGCAACGCCCTGCACGCCGGCGGCCACATCGAAGAAGCGATCCCAAGCTATCGTGAATCTCTCCGGCGAGAGCCGGTATTTATCGCCGCCAAAATCAACCTGGCAAATGCGCTCGACGCCGGCGGTCATTCGGAAGAGGCCGCCGAAGCCTACGAAGCAGTGATCCGCTGGGTTCCCGAAAACGCCGACGCGCATTTTCGGCTCGGCAATATTCAGGCCTCTCGTGGAGAGGCAGCCAAGGCCATCGCCTCCTTTCGTGAAGCAGTGCGACTCGATCCGCTGCATAGCGAAGCGCACAATCATTTCGGCAATATGTTGCTCGGCCAGGGACAATTCGACGAATCAATCGGCTGTTATTGCCAAGCCATCCGGCTGAATCCACAGTATTCGCAAGCTTTTAGCAATCTGGGCCACGCTTTGCTGCGCGCGGACCGCGTGGCTGAAGCCGTCGCGGCATGCCGCGAAGCCGTCCGGCTCAATCCAAACGAGGTGGCAGCTCACGCGAACCTCGGCGTCGCCTTGCGGTTGGCGGGTCGGACTGATGAAGCCGTGATCGCCTGTCGACAGGCAATCCATCTCGATCCGAATTGCGGTTCCGCCTACGATACCCTTGGCAATTGTCTCAAAGATGAGGGGCTCCTCAACGACGCCGTGGAATGCTTAAGAAAGGTCGTTTCGCTGCGGCCAGCTGCCGCCGATGCGCATAGCAATCTGATCTATACATTGAATTTCCATCCGGGATACAGCTCGCAAGAACTGCTTTCCGAAGCCCGCCGGTGGAATCGTCAGCACGCCCAGCGATTTCAAGCGGGCATTCGCGTGCACGGCAATGATCGAACATCGGATCGGAGAATGCGAGTCGGCTACGTCTCACCGGATTTTCGTCGGCACGTGGTGGGGTTCAATCTGCTTCCTCTCCTTCGCGAGCACGACCATGAGGGCTTTGAGATCTACTGTTACTCAAATAGTTCGACCGCAGACGCCGTGACCGCCGAAATACGGTCGCTGACCAACCACTGGCGAGACATCACAGCTGCGACCGACGATCAAGCGGAGGAGACGATTCGATCGGACCAGATCGATATCCTGGTTGATCTGACGATGCACATGGCGTCGAATCGACTATTGCTGTTTGCGCGCAAACCTGCGCCAGTCCAGGCTACCTATCTCGCTTACTGTGGCACGAGTGGGCTCGACACGATGGACTATCGCTTCAGCGATCATTACCTGGATCCTCCAGGCGCCGATCTTGACTGCTATAGCGAAACGACGATTCGCCTGCCGCGCACCTATTGGTGTTATGAACCCGGAGGCCCGACTCCACCATCTTCGCCACCACCGCCGCCTACCGATGGAGTCATAACCTTTGGATGTTTGAACAACTTTGCCAAAGTTTCGCCGGAGGCGCGGCAGCTTTGGGCACGGATCCTTTCCCGCTTACCGTGTTCCCGCCTCCTTATGCACGCGGCCGAGGGATCCTGTCGCGAAGCGGTGCGCGAATGTTTTCGTCACCACGGTGTAGCGCAGGATCGTTTGGAATTTATCGGTGTGCAATCGTGGGAAGGATTTCTTCGTCACTTACAGCGGATCGATATCGCGCTGGATCCATTTCCCTATGGCGGAGGCATCACCACTTGCGATTCTCTTTGGATGGGAGCGCCCGTCGTGACACTGCTTGGAAACACAGCCGTTGGGCGCGGAGGCTCCAGCATATTGCATAACATTGGCTTGCCGGAACTCGTGGCGCCAAGCCCGGAGCAATATGAGGAAACCGCCATTTCTTTGGCGCAGGACCGCCCACGCTTGGAGGAATTGCGCTCGAGCCTGCGCCGGCGCATGACCGAATCACCCCTCCGAGACGCAAAGGGATTCGCCCGCGACATGGAAGCCGCCTACCGCACGATGTGGCGTGAATGGTGTGCGGGGAAAAGCCGCGCATCGTGAAGCAACCGCCGCCCAAGGAAGCAATGGAACTCGCGGTGGAGCATCACCGCGCCGGACGCCTGACGGAAGCCGAGGCCCTCTTGAGAGCAGCGCTCGCTCGTGACCCCAACCACGTCGAGGCGCTGCGATTGATGAGCCGTCTGGCGACAGACGTTGGCCAACCAGCGGTTGCAGCTCAACTCCTCGGGCGCGCCGTCACGATCGATCCCAACAAAGCAGCCGCGTGGAGTGACCTCGGCAATACCTTGCACACTTTCGGCCAGTTTGCCGGCGCCGTTGACGCACACCGCAAATCGTTGCAGCTCGATCCGAACTGCGCGACGGCTTGGAATGACCTTGGCAATGCGCTCCACGCCGATGGGCAAATCCAAGAGGCCATAGCGAGTTATCGTGAGGCCATGCGGCGCGACCCGGACTTCGTCGCTGCCAAGATCAACCTGTACAATGCCCTGGAAGTAGGAGGACATTTGCAAGAGGCTGCTGAGGCTTATGAAGCTACGATCCGGCTGACACCAAAGGATGCTACGGCGCACTTTCGGTTGGGAAACATCCTGGCCGCCCTTGGTGAGTCCGCTAAGGCGATCGACGCCTATCGCGAAACGGTGCGCCTCCATCCACAGCATAGCGAGGGGTACAATCGACTCGGCATCGCGCTTCTGACTCAAGGCAAAATCGACGAAGCCATTGCTTGTTTTCGGAACGCGGTCCGACTCGATTCAAATTACGCCCAGGCCTTTGCCAATCTCGGCCACGCCCTGCAATGCGCGGGCCAAACAGCCGCGGCCATCGTTGCCTGCCGCGAAGCGATTCGGCTCGATCCAAATGAAGCCGGCGCCTACGCAAACCTGGGGATCGCTCTCCTCTACGCAGCGCAAATCGATGAAGCCGTAGGATGTTTCAGGAAGGCAGTTTCATTGCAGCCGACGGCGGCCGACACGCATAGCAATCTGATCTATGCCTTGAATTTTCACCCGGGATATGACCCCGCGGCGATGCTCGCCGAAGCTCGGAATTGGAACGCAGTGCACGCCCGGACAGACGATACGCGGCGCCGAGCTCACGAAAACGATTTTACTCCCGATCGCAAATTACGGATTGGGTATGTTTCGCCGGATTTTCGCCAACACGTCGTCGGCGACAATCTGCTTCCCCTACTTCGCGAACACGATCACGAAAGCTTTGAGATCTACTGTTACTCGAACAGCCCAAAGTCAGACTTCGTCACGACTGAAATACGCTCGCTCGCCGACGGCTGGCAGGACATCTCGGGCCTGAACGACCAGGAGGCGGACGAAATAATAAGATTGGATCGGATCGATATCCTCGTCGACTTGACGATGCATATGGCCGGCAACCGACTTCCCCTCTTTGCGCGCAAGCCGGCCCCCGTGCAGATCTGCCTGCTCGCCTCGTGCAGCACGAGCGGCATGGACGCCATCGACTACCGGATCAGCGACCCCTACCTGGATCCTCCAGGATGCGACGAGAGTTGCTATGTCGAAAGAGTCGCGCGCCTGCCGCGGACGGCTTGGAACTACCAAACGGGCGGCGATCTGCCTGAGATTTCTCCGTCACCGGCGGCGAGCGCCGGGTTTGTCACCTTCGGCTGTCGAAATAACTTCGCGAAAGTATCTGCGCCCGTTCTCGATCTGTGGGCCAGGGCGCTGGAGGCCATCCCTCATTCGCGGCTCTTGCTTCAGGCGCCCGAAGGCGCAATCAGAAAGGCGGTGGGCGAAAGATTTTCCGAAAACGGCATTGCCGCCGAACGTATCGAATTTTTGGGTCGCGAACCCTGGGATGCATTCATCGGAAGTTATCATCGCATCGATATCGCCTTGGATCCATTTCCCTATAATGGATGGATCACGACTTGCGACGCCTTGAGGATGGGAGTTCCCGTGGTCACCCTTGCCGGCAGGACGCTCCTCGGCCGCGGGGGAAAGAGCATTCTCTCCAATGTCGGTCTGCCGGAACTGATCGCGGAAACACCGGAACAATACATCGAGATCGCCGTCGCGCTCGCTAACGATCTTCCCAGATTGCAACACTTGCGCGCCACCCTCCGGGAGCGCTTCGAGCGCTCTCCGCTGCGCGATGCGAAAGGGTATGCTTGCGACCTCGAAGCTGTTTATCGTCAGATGTGGCGCACCAGGGTCAACCATAAGCGGTAGCGCCGCCAACTACCCGGCTCACTCATGAGGCGCCATAGCGCGAAACACCGCTTCCAAATCCTGGGCGAAGCCATTGGCATCTCGAAGCGGTGATCCGGCCATGCGGGACCGCAGCCCTGCGCGCAGATCGGCCAGGCGCGAGCGGTCCGCCGCCAGTGAAACGGCCTTTTCAACATATTCCTCCGGGCTTTGTGCAATGAGTTCCGCCAAGCCAATGTTATGCAAGATACTGGAGCCACCCCGCCCCACGGCGGTGTTCCCCAGCAGGCTGACTACCGGCACGCCCATCCAGAGCGCATCACAGGTCGTGATGCCCCCGCCGTAGGGAAAGGGATCCAGCGCGATATCGATCCGCTGCAGGGTGGCCAGATAGTCTTCCCAGGTCTGTTTGCCCGCGAATTCAAGTCGATCCGAGGCGACGCCGTGTTGCCGGAACCGTTCGCATACCGTCTCGCGACAAGCCCCCTCAGCCGCGTGGAGGAGGAGGCGGGATCCCGGCAGCCGGGCCAGGATTTTGGCCCAAAGCTCCTGCGCCGGCGCCGAAGCTTTCGCGAAGTTATTCAGACAGCCGAAGGTCACGCCCCGACCATCCAGAGCCGGAAGCGGCCCCGGCGCCAGCGTAGGCCCGAGCGGCTCGTAACACCAATATGTTCTCGGCAAGCGAATCGTCTTCTCGCTATAACAAGAGAGATCCGCATCCGGCGGATCCAAGTAAGGATCGCTGATCCGATAGTCCATCGTCTCCAAGCCACTCGTGCCGCCGTAGGCGAGATAGGTCGCCTGAACGGGAGCCGGTTTCCAGGCAAAGACTCCCAGCCGATTGTGCGTCGTATGCAGGGCGAGATCGACGAGGATGTCGATTTCATCGACCTGAATCATCTCGACCACTTTTTCGTCGGAAATGCCGAAGATGTCCCGCCAGCCATCCGATAACTTTCGGAACTCGTCGGTAAAGGAATCCGCGGCCAAAACGTTGCCGTAGCAATAGATTTCGAATTCTGCGCGATTCCGTTCCCGAAGGTAGGGCAAAAGATTTCGCCCGACGACGTGTTGGCGAAAATCCGGCGAAACGAATCCGATCCGGAGCCGCCGGCCACGGGTTGCAACTCGCGGGCGGGCCGGCAAGGGCGAAAAGGCGGCGTGCCGCCGGGCCCAGTCCCGGGCCTCACGAAGCAGATCGGCTGCGCTGCTTTTGGGCGAGAGGGCCGCAGCATAGACGACATTGCTATGGAAATTGCTCGAGGGCTCGAGTTCGAGCGCCTTGCGATAGCATTGCAAGGCAAGGTCGATGCAGCTTTGGTCTTTGTAAGCGCCGCCGAGATTATTCCACACGATGGGATAATTTTGGCGGAGCGCGATCGCCTGGCGATAGGCAGCGACCGCCTCGTCCAGGAAGCCGCCATATTGATACGCCATGCCGAGATGATTGTGGGCTTCGGCGTGCGACGGGTTGAGGCGAATGGCTTCCTCACAGACCGCAGCCGCGTCCTTCAGTCTTCCCAGTGCGCAATAGACCGCGCCGAGATTGCTATGCACGTCGGCGGTGGCCATTCCGCAACGGATTGATTCCTCGTAGGCGGCGATGGCTTCGTGCACCCGGCCGAAATCGAAATGGATGTTGCCTAGATTATTCCAGGCGAGGGCAAATCGAGGCCGGAGGCGCAGGACCGATTCATAGGCAGCCATCGCCTCGGCGGGCCGCTTCATCTCCTGCAATAACACACCGAGATTATAGCGGATCTCGATAAAGTCGGGAGCCAGGCGCACGGCTTCCTGATAACACGCCAGTGCTTCCTCCCACCGGCCCTGCGACTGGAGCACCGTGGCGAGATTGCTCTGCGTGGCCGCATCGCCGGGATTCAATTGCAGCGAGCGGCGAAAGGCCGCTGCGGCTTCCTCGATATGTCCTGCCCGATGCAAGATGTTCCCATGGCAGCGATGGGCTTCGGCCGATTCCGGCGCCAAAGCCACAGCCCGCGCACAAAGCTCGAGCGCCACGCTGATGTGCCCGGTCTGTTCCGCGAGCAAACCGAGAAGGCGATAGGCTTCGCCGTGCTGCGGGTCCATGGCGATGGCCTGGCGGTAGGCCGCCTCCGCCTCGGCCCTGCGCCCGGCTTCATGGTGCTCGACTCCCGCGCGCAATATTTGTTCGAGAGACGGCGTCATTTATGGGATCCGCAAAAGCTGAAATGGTTCAGGAACTTTGAAAGACATGGGGTCGAGACGATGCCCTCCAATCGGACAATTCGCATGCGAATTTCACCGAATCTTCGCCGCTCACTCGTTTGCCGCAGACGCGCTTGCCATTTGCCGATAGGCCGCTTCGACGCCGTGGGCAAACCCGCGCGCATCGGTCAACGGCGAAGCCAGCATGCGATCGCGCAGGGATTGCCGCAGGGCCGTTAGCCGGGGGAGATCGCCCGCCAACGACGAGGCAATCCGGAGATAGTCGGCGGTGGTTGCGGCGCAAAGTTCAGGCAGACCAAGGTTTCCCAGTTGGCTTACACCCGCGCGCCCGACCAGTGTCGTTCCCGCCAGGGTTACCACCGGCACGCCCATCCAGAGCGCATCGAGACTCGTGGTGTGGCCGTTGTAAGGAAAGGGATCGAGGCCGATATCGATTTGCGCATATTGGCGCAGGTAGACTTCGCGCGGGCAAGGCGCAAGGAAGCGCAGCCGATCGCAAATCCCCTGCTCCGCAAAATACGCGACCGTGTCCTCCTGCGCCCGCCCTTCCGGCGCCCGGAGCAGCAGCCGAGCGTCGCCGGTCCCCTCAAGCAATCGAGCCCAGAGTTCGAGGACTCGCCGATTGATTTTGGCGAAGTTTCCCATAAAGCCAAATGTCACATATCCCTGAGCCAAAGCAGGCGGCGGCCCCACCGGACAAGACTCGCGAAATCCAACAGTCATGGCTGCGGGATCGTAACACCAAAAGCTGTGCGGCAGACGGATCGGCCTCTCGCGGTCTGTTGCCAACTCCTCCCTCGCCACCGGATCCAGCCAAGGATCCGTCAAGCGGTAGTCGACCACCTGCAAGCCGGACCCGCCCGGATAGGCGGCGAAGCTGACCTGCACCGGCGCCGGTTTTCTCGCAAAGAGCAGCAGCCGATTACCCGCCAGGTGCAAACAAAGGTCGACGAGGATATCGATTTCGTCCCGTGCAATCAGGCCGGCTGCTTCGTCATCAGTCAGATGACCGATCTCCCTCCATTCATCGCTGAGCTCGCGGAATTGCTCGGTGAGGAAATCTGGCCGGCGCACGCCCGAGTAACAATAGACCCGGGCAAAGTCGCGGTCCCGCTCCCGAATCAGCGGCAGAACGTTGCGGCCGATGACGTGATCACAAAAATCCGGAGAAACATACCCGATCCGCAGCGGGCGCGAGCCAAAACGTATCGCCCTCTGCGGCGCATGCGGAACCGCACCGGCGAAGCACTCGTCCCAGCGCTGCTCTTCCCGTCGATGGGACGGCTCATCGTGCTCTGGATGAAACCTCAGCGCATAGACCATCGCGCTGGCCAGGCGGGACGAAGCCGGCGCCAAAGCCACTGCCCGGCGCAAAGAATCCAGCGCCGCTTCGATCTGCCCCTGATCCTTGAGGCAATTGCCGAGATTCGCGTGCGCTTCGGCGCAAGCCGGATCTAGCCTGATCGCCTCGCGGCACCAACCGGCCGCGCGGTCGATCTGGCGCGCAGACAGAAGAACGGAGCCCAGATCATTACAAACGCTCGCGGATGCCGGCGGCAGCCGCGCGGCTTTTTCGAAAGCCTCCGCGGCTTCCAGGAACCGGCCCAACGAACGGAGCGCGTGGCCTAGGTTGCGCCAGGCTTCGCGATAAGCGGAATCCAAGCGCAAGGCGGCGCGTGCACTTTCGATTGCCTCGTCGTAATGCCGCAGGCGCTGCAGCGCCACCGCCAGATTATTCCATGTCTCCACCTGGTGCGGTTGAAGCCGCGCCGCTTCCTGGAATGCCGCCACGGCTTCCACGTTGCGCCCCAGCGCCAACTGGGCATTTCCGAAGTTATACCGAGCCCGGGCATTCTGCGGTTCCAGAGAAATGGCGATTTCGAGCATCGCCACTGCTTCCGTGATCCGGCCGGCCGATCCCAACAGGCCTCCGAGCAGGACATAGGATTCCGCCGAGCGGGGGTCCAACGCCACCACGCGACGAAGCAGCTCAATGGCCACATCGAGTCGACCGACCCCGCTGGCCAAGCCTCCCATGGCGCGAAGCGTGGCGACGTGGTCGGGCTCGATCGCCAGGATGCTCCGATAGACTGCCTCAGCTTCTGCCAGACGGCCCGAGCGCTGGAGAGCGCGGCCTTCCTGAAACCGGAGATCGCTCGCGCTGGGCGGCATGGCGACCGGGATTAGGATCTACCGAACCCCGCTTCGGAAGCACACCGCCACATCTCGAGACAAAGGGCTCACTTCGCCATGACGTCGCTGATCGCGGACCGCAGTGCGCTGAGCGTAAAAGGCTTGCCCACCACGAGATCCACGCCGTCGGGCTGTTCGCCGGAGCCGGCCATGAGATCGCCGAAACCCGTGAGCAAAATCACGCGCTGATCCGGCCGCACTTCCTTGATGGCCTTGGCCAAAGCATCGCCGTTCATTTCTGGCATGGCGCGATCGGTCAGCACCAAGTCAAAATCGCCGCCGGACTTGAACATTTCCAGCCCCTCGCGGCCATCATTAGCCGTCACGATCTCGTGCTTGTCTTCATCGAGATAGACCGTGAGCACCTCGCGCACGAGCGGCTCGTCCTCGACGACGAGGATGCGCAGGGCGCCATTCTTGGCCGTCGCCGGTTTCGCCTCTTCGGCGGCTTCGCACTCGTCGAGCGGCAGGCTGACGGTCACACGCGTCCCGCGCTGCGGCGCACTCTGGATATCAATCTCGCCATTGTGCCGGCGGATGGCGCCGTACACGCTGGCCAGCCCGAGTCCGGTGCCCTCGCTATTCTTCGTCGTAAAAAACGGCTCGAGGCAATGCGCGCGGATCTCTTCGGACATCCCCGCCCCGTCATCGGCCACGGTGATGACCACACGGTTGCCCAGCACTTCGGTGGAAACGATGATCGTCCCGCGCTTTTCGATGGCGTCGATCGCATTGAAAACCAGGTGCGCGAGCGCCTCGCGGATCTCCGATTCATTGCCCGTCACCGTCGGAATCGGGTTCAACTCCGTTTTGACTTCGATGTTGATCCCCGCCGCCAAGGCCTGGTCTTTCCACCGGGGCTGTGTGAGTGAGATGACTTGGTGAATGAGATCGTTGATGACCACAGGGCTAAAATGCTCGTCTTTGTCGCGGTAGCGATAAAATTCACGCATCCGGCTCACGACTTTTGCGCTGTCCTTGGCCGCTGCGTAGATGTTTTCCAGATAGATTGCCGCCTTGGGGTCCGAACCCGGCATGTTCGGCTTGAGCAGCATGAGCTCGGAAAAGCCCATGATCGGGGCGAGCGCATTGTTAAAATCGTGGGCGATGCCATTGGCCATGCGGCCGAGCGCCAGCATGCGTTCCCGCTGAATGATCTCCGATTGGGCGGATCGCAACTGCCGCAAGGCGGCCGCCAGTTGCCGGTTGCTGTCGAGCGCCGCTTCCTCGGCTTTGTTCCGTTCCTGGATTTCGCGCTGCAGGCGGACATTTGCGTCGCTGAGCGCAGTCGTGCGCTCCGCCACCCGCACCTCCATTTCATCGTAGGCCCGGTTGAGCTGAAGCTGGATGCGCTTGCGCTCGATCGCGTACTGCAGGGAGCGAATGAGGAGGTGATCCTCCACATGGCCTTTCACCAGGTAGTCCTGGGCGCCGAGTTGCACGGTCTCGATGGCCACGGCTACATCCTGCGTGCCGCTCAGGACCACGATCGGGATCGACTTCGCCTGCTCGCTGACTCGAATAAAGGTCTCCAGACCGTCGCTATCCGGGAGGCCGAGATCGAGGAGAATGACCTGGATGCCGCCGCGGCGGATGGCCTGCTGGGCCTGCCGGAGCGTGCCCGCCGAGGACACTAGAAAATGCACCGAATCGGAGGTGAGCAACCGCTCGGTGAGCAGGCGCACATACTCCTCGCTATCCTCGATCAAAAGTATGTGGATCGGGCCGGTACCCATTCGGTTTGAATAAGGAGCGTCTGCCCTAGGGCAAATGGATGCCTCGCGGTGGAGATTCGAAGCCCTGACGCAGGGAGGCGCCCGGGAAGTCGACAAGCGGCGTCCGACGTGGGCAAAGCGAAGCCGAGCTTTGGGAATTCATCCGGCGACAGTTTGACATGGCAGACGGCGCAGCGCTTTTAGAAAGTGGCAATGGCGGGGTTGGCGAGAGAAAAAACGATCCCTCTCAAGAGGCGTAGACCGCCGGAAAGAGGCCACCTTAGCGACTACCCAAAATAAGCGCCAGCGGAATTCCAGCGATCTCTAGGCGCACGATTCTTCGCGCGCCTTTTCCATAATTTTCATAACCTCCACCCCGACCAGGCAGACATCGTCGATGAAGTTTCGCGTGATCGAAAAGGCCCGCGCCCGCGCAATGGTCTGGTCAAAAACCTCCTCGATGGGCCGTCCGGAGTGCGCCTCCACGGTCTCGACGAGCAGCGCGTGATCGAATAACTCGCCCCGCGAGTTCTCCACCTCATAGAGACCGTCGGTGAAGAGCATGACCACGTCGCGGTGGCCGACCGGTCGATCTTGTGTGTCATAAACCGAACCCTCGAAGACGCCGAGCGCCGGTCCTGGGTGCTCGCCCGGCCCTTCCAGCAGGACGGCGCGGCCATCCGACCGCCGAAGATGCAGGGGCAATGGATGCCCTGCATTCGCATAGCGCATCACCCCGCGCTCCGTATCAACGACAATATAGAAAGCCGAGGCGAACATGGGGCTGCGCGTCTTGCGCAGGATGGAGACGAGCGCATCGTTCATGCGCGTGAGAAAGACGCCCGGATCGGCCGCAAAGGGCGTGAGTTCCTCGACCAGCGCGCGATGGATGGCCGTGACCAGCGCCGCGCGCACTCCATGCCCCATGACGTCGCAGATGAAAATGCCCGCCTGGTAGTCGGAGATCGGCTGCACGTGAAAAAAGTCGCCGCCCAGCGCGGTGGTCGGCAGGTAGCGCGAGTAGAAGCGGAGCGCGGTCTCCTCCGGCGAAACGCTCGGCGGGAAGACGGGAAACTGCTGGGGCAGAAAGGCTTGCTGGACCTCACGAGCCATGTCCAGATCTTCCTCCATCTCGGCATTGCGCGCGCGCAGCTCCTCGGCGGAGCGCGCCAGCTGCTCTTCGGCCAGCTTGCGCGCGGTGATGTCGCGACCGATGCCGATGATGCCGACGATCCGGCCCTGGGCGTCGCGCATCGGCACCTTGGTCGTCGAGAGCCAGCGCACCGGCTCGCCCGGCTCCGCGATGCGCTCGTGCTGATTCAGAATTGGCTGCCCCGTGTGCATGACCCGCTCGTCGTCGGCCTGAAATCGCCGCGCCGCCTCCGGCGGAAACATTTCGGCGGTGCTGCAGCCCACGATCTCCTCCGGCGAGGCGAACCCGAGGGACCGGGCGTGGGCGAGATTTCCCAGGAGAAATCGGCCCGACGTATCCTTTACATAGATGGCGTCGATGAGATTATCGATCACGCTGCGCAGGAGATTGCGCTCGTTTTTCAGGGCATCGTCCAACTCCGCGCGGCTGATGGCGTAGCGAATGGCGCGGAAGAGGGCGGCCTGGTCGGAGCGGCCTTTCACCAGGTAATCCTGCGCTCCCTCCTCGACCGTGCGCAGCGCCAGCGCTTCGTCGTCGAGCCCGCTGAGGACGATGATGGGAACCCGCGACGAGTGCGCGTGGAGCCGGCGAAAGGTCTCCAGGCCGTGGCTGTCCGGCAAAGAAAGATCGGCCAGCGCCACGTCGAATCGCTCTTGATCCAAGCGCTGCAAGGCCTCGTCCAGCCGCGCGACGGTCTCGATTTCCCCAAGCCCCGGCCCGCCCGTCAGCGTCTCCTTCAGTAAAAGCGCATCTGTCGGGCTATCCTCAATCAGGAGCACTCGGAGGGAAGCATCGGGTTTCATGCAGGCGTAGGGGGCTCGGCGGACCGCTCATATAAAACCCGATGCGCGGGGGAAACGCAAACCGGGTATCAATGTTAAAATCTATGCGAGGAAGCGCAAGTGTGCTTGGACGAATGGCGAAGATTCGCGATGTTTGGGCCGACTTGAACCCTGACTCGAATTCCCAGCCTCACGTCTCGGATGCGCGGGGCCGCCGTTTGCGCGATCTGCGCATCTCCGTGACGGACCGGTGCAATTTCCGCTGCGTGTATTGCATGCCGCGCAGCGTTTTTGGGGAAGAGCACGCATTTCTTCCCAAGAAGGACGTGCTCACTTTTGAGGAACTCGCCCGGCTCGCCAGCGCCTTTGTCCAGCTCGGCGCGGAAAAGATCCGGCTCACCGGCGGCGAGCCGCTGCTGCGGCGGGATCTGCCGGCGCTCATCCGCCTGCTGCGCGCGATCCCGGGGCTGCGCGATCTCGCGCTCACGACCAATGGGTCGCTGCTCGATCATCTGGCAGGGCCGCTGCGCGCCGCCGGGCTGGAGCGCCTCACCGTGAGCCTGGATTCTTTAAACGAAGAGACCTTCGCAGCCATGAGCGATGCCGATTTTCCGCTCCGCCGCGTCTTGGCCGGCATCGAGGCGGCCGTTCGCGCCGGCTTTGCGCCCATCAAGATCAATATGGTGGTGAAGCGCGGGCTCAATGATCACGAAGTCGTCGCCATGGCCCGGCGCTTTGCGCGGCCCCCGTTCATCCTGCGCTTCATCGAGTACATGGATGTGGGCAATACGAACGGATGGCGGCTGACTGATCTCGTTCCGACCGCGGAAATCATCGCGCGATTGCAGGAGGAGCTGCCGCTCCGGCCGCTTTCGGCCAACTATCGGGGCGAAGTGGCGCAGCGGTTTCGCTTTCAGGAAGGAGAAATAGGTTTCATTTCCTCCGTCACCGAGCCTTTTTGCGGTGATTGCACGCGGGCGCGTTTATCGGCCGATGGCCGGCTCTTTACCTGTCTTTTCACCGGGCATGGACACGATCTTCGCGGGCTGCTGCGCTCGGGGGCGTCGGAGGCGGAGTTGCAGAGCGCGATCGGAAAGATCTGGCGGGCGCGGGACGATCGCTATTCGGAATTGCGATTTCGCCAGACATCGCCGGCAGAAAAGGCCGAGATGTCATTACTAGGCGGATAGGCAGGCGCGACGCCGTGCGTAAACACCGACGCGCCCAGTTATGACACAGATAATGTTGCTTTACATTTGCGAAGTTTCGCGCCACCATGGCGCGCCTCCCAGCAGCAGAACCATCCCTAAAACAAGGTATCATTAATTGAATTAATTATTACTATTTACTAGTATAATTACAAGGAATCACGGCATCTATGAAGTGGCTCATTACACTCCTGCTCCTCGGCGGCCTCGGCTATCTGGGGTTCACCCACAAAGAAGAAGTTCTCGCGAAGATCAACTCGCTGCGGGGGATTTCCTCGCCGGCGAGCGGCGACGCCAATGGCGACGCATCCGCCTCGGGCGCTCCCGGCTCCCCGGCCGCGCCCAAGGTTTTTGAATCGAAGATCGCGATCCCGACCGCCGAGGCCCAGCCCGGCGAGAAACACCTGGCGCCCGCCGGAGTCTTTTACCTGAAGGACCGCGTGAAAGTCGAGAATGCGGAAGGCATCTTTGCCGCCAACCCGGGCGAACAGGTCAAGCTCCTGGAGCGCCTGCCGGGCGACCGCATGAAGGTCGTGTCCACCGATGGCAATCACACTTACGAGATCAAGAGCAGCCAGGCAACGAACGACCTGGACGAGGCGCGTGATGCGGAGAAGCGGAACTTCCTCGCGCACGGCGGTAAACTTTGAGCCAGCCAGCTGGGCAGGCCGTCGCGGTTTCAGCGTGGCTTTCACGCCATGACTGAAACCGAAGCCTGCATCGCGCTCAATATGGTCCCCAAGATGGGGCCAGTGCGCCTGCGCAAGCTCCTGGAGGTCTTCGACAGCCCGGAGCAGGCGCTGGCCGCCAAAGCGAAGGATCTGCGCGCAGTGGATGGAATCGGCCCGGAAGTCGCCGAATCGATCGCCAGCTGGGAAAGCCACGTCGACCTGGCCGGTGAACTGCGCCGCATCGAGGAATTCGGCGCGCACGTCATCACCCGCCATTCGCCCGCGTACCCGCCGGAGCTGAAGGGCATCCATAATCCCCCGATTGTGCTCTACGTCTGGGGCACGCTGGACACCCGCGATCACCGGGCCATCGGAGTGGTCGGCTCGCGGCAGACGAGCCACTATGGGCTGGAATCGGCGAAGAAGCTTTCCTACCAACTCGCCTATGCCGGTCTGACGGTGATCAGCGGCCTGGCGCGCGGGATCGACACCGTGGCGCACCAGGGCGCACTCGCCGCCCAGGGCCGCACCGTCGCCGTCATCGGCTCCGGCCTCATGGACCTGTACCCGCCGGAAAATCTCGGCTTGGCCGAGAAAATCGCCGGCTCGGGAGCCGTGGTGAGTGAATTTCCCATGGAATTCCCGCCCAGCCCGCAAACTTTTCCCTATCGCAACCGCATCGTCGCCGGCTGGGGCGCGGGCGTTCTGGTCGTCGAAGCCGGGCTGAAGAGCGGCGCGATCATTACCGCCAACCAGGCTCTCGAACATGGCCGCCTCGTCTACGCCGTGCCGGGCCAGATTGATCGCCCCACTTCGGCCGGCGCAAATCGCCTCATCCAGCAAGGCGCGAAGCTCGTGACCGGGGCCGGCGACATCCTCGACGACCTGAACCTGCTCTTTCCCGGCAAACCCCTGCCCCGCCGGGCCGCGGAAGAACCCGCCGCGCCGGCAGCGCCCGCTCTCCTGCCGGAAGAAGACGCCATCCTCGCCGCGCTCGCCGACGGCGAGGCTTCGCTCGATGAAATCGTGGCGGGCTCCGGCCTCCCGGTGGCGAAAATTTCCTCCACGCTTTTCTCCCTGGAGATGAAACGCCTCGTCAAGCAGCGGCCTGGCCAGCGTTTTGTGCGGCTTACGTGACGTCCGACGGCGGCGCCGCCGGGTGGCGAAATGCACTTTTTCACGCGCCATCCGATTTTTTTAGTAGCTTTGAGCCGTTGAGCGGCTAATTCCCCAACCCGCGCCATGTCCAAAACGCTCGTTATCGCCGAAAAGCCCAGTGTCGCCGCCGACATCGCCAAAGCTCTGGGCAAATTCGATAAGCAAAGTGATTTCTTCGAGAACGAACGCTATGTGATCTCGTCGGCGGTGGGCCATCTCCTGGAGCTCGTCGCTCCGGACGGCTCCGAACCCGCCCGGGGCAAGTGGAAGATCGAGAACCTCCCCTCGCTGCCGCCGGAATTTGCCCTCGTGCCCATCGAGAAGAATGCGAACCGCCTCGCCACGCTGCGCAAGCTCCTCAAGCGCAAGGATGTCGTCGAAGTCATCAATGCCTGCGACGCCGGCCGGGAAGGCGAGCTCATCTTTCGCAACGTGATCAAGGCCGTCGGCGTAAATAAGCCGATCAAGCGCCTCTGGCTGCAATCCATGACGCCGGACGCGATCCGCACGGCCTTCGGACGGCTGCGGTCGGATCAGGAAATGATGCCGCTGGCCGACGCTGCGGTGAGCCGGAGCGAATCGGATTGGCTCGTGGGCATCAACTCCACCCGCGCGCTCACAGCCTTCAACTCCCAGGGCGGCGGCTTCAACAAGACGACCTCCGGGCGCGTGCAGACGCCGACGCTGGCCATCCTGGCGGAGCGCGAGGAGCGTATCCGCACTTTCGTGCCGCGCACTTATTTTGAAGCGCTGGCGGATTTTGAAATTTCCGCGGGCAACTATCGCGGGCGCTGGTTCGATCCCGCCTTCAAGAAAAACGCGGATGAGGACGCCCGAGCCGAGCGCATCTGGACCCGTGAACAGGCCGAAGCCATTCGCGACAAGTGTCAAGGCAAGCCCGGCGTCATCGAAGAAGAGAAGAAGCCGGCGACCCAGACGCCTCCCCTGCTCTACGATCTCACCACGCTGCAGCGCGAGGCCAACAGCCGCTTCGGCTTCCCGGCGCGCATGACGCTCCAGATCGCCCAGGCGCTCTACGAAAAGCACAAGGCGCTCACCTATCCGCGAACGGATTCGCGCTATCTGCCCGAGGACCATCTGGCGACGGCTAAACAAGTCATGGGCTCCTTCATCGATCCGAGCCTCTCCGTGCATGCGCACAAGGCGCTGAATCAAGGCTGGGTCCGGCCCAACAAGCGCATTTTTAACGATGCCAAGGTGAGCGATCACTTTGCGATCGTGCCCACCGGAGTCGCGGGGAAAAATTTTACGGAGACCGAGCAAAAGATCTACGACATGGTGGCGCGCCGTTTCGTCGCCGTGTTTTTCCCGGCGGCGCAGTTTGAAATCACGACGCGCATCACCACTGTGGAAGCGGAGAAATTCCGCACGGATGGCAAGGTCATTGTCGATCCCGGCTGGCTCGCGGTCTACGGACGCCAGGCGGAAAACGAAGAGGGCGGCGACAAGACGATCGTCCCGATTCGCGACGGCGAAAGCGCCAAGACCATCGCCGTCGAGGTGAAGGAAAGCCAGACGAAGCCGCCGGCGCGCTTCAACGAAGGCACGCTGCTCTCCGCCATGGAAGGCGCGGGCAAACTCGTGGACGACGAAGAGCTGCGCGAAGCCATGAGCGAGCGCGGACTCGGCACGCCGGCGACCCGCGCCCAGATCATCGAGGGGCTCATCCTCGAAGGCTATCTCCTGCGCCAGGGCAAGGACCTCTTTGTTACTCAAAAGGGCATCTCGCTCATCACGCTCCTGCGCGATCTGAAGGCCGAGACACTGACCACGCCGGAACTGACCGGCGGCTGGGAATTCAAGCTCAAGCAGATGGAGCGGGGACAATTGTCGCGCGAGGCCTTCATGGGTGAGATTCGCGCGCTCACGACCGACATCGTGGAGAAAGTCCGGGCCGGCATGGGCAAAGAGGTAAGCGGTCAATTCCGTCCGCTCGCGGTGAAGTGTCCACGTTGCGGCGGCGGTCCATTCAACGAATCCTTCAAGGCCTACGAATGCGCGAGCGGCTGCAAGACGCTGGTCTGGAAGACCATGGCGGGACGCGAGTTCGAGCGGGAAGAAGCCGCCGACCTCCTTACAAATGGCCGCGTCGGCCCGCTGGAAGGCTTTCGCTCCAAGCTGGGGCGCTCCTTCGCCGCCGTCGTGGTGCTGAACGAAAAGAGCGAGTGGAAGCAAACCTTCGACTTCGAGCAGGACAAAGCGGCGGAAGGCGAAGCCCCGGTCTTCATCAACACGGAGTCGCTGGGCAAGTGCCCGGTCTGCGGTGTCGGCCACGTGCTCGAAACGGCCACGCAGTACCAGTGCGATCAGCCGACGTGCAAATTCCGTACGGGTAAGAAGATCCTGCAGCGCGACATCCCGCGCGAGCAAGTGGCCAAGCTCCTTGCCACCGGCAAGACCGATCTCCTGCCGCGCTTCATCTCCAAGAAAGGCAAGCCGTTCTCGGCCTTCCTGGTCCTGGCGGAGAAGGGCAAAGTGAATTTCGAATTTGAAAAGCGCGAGAAGAAGCCGGCGGCGAAGAAAAAGCCCACGGCCAAAGGCGCCGAGGCCGCAGCCGAAGGCTCGGCGGAGTAACAAAGTGGGATACATATATTTAAGCGCGCTCGTGACGAATCTCCGATTCGTCACGCGCTGAGGAGCGAAACTCCGGTTCGGCTCGGCAGATTGGTTGCGCTTGAAGGTTCTTCGTTATGCCGGGCCCATCAGGCCCACAGACATCCCCCCATGCGAAACAAGTTTCGCTCCTCAGGGCAAATCGACCGAATTCCATGCAGCGCAACGCGGCCCTCGCAGACCCGGCCAGCCACCGATCGTGGAGCTTTGAAAGGGCATCCAAGTCGCAGCGCACGAAGCAGGGTTAAGTACTCGTCACTCACACAGGATTACCTTAGCAAGGAGTCATGGCCGCGGGACTACGAGGCCAACGCTTACTGTCCAAAATGCGGTTAAATTGCATCGGCCTCAACTTGCCCACTCCGAAAGCGGTGCAGGACCACCGCACTCCAAAACCTCGCGGTCTTACACCTTGACTTGTCGGGCGGAGGGCGCTCAAGCGTTTGGCGCTAACACTAGCCATCAATGCGGCGTCAACGTGACGACAAACGAGTCCGACCCATTCGAGGTTTCGCCTTCGCCGTGCGGGGTCGCGCCTTTTTGGAATAACACGCCGGCAAACGTCTGGCGGGGATCGGCCGAAGACGGCAGGAAGGATCCGGTAAAGAGCCCGGTCGCCGCGCTAATCTTTAACAGAGGCTGCTCCGGAGTCGCCGAAACCGGCTTCGCTTTATTCGAGCTCGCGATGACGAACTGCACCGCGGGAACAACGCCGATCGTCAGACTGGCATTAAATACACGGGCCGAATCGACCAACCGGAAAGGCGCCGCGATGGTATTTGGAGCTGGCGGCGTATACCGCGCGCCGATGAGCGACGGCGTGAGGTCGAAGGTCGAGGTGTCGTTGGGCGAAGTTTGCGGCGGCTTGTGCCAGGCGAGCGTTCCCGTCATATCGCTCTCCACTGCTCTGGCGAGCGTCACCAAGCCGGCAATGTAGCCGCCCGGCTGGTAAGCGACCTGAGAAAAGAAGGGAATCACCTGTTGCCGGGAGAGCACCGTGCCTACGGTATAACTCGCGCCATCGCCAAGCTTGCCAATGACGGTCACGAGTCCCGTGGGAGTGATCGTCATCACTCCGTATCCGGTTCCTTGCGGATAGCTTTGATTCCCCTTCTGCGCCGCCGGCACAGGGATGAGCAAGGTATAGCGACCCGCCCAGGGCGTCGGCGATTTTGCGGTGAATTGCGGGAAGGTGCGATCCAGAGTGAGACTGTACGAGACGTTGTTAGCCATCACCGTTCCGGTGATCTGGTTCAGGCCGGCATTGATCGACAAATTGCATTGGAAGCTTTGACCATTGACGGTGATCGTCTGGTTGAAGACGCCGCTGGAATTGAAGTTGCCTTTGAGTGGGTACTTGGCGCCGAGAATCGAAAGCACTCCGGTGAAGCTGCCTTTCGACGTGAGGGTGATTCCCCAGTAGCCGACAGGTGAATTCGCATCGCTGACCAGGCCCGCATAGAGGCCGGCGCCCGCCAGCACATTGTTTGCCGGAGCCGTGACGGTCACCTGCGCCGTGGCCGAATGACCCAGGCCATCGCTCACCGTATAGGAAAAGGCATCGGTATTTGTAAACGTCGGGTCCGGCAGATAGTCGATCGTTCCATCGACAGCGAGCGTGACCGAGCCATGAGCGGCTTCGCCAACCGCCACGACCTCCAGTGGGTTGCCGGAGGGGTCGGAGGCATATTTTGCAAGGCTTACGCCAAAGACGGGCAGGGTCAGATTGACATTTGTCGCCGTCGGCGGCTGGCTGGCCGCCGGCGTGATCTGATAGACGGTGCTATAGGTCGTGCCATAGATGTTGCC
>FTCV01002708.1_pt1 | contig 41209 bp, 31 predicted proteins | sample 1639691 | NCBI WGS metagenome assembly FTCV01 (sample SAMEA3914864, study PRJEB12502) | metagenome | biome: forest; material: soil | place: USA | collected 2012-03-12 | depth 0.3 m
CCAGCAGGTCGATACCACGCAGGGTGTCCTTGAAGGCGATCGCCGTCTGGGACTTCAGCGCGGTGACGAAGCTGTACATGAAGCGCTCGGCCGTCAGATACAGCACGCGACGACCGCTAGCCTCGGCCGCATGAGCCGCCGCCTGAAGCAGATGCGTCTTGCCGAGGCCGACCGCAGCATGAATGTAGAGCGGATTATAGACCGGACCTTCGCCAGGGCGGGTATTGCCGACCTGCATCGCTGCAGCATGGGCAAGCGCGTTCGAACGGCCGACGACGAAACTGGAGAAAGTCATACGGCGATCAAGCGGCGAGCCGCCGAGCGGATCGGCATCGCGCTGCTGCGGCGCGGGATTGGCGCAGTCCATGCGCATTGCAGGTGCAAAATTATCGGCCGGCTGAGGAGAAGCGATCACCGAGGGGATTATGCTTTCCGCTGGCCGTGCGGGTTTCGGCAGCGGGCGCGGCGCAACCGTGCGCACCGTGATCGACATCGCTTCCACACTCGGCAATTCGCCACGGAAAAGCGCCAGGATACGATCGAAATAATGCGCCTGAATCCAGCTCTTCAGGAAGCGCGTCGGCACGGAGAGCTGCGCAGTCGGACCCGCAACGCTCACCAGCTCCAGCCTGGCAAACCAGCTCATGAAGATATTCTCGCCGAACTCAGCCCGAAGCCTGTGGCGCACGCGCGACCAAGCCTCTTGCGCGGGGCTGGAAAGGGATTCCGGCGTCAACATGGCCGCTTCCAATCCCATATGCTCTGAAGCCTTGAACATGGTGCTGATCCTATTTTTCGTGTCGCTTCAGTGACAACAATGCACCTCTCCGTCGAACAGCATCGTGCTCGACTGGCTTCGAAAAGAGAGGTGCGTTGATCGAGGAGTACGGCTCAACAAGCCGCTCCGGTGATTGCGCAAATGTCGCGATTTAGACGGATTAAGGAGCCTGCCGGGCCGCCTCGCCGTCGCTCGATTAGCGGCTACTCGCCCAGGAATAGTTGGATGGCATTACCTCACTCGCAAACGTATCGAGATCACGAGTCGTCTTGATGAATGCCCCGTTCCTAGACATAATTCTCCATTCCCCGAAATTGAGGTTCCGCCGTTTCCGTTCTGCCGAGAAAGCATTGCCGCAGGGCCAACGTTCAAGGAATTTAGCCACCACTCTTATGTGCAGCAACAAGACTTCTTTAACCTTTTCCAGAACCGAAAATTCACGCCATGGACGGCCCCGGTCAGGCGCGAAAAATGGCTGAAACGAAGTCGCTGTTTGTACTTACTGAATCCTGTTTGCCACGATTTTGGCGTATTATTATTCCGGGGACGTAATAGTTTCCCCAAGAGAATTTCTGGAAACATCGCTCGGAGCCCCGGCCAAGGATAAAATTGAAGCCTTTACCCATAAGTCATTGATTTGTATTTATTTTTTCTGTGCGGTTCACCCCTCAACCACCCAGACTAGGCCGTTCGGAGAGTCAAGCGGGTTGCATCAGAAAAATGTCTGGCGATGTTCGAAAAACCGCTTGCGTGGCACTGAAGCTAACACAAAAAAGCCAAAAAAAAGCCCGGTCTCAGGACCGGGCTCGTAACCACATCGTCAGAAACGATCAGGCGTTCAATGTCTTCACACGCGCCGCCAAACGGGCGACTTTGCGGGAAGCCGTGTTCTTGTGGATGACGCCGTTCTGAGCCGCCTTCATCAGCAATGGCTGAGCAGCCTGGAAGGCGTCGGTCGCGGCCGACTTGTCGCCAGCGGCCAATGCTTCCTCGACCTTGCGGAGGAAGGTGCGCATCTTGCTACGACGCGCCCGGTTGACGGCTGTGCGGCGCTCGATGACGCGAGTGGCCTTCTTGGCTGATTTGGTATTGGCCATGGAGCCTGTTCCTTAAACCCGTCTTGATCACTGCGCGACGGCGAGGAACCCTGACGGGCCGATCGCGCTTTCGCAGATTCAGAAAAGAATAACGGGCGCTAAGCGCGCCCGGTTGCTGGAGCCTATAATCGCAACGGCAGCGATCGTCAACGATTTGTCGCAAAAAATCCGGACGCGGCCGGCACGCGCTGCCTCAGCGGTTTTTGAACTGGGGTTTGCGCTTTTCGAGAAAGGCCTGCATGCCCTCCTTCTGATCGTGGGTCGCAAACATTGCGCTGAACAGGCGACGCTCGAAACGGACACCCTCCGACAGACCAAGCTCGAAAGCCCGATTGACGGTCTCCTTCGCCATGGCGACGATCGGCTGGGATTTGGCGGCGATCGTTTCGGCCACTTTCATGACCTCTTCCATCAAGGAGGCCAGCGGAACCACACGGGACACCAACCCCGAGCGCTCTGCTTCGGCCGCATCCATCATCCGGCCCGTCAGGCACAGATCCATCGCCTTCGCCTTGCCAACCGCCTTGGTGAGGCGCTGCGTGCCGCCTGCGCCGGGCATGACGCCGAGATTGATTTCCGGCTGCCCAAATCTGGCGTTATCCGCCGCGATGATGAAATCGCACATCATGGCGAGTTCGCAACCGCCGCCGAGCGCGAAGCCGGCCACCGCCGCGATGATCGGCTTGCGGCGCAGCGCTATCTTGTCCCACTCGGCGAATTTGTCGTCCATATAGGTCTGCGGATAGCGCCGCGGCAGCATCTCCTTGATGTCCGCGCCGGCGGCGAAGGCCTTTTCCGAGCCGGTCAGCACGACGCAGCCGATAGCCTTGTCCTTCTCGAAACCGTCGAGCGCCTTGTTGATCTCGGCGATGATCTTCGAATTGAGCGCGTTCAGCGCCTCCGGCCGATTGAGAGTGATGACGCCGACCGAACCGCGCTTTTCCACCAAAGTCACTTCATAAGCCATCGGGTGCTTCCTCGTTTATCGAGGCAACGGCTAGCGGAGAGGCATTCGCTGCGCAATCCTCCGTTCGTCAGCCCTGGCAGCGCGAACAGTAGAAGGTGCTGCGCCCGCTTTGGACGATGCGCTCGATCGTCCCGCCACAACCTGCACGAAGGCAAGGCTGATCCTCCCGGCCATAAGCCTGGAAGCGATGCTGGAAATAGCCCAGCGAGCCGTCCGCATGGGCAAAATCCCGCAAGGTCGACCCGCCCGCCTCGATCGCCTCCTGCAGCACGGCGATAATCGTTTCGCTCAGACGCGCCAATTCCTCACTTGGTTCACCATTCGCACTTACAATGCTTCCAGCGGCGCGTTCGGGGCGCAATCCCGCTCGGTGTAGCGCCTCGCAGACATAGATGTTTCCGAGCCCCGCGATCAGCCGCTGGTCGAGCAACGCCGCCTTGAGCGGGGCCTTGCGACCGGCAAACAGCTTCGCCAGTACATCCGACGACATTTCATTGCCAAGCGGCTCGATGCCCATGCTTTTGAAATGTGCGCTGTCGGCCAATTCAGCGCGCGGCATCAGGTCCATGAAGCCAAAACGACGCACGTCATTATATGTGACCTTCGCCGGACCCGAGAGATCGAACACGACATGATCATGCGCCGTCAGCCGCTCGATCTGCTGTTCGAATTCGCCCGGAACATGCTGCCCGCGACGATCCTCGACGATGAAACGCCCGCTCATACCGAGATGCATGATCAGCACCTCGCCACCCTCGATATCGGCGAGCAGATATTTGGCGCGGCGCGACAGGGCCTCGACGCGACGTCCCTCCAACCGCGCGATAAATCGGCCTGGCAGGGGAAACCGTAAATCGGGCCGGTTGAGTGTGACCTTGGCAATGGTCGCTCCGACCATAACCGGCGTCAGTCCGCGCCGAACGGTGTCAACTTCGGGGAGTTCGGGCATAGCGACGTCTTTGCGGGTTGGATGCGCCAAGCGAATAGCGCTTCAGCCAGACATTGGCTATGGTCCGGCCGCCATTCAAGGAGTTCGGATCATGGCGCAAGGCGCTGCGCAGGAACAGGAAACCCATTTCGGCTTCGAGCGTGTCGCGCTCGGCGAGAAGCAGGGTCGCGTGAACGACGTGTTCCATCAGGTCGCGCAACGCTACGATATCATGAACGACTTGATGTCGGCCGGCCTGCATCGCATCTGGAAGGATGCGCTCGTCGCCATGCTGCGGCCGTCGAAGCAGAGCAGTTTTCGTCACCTCGATGTCGCCGGCGGCACCGGCGATGTCGCCTTCCGCATCCTGGAAGCTGGCGGCAAGGGCACGCATGTCACCGTGCTGGATATCAACGCCGATATGCTGGCGGTCGGCGAGGCGCGCGCAACGAAGCGCCGATTCGAGGGCCAGATCGATTTCGTTGAAGCCAATGCGGAAGCGCTTCCCTATGAGGATAATAGCTTTGACGCATATACGATTGCTTTCGGCATCCGCAACGTGCCGCGCATCGATGTCGCGCTTATCGAAGCCTACCGCGTGCTGCGACGGGGTGGCCGCCTGCTGGTGCTGGAATTCGCGCCAGTCGATCTGCCGTTGCTCGACCGGGTTTATGACGCCTACTCTTTCAATGTCATACCGCAGCTTGGCCGGATGGTGACGGGCGACAGCGAACCCTATCGCTATCTCGTCGAATCGATCCGGCAATTTCCAAGGCCAGACGCTTTTGAGCGCATGATCGGGACCGCAGGATTTTCGCGCGTGAGCCATCGCTCCTTTACAGGCGGGATCGCAAACATTCATTCCGGCTGGAAAATCTAAGTAGCGGCTGTCCGTGTTCACAACGCTCCGATACGTCTTCCATCTGGCGCGCGCCGGCTATGTGCTGGTGCGCGAGGGCGTCTTCGCCACCATAGACCCGGCTCTTCTACCGCCGCCGGCACGTGTTCCGCTGATGGCGGCGAGGCTTTTGGCGCGCCGCAGCCAGAGTGGGGCCGCCGAGCGGATTGCCACCGCCCTGCAGCGGCTTGGCCCATCCTATGTGAAATTTGGTCAGTTCCTGGCGACCCGACCCGATGTCGTCGGCACCCAACTCGCCCGCGACCTTGAGAAACTTCAAGATCGCATGCCGCCTTTCTCGCAAACCATCGCCGTGAAGGTGGTGGAAGCGACGCTCGATAGGCCGCTGGCCGCGGTCTTTTCCAGCTTCAGCGATCCCGTCGCCGCAGCTTCCATCGCGCAGGTGCATCGGGCGAGGCTTGCCGACGATCCGTCCGGCGCGGAGGTGGCAGTCAAGATCCTGCGGCCGAATGTCCAGCGGCGCTTCAAGCGCGATCTCGACCTGTTCTATTTCGCCGCACACGCCGCGGAACGCTTCCTGCCGGTCGCTCAACGGTTGAGACCGGTCGAGGTCGTCGATGTGCTGGCACGCTCCGTGGCGATGGAAATGGACTTGCGGCTGGAGGCGGCAGCCCTGTCCGAAATGGCCGAGAATACCCGGAACGACGACGGCTTTGTGGTTCCCGAACCAAACTGGGAACTGACGGGCCACGACGTTCTGACCATGCAATGGATCGAAGGCATACCGCTTTCCGATATTGCCGGATTGCGCGCGGCCGACATCGATCTCGCGGCGCTTGGCCGCAACGTGATCCAGTCCTTCCTGCGGCATGCGCTGCGGGACGGATTTTTCCACGCCGACATGCATCAAGGCAATCTCTTCGCCAATCGGAATGGCGATCTGGTCGCAGTCGATTTCGGCATCATGGGCCGTATCGGGCCAAAGGAACGCCGTTTCCTGGCCGAGATCCTCCTCGGCTTCATCACACGCAACTATCGCCGCGTGGCGGAGGTGCATTTCGAAGCAGGCTACGTACCGGCCCGCCATTCGGTCGATGATTTCGCACAAGCCATCCGCGCCATCGGCGAACCGATTCATTCGAAGACCGCTGACCAGATCTCGATGGCGAAGCTGCTGACGCTGCTGTTCGAGATTACCCAGCTCTTCGACATGACGACCCGTCCCGAACTTGTGATGTTGCAGAAAACCATGGTGGTGGTGGAAGGCGTGGCGCGTACGCTCGATCCCCAGCTTGATATGTGGTCAACGGCCGACCCCGTCGTGCGCGAGTGGATCGAGCGCAATCTCGGACCGTTCGGCCGGTTGCACGAAGCGGGCGGCGATCTCCTGTCTATCGGACGCCATGCCTTGAAATTCCCGGCGCTACTCGACCGCGGCGAGCGGGTGTTGAGCAATCTCGAAGCTGCTTCTCGGGATGGATTCCAACTCTCCGCCGACAGCGTCGAGGCGATCGGCCGCGCCGAAGCGCGCCGTGCCCGCTGGGGCAATGCGGCGCTCTGGATAATCGCCCTGATGCTTTGCATCATTGCGTGGCGTTTGATTTAACCTACGGGCTAGCTTGCCGAATAAAGAATATTGAGCGAAATTCGCGCTCCCATCCTGACGCGAGCGTCGGCGCTTTGATTTGCGCGCTTTCGTCGATTCAGTCCTCGACGAGAGCAGTTCGGCCATCATGCAGCAGGTTCGACGGATTCTCCTCATCATTGGTGGTGGAATCGCCGCGTACAAGGCGCTGGAGCTCTGTCGGCTGATCACGAAGCGCGGCCACACAGTTCGCGCGATTTTGACCCCAGCCGCAGCGGAATTCGTGACACCACTATCCGTGGGCAGCGTGACCGGCGACAAGGTCTACAGCGCGCTTTTCTCGCTGACGGACGAAGCAGAAATGGGGCATATCGAGCTTTCACGGGATGCCGACCTGCTGGTCGTCGCGCCAGCGACCGCCGACCTCATCGCCAAGATGGCGCATGGGTTGGCAAATGATCTCGCCTCAACCGCGCTGCTTGCGACCGATAAAAAAATCCTGATCGCACCTGCGATGAATGTCCGCATGTGGCATCACCCGGCAACGCAGCGCAACCTGCAGCAATTACGCGAGGATGGCGTTTCGGTGATCGGGCCGGATGAAGGCGCGATGGCCTGCGGCGAATTCGGCCTTGGCCGCCTCGCCGAGCCGCCTGTCATCCTCAAAGCGATCGAAGGATTGTTGGGCGCCAAAACCCAACTGGACCTGCCGCCCTCGACGGCCGGCCGGCTGTCCGGTCGGCATGTGGTGATAACCTCAGGCCCAACACATGAACCGATCGACCCGGTGCGCTATATCGCCAATCGCTCGTCCGGCAAGCAAGGCCACGCAATCGCCGCCGCCGCCGTGGCGCTTGGCGCGCGTGTGACGCTCGTGTCGGGGCCGGTGAGCCTGCCGGATCCCGCAGGCGCGGAAACAATTCATGTCGAGACCGCGCGAGAGATGGAGAAGGCCGTCGCCGTCGCGTTGCCGGCCGACATCTTCATCGGTGCGGCAGCCGTCGCCGACTGGCGTGTCGCCAACGAGAGCGGCGGCAAGCTCAAGAAGGATGGGAGCGGACTGCCCGCGCTCGATCTCGTCGAAAATCCCGATATTCTGGCGGGCGTCAGTCATCATGCGACGCAGAGGCCCGCTCTCGTCGTCGGGTTTGCGGCTGAAACCTCCAATGTGATCGACTACGCCAAGGCAAAGCTTGCAAAGAAGGGCTGCGATGTGATCGTCGCCAATGATGTCAGCGCCTCCGGTGGCGGCGTCATGGGCGGGGACCGCAATACGGTGCATCTTGTAACCGCCAACGGTGTAGAAAGCTGGCCCACGCTGGATAAGCAGCAAGTCGCGGACCGGCTGGTGAGCCGCTTCGCCGATCTACTCGCCGGGGGGAAGGCGCCGCCGGCATGACATCTCTAGCCTTATCGATCTTGCGCCTGCCGCATGGCGCCGATTTGCCCTTGCCTGCTTATGAGACCAAGGCAGCGGCCGGCCTTGATCTGCGCGCAGCGAACAATGCCGATGTGCCGATCCAGCTTGCGCCACGGGCTCGCATATTGGTGCCGACAGGGCTCGCGTTGGCCTTGCCGGCAGGCTACGAGGCGCAAGTGCGCCCGCGATCGGGGCTAGCGCTCAAGCATGGCATTACGGTGCTAAATTCACCGGGCACGATCGATGCTGACTACCGCGGCGAAATCCAGGTGATATTGATCAACCTGGGTGATGAGGTATTCACCATCACCAGAGGTTTACGGATTGCTCAATTGATTGTTGCGCCGGTGACGCGGGTGGCGTTGGTCGAGGTTGAAAGCCTTGCCAGCACCGCGCGCGGCGCCGGTGGATTTGGCTCCACCGGATTGACGGGGGGCAAGGAGGAATTTCGATGATATTGCTTTCGCGCCGCAGTTTGCTCGGGGTCGCGGCGGTTGTTGATATTGCCATTCATTGCCGCATTGGTCCTGTTCCGGCCAAGCATCTGGCGGACCGCCACCAGTTGCCGCCGCGCCATCTCGAAACATTGCTGCAGGCCCTGGTTCGCGAGGGTATCCTGAAGGGTATCAGAGGGCCCCGGGGTGGTTATGAGCTTGCGAAGGACCGCCGGCATGTTACGGCCGGCGATGTCGTACGCGCCGCAATGCTTTCAAACGAGGAGGACGGAGCCCATCCGCTGCCGGCTTCCTCACTGGTTAGCTCGGTAATTGGGCCTGCGGTCGAGTCGGCAAGCAATTCCTTCCTGGCGGCGCTCGATGCGATCACCGTCGATCAGCTCTGCCGCGAGGCGGATACCGCAAAGGTATTTGGTGGAAAACAGGACGATACGGCTGATTTTACGATATAAAACGTGATTTCTGAGATACCTCGACAATAATTGGTAATTGCGCTAGCCGATAGGGACGAACGCAAGGGAGGATCGCCATGACCGAGCCTGTTTCCGCCGCCCAGAGCAAACCCGGACGGGGCCGCATCTACGGCTCGATCACCGAAACCATTGGCGATACGCCTATCGTGCGCCTCGACCGGCTGGCGAAACTCAAGGGTGTGAAAGCCAACCTTCTGGCAAAACTCGAGTTTTTCAACCCGATTGCCAGCGTCAAGGACCGCATCGGCGTCAACATGATCGAGGCGATGGAAAAGGCCGGAAAGATCGTGCCCGGCGCTTCCGTACTGATCGAACCGACTTCCGGCAACACAGGCATAGCGCTCGCCTTCGCGGCGGCGGCCAAAGGCTACAGGCTGATCCTGACAATGCCCGAAAGCATGTCGATCGAACGGCGCAAGATGCTTGCTTATCTTGGTGCCGAGCTCGTGCTGACGGAGGCGGCCAAGGGCATGAAGGGCGCCATCGCGAAAGCCGAGGAACTGCAGCGCGAAACGCCGAATGCCATAATTCCCCAGCAGTTCCAAAATCCGGCCAACCCGGAAATTCATCGCCGCACCACTGCGGAGGAAATCTGGAACGACACGAATGGCGGCATCGACATCCTGATTTCAGGCGTCGGCACCGGCGGCACCATCACCGGCGTCGCGCAGGTGCTGAAGCCTCGCAAGCCTAGCTTGAAGATCGTCGCGGTCGAACCGGAAGACAGCCCCGTACTTTCGGGAGGACAGCCAGGACCGCACAAGATCCAAGGCATCGGAGCGGGCTTCGTTCCCGATATCCTCGACCGCTCGGTGATTGATGAGGTGGTGACGATCGGCAATCAGACCGCTTTCGACACAGCGCGGCTGCTTGCGAAGACGGAAGGGGTGCCGGCCGGCATTTCTTCCGGGGCCGCGGTTGCGGCGGCGCTCGAAATCGCGGCAAGGCCGGAATCGGCTGGCAAGAATATCGTGATCATCATTCCATCCTTCGCGGAGCGCTATATTTCGAGCGCTCTCTTCGAAGGCATTGGCTGAAACACATCAGCTCGCCAGAGCGGCGCGAAGCTTTTCAACGAGTATCAGCGGCTGGTCGACCATGATCTGGTGGCCAGAATTCGCGATGATGTGCATATCGGCATGCTCCGGCAGGATCGAACGCAGGTAGGCGATATCGTCCTTGTCCAACAGCGGCGATGTCTCGCCAAGCAAGATCGTCGCTGGGCAACGGGCCGCCGCAAGATGCGGCCCCGGATCCGGGCGATCATAATCCCGCCAGAGATAAGGATCGAAACGCCACGTCCAGCCACCACCCTCGGCATCGGTATGAACGATCGAGTGCGTCGCGATATGATCGACGATGTAGAGATTGACGAAGTCCTGCGGCGGTATGAAGCGGAAACGATCGAGCGCGCCCTGTTCGGTTTCATAAACCCGATGCGGTCGGTAGACGCTCTCTTGACGCGCCGCCATTCTTTGCCTGCGCTTCTCCGCCGAGAAAATTGGGGTGTCGACCAGCACTACCCGACCCAACCGTTCGCCATGGCGGGCCGCAGCCATAACCGATGGAAACCCTCCGAAAGAATGTGCCACAAAAACGGGCTTTACCGATCCGTCGAATAAACCGGTTGCCTCGGCGATTTCCATCGCCTCCTCGAGGTGCTGGTTGAGCGAATAGCGCTCGCGCCAACTCGAACCGCCCATGCCGGACCAGGACATCGAGACAACCCGGTGAGTGTCAGCGAAGAAGGGAGCGATAAAGCTCCACCAATCGGCGTTGGCGGCATTCCCGTGCATGAACAACAGACCCGGGCGGCCACGTTCACCCCAGATCAACGTTTCGATAGCGGCGCCTGCGACCTCTATCATTCGCCGCTCCGGCTTCTTCGCCAGCGCCGCCGCGAACCAGTCCGGCGCAGGGGGCCGGACGTCAACGAGCAGCCGCAGCCCTTCCGAATCAGCTGTAATACGCTCCGTGGTCATCGGATTGCGGTCACAGATCGCGGAAGGATTTGCCTTCTTCCGCAAGCCGCTTGAGCAGAGCTGAGGGTTCAAATCCGTAACGGTTGAGCCCATCAAGCACGGTCTTCAACCCGATATGATCGCCATAATACATCGGGCCGCCACGATAAATGGGCCAGCCATAGCCATTGATCCAGACGATATCGATGTCGGAAGCGCGATTGGCCTTGCCCTCTTCGAGGATTTTCGCGCCCTCATTGATCATTGGATAGATGCAGCGCTCCAGGATTTCCTGATCGGAAATCTGCCGGCGCGCCACATCCTTTTTGGCCGAAAAGTCGAGCACGATCTTTTCCGTGACGGGTGAAGGCTTTGCCTGACGCTTCTCGTCGTAATCGTAAAAGCCCGCTCCAGTCTTTTGTCCACGCCGATCCATCTCGCAGAGGATTTCGCGCAAGGTACTGCTCGAAGAGTTTTCACGCGACCAGCCAATATCCAGCCCGGCAAGATCGGACATTGCAAAAGGTCCCATGGGCAGGCCGAAATCGTAGATGACACGATCGACATCCCAGGGCATCGCGCCTTCGAGCACCAACCGATTCGCTTCTTTCTGGCGCTGCGCCAGCATGCGGTTGCCGACGAAACCATAGCAGACGCCGACCTGTACGCCGACCTTGCCGATCTTTTTGGCAAGCTGCATGGCGGTCGCGAGTACGGGCTTCGCCGTCTTGTCACCGCGCACCACTTCCAGCAGGCGCATAACGTTGGCCGGTGAAAAGAAATGCAAGCCGATCACCGATTCCGGCCGCTTCGTCGCGGAAGCGATCTCATTGACATCGAGATAGGAGGTATTGCTGGCGAGAATCGCGCCTTGTTTCACGATGCCATCGAGTTTGCCGAACACCTCCTTCTTGATGTCCATGTTCTCGAACACGGCTTCGATGACGAGATCGCGGTCGGCGAGCGCCTGCATCTCCAATGTGCCGCTCAGCAATCCCATACGCTTCTCGACGTCAGCGAGCGTCAGGCGGCCTTTCTGGGCTGTCGCCTCGTAATTCTTGCGAATGACCGAAAGGCCGCGATCGAGCGCCGCCTGGTTGGTCTCCACAATGGTGACGGGAATGCCCGCGTTGAGGAAATTCATGGCGATGCCACCACCCATGGTGCCGGCACCAAGGATGCCGACCTTGGTTACAGGCAAGGTCGGCGTATCAGCGGCAACATCTGGAATCTTGGCGACCTGGCGCTCGGCGAAGAAAACGTAGCGCATAGCCTTGGAGGCATCGCTTGTCACCAACTCGGCGAAACGGGCGCGCTCGTTTTTCATGCCCTCGGCGAAAGACAATTCGACCGCGCCGCGGACCGCGTCGATGATTGCGTCGAGTTGGGGCGTGCCGCGAAACTTGCGGGCATTGGCCTTGCGAGCCGCATCAAAAACGTCACTTTTGCCACGATCGGCCGCTATCTTGTCCTCACGCTCGCTGATTTTGGTCAACGGCTTGCCTTTCGCGATTATTTCGCGTGAGAAGGCGATGGCGCTGACAGTCAAATCGCCATCGGGCACGATCGCGTCGATGACGCCCGCGGCTTCGGCGGCCTTGGCGCCCATCTGATCGCCGGAAAGGATCATTGCCAAAGCTTTCTCGGCGCCGATCAGACGCGGCAGGCGTTGTGTTCCACCGGCACCCGGCAGAATACCGAGCTTGACTTCAGGTAAGCCAACCTTGGCGCTCGCGACGGCCACGCGATAATGGCAGCCGAGCGCCACCTCGAATCCGCCACCGAGCGTGGTGCCGTGCAGCGCCGCGACGACCGGCTTCGGCGCATCCTCGATCGTCTGCACCACGAGCGCCAGCCCTGGCTCCTGCGGCGGCTTGCCAAATTCAGTGATATCGGCGCCGGCGATGAAGGTGCGCCCGGCACAGGCGAGCACGATCGCCTTGACCTCCGGATCGGCCGAAGCCTGTTCGATGCCAGCCTTGATGCCGGCGCGGACAGCGGCGGAGAGCGCATTGACCGGCGGGTTGTTGACTGTGAGGACCGCAATCTCGCCGTCGCGGCTCAAATCGACGACCGCGTTGATGCTCGTCATGATGCAACCCTTCTGTCTTGACTGCTTCCTGCGCCTTGCCTGGCCGTACCCCGGACTCGATCCGGGGTCTAGCGAGCGCTCAATAGATTTCGAACAGACCGGCCGCGCCCATGCCGCCGCCAATGCACATGGTCACGACGCCATATTTCGCGCCACGACGCTTGCCTTCAATCAGGATGTGGCCGGTCATACGTGCGCCGGACATGCCGTAGGGGTGGCCAATCGAGATCGCGCCCCCGCTCACGTTCAGCTTTTCGTTCGGGATACCGAGCTTGTCCCGGCAATAGAGCACCTGCACGGCAAAAGCCTCGTTCAGCTCCCAGATGTCGATGTCGTCGATGGTCAGGCCATGCTGCTTTAGCAGCTTCGGCACTGCGAAGACCGGGCCGATGCCCATCTCGTCCGGATTGCAGCCGGCGACCGCCATGCCGCGATAAGCTCCGAGCGGCGTTAAACCACGGCGCGAAGCTTCCTTCGCTTCCATCAGTACGGAAGCAGAAGCCCCATCCGAAAGCTGCGAGGCGTTGCCGGCGGTGATATGCTGGCCGATCGTGATTTTCTGGCCATCTTTGAAAACCGGCTGCAGCTTCGCGAGATCGTCCAATCGCGTTTGCGGGCGGTTGCCCTCATCCTGAGCCAACGTGACCTCGCGCTTCGAGATCGCGCCGGTTGCCCTATCGGCGACGGCCATGGTCGAGGTCATCGGCACGATCTCGGCACTTAAACGGCCGGCGGCTTGCGCCTCGGCGGTGCGTTGTTGCGATTGCAGCGAATATTCGTCCTGCGCCTCGCGAGAAATTCCATATCGCGTCGCGACGACTTCCGCCGTCTCCAGCATCGTCATGTAGAGTGCCGGGATATGTTCGACGAGGTATGAGTCCTGCGTGCGAAAAGTATTGCGATGCTCGTTCTGCGTCAGCGAGATCGATTCCGCGCCGCCGCCAACCGCGAGATCGATCCCATCGACCATGATCTGCTTGGCCGCTGTCGCGATCGCCATCAGGCCCGAGGCGCATTGCCGGTCGATCGTCATGCCGGCAACCGTCTCAGGCAGGCCCGCGCGCAAGGCCGATTGCCGTGCGAGATTGTAGCCGGAAGAACCTTGCTGCACGGCCGCGCCGATAATGACATCGCCGATTTCGGCGGGATCGGCCTTAGCCCGTTTCACGGCCTCGGCAATTGCATGCCCGGCCAGCGCTTGGGTCTGCGTGTCGTTGAAGGCGCCGCGATAGGCCTTGCCGATCGGCGTGCGCGCCGTGGAAACGATGACGGCTTCGCGCATTGGGTGCTCCTCGCTTGTCATCCAATCCAGGAATGAGATCATGATGACGTCTCATTCCGATCCAGATCGGTTCCTCCAGGAGCATTCTGGCAAACCGGTATGCTGAAAATCAAATCAAAATCCTGACTTGAAAAGCATTTTTTCGCATCGTCCGATTTTTTCGAAAATCCGGCTTGCTTCACACCTCAACGCAGCTAGCTTGACTGAATAGAAAAAAGAACAGCTTGGAGGAAACGATGCGCAGCCTGCTGAGCCGCGCGCCCGGTGGCCCGCAAACGCTGGAGATTTCCGAATTACCCGAGCCGCAGGCCGACCGCAGCCAGGTGCGCATCGCAGTAAAAGCGTGCGGCGTCAATTATCCAGACGTGCTGATTATCGAAGACCGTTATCAGTTCAAGCCGGAGCGCCCATTCGCACCGGGTGGCGAAGTCGCTGGCGTGATAGATGCAGTCGGCGAAAACGTTACTTCCTTCAAGATCGGCCAGCGCGTTATCGGCTCCTGCGGTTGGGGCGGCATGGCGGAGAAAGTGGTGCTGGAGGCGGATCGTTGCATCCCGATTCCAGACGCCATGCCCTTCGATCAGGCGAGCGCCTTCATCCTGACCTACTGCACTTCCTATCACGCGCTGAAGGACCGAGCGGCGTTGAAGAGGGGAGAGACTTTGCTGATCCTTGGCGCTGCCGGCGGTGTCGGTATCGCTGCTATCGAACTTGGTAAGGCGGCTGGCGCGAGGGTCATTGCAGCAGTTTCTTCCGCCGAGAAGGCCGCGACCGCGAAGGCCCATGGCGCGGATGCAACGCTCGTCTATCCGCAAGGTCCGTTCGATCGCGATGGTTCGAAAGCATTGGCGAACTTGTTCAAGGATGCCTGCGGGCCGGATGGGGCCAATGTCATCTATGATCCGGTTGGCGGCGATTATGCGGAGCCTGCCTTGCGCGCGATTGCCTGGGAGGGACGCTATCTTGTCGTGGGATTTCCTGCAGGGATTCCCAAAATTCCACTCAATCTGCCCTTGCTGAAATCCTGCCAGATCGTCGGCGTTTTCTGGGGGGCATTCACGCGACGCGACCCTGCTCGCAATGCCGAGAACGTGAGCGAATTGCTGGCGCTTTATGCCGAAGGCAAGATCAAGCCGCATATTTCGGCGCGCTACCCGCTGGAGCGCGGCGGCGAAGCCATCGCGGCCATTGCGAACCGCAGTGCTTCAGGCAAACTGGTCGTCGAAATCGGTGCCTGAAAAATGACGATGCGGCCGTTTCCCTGGGAAAAGAGCTATCCGCCAGATATTTCCTGGGATGCTCCGTTACCGAGCTGTACGGTGCCCGAACTGATCGAGGGAACGCTGGCGCGATTTCCGGACCGGACCGCGATCGAATATGGCGGCGAGACAATCAGCTATCGCCAATTGGGGATAGCGATCGATCGTACAGCCGCCGCGCTTTTGCGCGACGGCGTCAATGCGGACACGACGATCGGACTTTATCTACCGAATTCGCCATCGCATCCCGTCGCCTTCTTCGGCGGGCTAAAGGCCGGTGCGCGGCTGGCCCATCTTTCGCCGCTCGATGCCGAACGCGAACTGACGCATAAGCTGCATGATTCCGGCGCACGAATCGTCTTCACGACAAATCACCCGACCTTATTGGGCCGGGCGCTCGGCATGCTGGACGGAGGTCATTTCGACCGGCTGATCGTTTGCGACGACGCTATGTGGGGGTCGTCCGCCGCGCTCCTCGCGGAAATCCCCGTGCGACCGGACGTGACGAATTGGACCCGGTTCACCGAAGCAGTGGCGCTCCCCAAGACCTGGCCCGTCCTCGACAAAAACGACATTGCCGTGCTGCAATACACTGGCGGTACGACCGGCCTTCCCAAGGGGGCGATGCTAAGCCATGCGAACCTTACCTCGGCCGTCGCCATCTATAACGTCTGGTTTGCTGGCCAACATCGCGAACAGGAGGGGCCGGCGCGCGTGATCGGTGTATTGCCGCTGTTTCACATTTATGCACTGGTTACCGTGCTGCTGCGCAGGTTCTCGCGAGGCGACGAGATTCTGCTGCGTCCGCGCTTCGATCCACTCCAGACCATGCGCGATATCGATGAGGGTAAGGCAACCGCTTTCCCGGGCGTACCCACCATGTGGATCGCGCTGGCCAATACGCCGGGCATCGATAAATGCGACTTCTCTTCGCTGCGCTACGGCGCCTCCGGCGGCGCGCCGCTGCCTGTCGATGTCGCCGAACGGTTCTTCAAACTGACTGGCTTTCGGCTGCGCGGGGGCTGGGGCATGAGCGAGACCTGTTCGGCCGGGACCAACAACCTTTTCGACGGTGATAGCGGCATCGGCTCGATCGGCCTGCCGATGCCCGGCGTCGAGATGCAGGTCGTGGCGCTCGACGATCCGTGCCAGGTGTTGCCAATCGGCGAGACGGGCGAATTTCGCGTGCGCGGGCCCAACATCACGCGCGGCTACTGGAACAAGCCCGAAGAGAATAAAACCGCCTTCATCGACGGCTTCCTGCTGACCGGCGACATTGGCTACATCGCCGAGGACGGCCATTGCTATATTGTCGACCGGCGCAAGGACATGATCATCTCCGGCGGCTTCAACGTCTATCCGCAGGTGATCGAGCAGGCGATCTATGAGCATCCGCAAGTCGAGGAGGCATTGGTGATCGGCATCCCCGATTCCTATCGTGGCGAGGCGGCAAAGGCCTATGTGAAGTTGCGGAACGGCTCGGCCGGCTTCACGCTCGAGGAACTGCAGGATTTTTTGAAAGACAAGGTCGGCCGCCACGAAATGCCGGCAGCGCTTGAAATTCGCATGGCACTGCCTCGCACCGCCGTCGGCAAGCTTTCGAAGACCGAATTGCGCGCCGAGGCCTGGCGCGAAGCAAAATCCGCCTGACAGGGAAACGCCAATGGACCTCCGTTTCACCGATGACGAAAACGCCTTCCGAGCCGAGGTGCGTGCCTTCCTGAAGGACGCCGTGCCGGAAGGGCTGCGCCAGAAGCTCTGGGAAGGCCGTCATCCCGACAAGGAGGACATGGTCACTTGGACCCGGATCCTGCACAAAAAGGGTTGGGCTGTGCCGCAATGGCCGGTGGAATTCGGCGGCACCGGTTGGGATTCGGTGAAGCAATATATTTTCCGCGAGGAAGTGCAGGCCGCGCCCGCGCCCGAGCAGCTTGCCTTCGGCGTTTCGATGGTCGGACCGGTGATCTACACCTTCGGTAACGAGGCGCAGAAGCAGCGGTTTCTGCCGCGCATCGCCAGCCTCGACGACTGGTGGTGCCAGGGCTTTTCCGAACCCGGCGCAGGTTCCGATCTCGCTTCGCTGAAGACCAGCGCGAAGCGCGAAGGCGATTTCTACATCGTCAATGGCCAGAAGACCTGGACGACGCTTGCCCAATACGCCGACTGGATTTTCTGCCTTGTGCGCACCAATCCGGGCGCTGCGAAAAAACAGGAGGGTATTTCCTTTCTGCTGATCGACATGAAGACACCGGGCATCACAGTGCGGCCGATCCAGACGATCGATGGCGGCCACGAGGTCAACGAAGTCTTTTTTGATGACGTCAAAGTACCGGCTGAAAATCTGGTCGGCGAGGAGAACAAGGGCTGGGACTACGCCAAGTTCCTGCTTGGCAACGAGCGCATCGGCATTGCCCGCGTCGGCATTTCCAAGGCGCGCATCAGGCGGCTAAAGCAGCTCGCCTCACTGAACCGCGTTGGTGAGACGCCGCTGATTGAAGATACGAGGTTCCGCGAGAAACTTGCAGCGGTCGAGATCGAGCTGAAGGCGTTGGAAATGACGCAGATGCGCGTCATCGCCGGCGAGCGCAAGCGTGAGAAGGGCAAACCGGACCCGGCTTCCTCGATCCTCAAGATCAAGGGCTCAGAAATCCAGCAGGCAGTGACAGAGCTGCTGATGCAGGTCGTCGGTCCCTATGCCATGCCGTTCGAGGAACATGCCGAAGGCCGCAACGAGCCGCCGATCGATTTCGACGGCGCCGGCCCGCTCGCGCCGCAATATTTCAATTACCGCAAGGTCTCGATCTACGGCGGCTCGAACGAAATCCAGAAGAACATCATCGCCAAGGCGATTTTGGGTTTGTGAGCAGCACCTCCGCATTGGGATCGGCGCGGCAAGAGGAACACACGAATGGATTTCGACCTTAGCGAAGAGCAGAGCCTGCTAAAGGACAGCGTCGAGCGGCTGATGCGCGAGCGCTACGATTTCGACGCGCGGAAGAAATATGCGCAAGAGCCAGGCGGTTATAGCCACGAACTCTGGGCACAATATGCGGAGCTTGGCCTGTTGGCCGTGCCGTTTGCCGAAGAACAAGGCGGTATTGGCGGCGGTGCGGTCGAGGTCATGCTGGTCATGGAGGCGTTCGGTCGCGCACTGGCGCTGGAACCGTACCTCGCAACGGTCGTGCTTGCCGGCGGCCTCATCCGGCATGGCGGCAGCACCGCGCAAAAGGAAACGCTGCTTCCCGGCATTATCGCGGGCGAGAGCATCATGGCGTTCGGCCACACAGAGCGACAATCCCGCTACGATCTCTTCGATGTCGTGACAAGGGCGGTGCGCAATGGCGCTGATTTCGTGCTCAATGGTCAGAAGGGCGTGGTACTGGCCGGCGATAGCGCCGATCGTATCCTCGTCACCGCGCGCGTTGCTGGCGACCGGCGTGACCGGAAAGGCATCGGCCTATTCCTCATTGATGGCGATGCAGCGGGCGTGACCCGGCAGGCCTATCCGACACAGGACGGCCGTCGCGCGGCCGAGATCATACTGAGCAACGTGCGTGTTCCCGCCGAAGCCGTGATCGGCGACCCTGAGAACGCACTGCCGCTAGTCGAATTGGTCGCGGATGAGGCTATCGCGGCAACGGCTGCTGCTTCTATCGGCGCGATGGATGAGATGCTGAAGCTGACCGTCGAATATCTCAAGACGCGCAAACAGTTCGGAGCGACGATCGGTAGTTTCCAGGTGCTTCAGCATCGCTGTTCGGACATGTTCGTCGCGCTTGAGCAGGCGCGCTCCATGGCGATGCTCGCCGCGATGATGGTGCAGGAAGAAGACGCAACGGAGCGTCGCAAATCTGTTTCCGCCGCCAAGGTGCAGATCGGTCGCTCGGCACGTTTTATCGGCCAGAATGCCGTCCAGCTTCACGGCGGCGTCGGCATGACGATGGAATTGAAGGTCGGCCATCTCTTCAAGAGTGTGACGATGAACGACATCCTGTTTGGCGACGCCGATCACCATCTTGCGCTGCTGGCTGAAGCCGGCGGGCTGATCGCGGCATAGCGAGCCATGAGCGTCGAACCCGAAGAACTCAGCGAAACAATCCCGGTTCGGGAAGCCCATCGTTTTGACACGACCCGGCTGGCAGAACTGCTCGGCGACAGGCTTGGAGAACGTCTGGTCGATCTTCGGCAGATGCGCGGCGGGCAGTCGAACCCGACATTCCTTGTCATAACCGACCGACAGGAACTGGTGTTGCGCAAGCAGCCGCCGGGCAACCTCCTGCCTTCCGCGCATGCCGTTGATCGCGAGTTCCGCGTGCTTTCCGCACTGGCGCAGACAGATGTGCCAGTGCCACGCGCCGTGCTGTTCTGCGAAGACGCCAGCGTCATCGGCACGCCATTCTATCTGATGGAGCGATTGAAAGGCCGCATATTCTGGCATCCAACCTTGCCGAACATCCCGCGTGAAGGTCGTCGGGCGATTTTTGATGGCATGAATGATGCGCTGGCGAAGCTGCATGCCGCAGATTACGGAAAAATCGGCCTCGGCGATTACGGTCGCAGCGGCAATTATTTCGAGCGCCAGATCGGCCGCTGGACCAAACAGTGGAACGCGTCCCGCACGCGCGAGAACCCGGCGATCGACAAGCTCGCGGAATGGCTGCCGAGCCACATTCCGCCGGGTGACGAGACGACGATCTGCCATGGCGATTTCCGGCTCGACAACATGGTGTTCCATGTCAGCGAACCGCGCGTCATCGGCATTCTGGACTGGGAGCTTTCGACGCTCGGCCATCCCCTATCCGACCTCGCCTATAACTGCATCTGCTACGTGACGCCGCCCGAGATGTACAAAGGCCTGCTCGGGCAGGATCTCGAAATGCTCGGCGTGCCCTCACAGGACGAGTACGTCGCCGCCTATCGCGCCCGCACCGGCCGCGATGCGCCGCTGCTGCCCTTCCACTTTGCTTTCTCACTGTTTCGCCTCGCGGTCATTCTCGAAGGCGTGCTCGCGCGTGGCAAGGCTGGCAATGCCTCGAGCAACGAGGCGGAGAATGTCGGCGCGCGCGGCTTGGCATTGGCCGAACGCGGCTGGGAGCTGACTCGATGACCTCGCCTTTCGACCTTACGGACAAGATAGCCATCGTCACCGGATCGAGCCGCGGCATCGGGAGAGCCATCGCGGAACTTTTCGCCGAGCTTGGCGCGAGGGTGGTGGTTTCGAGTCGGAAGGCTGAAGCTTGCGAGCCAGTCGTCGAAGGGATTCGCGCGAAGGGCGGTACGGCTGTCACCATCGCTTGCAATATCTCGCGAAAACCCGAAGTCGAGGCGCTCATTGCGCGCACCGAAAAGGAGTTCGGACCGCCTGACATTCTGGTCTGCAACGCGGCGGTCAATCCTATCTTCGGGCCAATGTCGGCGCTGACGGATGACGCCTTCGACAAGATCATGGGCTCCAACGTCAAGAGCAATCTCTGGCTTTGCAATCTCGTCATGCCGGGCATGGCGGCGCGTGGCGGTGGATCGGTGGTGATCATCTCGTCGATCGCCGGCCTCCGCGCTTCTGCCTCGATCGGCGGTTACGGCATCTCGAAGGCGGCTGATTTCGCTTTGGCGCGCAATCTTGCGCTCGACTGGGGCCCGAAGAATGTGCGCGTGAACTGCATTGCGCCCGGCTTGATCAAAACCGATTTCGCCAAAGCGCTGTGGGAAGATCAGGAAGCGCTTGATCGACGCAATGCCGGCACGCCGCTGCGCCGCATCGGCACGCCCGAGGAAATCGCGCCAGCCGCCGCCTTTCTTGCCTCCGCCGCTGCGAGTTTCATGACGGGGCAAGCCATCGTCATCGATGGCGGCGTAACCATCGCCTGAGCGTTCATCCTGACGCTCATCGATTCCATCAGCAAATCTGCATTGTCCTGAGAAAGGCGGAGTGTAGCATTGGCTACACTTTCCCTCTTTTGATTCCTTCGAGCGCTTTCCATGAATATGGCGATGACGATGCAGGACCGGGCTTCCCGCCTGCCCGCGCTGCGCCGCCGCGCCATTTTCACATTAGCGGTCAGCCAGATGGTGGGCTGGGGCACTACCCTCTATTTGCCGTCGATTATCGGCAGCCGCATGGGCGCCGATCTTGGCCTGTCCAGTGAAACGGTTTTTGGCGGCATTTCCTTGATGCTTGTCTCTGGGGCGTTTGCCGCCCCACGCATCGGCGAAGCACATGATCGTTTCGGTGCCTGGAAGCTTATGATCGCCGGATCATTCGTTCTGGCGTTGGCGCTGGTTATCCTGGGGCTGTCACAAGGCTTAACAAGCTATGCCGCCGCCTGGGCGCTGATCGGCCTTGCCATGCCGATGGTGCTGGCGACCGGCGCGTATACAGCCATCACCCAGATCGATGCCGCTGGAGCCCGGCGCATCATCACCATCATGACCTTTTTCACGGGCGTGACGTCGACGATCTTCTGGCCGCTGATTGCCTGGCTGGAGCATCTGGTCGGCTGGCGCGACACCTGCCTGATCTTCGCGGCATCGCACATCGTCATCTGCCTGCCGCTGCATTATTTCGTGCTGCCGCGCCGGCAGACCTATGAACACGCGACGCTCGACGAGCCGGACGAACTTGCAAGAGGCGTTGTGCCACAGGATCGCCGCGCGGCATCGCAACTGCTGCTGATGTTCGTGTTCGCCTGCCAGAGCTTCGTCTCCTGGGGGCTGATCGTCCACATGATCGACATGCTGAAAGGGGTTGGGCTCCCTGCGGCCATCGCAGTCACCGTCGCTTCGATCAAGGGCCCCTGTCAGGTTTCGGCGCGGGTTGGCGAAATGGTTTTCGGCAGCCGCTATCCGGCGACACGCACGGGGCTGGTCGCCATAGCGCTGCTTGGTGTCGCCATCGCGCCTCTTCTGGTTTTCACCGATGGCTCTATCGTCGCTGCTATTTGCTTCTCCGTCGCCTACGGCATTTCCGATGGACTGATGACCTTGGCCCGCCCGGCGATTCCGCTCGGGCTTTATGGGCGCGAAGGCTACGGAGCGATCGTCGGACGGTTGTCGCGGCCGCAAAACCTAGTTTCGGCCGCCGCTCCCATTGTCTACGCCGCGATGATCGCAAGACTTGGCGTCGTACCCACACTTTGGTTGTCGCTCGCCGGGGCTCTGCTGGCTCTAGCCGGGATGATTGCGCTGCTTCGCATGGTGTCCCCAAGCAGGAGCAACACGAAGAAGAATGTTATCATCTCTTTGGCTAATAAGAGTTGATTCATCTTGGCGAGCCCGAAATTCGCTCCTATTGTCCGACCCTGAAGAGAGCGGCATCTCGGTATCTGGGCGGCAAGCCTGGAAACCTCTTCGTCAGAAAAGAGGTAAAGGGTCGGGTCAACCGGCTAAACAAACGGGGAGTGCAACCTCGGTTCTCGCTCGCGGCGCTTCTTAACAAGCAACCATAATGCCGTTGAGTTCGTCTCCAATGTTCCGGCTCTTGCGGGCCGGAACTTTTTGTTGGTGACGCCGTCGCGGTTAATGACAGGCAAGTTCCAGCGATAAACTTGGCGAATGTCCGGCGTGCTGCTATTGCGGCGCGATGACGACGCATGCAATCGACAATATCCGCAACTTCTCGATCGTTGCCCATATCGACCACGGAAAATCGACGCTTGCCGACCGGCTGATCCAGGTCACGGGCGGACTGACCGCGCGCGAGATGACCGAGCAGGTCCTCGACAGCATGGATATCGAGAAAGAGCGTGGCATCACCATCAAGGCGCAGACGGTGCGCCTGCATTACAAGGCGCATGACGGCAAGACCTACATCCTCAACCTGATGGATACGCCGGGCCATGTCGACTTCGCCTACGAAGTCTCGCGCTCGCTGGCCGCTTGTGAAGGGTCTCTGCTCGTGGTCGATGCTTCGCAGGGCGTCGAAGCCCAGACGCTGGCCAACGTCTACCAGGCGCTTGACGCCAACCACGAGATCGTACCGGTCCTCAACAAGATCGACCTTCCCGCCGCCGAACCGGATCGCGTGAAGGAACAGATCGAGGAAGTGATCGGCCTTGATGCATCCGATGCCGTGCCGATCTCGGCCAAGACCGGCATTGGCATCGATCTGGTGCTCGAAGCCATCGTCACGCGGCTACCCCCGCCGAAAGGCGACGATGCGGCGACATTGAAGGCGCTGCTGGTCGATAGTTGGTATGACGCCTATCTCGGCGTCGTCGTGCTGGTGCGCATTATTGATGGCACGCTGAAAAAGGGGATGCGCGTCCGTATGATGGGCACGAGCGCGGTCTACGATATCGAGCGCGTCGGCTATTTCACACCGAAAATGATCAACGTCGATACGCTTGGCCCCGGCGAGATCGGCTTCATCACCGCCTCGATCAAGGAAGTTGCCGATACACGTGTCGGCGATACGATCACCGATGACCGCAAGCCGACAGCCGAGGCGCTCGCCGGCTTCAAGCCGGTGCAACCGGTGGTGTTCTGTGGCCTGTTCCCGGTCGATGCCGCGCAGTTCGAAGATCTGCGCGCGGCGATGGGCAAGCTGCGCCTGAACGATGCATCGTTCAGCTACGAGATGGAAACCTCCGCCGCGCTCGGTTTCGGCTTCCGTTGTGGCTTCCTCGGCCTGCTGCATCTGGAGATCATCCAGGAGCGGTTGGAGCGCGAATTCAATCTCGATCTGATCGCAACCGCGCCGAGCGTCATCTACGACATCAAGATGCGGAACGGCGAGGTGATCCATCTGCATAACCCGGCCGATATGCCGGATGTGATGGCAATCGAAACGATCGATGAGCCCTGGATACGCGCAACCATCCTCACGCCCGACGAATATCTCGGTTCAGTACTGAAACTCTGTCAGGACCGGCGCGGCGAGCAGATCGACCTCTCCTATGTCGGCTCACGCGCCAAGGTCGTCTATGATCTGCCGCTGAACGAAGTGGTGTTCGACTTCTACGACCGGCTGAAATCCGTTTCGAAGGGCTATGCTTCCTTCGACTACCAGCTTCGTGAATATCGCGAAGGCGATCTGGTCAAGCTTTCCTTGCTCGTCAATGGCGAGCCGGTCGATGCACTTTCGATGCTCGTCCATCGCACCCGGGCAGAGGCGCGTGGACGCGCCATGTGCGAGAAGCTGAAGGACCTGATCCCACCGCATATGTTCCAGATTCCCGTCCAGGCGGCGATCGGCGGCAAGATCATCGCGCGCGAAACCATTCGCGCATTGCGGAAGGACGTTACCGCAAAGTGCTATGGTGGCGACGCCAGCCGCAAGCGAAAGCTCCTCGACAAGCAGAAAGAGGGCAAGAAGCGCATGCGGCAATTCGGCAAGGTCGACATCCCGCAGGAAGCCTTCATCGCCGCCTTGAAGATGGATAGTTGAGCGTCGAATTTAAATGGCGAATGATTCGGAACCGTAATTAATCGGATTTTAGAGATGTGCCCTCACCATCCCCTCAATTTTAGGGATGGTGAGGGCGCCATGACGATCAAGCTTCGTCTCGTCGGTGGTTTTGGACTTTGTCTTTGTTTGACGGCTGGCGTGGCCTTTGTGGGCTGGCGCAGCCTCGACGGTTTCGCCCGACGCGCGGAAATCACAACCACGGCACAGACGCTTGGCGGCCAGGCTGGCGAACTTGATATCGCTGCTCAAAAAGCGATCCGCGGTGCTTCCGACGCTACAAATGATATCGAACAGACCTTAAGCCGCGTTCGCTCCACGACGCAAACTCTTGCTGCGCTGCCGGGTGCCGATGACGCGGTCGCAGCTTCGGCGACCGCCATGAACGCTTCCCTTGACGCCTTCAAGGATAGCGTCGGCAAGTTCCAGACCGAACAGCAGACCAAAACCAGGCTGCAAGCCAGCCATCAAGCGCTGATTGACGAAGTCCAGGCGGCCGTCGGCACGATCGCCGGAGCTCAGCAGAAAAATGTTTCGGATGCGAACCAAAAAATCGAGGGATTGCTTGCCGAGCAGGCGAAACTCGACTCAGCCGCAATGACCGGCAACTTCGCCTTGCGCGGAACCTATGAAATGCGCGTGGCGGAGGCCGAATTCAATCGTACCGGCGATGGAGAATCCCTGGCCAAGGCAAAGGGGCTTCTCAACACGCTTTCGCTCCTCGCGAAGCGCCTCTCATCCAACGAGACCTTGAAGGAAGCCGGCGTCGAAACAGAAACGGCAATCGCGCGCTACAAGGAAACGTTGACGGCAGCGGAATCGGAAATCTTCAAGGGGTCCGAACTTCCCGAACAATCCCTGCTGATCATCAAGGCGCTGCAGAACGTCGAGAACGCGCATCTGAACGGCGCCAGCAACTTGCGGTCAACGCTGAGCGATGCCCAAGTCAAGATGCATATCTCAACCGAGATGCTGGACCTCACATCCAAGGCTGTCACCAGCGCCAAGACGGCTCAGACAGAAGAACTGCGCCTGTTCGTCGGCGGCGCCAAGGCCGATACGTCGGCCATGGAAGCCGCGGCCAAGCAACTCCTGGCGGCGACGAAGGAAATCTCCTTCAATGTCGATGGCGACGCAGAGCGCGCCAATATCGAAGCATTGTTGGGAAAAATCACTTCCTACAAGGACAGCATCCCGCAAATTCTGGCTGTCAACGCCGTGCAAGCGCGCCTACTTGAGCAGGTTGGATCAAGCCTGCGCGCAGTGATCAAGCAAGCGCATGACATCTCGGATGCACAGCTTGCACGGATGCAGAACGAACGTCGCAACGCGCTGATGTTTCTTGCAGGCGGTGTGGCGCTCGCAATCGTCGCAGGTCTGCTGATGGCGCTGCTGATCAGCCGCAGCATCACTCGTCCGCTGAACTCGCTCGGTGCGGCCATGGGTCGAATGGCCAAGAATGATTTCGCGGTAGAATTACCTGAAGCTCAACGACACGACGAGCTTGGTGTCATGGCTCAGGCAGTCGAAGTGCTAAAGGAAGCGGGAATCGAAAAGCAGCGGCTTGAAGCGCAGGCCGTCGAACATCAGCGACAGGTCGAGGAAGAGCGCCGGCTCGTCGAAGCCGAGCGTGCAAAGGGCCAGGCAGCGGCGCAGGCAGCCGCAAAGGCGCAGGCAGCCGTAGTCGCATCGCTGGCGGCCGGCCTGGAGAAACTATCTTCCGGCGATCTTGCCTATCAGATCGAGGAAACCTTCCCCGCCGACTACGAGAAGCTGCGGCACGATTTCAATGCCGCCATGGAGCGGCTCAGCGAAACGATGCGTTCCGTTTTCGGCACGACAAGCGGCATCAAGTCCGGAACGGGCGAGATTAGCCAGGCTGCCGACGACCTCTCGCGCCGCACCGAACATCAAGCCATGAGCCTTGAACAAACGGCGGTTTCGCTAAACCAGATCACGGCAACCGTGCAGAAGACCGCCGAGGGCGCATCCCACGCCCATGATATCGTCGTGACCGCTCGAGCTGATGCGGAACAGGGCGGCGAAGTGGTTCAGCGCGCCGTTCGCGCCATGGGCGAAATCGAGAAATCCGCCGCGCAGATCGGTCAGATCATCGGCATGATCGACGAGATCGCCTTCCAGACCAACCTGCTGGCGCTGAATGCCAGCGTCGAAGCGGCCCGCGCGGGCGATGCCGGCCGCGGCTTCGCTGTCGTCGCTTCGGAAGTTCGAGCGCTCGCGCAGCGTTCGACCGACGCAGCGAAAGACATCAAGACGCTGATCTCGACATCGAACACCCAGGTTGCGTCCGGTGTCGAACTTGTCGGCTTGACCGGCAAGGCGCTCGAGCGGATCGTCAAGCAGGTTTCCGAGATCAGCGGCATCGTTTCGGATATCGCGGCCTCGGCGAAGACGCAGGCTGGGGAACTGAGCGAAGTCAACAATGCCGTCAATCAGATGGACACGTCGACACAGCAGAACGCCGCCATGGTCGAGGAATCGACCGCCGCCTGCCATACGCTCGCCCGCGAGGCTGACGATCTCGCCAGCATGATCGCTCGTTTCCGGCTGAGCGATCAGGATCGGCCAGCAGCGAGAGCCCATAGCGACGATGAATGGGATCGTGCGGCGGCCTGATTACGGCCGCACGATCTAATACCTATGGCGCTATGTCAGGCATTGAATATTTCGCCGAACCACTGTTATTCTGGCTAACTAACTTTTGAGCCGGAATCCGCCATTTTGACCGTGTCGCTGCCCTATAATCACGAGCGCCTGAAAAAGCGTCCTTATACAATCGGCGAGCTGGTCGCGGATGGTTTCGTGCATGGCGCGGCGATTCTTGCCGCGATCGTGGCGCTGGCGGTGCTGATCCTGCTCGTCGCCATGCGGCGCGAGGCTTTTGAGCTAACAGCGACGATCATCTACGGCGGCTGCCTGCTGGCTATGCTGTGCTTTTCTGCCGCTTATAACATGACGCCAGTCTCACCACTGAAGTGGCTGTTTCGCCGTTTCGATCATGTCGGCATTTTCCTGGCCATCGCAGGCACCTACACTCCGTTCATCACGCAATTCACCAGCAGCTTCTGGGCCTGGACGCTTGGTGTCACCGTTTGGTCGGCGGCGATGATCGGCTCGATGCTGAAGTTGTTTTATCCCGGCCGTTACGAGCGGCTTTCGACGGTCGTCTATCTGCTGCTCGGCTGGATGGCGCTGATCGCGGTCAAACCTATGTTCGATTCGCTGCCGCTCGCCAGCTCGATTCTGGTGCTGATCGGCGGCGCGCTCTACAGCGCAGGTGTCATCTTCTACAAATGGCATAGCCTGAAATTCCAGAACGCCATCTGGCACGGTTTCGTGGTCGCCGCCGCTGGCTGCCATTTCGCGGCTATCGCACTTTGCATGACCCTGCAGCGCGCGGTCTGACAGGGCGCGCCTTAACTCCGAAACAGCATTTCTCGGCTAGCTTGGCTTTCTCGCCACGGAAGAGCCGATGCCAGCACCGAACATGCCTCTAGAGGCCAAGCGCGTCAGCGCGATAGCCTTGCTGTTCTGGCTCTGCGCCGCCGGTTTCATGCTGGCGACGGTCGGCCCGAAAGTTCCGGCTCATCTCGGCGATTCCGACGATGCGCTGCGCCTTCAGCAGGTCCGCGACCTGCTATTCGGCGGACAGGGTTGGTACGATCTCATCCAGCATCGCTTCAACCCACCAGATGGCGTCTTCATTCACTGGTCGCGGCTGATCGATATTCCGCTCGCGCTGATGATCCTGACGCTGAAGCCGTTTCTTGGCCTCGCGGCCGCCGAAGCCTGGACGCAGCGGCTATGGCCGATGGTCCCGATATTGCCGTTGCTGATTGCCGTCGGTGTGATCGCCGGCCGACTGGGCGGAAGAGCCGCAGCGCTAATCGCGATGGCTTATGCCGCGGTCGCTTCCTGCTTCGTGACGTTGTTCACGCCGGGCCGCATCGATCACCACAATGTTCAGCTTGCCGCGACCTTGGTGCTCTTTGCCTGCATCCTCGTCGAAACACGCATTGCTGCGATCCTCGGCGGCATTGCCGCTGCCTTGATGCTCGCCATCGGCATGGAGACGTTGCCTTACAGTGTATTGGCTGGCGTGGTGCTGGTGATACGCTGGATAGCCGAGCCGGCAAGCCGGGCCGTGATGGTCGCAAGTTTCACGAGCTTCTCCATCACAGGGCTGCTGTTCTTCGCCGTCACGGTTGCCCCATGGCGTTGGGCGGAACCCGCATGCGACATGATCTCGCCGGTCTATCTCGCACCGATCATCGTCACCACGCTGACGCTTGCCATGGGCTCGCGTTTTCCGATCGTCACAAGCTTGCCCGCGCGATTTGGCATCGCGTTCATTGCTGGCTTGCTAGCGATCGCCTCCGTCGCTCTGCTTAACCCAATTTGCCTGAAAGGCCCCTACGCAGCAGTCGATCCGCGGCTTTTCACGCTCTGGATGAACGACGTGGCCGAAGCCCGCAGCGGATTGGACGTGTTTCTGGAGACCCCACAGGTGATCCTCGCGGTTCTGTCCATCCCGCTGGCCGCAATCATGCTTGGCGCCGGATTCATGGTGCTTTCGCGAGATCGAGATCGTTTCGGTCTTGCTGCCCCCCTGGCGTTGGTAGCCGTCTCTTTCGCCATCGCTCTTTGGCAGGTCAGAGCGGCCCCTTTCTCCACCATGTTCGCGGTTCCGCTGCTCGCCGCCCTATTGGCACGATTTGTGGGAGGCGCGACGGCTCTAAAACCGCAGGCAATACCTAAGCTGGCCCTGTTCTGCCTGATGCTCAATCCGCTGACGCTACCGCTGTTTGGCGTCGCCTCTGGAAATGCCATCGCCCTATCGCGCGGCCTGAGCACCGAGATATCCGCGCGTGGTGGGGCTTGTGGCGAAGCGGCCGATTATATCGGGCTTGCCGCCTTGCCTCCCGGCCTCGTCATCGCCCCTGTCGATCTCGGCTCCTTCATTGTCGCCACGACGGCGCATAGCGCACTCGCGGCGCCCTATCACCGCGACCAAGACGGCATTCTCGATGCTATCGCGCTGTTTTCAGCGCCGGATGCCGAGGCAAAAGCCATTGCTCTGCGGCGAAAAGCAACTTACCTCGCGTATTGTGCGCTATCCGGCGACGTCGCCACCTGGGGCACGGGCGGAGCGAACGGCCTGGAAGCGCGACTGCAGCATGGCCTCATCCCGGAATGGCTGGAGCCAGTTCCTCCCTCCGCTGCCTCGCCACTACGAATTTTCTGGGTAAAGCCGCAATAATCCTCGTGATGCCGGACCGGAAGCGGCATGCGATCTGCACTCTCCTCCGCATCAGATTGCGAGGGGAGCAGCACTGTGGCGAAACCGGCTCAAGTTGCGACAGATCGACGGCCCGCGGCGTCGCAAGATGAAACATTCAGACATAATTCAAGTCGACTTCGGTTACCGCTGATCCTTGATCTCGATGGCTCATTGCTGAGCACCGACCTGCTGTTCGAGTGTTTCGCCGCCGCTTTGAAGCGAAATCCGCTCGTACTCATCCTCGCCTTTTGGTGGTTGCTGCAGGGTCGGGCTGTGTTGAAGCACAAGCTGGCGGCTTGGGTTTCCTTCGACATCGACACCTTGCCGATCAATGAAGATCTTGCTGCCTATGCCGCGGAAGAGGCCGCGCGCGGCCGCAAGGTCCTCATCGCCACGGCCGCCAATGAACTGCTTGCCCGCCGGGTAGCACTGCGCTTTCCCTTCATCAGCGGCGTCATCGCCTCCGACGGCCTCGTGAACCTGAAGGGCGCGACCAAGGCAGTTCGGCTCGCTGAACAGTTTCCGCAGGGCTTCGATTACGCCGGCGATTCGCGCGCTGATCTTCCTGTGTGGCGTGTCGCCGCTGGCATCGTTCTGGTGAACGTATCTCCCAAAACGCGTCGAGCAGCAGAACAAATCGCTGCGCCTCTCGTGATTTTCGAGCGCAAGCCGCGCACGGCCCGAACCTGGGTCAAGGCGCTACGGTTGAAGCAATGGGCAAAGAACGCGCTTGTTGTTGCGCCCGTCGCGCTCGCTGGCCGAGTATTGGATCCCGTCGCTTGGGGTCACGCCTTGCTTGCCTTCCTGGCGCTTGGGCTTGTCGCCTCGGCAACCTATCTGCTTAACGATCTGATCGATCTGTCCGACGATCGTCGTCACTGGTCGAAGCGCAACAGGCCACTTGCTAGCGGAGCGTTGCCGATCGGGCTTGGCCTGGTCGCACTGCCAAGCCTGCTGTTTGCCGGGTTGGCACTGGCTGCCGTGACGGGGTTGCCTACCCTCGTCGGTGTCGGTCTCTACCTTGTCCTCACCTTGAGCTATTCCTTCAAGTTGAAACGGATGGCGATCGTCGATGTCGCAACTTTAGCCACGTTGTTCACCTTGCGCCTGATGATCGGTATCGCGGCGATCGGAGCGATCTTCTCTCCGTGGCTTTTCGTTTTCTCGATGTCGCTGTTCCTCTCACTTTCGATCGCGAAGCGGCACACTGAGCTGGTCCGCATGGCCGAGAACGGCGTGAAGTCGATGGCCGGACGCGGTTATCTCGTAAGGGACGAACCGCTGTTGCTGGCGCTCGGCATGACGACAGCCTGCTCCTCGATTATCCTACTCTCGCTCTATCTGACCAACGAGGCATTTCGCGCAGGCTTCTACGCGGCGCCGGTCTTCCTTTGGGCCGGCCCCGGCATCCTCTTCCTCTGGCTCGGCCGCATCTGGCTGCTCTCTCAGCGTGGTGAACTCGACGATGATCCGGTCGCCTTCGCCCTGAAGGACAGAGCCAGCCTTTGCCTTGGCGCCAGCCTGATCGCCGCCTTCATCACCGCGTCGTTCGGGATAGATCTGCTGTGATCGTAATCCGAAGCTTCTGGCAGCGCCCTTCCGTCAGATTTCTTGTTTGCGGAGGCCTGGCGGCCCTCGTCAACTGGGCGGTGCGTTTTCCACTTTCCAAGGTGATGCCGTTTTCAGCCGCCGTCCTGGTCGCGCTGATCATCGGCATGTGTGCCGGATTCCTGCTCTATCGAACCTTTGTATGGAACCGGTCGCATCGATCGCTTTCCGCGCAGATCGGCATGTTCATCGCGGTCAATAGCGTCAATGCACTGGGCATTCTGGCCATCTCGAGTTTGCTCATTCTAGCGCTGCGGCATACGTCGCTTCATCCTGAACTGGCAGAAGCGACAGCGCACGCAATTGGCATCGCTGCGGGCGCGGTTGCGAATTTCTTTGGGCATTCCCGCCTGACTTTCGGCGGTGTGAAGCCTGTCACGCCGTATGGGTAAGCACGAGAACGCCGACGGCCGCCGCATTCAACGCCATGCCCCATAGGACCAGAAGCTTGAAAACAGCGCTGCGCTCCCGCTGAATGCCGCTTGCTACGATGAGCAGCGCGGCAGGTAGCCAGTCCAGAACGTAGCGTTGAGCGTTGAACTGCGAAAAGCCGTTCGAGTGATAGAACAGCGTCACGGCGCTGATGCCCGCGATAAGCGCCAGGCAGGCCCAAAGCGCCCGATTCATGCGTGCAAAAAAGGCCAGCAGCAGCCAAGGGCTCGCAGCCAGCACGCCTGTTCCGGCATTATCGAGCCCGCTCAGCGCAATTTTCTGCGAGTCAGCGAAATCGGCGTGGAACCCTTGCAGGAAAAGATAGAAAGCGTTGAAGACAAGATAGGCCTTGTTCCAGAGCCCGTATTGGTCGACCCGCGCCTTCAGCATGCCGGGCGGAAAGGCGATGTCGTTATAGCCGGTATCCAGGGGGCTACCGAAGCGCCAGACGTTATAACCGAAATAGAGGATCAGTCCGGCGGCGATTGGCAAGCCAAGTTTCAATGCGCCAAGGAGGCGCGGTCGGTCGATCCGAAAGAGCGGCTCTGCGGGCGCAAAAGTCAGAAGCAGCAGAATCGGCGCGTAAAAGATCGACATTTGGCGAGACAAAAAAGCGGCGGCGATAGCGAGCCCCGTCGTGACGAGACGGCGCGCCAGCGCTTCGTGGATCGCCAGGGTGACAAAGGGAAAGGCCACGACCTGCGCGAAAAACCAGACACGGTCGGCCCGGAAGGTTACAAAAAAGAGTGGGCTGGCGAATGCTATCGCGGCTAGCAGCCAGATCCTCTGGTCGCGATCGAGGCTAAGCTGTCCGAGAATGCGCCACCAGAGCAGCAGTGTAACCGCCAGGGCGGCGGCGCCAAGCGCCATGAAACCGATGGTATGGATACCAAAAGCGGCAACCAGCGGCATGGCGACGACACCCGGCATCGGTGGGAAGATCACATAGCTCTTGCCGTCGCGGATTGCGCAGTCGAAATCGAAGCAGCGATCCACCCAGGGCTGCCCGGTCAAAAAGCTCTGCGCTATCAGGGCATACGAGTTGCTGTCGCTATGCTCAGTGACGATCCGGAGCGCAATAACAGCCAGCAAAAGCGCCGCAAGGCCGATACCGGCGAGGGCCAGCACAATTTGCCGCTTCCTGAAACTGTCATCGGGTTGCAAGAAATCGCCTCGCCGCTCGCCGTTCAACGGCTGAGCAAATTAAGGCGTGGACCTTAATGGATGATGGCCTTGCCTTGCGTCACGCGCGGCAACGAAGGCCATTCACGGCGCGGTAACCATATTAACGTTTATGATGACCCAACTCAGCTTGGTGCCCTCCCCGATGCCTGGTCTCCTTTCACAAACCTTTCCGGTCACGGATCGCGCATGCTGACACCGTTGCATATGGCAATCATCGCCGGTGCGCTGTTCTGCACGGTTGCAGGGCAGCTTCTGTTCAAGGGCGCGGCGCTGGCGGCCAACACTTACGCGACCTGGCTGAACCTGCGCTCGCTGACACTGTTCTGCACGGCGATCTGCCTTTACATGATGATGACGTTCCTCTGGACGATGCTGCTGCGTGAAGTCAGCGTCTCCAAGGCGTTCCCATTCATGGCGCTCGCTTATCTCATCATTCCGGTGGGCGAAGCCTTTCTCTTCGGACAGGCGCTTCACTGGAACGCCCTCATTGGCGGCGCGATCATCGCTGCGGGCATTGTCGTCACGCAACTCTAGCGCGTCACCGTTACGCGCTCCGCCCGATCATTCATCATTGACGTCAGCCGCGCCGGCTGGAAATTCTGATGCCGTGCATCCAAGGAAATTGCGGTATGAGAGAACAGGCGATCGAGAAGGCTTTTCATTCCTTCGACAGCGGCGCGTTTCGCGAGTTGCTGGCGCGGCGCATCGCCATGCCGACGGAAAGTCAGAATCCCGAGCGAGCCGATGTTCTCGCAGCCTACATCAAGGATGAGATGGTGCCCGAGCTGACCTCGCTCGGCTTTTTGTGCTCCATTCTCGAGCATCCCAAGGCCAAGGGGCCGTTCCTTTTTGCCGAAAGGTTCGAGGATGCCTCGCTGCCAACCGTATTTGGTTACGGCCATGGCGACGTGATCCGTGGACAGGATGGACAGTGGCGCGCCGGCCTTTCTCCCTGGAAACTCATCGAAGAAGGCGAGCTCTGGTACGGGCGCGGCGTGGTCGACAATAAAGGCCAGCACGCGATCAATCTCGCAGCCCTTCGGGCTGTGCTGGAAACGCGCGGGAAACTGGGCTTCAACGCGAAGTACCTCATCGAAATGGGAGAGGAAACGGGTTCGCCTGGGCTGCGGGAGCTTTGCCAGGAACAGAAAGAGCGCTTCCGCGCCGATGTGCTGATCGGCTCGGATGGCCCGCGGCTCAATGCCGAGCGGCCGACGATTTTCCTCGGCACGCGCGGCGCATTCGCCTTCGATATGTGGATCGATGCGCGGGCTGGCGGTCATCACTCCGGCAACTGGGGCGGCCTGATCTCTAATCCCGGCGTCGAACTCGCGCATGCAATCGCAAGCATCATCGGCCCGACTGGACAGATCCGCGTGCCGGAATGGGTGCCGCCGGAATTGCCCGCTTCCGTCCGCCGGGTACTGGCCGATTGCGAGGTCAACGGCGGTGAGGATGGGCCTGCGGTTGAACCTTGGTGGGGTGAGCCTGGCCTATCGCCGGCTGAACGCGTCTTTGGTTGGACCGCCTTCGAGGTATTGGCTTATGCCTGCGGCAATCCGGAAGCGCCGGTCAACGCTATCCCTCCTCGCGCATGGGCCCGCTGCCAGTTGCGCTTTGTCGTCGGCGTTGACGGCAACAACATCTTGCCGGCGCTACGCAAACATCTTGACCGCCAAGGTTTTGCGAAGGTCCAGATCGGCTCGGCGCGCGATGAGATTTTCCACGCCACGCGGCTTGACCCCGATCATCCCTGGGTCCAATTCGCAGCGAAGTCGATCGCTCGCTCCACCAATAAGCAGCCCGCCATTCTCCCGAATCTCGGAGGGGCGCTCCCGAACGATATTTTCGCGGATATTCTCGAGCTGCCGACAGTCTGGGTGCCGCATTCCTATCCGGGCTGCTCGCAGCACGCGCCAAACGAACATGTGCCGAAAGCGCTTGTGCGCGAGGCGCTTGGCTTAATGGCAGGGCTTTATTGGGATATAGGCGAGCCAGGCGTGCCGGGGCGTCCCTGACCACCTGCTTCATTCCTCGATCAGCTTGCCGGCCAATCGCAGGTCATCAACAAAGCGCGCATATTCCGACGCTTTGGCGGCTTCATCCTGCAAGCGGAGCAAATATGATGGATGCACCGTTACGAGCATCCGTCCTTCGCCATCTTCAAGCGGAAACACCTGCCCGCGATTGGCGGTAATGGGCATGGTGTGGCCGGTCACGCCTTGGACCGCCGTAGCGCCAAGCGCGACAACAAGTTTCGGTTTCAGCACGGCCAGTTCGCGCTGCAGCCAGGAAGAGCGGCAGGCTCGGATTTCGCCTGTATTTGGCTTCTTGTGAAGCCGGCGCTTGCCGCGCGGTTCAAACTTGAAGTGCTTGACCGCATTCGTGACATAGGTGCGCGCCCGGTCAACACCTGCCTCGATCAGCGCCCGATCCAGCAGTTTTCCGGCAGGGCCGACGAAGGGACGCCCAGCGAGATCCTCGCTGTCGCCCGGTTGCTCGCCGACGAAAACAATGTCGGCGTCTTCAGGGCCTTCGCCGAATACCGTCTGCGTCGCCATCGCCCAAAGCGGGCATGCCCGGCAATCGGTGGCCTCTCGACGTAAACTTTCGATCGTTTCGCTTTTCGCGAACAGGGGTGCGTGGTCCATCTTGGTGATCGAACGTTGGGGGCGACTGCGTGGTTCCAGTGGCTGAGCCGACACCATATCCGCGGTCGCACGCGCGGCCGCCACCGTCAGCGGCTTGATCAGTCGCGCCTCCGGCAGATTCTTCCAATATTTCTCCGGCATTTCAGAGCGCATCATCGCGACCTTGAGGCGAGCGGGATTGAAAATCGAAGCGTAATAATCGCACCAGAGGTCTTCGAGCTTATCCTCCGTGGGAGCGCTCGCCTTCGATGCGCCATCCGCGAAGATCAGGCATTGGCCATCCCAATGCACGCTGCGCCTCGGGGTCAGGATCGACCAGCGCATTGCCGCGAAACGGCGCTGGAAGAAGGGCGCCGCCACCTCGACGATGTGGTGGTCGGGCTCGAACCAGGCGATGAAAGTCTCGCCCTGTTCCGTCTCGATCGCGCGAAAACGGACGAAGGCGTGCATCTTGTGGATGTCCCGGCGAACAGCCTTCACGAAGCCTTCCAAGCGCGCAAGCAGCGGATCGATCGATATTTCCATCAAAGCCGGTTCCTGGCGCAATTTCCAAAGCAATCGGTAAAGCAGCGCGAAGCGCTCCGGATCGCGGTGAAGAATTGCTTTATCCGCAAGCTCGAAAAAAGATCGCGGCACCGTGAATGCGGGAATTTGCGAGCTTGGCAGGTCATTGGCGGCGAAATTCAGTTCCGCCGACACCCCACTCTCAACCGACCAGATGACCTCTTCTGGCCAGATATTCTGGATGATCAGCCATCTCGCCTGCAAGCGCCAGCCTTCCAGATCGGTCTCGCTTCTGAGCACAATACGCCGCATGTCAGAAGCCGAGTGAAAGCTGACGCGGCTGCGGACTAAGTTTCGCTCGCAATGTCTCGCTATCGAGAACCTGACTAGAGCGATGATCGATCGTCACGATGAACGGCAGCGCCTTGGCGAGCGGGACACGTAGGCTCGCTAAATCCTCGTAGCGGATCGAACGATGCCGGCGCGCTGCGATCAACCGATCGACGGCCTTCTGCCCGAAGCCGGGCACCCGCAACAACTCCTCCCGGCTGGCTCGATTAATATCCAGCGGGAAGCGGTGACGGTTTTCGAGCGCCCAGGCGAGCTTTGGATCAATATCGAGCGGCAGCATTCCATCCTGACCACCGGCAATCTCAGCGACCGCGAATCCATAAAAACGCATCAACCAATCAGCCTGATAAAGCCGGTGCTCACGCATCAGCGGCGGCGCAATCAGCGGCAATTTGCGGCTAGCGTCAGGAATCGGGCTGAAGGCCGAGAAATAAATCCGCTTAAGCCTATAGGACCCGTAGAGGTTGGCGGAGAGGTCGAGAATGCTGCGATCAGATGTTTGATCCGCGCCAACGATCATCTGCGTACTCTGACCTGCCGGTGCGAAGCGCGGCTTGTGACGCGACTTTCGATCCTGCTCACTCTCATCGAGTTTCAGCCGCAGCCGGCCCATGCTTCGGCGGATGGCACGCGCATCCTTCTCTGGCGCCAGTGTCGAGAGACTTGCCTCACTAGGCAGCTCGACATTGATCGAAAGGCGGTCGGCATAGAGCCCAGCTTCCGTGATCAGCTCCTCGCTCGCATCCGGAATGGTCTTCAGATGAATATACCCCTTGAAACCATGATCCAGTCGCAAGGTTTTTGCGACGAGCAGCACCTGCTCCATCGTGTAATCGGCACTGCGGATGATGCCGGATGAGAGAAACAGCCCTTCAATGTAGTTGCGGCGATAAAAATCGAGCGTCAGCTTGACGATCTCCGGCACCGTGAACCGGGCTCGCGGCACATTCGATGAGGTGCGGTTGACGCAATAAAGACAATCGAATGCGCAAGCATTCGTCAGCAGCACCTTGAGTAGCGAAATGCAGCGCCCGTCCGGCGCGTAGGAATGGCAGATGCCCATCCCCTCCGTCGAGCCAATGCCGTTTCCGTTGCCGGAATCACGTTTTGTCGTGCCGCTCGAAGCGCAGGAGGCGTCATATTTGGCTGCATCGGCCAGAATCGAAAGTTTGCGGTGAATGTCCATGAAGCCGGTAAGTTAGCGCGTACGATCTCCGGGGCCAACACAAAAGTTCTTGTTTCGTTCCGACGCGCGCCGAACGGATGTGCTCGCGTCTTTATATGGCGCTTACGGCGCAAACCAACCTTACGGATCGACCCTTGACGCCCATCGGCGCGATAAACCCGCGCCTGTATGGTAGCTAAGGATCATATCATGAGCGACGTGCTTTTCATTGTGCTGGGATTAGGCGGCATCGCCATCCTCTGCCTCTATTCCTACGGCCTGAACAGAATCTGAGGCCGTATCATGCTCGAACCTGTTCTCGGCCTCATCGTGGCGTTGGCGCTCGGCGCCTACCTCTTCGTGACGCTGCTGCGTCCCGAACGTTTCTGAACCCTCGTCCCGTCCCTGTCGCGCCGCCGCCCCTGGAACTGCCAGGCGGCGGCCGTGGAGTTTTAACATGACCTTCAACGGCTGGCTGCAGATCGCCCTGCTGTGTCTCCTGGTCTTCGCCACGATCAAGCCGCTCGGCTCGTTCATGGCGCAGGTCTTCTCCGGTGAACGCAATTTTTTCTCACCCGTGCTTGCTCCCGTGGAGCGTGGCTTCTACTGGCTCTCGGGCGTCGATCCCAAGCGCGAGCAGGGTTGGCTAGCCTATACGCTCGCCATGCTGATCTTTAGCGGCGCTGGCATCGTATCGCTCTACGCAATCCTTCGCCTTCAGGCGTATTTGCCGCTCAACCCGCAAGGGTTCAGCGGCGTCGCGCCCGATCTCGCCTTCAACACCGCCGTCAGCTTCATCACCAATACCAACTGGCAGGCTTACGGCGGTGAAACCACCATGAGCCATTTCTCGCAGATGGCCGGGCTGACGGTGCATAATTTCCTGTCGGCCGCGACGGGCATCGCGCTGGCGATCGCGGTAACCCGCGCATTTGCCCGTTCGAGCGTCACGACGATCGGCAATTTCTGGGTCGATCTTACCCGCTGCACGCTCTACATCCTGCTGCCGCTATCGATCATCGTTGCCCTCGGCTTCATTCTTTCCGGCATTCCGCAGACCCTGCTGCCCTGGATCGACGCCACAACGCTGGAGGGCGCCAAGCAAACCATTTCGCTTGGACCAGTCGCCAGCCAGGAAGCCATCAAGCAGCTCGGCACCAACGGCGGCGGCTTCTTCAACGTCAACTCCGCGCATCCCTTTGAGAACCCGAGCGCCTTCTCGAACTACCTGGCGATCTGGGCGATGCTCTCGGTTTCGGCCGCACTGCCCTACACGTTCGGCAAGATGGTCGGCTCGGTGAGGCAAGGCTGGGCGCTGATCTCCGCCATGGCGATCCTGCTGCTTGCCGGTGCTGCGATCGTCTACTGGGCTGAAGCAAACGGCAACCCGCTGCTGACGACGCTCGGCGTCGACCCAACGGCCGGCAACCTCGAAGGCAAGGAACTCCGCTTCGGCCAGGCGATGAGCGCATTGTTCGTTGCGGTCACGACAGGCCTTTCCTGCGGCGCGGTCAACGTGATGCATGATTCACTGATGCCGCTTGGCGGAATCGTGCCTCTGTTCCTGATCCAGCTTGGCGAGGTTCTGCCGGGTGGCGTCGGATCAGGTCTCTACGGCATGATCGTCTTCGCCGTGCTCTCGGTGTTCATCGCCGGCCTCATGGTTGGCCGGACGCCGGAATTCCTCGGAAAGAAGATCGAGGCGCGCGAGATGACCTTCGCCGTGCTTGCGATCATCGTGCTGCCGCTATTCATCCTGGTCTTTACGGCTATCGCCGCCGTCCTGCCTTCAGCAGTCGCCGGCATCGCCAATAACGGCCCACACGGCCTGACCGAGATCCTCTACGCCTACTCTTCCGCCGCCGGCAATAACGGCTCAGCCTTCGCGGGCCTGAGCGCCAATACGCCCTGGTACAACACCACACTCGCCTTCACGATGCTCGCCGGACGCTTCGGGTACATCGTGCCGGTGATGGCGATTGCCGGCGCGGTCGCTCAGAAAAAGCGAATCGCGGCCTCCAGCGGCACCTTCCCGACTGACAAGCCACTCTTCGTTGGGCTGCTCGTCGGCATCATTCTCATCGTTGGCGGCCTGCAATATTTCCCCGCTCTCGCGCTCGGTCCGATCGTCGAACACCTCCTGATGTTCGCCGGCAAAACCTTCTGAACTTACTCATAGATTGTTTCTGGAGTGACGATCATGTCGTCCCAAGCATCCTCAACCACACTGACACCGCAGATTCGTCCGCACTCGCTGTTCGACTTCGCGATCCTCGGTCCGGCCGCGCTCGACGCTTTCCGCAAGCTCAATCCGCGCCAACTCCTGCGCAACCCGGTCATCTTCGTCACGGAGGTGGTCGCCGCCCTCGTGACCGTGCTCTTTGTCCGCGAACTGGTGCTCGGTATCGGCAGCCCGGCCTTCTCGGGCCAGATCGCCGCCTGGCTCTGGTTCACCGTGCTGTTTGCAACCTTCGCCGAAGCAGTCGCCGAGGGTCGCGGCAAGGCCCAGGCCGAATCCTTGCGCAAGACGCGTTCAAGTATGCGGGCCAAGCGTCTGCTCGACAGAGAATCGCTCGGCTCCATGCATGAATGGGTCGATGCGGAACTGCTCAATGTCGGCGATATCGTCCTCGTCGAAGCCGGCGACCTGATCCCCGGCGATGGCGACGTCGTCGAGGGCGTCGCCTCGGTGAATGAAAGCGCGATCACCGGCGAATCGGCGCCCGTCATCCGCGAATCCGGTGGCGACCGTTCAGCGGTGACCGGCGGCACCATGGTCCTTTCCGACTGGATCAAGGTCCGCGTCAGCACACAGCCCGGCTCCTCCTTCATCGACCGCATGATCGCGCTCGTTGAAGGGGCCAAGCGCCAGAAAACCCCTAACGAGTTGGCCCTGTCGATCCTGCTTTCCGGCATGACGTTGATCTTCCTGATCACCGTCGTGACGCTGTGGGGTTTGGCCGGTTATTCCAACACCATCGTCTCGGTTGTTGTGCTGATCGCACTGCTGGTGACGCTCATCCCAACGACGATCGGCGGACTGCTTTCGGCCATCGGCATTGCGGGCATGGATCGCCTGATCCGATTCAACGTCGTCGCGACTTCTGGTCGTGCGGTGGAAGCCGCCGGCGACGTCGATACGCTGCTGCTCGACAAGACCGGCACCATTACCTACGGCAACCGCATGGCGACGGAATTCATTCCGGTGCCGGGTGTCGCCCTGGGTGAACTGGCCGACGCGGTGCTGCTCGCGAGCCTCGCCGACGAGACGCCGGAAGGCCGTTCGATCGTAGCGCTGGCGAAGAGCGAATACGGCGCTTCGGAAGCGCTGGCCGACGCCAAGGATGCGGTCATCATACCCTTTACCGCCCAGACCCGCCTTTCGGGCCTCGACGTGAATGGGCGCTCAATCCGGAAGGGCGCAGTGGATTCTATCCTGAAATTCACCGGCG
>FTCV01001397.1_pt1 | contig 41194 bp, 17 predicted proteins | sample 1639691 | NCBI WGS metagenome assembly FTCV01 (sample SAMEA3914864, study PRJEB12502) | metagenome | biome: forest; material: soil | place: USA | collected 2012-03-12 | depth 0.3 m
AGTCATTCTCGGGACATATCACGTCAACGGGAAATTCGAACTTCTTCCCCTTCCGCATCGCCTCCAAAAGCGCACCGACTCTTGGCTGAAGCTCTCCCTCATTTCTGGATGCACTGGCCTGCTCCACGAGGCACACGGTCAACTCCTTCATCGTATAGGCTGGACGATGCATCTCCTTCAAAGCGGCATTTACCGCAGTGAGCAACTGCTCAGGTGTTTCGATTTTCTGCTGATCAGGCGTATCCACGCTGCACAGGCGCAACGGCATGTTCCCGCTCCTGTGTGCCGCGGCGGAATCGGCTGCCATAACACTCGCATGAATGAATCCTACAACGAGTGCGAATGAGAACGCACTCTTGCAATCGCTTCGGTCCGGGCGCTTGTTTCTTCTGCCTAACATAACACAAAATTTTCTATGGCGTTCGGATTTTGAGAAAATACCACACTGAACGCACCGGGAGACGATGCCCCTGGGTGACCGCTTCCTGAAGCGCCCTTCATCGTTGCCGTCTTTGGGAGATTGTCAAGATCCAGGGTTGCTGCCGGCGTCCGTGTGAAAAACGGCGCCATACAAGTGCGGGTGCTTGCTCCCGCTTTGTCAGCTCAGAGTTCACGCTGAACGTGAAGGCCGCGCAGCGCTGCCGGCGCACCGAGCGAACCAGACGTTTGGCAAAACTGTCACGCTGACAAGCGGGAGCAAGCTCCCGCACAAAAAATGCCGAACGCCACCCTGGGGCTGCCCCTGGGAGCACCCATCAAACCTAGGTCAAAAACTATCCATTTTGGGGGGTGGGCGAGCGCCGCGCTTCGTGCCAGCATCGCGCCGCTTCGACTACCCCGGGAGCCACAGCTAGTTGCATGAAACCTCAGAATATGACGCGGAACTTCACCGCAATACTACGAATGAAATCGAACGCATTGAAATCGAAATTCACACGCGGGAAAACGTCTCCGTTTTGTCGCCTGCGCGGCCCTTGGGAAATGGGCCTGATCGGCGCAAGCCTGGCCTTCGGCGCCGGGGCCCTCCAGGCCGTGAACATCCCCACCCAGCACGGCGACAACAATCGATCCGGCTTGAATGCCAGCGAAACCATCTTGACGCCGGCAAACGTCAATCAAAACAGCTTCGGCAAGATTTTTGAAAAATATGTCGACGGCGACATCTATGCGCAGCCGCTCTACATGCAGGGCGTTAACGTCGGCGGGGGCGGCAAAAACGTCATCTACGTCGCCACGGCGAACAACTCCATCTACGCCTTCGACGCCGACAACGGCTCCGCGGGTGCGTACTGGACGAGAAACTGCGGACCGGCCGTGCCGCAACAAGACGTCCAGTGCTGCTGTACGGATGTCTCCCACGTGATCGGCATCATCGGCACGGGCGCGATCGACACCTCCACCGGGACCTGGTACTTCGTGCACAAGCAGGAGAATGCCGACCATAGCTTTCACCACTATCTCCATGCGGTCGATATCACGAACGGCGCGGAAAAATTCTCCGGACCAAAGGAAATCAGCGGTGGAGCGAGCGGCGTTAATTTCGATGCAAAACTGAATAATCAACGCGCCGGCCTCCTGCTGCAGGGCGGAAATGTCTATATTGGCTGGTCGTCGCACAACGACTGTGGCGGCTATCATGGCTGGGTCATGGGCTATAAGGCCTCGACGCTCGCGCAGGTGGGCGTCTTTCCGGTGACGACTTCCTCCGGGACCCGAGGCGGCGTGTGGATGGCCGGCACCGGCCTCGTCGGCGACGGCAGCAGTGTTTACTTCATGACCGGCAATGGCTCCTTCGACGCGAATTCGGGCGGTGGCAACTACAGCGAATGCTTCGTGAAATTGAGCAGCACGCTGGCGCGCCAGGACTACTTTGCGCCTTTTGACCAGGCGAGTTTAACGAGTGCGGACAGAGACCTCGGCGGCGGGGGCATGGCGCTCATTCCGGGAACGAGCCGGCTCGTGGGCGGCGGCAAAGGAGGGAAATGGTACCTGGTCAATACCGGCTCGATGGGCGGCTACAACGCCAGCCAGGACGCCTGTCTCCAGAGCTTTATGGTGACGGATACGAGCGATGGGCTCAATCATATCCACGGAGGTCCGAGCTACTTCAACGGGACGCTCTATGTGGGCGGCGAGAGCGATCAGCTCAAGGCCTTTCATTGGAACGGCTCGACCATCAGCACGACGCCGTCGAGTCAATCGAGCTTCGAAGCGGTGACCAACAGCATGCCCGGCTGGCAGCACTCCGTCTCGGCCAATGGCACGAGCAACGGCATCGTCTGGGCCGCGCGGGTCTATAGCGGAAACGCCAACAACGCGACGCAGCCAGGCATCCTGCACGCCTTCGATGCGACAAATCTGGGGACGGAACTCTGGAACAGTTATCAAAACGTCGGTCGTGACGACTTGGGAAATTTCGCCAAAAATCCGGCTCCCGTGGTGGCGAACGGCAAAGTCTATTGCCCGACGTTCTCGAACAAGCTGGTCGTGTACGGTCTGCTCAGTCCGGTGCCGAACGGCATCTATGAGATGACGGCGCGGGCCAGTGGACTGGCCCTGGATGCGGTAAACAATGGGACCGCAAATGGGACGGCTATCGACCAGTGGGGCTACAACAGTGGGGCAAATCAACAATGGTACGTGACAAATGTCGGCGGCGGCCAAATCAAGGTCACCGGCTTACAAAGCCTGCGCGTGCTCGACGTGACCGGCGGCAGCACGGCCGACGGAACGCCGCTGGAGCTCTGGGATTGGAACAATGGCGCCAACCAAAGATGGACGTTGACGACAAGAGACAGCGGCTACTATTCCCTGCTCTCCGTAAACAGCGGCAAGGCGTTGGACGTGACCGGCGGATCAACCACCAACGGAGCGATCATCGAGCAGTACACCTCGAATAATACCTACGCGCAATATTGGAACTTCCTCCAGTCCGCGGTTCCGAACGGCAAGTATAAACTGATCGCCCGGTGCAGCGGAAAATCGCTCGACGTCACTGGCAACGGTACGGCGAATGGAAGCCTGGTCGAGCAATGGAGCTACAAGAACGGGACCAACGAGCAATGGCAAATCACCAATCTCGGCGGCGGCCAATATGAAATCATCGGAGTCCAAAGCGGGCGCGCCCTCGACGTGGTGGGAGGCAATACCGCCGATGGCACGGCCATCGACATCTGGGATTACTCGGGTGGCGCCAACCAGAAATGGACCATCACGGCTACGAATAGCGGCTACTACACGCTGCTCTCGGTGAACAGCGGCAAAGCGTTGGACGTCGCCGCCTCGGGCACAACGGACGGCGTGAAAGTACAGCAATACACGTCGAACGGAACCGCCGCGCAACAGTGGCGTCTCGAACCTGTGCCGTAGAGATTAGCTAACGCGAACGATTTCCCGACACGGATCGGGAAACGACTACTCGAGCGCGCCCCGCGAAAGCGGGGCGCGCGTTTACACTCGTAACGCACATTCACGTACGCTACTGGGAGATGCATCCACCCAAACTTGAGGCTTCATTGCTTTGCGTGAAATTTACGCTGACAAAGCGGGAGCAAGCTCCCGCACTCCAAAAACCTGACGGCGTTCCGCTACTCTTCTCGTGGGCGCTCGCCCGCGTTCCATTCTTTCCACCGCTCACCGCCGATTCCCTTGCATCTCTTCAGCCGAGAGGCCTTTGGCGCCATTGGCCAGCCAATTGCCGCTGATCCAGTTATCAGCGCCGCCGTCCATCAGGAGGGAACCCTGTGCGCCGGTCTCGGCTCGATCATCGCGGATCACGCATCCGCTCACCCGGCTTTTCGCACAGTTCTTCAAGACCAACCCCACGCCGTCGCAATCGAGGATCGAGCAATCCTGGACCGTACACCTCGTGCATTCCTCAAGGAGTAGGGCCGCAGGGTCGTGCCAAGCTTCCTTCAAAACGAAGCCTTCCAGCTTTGTATCCGCGCAGCGGCGGAGCACGATGCCATTCCGCTCTTTGCCATTCGTGTGATTGACGACATAACGCGGATTGCGATCGAAATCATTGGGCCCAATGACGACGGAACTCGAGTCCTCGACGACGATGTTGTGCTCGAAGCCTTCCCAGAAACTATTCCCCATGATGCTCACTCCCCGGGCAAAATGCAGATCGACGTTCACCATCACGTCGCTGAAGACATTTCCCGTCACAACTAGGTGGCCTTCCTGCGTCGGATCATGATTTTCGGACGAAATCACCCCGCGCCCGAGGAAACGCAGATTCGCGCTCCCCGGCGATTTGCTGTTGTGTTGAAGCGTGCAACCCGTCACGGCAACCTCCGCCGTGCTGCCGTCCGTCGAATCGATCAGGATATTTGCCGTCGGCGGTGCATCCGGCGTCATATTACTCTCGATGTCGCACGTGCCGATCTGGAGATTGCGCAACTCCCCTCCCCGTGAAACGACGCCGCCGCCCGCGTTGTAACTGATGTGGCACCCCACGATGTTCGTCTGGTGCAGATTCACGTGATCGAAAAAGACGCCACAGCCGTGATTATCGTACAGGTGGCAATCGGCGATCATCACATTCCGGTCGCGTTGCGTGAGACGGATCGCATGGCGGGTGTGCCGAATGAGCATTTCGGCAATGGTCAATTGCATCGTCCCGCTGGCCTCGATACCGTCTGCTTCGGGATTTTCGCCAACGATCTCAATTCCCCGAATGACCGGCATGCGTTGCCGCTCCCAAACCTCCGGGCGCACATTCCAGGGATCGGCCGAACTGGCGTGCGTTCCGATGAAATGGAAAGCCGGGCCGGCGCCCGCCATGACGATCCGCGCCGTACCGTCCCCTTCCAGCGACGCGAAGCCGTTTTGATCGAGATTGATCTCCACGGGTCTGGTGAGCCTATAGATCCCCTTTGGAAAAACGGCAGCCCCGCTGGCCACGGCTTTCTGGATACTCGCCGTATCGTCCGAAACACCGTCGCCGCTCGCGCCAAAATCGCGCACAGACTTTGTCTCTCCTCTGGCGGCGACAACGAAGAGCAGCGATAGAAGGAAGAGCCAAATCGGGCGCATCGGGCGATCTTCCTGGCCCCCAAGAAGATGTCGAGCGGGAATCTCCGAGTAGCCCGCCATCGTGGAAAACCACAAACCTCGTCTAGAACTTGCTCATTCTGCTTTTGTCCGGCTAAAAAGAAGCTGAGTCGTTCAGTAGTGAATCCGGCTATGAATCCCACCATTGGAGCATCCCAACGTGACTCTGAAAGCTGGCGTGCCCGCAAGTCTACAAAAGCAGCGAGTTCATTATGCCATGACCGACAAACCTTCCGAGAGCGATAGCGACAGTTTAACCGATCCTCGGACTGTTTAAGATACGCTTTCTGCAGATGCCGCATAACCTCACCAGAGCAAACTCACTCCGTAACGGGCGAATTCCGGATCCCGAGAGATGATAGCAATGTTCTCTGTTAAAGCTTGTGCGATGATGAGGCGATCAAACGGATCATTGTGGTGGCGCGGCAGAAGGCGATGTTGATGCAAATGCGGAATCAAGATCGGCAAAAGCACGATACCATCAGCATCCAAACGGGCGGGAAACATCTTCTCAAATGGTTCCGGAAGCTTCAGCTTTCCCAAAGAATCTTTGATTCCGATTTCCCAGAGAGTTGCTGGGCTGACAAACAGCGCGTTCGCCGAGTCCTGAATGGTTGCCAGCGCCAAGGCGCTGAGCTGGCTGCTGCCGGCGAGGTACCAGAGCAACGTGTGGGCATCCAACAGCGCTTTCACCGGTAGTCGGTAAATTCCTCCAGGGGGGCGTCGAAATCGTCAGCAATCACAATTCCTGGCACCGAACCGTAGCCTTTGCGCACTGAAGATTGTGGGCCGGGATTTTCCGTTCCCGCCGTTGACTTGAGGAACTTCACGTAATTCCACACCTCGCGCAGCAACGGTTCCGGCTGATTTGTGATCTCCGCAATAATAAGTTGCTGAATGGTCATGGCTGCGATTTTGAAGGCTGGCAATTTGCCTGGCGACACGCAATCGCTCATCGAGAGCCAATGCACCGTCGTCTGCAGTGAAGATAACCCAACTGCCATACGGTGCAACGTATCGGTAATCACGGAAAAGGCGCAATTGCACCCCAAAGCGGAGCCTTACTGGAGAGGGCTACGCCTTCAGCAAATCCCGCATGACCTCCCCATAGACATCCGTGAGCCGAAAATCCCGCCCGGCATACCGATAAGTCAGCTTCTCGTGATCAATGCCCAAGACGTGTAAAAGCGTGGCGTGCAGGTCGTGAATGGAAACGCGGTTCTCCACGGCGCGGAAGCCAAATTCATCCGTGGCGCCGTAGCACATGCCGCCTTTGAAGCCGCCGCCGGCCATGAACATCGTGAAGCCGAAGGGGTTATGATCGCGGCCGTCGCCGCTTTCGGAAACCGGAGTGCGGCCGAATTCTCCGCCCCAGACGACGGCGGTTTCTCCCAGAAGACCGCGCTGCTTGAGGTCCGTGATGAGCGCGGCGGAGGCGCGATCCATGTCGGGGCAGCGGTCACGGAGGTTATGGTTGATGCGGCTGTGATCGTCCCAGGGCTGTCCGGGGCCAAAGTAGACGTGAACCGTACGCACTCCGCGCTCGACGAGGCGGCGCGCGAGGAGACAGCCATTGGCGAAGGGCGAGCTGCCGTAAAGTTCGCGAATGGCGGCCGGCTCGCGACGCAGGTCAAAGGCTTCATTGGCCTCGGTCTGCATGCAAAAGGCCGTTTCCATGGCGGCGATGCGGGTCTCGAGAAATTCGTCTCCCCCCACACTGGCGTCGTGGCTGCGGTTGAGGGTCTGGATAAGGTCCAACTGCGCGCGCTGGGCTTCGGGAGTGAGGTCGCGGTTCCGCAGATCGCGAATCATTTTCTCCGGATCGTCGAAGGTATCGTCGAAGCCGATGCCTTGGTAACGGCTCGGGAGGAAGCCGCTGCGCAGTCCCGGACCGCCTCCGCCGCCAGGGCTCAAGGCCACGAAGCCGGGCAGATTCTTGTTTTCACTTCCCAGGCCATAGGAAATCCAGGAGCCCATGGAGGGCCGCGTGGCCGCGATATTGCCCGAGTGAAAGAGGCTCCGGGCGGGGGTGTGGGTGGGATTGAAAGTGTACATCGAGCGGACGACGCAGAGTTCGTCGGCGACCTTGGCCAGATTCGGGAGCAGCTCGCTCATTTCCAGACCGCTTTCGCCATGCTTGCTGAAGGCGAAGGGCGAAGGCAGCAGACCGCCGGTGGTGCGCTCGGTACGCACATTGACCGCCTCGGGCCGCTGGCCGGCGTTGCGTGCGAGGGCAGGCTTCGGATCGAAGAGATCGATATGTGACGGGCCGCCGGGCATGAAGAGCACGATGTTATGCTTGGCGGTCGCGGGAAAGTTCGGCCCCACTACGGACGGCGCAGGCGCCTCTGCACGCGCTATTTCGTCCGAGAGCAGTCCATAGAGAGCGACCGACCCGAGGCCGGAGCCCAGGGAGCGGAGCATTTCGCGTCGGGAGAGGGAGTGAATCATGGCCAAAAGATTGCCTCGTTCGTGCAAAGAAGCGCGTGGGCGTATTCGGTGAGCGAGCCGGTGGCGAGATAGCGGGTGGCGAGGGCCAATTCTTGTTCATCAGGCTCGCGCAGGAGCACACGGCGCATGAGCGCGCGCACCTTGGCTTCGTCATCGGGTTCCTGGGCCACAAGCTCGGCGAGTTCTGTAGCGCGCGTCTGCATAAAGGCGCTGTTGAGGACGAAAAGCTGCTGAAGCGGAGTGGTCGTCGTCTCACGGCCGGGGCTATGCATGACGGCCTCGGGAAAATCGAAGAGGCGCAGGAGATTACTCGACCGTCCTCGGCTGATCCGCGCGTAGACGGTGCGGCGCAGATTGTCGACCTGATCTGCGAGCACGGAAGGCCCGCCGAGGCTGGTGTCGAGATTTCCGCTCGCTTGCAGCAGGCAATCGCGAAAGGCCTCCGCATCGAGCCGGCGCGGATTCATTTTCCAGAAGAGCCGATTATCCGGATCGACGGCGATCGCTTCGGGACGCGGACGGCTCGCCTGCTGATACGTCGCGGAAAGAAGAATCTCGCGGTGCAGCCATTTCATCGACCAGCCGTGGGCCACGAAGCGCGCGGCCAAGTCATCCAGCAACTGCGGATTTTTCGGCTTTTCGCCCTGGGCGCCAAAGTCGCTCGGCGTATCCACCAGCGGCCGGCCGAAATGCCAGCCCCAGACGCGATTGACGATGACTCGAGCGGCCAAGGGCGTCGCATCGGTAAAAATCTTTTCCGCCAGCTCGCGTCGTCCGGAGCCATGGTGAAACCCGGGATCGCCCTTGGACAAAACCGCGAGAAATCCGCGCGGGGCCACTTCGCCCGGCTTCGCCACATTTCCGCCAGGCAAAACCCGGAGGTCGCGCGCGACGCCGGGCTTTATGTCGATGTGGGTGAGATCGGGGTCGCTGCCGTCGATCCAAAGGCCGGCATCGAAGACGGAGTGAAAGTACGGATCCGCGGGCGCCATGCCGTCTTTGTTGCGTCGCCGCTCGCGCTTGTCTGCGACTTGCGGCTCTTCTTTTGCCGCTGGGAGCGCTGTGGGATCCTTGGCTGAGGTCTCGACGGGAATCTCGGAAACGGGCTCAAGAGCCGACTTGTCCTTCTCGTAGGGCGCTGGCCGGCGGTCCAGCTTCGCGAGTTGGGAGTGAAGGGTGGGATGGGTGTCCCGCAGGTCGGCGATTTCGTTTTCGATCCCTTCCAATTCGACTACAAATCGCTCCACCTTCTTGCGCGCTTCCACGGGGTGCGACCCCGGCTCGCCGCGCAGGAGATTGGCCAGGTAGCTCAGATAAAAGATGCGCGGCGCCGCCGTCATGTAGCGGTTCTCCACCTTGGGGTCGACGTCCGTCACCGGACGCGGCGTCGCCACGGTCGAGGCAAAGACGCCCGCCAGCGCATAGTAGTCGCGAGACGTGATCGGATCGAACTTGTGATCGTGGCAGCGAGCACAAGCCACCGTAAGCCCCAGCAGCCCGCGTGAAACGACGTCCACCCGCTCGTCCCAATCATCCATGTACAGGTTCTCGATCACATCCTTCGAGAGCCGCCCGTCCTTGTGATAGACGGGGCCGATGCCCAGAAAGCCGGTTGCCGCGATATCGCTGCGCGGCGTGCCGGGAATCAAATCGGCGGCCAGTTGCAGCGAGACGAATTGATCGTAGGGCACGTCGCGATTGAAGGCATCGATCACCCAGTCCCGATAGCGGAAGGCATTCGGGTATGGTCGATTGGTCGCTTCCGTGGTGGGATTGTCCTCCCCGTAGCGAACGACATCCAGCCAGTAGCGCCCCCAGCGCTGGCCGTATTGCGGGGAGGCCAGCAGCTTTTCGACAACATCGGCGTAGGCCTTTTGCGACGGGTCCGCGGCAAAGGCTTCGACTTCCTCGTAGCTCGGACGCAGGCCGGTCAGGTCCAGGTACGTGCGCAGGAGGAGCGTACGCGGATCGGCTTCTGGCGAAGGGGCGACTTGCTTGGCTTCGAGCTCTTTCAGGATGAAAAAGTCGATGGACGTCCGGGGCCACGCCGTCTGGTTCACCGCCGGCGCCGGGCTCTCGCTCACGGGACGGAAGGCCCACCAATTCCGGTCCGCCTCCGGGTCCCGAGGCTTCGTTTTTTTCGCCGCGGTCGGCGCCTCTCCCGTGCGCGGATCGGGGGCGCCCATCTGAACCCATTCCTCGAATTTCCGCACCTGGTCTGCACTCAGCTTCACCTTCGGCGGCATCGCCAGATCGGGATCTGTCCACCGAATGGCCTGGATGAGCGGGCTGTTATCCAGGTCGCCCGGAACAATGACCGGCCCGCCATCGCCTCCGGCGGCGACGCCTTTTTGCGAATCGAGCCGCAGTCCGCCCTTCAGCTTTTTCGCCTCCGCGGAATGGCATTCGTAGCAGCGCTCGGCCAGCACGGGCCGGATGTTTTTCTCGAAAAACTCGACCTTCTCACTGGTCAGCTCCGCCCCCTTCTGCTCGGACGCATCGGTCGCGGCCGCCACCCAAGCGGAGAGGCCCAGCAGTTGGGACGCGGCAAGAAAAATGGAGCTGAGGCGTCGCATGCGCAATTTTTAGACAATCCACAAAGAGGTCTGGGTATTAGGGGCGAGCGGAAGGTGAATCATGGGAAAAGATGGCTCGCAGGTCGTGCGCCACGAGCTATGATTTTAGCATGCCGTCCTCCGATGTGCGGTTTCAGAAATTTAGCTCCTTTGCCGATGCTGAGGCCGCGGATCGCGCCTACTACGCGTCGCTCACTCCGCAGGAGCGGATGCAGATCCTTTTCGCCCTGGTGGCGACTGTGAAGCCAGATGAAACTCGGGTGGAGGAACGACTTCCGCGAGTTCGCCGGGTGGTGGAACGAGGACCGCGTTAAGTACGTGCTGCTCGGCGGTTATGCGGTCGCCTGGCACGGCCATCCCCGATTCACAAAGGACATCGACTTTTTCGTAGAACGCAGCCCAGAAAACGATCTGCGCTGCTGAAAGTCCTTTCCGACTTCGGAATGACCAGCCTTGGGATCAACTTGGGCGATCTATTGGAGGAGAACTCCTGCATCTACTTCGGCCATCCGCCGTATCGCATTGATCTTCTAAATTTCACCTGATCAATCGAGAAATGCTCATCGTAATAAGCGCGCCTCCGGCCGAGGTCAGGATATCGTTGATGCAGAGAACCTCGGCCGACGCACTCCCCCCAGTCCCTGAACCTGAACCCAGAAACTACGGGGCCGATCATCCACTCTCCGGACATACCTCACCGGAGATCCGAAAGCCGTCTCACTGTGGAGCGACTCTATTTGAAGGCATATGCGTTACCGGCAACGGCGTTCCTTGCTGAACGGCGTGCAATTCATCCGACGGGGATGGGCCACCCGGATTTGGCTCAGGAATCAGCTTCCAGACCTGATCTTTATTCTGTCTTGCCTGACAGACCTCGCCACCGACATCCTTGCTAGCATTGCGAACGTCCAAATCTAGCCCGCTGACCTTCGATCGGATATAAAAGTACCCGTCGCCGGCCGGAATCAGTTCCCAAACCTGTTCGCGATTTGGCTTCGCCTGACACAGCCTTCCACCCACGTCTTTGTTCGCGTTGTACACGTCGAGATCGAGACCGCTGAGATGCGATCGTATCTGATAGAAACCTTGCCCCACTCGGATGAAGCGCCAGACCTGGGTGCGATCAGGAGTCGACTGACAAACCGTGCCGCCAACGGCGCGACTAGCATTGGCCAGGCTTAGATTCAATCCGCTGACCTTGGACTGGATGTAATAACAACCTTGGCCAATTTCCTCCGAAGACGCAATTCCGGAGAAAAACTGCACCGCGCCAACTATCCCAAAGACCTTTAGAACGATTGAGTACTTCAAGGGTGTTTATCGCAAGTGGGGAATCGCGCAAAGGATGTTCTTAAGATTCACGAAGCACAATTAAAAAATACGGCGCCGTCACGGCTGCGCGCGCTGCCTCAAGGCGCGACGCCGAGCTTACTCTTGGCCTCCGGTCAGAGGGAACTGGATTTGAAAGGGCCTGCGGCGCTCCTTGCGTGCTCGCGGCGCGCCCCCCATCTTTCCCATTCTTCTCCATGCAGAATCAAGGTCTCCCAGTCTGGCAACTTCACGAGGACATCGTCCGCACCCTCACAACGGGCAACCAACTCGTGCTCGTGGCGGCCACGGGATCAGGCAAAACCACCCAAGTCCCGCAAATGCTCCTCGACGCCGGGGTGGCAGGCGTCAAGCGCATCGTGATCCTCCAGCCGCGCCGGGTGGCGGCGCGGAGCGTAGCCGCTCGCGTAGCGTGGGAGCGCGGCGGCCAGCTGGGTCGCGAAGTCGGCTACCAGGTGCGGTTCGAAGAGCATTTGTCCGATGCCTCTCGCCTCTGCTTCGTCACGGAGGGAATCCTGCTGCGCTGGCTGCAAAACGACCATGAATTGCGCGATATCGGCGCGGTCGTCTTCGACGAATTTCACGAGCGAAACCTGCTCAGCGACGTGGCGCTTGCCTTGGTGAAGCGGCTCCAGCGCACGACCCGCCCGGATCTGAAGATCGTCGTAATGTCTGCGACGCTCGAGGCGGAGCCTGTCGCGCGCTATCTTACGGGCGATCCGCAACGGCCGGCGCCTATCCTGGTTTCCGAAGGCCGTGCATTCCCGGTCACCATTCAGTGGGCGGATCTCGGCGATCGCCGCCCCGCGCCGGAACGCGTCGTAGAGGCGGTGGAAGCCATCCTCAGCACGGGCAAGCCAGGAGACATTCTGGTGTTTATGCCCGGCAAGGCGGAAATCCAGGCGACCATTCAGGCCTTGCGCAACGCGCGTCTTCCGATCCCCTGCTGCTTCCTGCCGCTGCATGGCGATCTATCCCCAGACGAACAGGACCGCGCCTTCCAGCGCGCAAACGAGCGCAAGATCGTGGTCGCGACAAATGTCGCCGAAACCAGCATCACCATCGACGGCATTTGCCATGTCGTGGACGCCGGCACGGCCCGTATCGCCCGCTACGATGCCGAACGCGGCCTCCAAACGCTCGCGATCGAAGACATCAGCCGCGCCAGCGCAGATCAGCGGGCCGGCCGCGCCGGCCGCACGGCGCCGGGCACTTGCTGGCGACTCTGGAGCGAAAGCCAACACCTCACACGGCCAGCCAAAAACACCCCGGAAATCCAGCGAGCCGACCTCGCCGAAACCGTGCTGCTCCTCCACTCACTTGGCGTCGAGCAGGCGGCGGGCTTCGATTGGCTCGATCAACCCGACGCTGAAGCCGTCCAGCGATCGGAGACGCTCCTTGCCATCCTCGGCGCGCTGGACCATGGAGCGCTCACGCCCATCGGCCGGCAGATGCTGCGGCTGCCCATGCATCCGCGCTATTCACGGATGTTAGTCGAGGCGGCGCAACGCAACTGCGTATCCGAAGCTGCGCAATGCGCCGCCCTGGTGAGCGGACGCGATCTCCTCATGCGGGTGGGAGAGAAGGATGCCGCGATAAAAGTGGCGCGTGAGGCTCTCGAGGACAGCGTCCAGACCGACTTTCACACCCTGATCCGGGCGCAGGATTTTGCCCGGAACTGCAACTTCGACGTCAACGCTTGCCAGCGTCTGGGCATTCACGCCCAGACGGCCCGGCAAGTGGAAGATACCTACCGCCAGTTGCGCGAGATCACCCGACGCGAAGGCTGGATGGAGCAAAGCGAACGTGACAGTGCAAAAGCGATGCCAAGCCCGAGCGCAAAGCCCGCGCCAGATCCTGAGGCCCTCGCGAAATGTTTGCTCGCTGGCTTCATCGACCAACTCGCCGTCCGCCAAAGCCCTGACTCCCTCGAGTTTCTCCTCACGGAAGGGCGCTCCGGCACACTCGTCCGGGAAAGCGTCGTCACGGCGCCGCTCGCGGTCATCGCTGGCCTCCGCGAGGTCGATGGCCGGGGCGGTCGCATGACCCTGCTCAGCCTCGCGACCGCCGTGCAGCCTGCTTGGGTCACCGAGCTTTTCCCCCAGCACCTCACCGCTACTCTTGAGCACGTCTTCGACCGCACGCACAAACGCGTCGCGGCCATCCGCCAGGAGCGCTGCCTGGGACTTATCATCGCACAGAAGCATCAGCGCGACGTGGAACCTGTGGCGGCCGGGAAAGCGCTCGCCGAGGCCTATGGAAATGGCTTTTTCGACCTGCCAAATCTCGGCCATGACGTGAAGCAGTTCATGGCCCGGGTGAATCTGGTTTGCGCGGCGCTTCCGGAGCTGGAATTTCCGCCCGTCGATCGCCTGGCGCTGCTGGCTGCCCTGGCCCGCGCTTTCACTGGGTTTACGCTCGCGAAGGAGGCTCAAGCAGTGGAATTGCGCCCCCACTTCCGCCGCCATCTCGCGGCAGAGCAGTTGGAATGGCTCGACGAACTATTACCGCTGTCTCTCACGTGGCCCGATGTCGGGAAGGTAAAACTCGCCTATACCGAGCCAGACCAGGATGACCAGAAGCCCGGGCCGACCGCGCAAGTAAAGCTCACCGCCTGCCGCGATCTGAAGGAGCATCCGCTCCTCTGCGAAGGCAAGGTGGCCGTCCGGCTGTGTTTGTTGTTACCGGATGGCAAGCGTCTGGATGAGACCTCAGACTTTCCGCAGTGGAAAATCGCCATTTACCCGAAGCACCGGCCGGCGCTGCGGGCCAAGTATCCGGCCGTATTGTGGCCGTGAAAGCCAGAGCGCCACATAGAACCAGCGATCCATACCGGGCAGACTCTTTAAATCGAGTGCGGACAAAAGAGCAGGCGGCGCCAACGGAAAGTAGGTCTCGATTGATTTACGGAGCCGGGGCGCTTCGTTCCGCCGTCTGGCCCCGGCTTCGAGAACCCCCAACTTGCGCCAGAGTGATGGAAACACGCCTCCTCAGCCGCTCAGTTGGTTGTTTGGGGTCGGGCGGAAATGCGAGAGCCCAAAGGTTTCGCATGATCTGGGCCGGGGCGGCGATGAGGCCAAACGGAAAGCCCCACCAACCGAGAACCATCGAAAAAAGCGTGTCGGCAAGTTGCGAGCGGACGCTGCATGAACGGCAGCATACGTGCTCTCGAGTGGACCACGCGGTAACGAACACAGCGGACCAGACGCGGTAAGACAAGAATACGTCTACCGGGCCAGGACCGCCGCACCGAGGACACGGACTTTCGTGCATCGCGCGGACGTGGCCGTCAATGACATCGCTTGAAATCGCTTCGGCGCGCTCGAGGTAATAAGCGGCTCGTTCATGTTGCTGATTGCAAAATCGAAGTTTCCCGCGTCCGACGCCGCCCATCACGATAAGCGAGTCGCAGTAGCTGCATTTTCTCATGTAGATTTATGTATTCGTCACAACTCGCTGAAAACTGCCTTCGAGCGACTTCGCAATCAATAGCCATCCCGCTGAACGATTTGGCGAGCTTCGATTGAAGCTTACTCAATCATCATCATCCTTCGCCCCACTTCGCGTAAAAATAAACGCCGCGCGCCGCGGGGCCGGCATGTGACTGTCCGGCCCGCGCACCGAGCGCCAGATGATGTCATTGAGCCGCAGATCGTCCACCGCATCTTCCCGGGCAAAATTCATCCCCTGCGACTCCCGCGCACCGTAGGCCGTTTTCGTATTCAGTTCCTGCAAATCGACTTCCGGCGGCCGCGCCTTAAACACCGCCAGATCCGGCGTCACCTGGAATGACGCGTACATGGGAATTGCCGCCGCATCGAATTGCGACATGGGCCGCAATCCCAGGATCAGCTCCATGGTCCGCAACATCGACGTCGTGGAGTAGAGCGTCGAATCCTTGCTTCCCTTCTTTATATAAGGACTGGCGATGAAAGCGATGGAACGGTGGGCATCGACGTGATCGGAGCCATTTTGCGCATCGTCCTCGACAATGAAAACCGCCATCTGCGGCCAGAACTTCGACTGGCTCACCGCCTCGATCACCCGGCCCAACGCCGCATCGTTATCAGCGAGATAGGCGGTCGGCGTGGGCTTGCCCGGGCTTGCCCCAGCAGTGTGATCGTTCGGCAGACGAAGGATTTGCAATTGTGGCATCTCCCCTTCCGTTTCGAAGCGGTGCAATTCCGAAATGAAGCGGTCTGCGCGCTTGGCATCAGGATACGAAACGTCAAATCCCATGTACTCGGGATCGAAATGCCCCTTCAGCGCCGGCACGCGCGACGTTGCGGGTTGTCCCTTCTTGGGATTTTCGACAAATTCGCCATAGGAGCGATAGCTCACGCCGGCCAGTTTGGCTCGGTCCCAGAGATATCCGCCCGCGGGTGTAGCAATGGGGAAATGGCCTTCCGAAGGGTAGGGATATTTCTTGTGCCCGTTGTGCCCATAGCCCAGCGGCCAGGTCTTCTCCACGAAATCGGTGGCATAGGCGCCCATGGTCCACTCGTGTCCATCTGCGCTGACTTCGGCCTCCACGTAAAAGTTATCGAGCAGGACGAATTCCTGCGCCAGCGCATGGTGATTTGGCGTGACCTTCTCACCAAAGAGGCAAAGCGAAGCATCCCCATTGCCTTTCGCCACATCGCCGAGCACCTGGTCATAGGTGCGATTTTCCTTCACGATGTAGAGCACGTACTTGATCGGCGACGGATCGCCGACTTTTTGCGGGATGGGATTTCCCTGAAGCTCGAGGCCCGAGACCTTGCGCGCCGTCTCTGGCATGCAGGAGTAGGCGCGCGCCGTCCACTCGGCCATCTGCGCCTCGAACCGCTCTTCCTTCGGCAGCGAGATGCTGCTGATCGTGCCCTCCATGAGCCCGCCGATGTACTCGACGGTCGATTTTTCGCTCAGGGGCGGCTTCGGGCCATTGCGATTTGCCTTGGAAATCTGCCCTTTGCCTTCCGCGACCAAAAGGCGCTTGCCATCGGGCGTCACGCGCACCGAGGTGGGATACCATCCCACCGGGATGAAGCCGAGGCTTCGCGATTTCCCGACCTGGGAGACATCGAAAACGGCCAGAGCATTAATGGTCGCATTGGCGACGAAAAGACGCTTCTCATCCGGCGAGAGCGCCACGGAGTTTGGCGTATTGCCGGCCTCGGCGCCCGGTTGCAATTCCGCGAGCAGCGTCTCGACATTTCGGCCGGTCTCGGTGTCGAGCACGCTCACCGAGTTGCGATTCGCATTGGCGACGAAAAGAGTCTTCCCATCGCGCGAAAGGACCAATTCGTTGGGATGCTCCTCGGTGGCCCAGCGCGCGACCGGCTGAAAGGTGTCCGTATCAATGACCTGCACCGCGGCCTGCGCCCACAGGCTTACGTACAGGCGCTTGCGCTTCTCGTCGAGCACGCAGCCGTAGGGAAAGGGATCGGTGGAAGCCGCCGTCTCCAGCGTGGCCAGCATGCGCTTCGTCACTGAGGGATCATCGGTCGTCGGCGGGGCGGCGGGGACCGCGCCAGCCGAGCGGTCGCCGAGCAGGAGTTCACGCGGCGGCTTATTGTTATCCTTCGGCCGCAGCCAGGTGATGCTTTGACCCCACACATTGGCCACGTAGAGGTTTTCGCCATTGGCGCTTACCGCCAGTCCCGCAGGCACCCCGCGCTGCGTCGCATCGCGCACGACGATGGATTCGTGATCCGACAGATAGCCATTTCGAAAAGCAAAGGCATGCACCACCTCCTCGGCGGCTCCCGAGCAATAGAGCAAGTTGCCATCCGCGGAAAAGGTCAGCCCGTAAAAGGCCTCCGTCACCGGCGCGCGGCTCACGATCTTGTCCTTGGCCAATTCCAGCACGACGACCTCGTTCTGGCCATAGCCGCAGTGCAGCACCGCCGCGTAGCGTCCCGACGGATGAACCGCGATATTTACCGGGAAATCGCCGACCAGCGTCTGGACGCCTGTAGGCCGCAGACTCCATTGATTTGGCAACAGCACGGAGCCGTCTGCCCGTTGCCCTGGGACTTCAGGCGCGGCGGCCCAACTGCGGGCCGCGCCGGTGAAAAGAAAGAGCAAAAGCAATTTTTTCATGGGGAGTTATGCTTATGGCGCCTTCGTTGCATTGCGTAAATTCCCCATTCCCATTTCCCCTTTCCGATTCCCAACCCTCGCAGCTTCCGTCCTCATTGAAATCATCGCGTCTCTCTCGACTCCTCCTCGCCGGAATCAGCCTTTTTCTCCTGGCAGCGCCCAGCCACGCGGAAGATTTCCAGGGCTCGACACATGACATCCCCTACGACGAAGCGCCCCTGCACTACAGCGAGCAGACACCCGATGACCCGATCGCCCGGCTCCAAAAGAAGATCGACTCCGGCGAAGTGAAGCTGCGCTGGGACGAAAAATTTGGCTATCTGCCGGCGCTCCTCGACGCGCTGCAAGTGCCGGCCTCCTCCCAGATGCTCGTCTTTTCCAAAACGTCGCTGCAGCGCGCCTACATCTCGCCGCAGAATCCCCGCGCACTTTACTACAACGACGACGTCTACCTCGGCTACATCCCCGGCGCGCCGCGCATGGAGGTCTCCGCGGTCGACCCGAAGCTCGGCGGAATCTTCTACACGCTGGATCAGGAGCAGGTGCGCAAACCCAAGCTCCAACGGGATGGCGATTGCCTGCGCTGCCACGCCGCCGCCCGCAGCATGGGTGTGCCGGGACACATCCTGCGCTCCATCGCCACGGATGAAACCGGCGAGATGGATGCCAAGACCGAGGTCCAGGAAATCACCCACTGCACGCCGCTCGCGGATCGCTGGGCCGGCTGGTACGTCACCGGCACACACGGTAAGCAAACCCATCGCGGCAATCTCGTCGGCGCTGAGGCCTTCGCGCGCCAGGAGACCGAGCCAAACTATCTCGGAAACCTCACCGATCTCAGCAAGTTTTTCGACGTCTCGAATTACGTGCGCCCCAGCAGCGATCTCTGCGCGGAAATGGTCCTGGAGCACCAGGCGCATATGCATAACTATATTACGCGCCTAAACTACGAGACGCAGACCATGATGGCCTCCTACGGCCACATCCGCTACCTGCATCATCAGGTCGACGCCTTCCTCCGTTACCTGCTTTTCACCGAAGAGGCGCCGCTCAGCGAACCCGTTGCCGGAAATTCGAGCTTTGCGCAGGATTTCATGGCCCACGGTCCCCGCGACCATGCGGGGCGGTCACTCCGGGATCTCGATTTACAGACCCGGCTCTTCAAGTATCCCTGTTCTTTTCTCATCTATTCGCCGGCTTTTGACGATCTGCCGGAGGTCATGCGGACGCATCTCCTTCAGCGGCTATTCGACGTTCTCTCCGGCAAAGACCGGGATGCGCAATTTGCAAAAATCTCTCCTGAGACGCGCCAGGCGATTCTGGAGATCCTACGGGAGACAAAGCCGAATCTGCCGGACTATTGGCGAGTTCCGGCAGCGTAATGGTCGGCAATCAAATCCGACGGTTCGACCGGCAGACCGGCCTGCCGACGCCACGCGCGAATCCAGCAATGTACGGTAAAATGTTCATAGAAGTTGCATCTCGGCCTTTTTGAATCTTGACCGGCTGCGAGGTTATCCAACTGCCAACTATGAATCGAACCGCGACAAAGCTACTCGGTGTTTCCGCGTCAATTCGGCGTTGCGTTCCCGGAATCGTGAAGATCACCCGTACAGCGACGCTTTGGATGGCGCTTTGGCACATCTTGTACTCTGGAGGCGCGGCCTTTGGAGACATCCTGAGTCAAGCTTCCCGAGAGTGCGATCCGGTGCTGCGGGAAAAGGTGGAAACAGCCTTCGCAAGAATCAAGGAGTCGCCGGCCGATGTTTCCGCCATCGAGACATTATTAGCCGTCGAGCCCCGCGTGCTCAAGGTCGCGGGGACTTGGTTTTCCGATACGGACCCCACACTGAACGCTGCTCTGCATTGGGCTCAAAGTCTGCAGCCGGCAGAGGTTCTGCAAGCCAGTCTGGAAAACGGATCAGATACCGCAGTCGAGTGGGCGCTCCTGCAAATTGTCTGGCGAAATTACAACGATCGATTCGAAGGAGACAATCTCGCGCGACTCATGCCCGGAGTCCAGATGGCGGTTTCCAAGGCGCCGGCGGCAACGCGAGCGCAAGCGGTTCGAACCATGCTGGTCTGTCTGCCCCAGGAGGAGAAGGCCGGGTTTCTCAAAGGAATGCTGAAGGACCAGCCAGATGAAGTGATTGCGACAGCCATGGAGAATCTCGGGAAGTGCGATCCGGATGCGGAGATATACGCGACGAAATGGTTGGCTACGTCCGACACCCCCTCGTTACTCTGTGCGGCGTGCAGCTATTGGAGGCTGGAAAAAGAGCGGATTCCCGTGACGGTGGAGGACACGGAGATCGCAGCGCTCGAACGGATCGCAACGCACCCGGATAAAACTGTGCGGCGGGCGGTAATGTGGGCGCTACAGGACGTCACCAAACCGATTTGGATCCCGGCGGCGGAAAAACGTGACCGACCACGCTTGATCGGGATTCTGCTGCGATTGACGTACGATACGGACTCCTCGGTGCAATTTGATGCTGTGCGTTCCTTGCGCAATGCGAATACGCCGGAGGTGAACGCCAGATTGCGCGAGCTCTTCGCGTCAGACCCACAGCAAGCGATCAGAAGAGCGGCGATCGAGATGCTGGGTGTTTTCGGAAAAGAGAATCTGGCGCTCGTTCTCTCCGCAGCGAAGACGGACAAAGACGCCGGCGTGAGACAGATGGCGGTGATGGCGCTGCGAACCATCGGCACGCCAGAAGCGGGCAAGGGACTGGATGCGGCGCAACACGACGCGGACGCTGAAGTGCGAGATACGGCCCGAACGCAATTCGCATGGTACCGAAAGGAACATCCTTCGAGGCGGTGAGCGGGCGCGTGCGTAGCCCCGGATGCCCGAGGCCCGCCAACTAATTCTTCGTCGTCAGATACTTCAGCAACTCGATCGCCTTCCGCTCCGGCAATGCCTCCAGCAAGCCCGGAGGCATGAGCGACTGCGCCAGCTTCTCTCGTGTCTTAATCTCGCTCTTTGGTACAATGACCGAGCCCGTGATCGTTCGCACAGTCAGTGCCGTGGGCGTGTCCAGATCCGAAATGCCGGAGACCACCGAGCCATCCTGCTTGGTCACCACCGTGAGCTGGAATTGCTCGCCGACCACCGCATTGGGATCGACGATGTTTTCCAGGAAATAGCTGAGTCCATTGTGCCACGAGCCAGTGAGTTCCGGCCCCAGCTTTCCGCCCTCGCCATTCAGAGTGTGACAAATGGCGCAGGTTTGCCGAAATGTTTCCTGCCCCGCCTTCACATCGTAGGCCCAGAGCGGCGCGCTCTCGTAGGCTTTCTTAAGCCGAGCGATGGTCGCCTTTGCCGCGTCTGATGACTCATTCACCTTGCCCCATTGCGTATCGAGCAATTGATCGATCGCCGGTTGGTGCAAATTGCGCAACTGCCGCACCTGGAAGGAGCCCACGTACTTGCGATCGATTGTCCCCGTGCCAATGGCTTGAAGCAAGGGCATGGCCAGCGCGGCGCGGCTCGTCAGCGCCTCCATCGCCGCAGTGCGCTCGGCATCGCTCAATTGCGGGAAAAGCCCAATCAGCGCCGTAGCCGTCGCCGGGTCATCACTCCGACCCAGCAATGGGATCACAGCCGCGCGGTAGTCGGGCCGGTTTAGCAGTTGGGCAAAGGCCGCGGCCGATTGCGAATCACCGACTCGCTTTAACAAATCAAAAGCCGCGCGCCGCGCCGGCTCCGGTGTTTCCGCAGCTGTGAGCGCAGCTCGGAGGCGCGCCAAGGTGGCGCGATCGCCAAAGACCGCCGAAATGGCATCCGCATCTGCTCCCGGATACTTCGCCGCCACATCCGCCCAAGCCCCCGGCATTTTCAAGGAAGCCTCGCTCTTCGTCGCAAAGGCCAGCAACTGCAGATCCCGCGCGGAGCTTTTTGCTGCGCCGCCGAGGACTTCAGAAACTAACATCTCCCGACCAGCCGGCTTCGTCCCGGCATACCAGCGAATGGAATCCGCCAACGACGTCAACGGCGTTGCCTCGGCCAGCTTTAGCCCGCGATCGAAATCCGCGCCCACGACTTTCGCCAGGCCCAGCCAAATCATCCGTGGCAGAAACCGGTCGTCTGCGTCCTCGCCATGCATCGCCAGCGCCGAGCCCACCGCCCAGCGATCCTCCGCCGCCAGCGTGGGCAACGCCGAGGCCAAAGCCAGGCGCACCATGGCCGAGGGATCCTGCTTGGCGAGCGACGACAACGTCTCGCCGGGCAACGCCGGCGCTCCATCCGTGGCCAAACGAATTGCCCAGGCGCGCACTTGGTCGTTCGCGTGGCGCGCCAGTGCGGCGACGGTCTGCGCGTCGAGCGCCCCGATGACATGCAGCGACCACACGCCGCGCAGCAGCGTCGGGATCCGCTCCGATCGCGTGAGTTCCTGAAGCTTTGCGATGGCTGCCGGATCGATCTTCCGGCTTTGCGCGCGCTCCTGCAGGATCTGCCGGGCCTGCCGGCAATACCAATCATTGCGATGCGTCTGCATTTCCGCCAGCGCAACATCCGACAGTTTCTCGAGATCCACCTTTACCGGGTGGTAAGACGCCGCCCAGGACACCCGGTAGATGCGGCCATTTGTGCGATCCCACTTATCCGGCTCCGGATTGTGGCAATGCTGCGTGTCACACCAATCGATGAGATACACCCCGCCATCCGGTCCGTACTGGAGGTCCACTGCCATGTAAGTATCATCCGGCGCGCAAAGGATGTCGTAACCGGCATGCAGCGTCTGCCAGGCCGAGCCCTCGCGGACGTTCTCCTGGTGATTCATCTGCGCGCCGAAGAGATTGTTTGTGAAGAGATGGTTGCGATAGATCTCCGGCCAATTGTCGCCGAGATAGATCATCGTCCCGACATGGGAATGCCCGCCGTAGATCGCCGTCGTGCCGGGCTTCCCGGCGCCACCCTCGCCACTATCGTAGCGCGCAGAGGCTGGGAGGAAATTCTTCAGGTTCGGCGCAAACCCCGGCGCCGAGTTGGAAATATAGTCGGGGAAATTCCCATTCGCCTGATTCCAGAAGATCCCGTTCCGAATGACATTGGTCGTTCCGCCGCCGCCATAGAAACTCCGGCAGTGCGTCATGAACATATCGCCCGTTTCGTTATAATCTAGTCCCCACTGATTGCTCCCGCCGTAGGCGAAGACTTCGAATTTATGCGTCACCGGATGAAATCGCCACACTCCAGAGTGCAAGGAAACACGCTCGGAATCAGGCGAGCCCGGTTTGCCAATGAGCGCGGTATTAAATACGCCCTGGTTCCCATAAAGCCAGCCATCCGGCCCCCAGCAAAAACTATTCAGCGTCTCGTGCGTATCCTGGTAGCCCCAGCCATCGAGCAAGACCTCGGGCGGACCGTCCGGGATGTCGTCATGATTGCGATCGGGAATGAAAAGAAGCTGCGGAGCCGCACCCACGAAGACACCGCCAAAACCGACCTCCATCCCGCTCACCAGGTTCAGACCCTCGACGAAGACCGTGCGTTTGCTAAAGGAGCCGTCGCCTTTCTCGTCTTCAAAGATCGTGATGCGATCTTTGCCCTGCCCCTCCGGCTGGCGATTGGGATAGCTATACGCCTCCGCCACCCAGAGCCGGCCCCGCGCATCGATCGCAAAGGCCACCGGTTGCCGCACTTCCGGCTCGGCGGCGATAAGTTCGGCCTGAAAGCCCTCGGTCAACCGCATGTTGGCGATGAGTTTTTGCGCCGAGGCATTTTGGACGGCCGTCGGCTTGGCCGGATTTGGCTGCAAATGCCAGAGCACCGGGCTCTGGCTCAGCCGAGCTACTCGATCATCACCCGACACTACTGCCGCAGCGCGCGAGGGATCACGGTCGTGAAAGACAAAATCGTCGAAGTTAACATGCCCCCACCCCGCAGTGCTTTCGTCCACCAGCCGCACGAAAACCTTCTGCCCCATCCGCGCGTGCAGATCCACTGTGACCCGGCGCATCGTCTCGGAATCCTGGCCGCTCGACGTCTGGATGATGTCCCCCGAATCCGCAGCCACGATCTCTACCCGGCTGGAGCGATCGCGTCCGCCGCCAAGGAGGAAACTTGCCCACGGATGTGTCACAGCAAAATTGTCCGAAGTAAGCCGCCCCTTGCCGCGATCGCCGATCTTTTCATACCCACCGATCCAGTAGTCGCCTTGGTGGCCGCTGGGTCCGCGATGCCGGGCTGTCGCCGTGTCGCCCTTGATGGGCTGGCCTTCCCAGGCATCGCCTTCCGCCTTCCAGCCCGCGAGCGTGCCACTTTCAAAGCCGAGATCCAGCGGCTTACCATTTTCTCCCGTCGGCTGAAAGGAAGGAGGAAGGTCGATCGACGCCGGCAGCGAGCGCCCTTTCGGCGCTTCGGTTTCGCCGAGCGCGGCGAGCAGCGTATTGCGCAGCTCGATTTTTCCCGGAGGAGTTCCGCGAGGCAGCCGCAAAGCCATGGCCCCACCCCAGCGCGACTTGTCCTTCTGGTGATCATCGAATTCCGCCGTGAGGACCCCATTAATCCACAGTTCGGAATGCGACGCCGTCACGCGCAGCCGGCAGCTATTCCAGGAATCCGATTTGCTCTTCGCCCGAGGATCGCCCGCCGAGGCGAGTTCCTCCGTCCACCGCCGGCCATCGGGCGCGATGGAGAGCCGCAGGCCGGGTTTGACGAGTTCGCCGCGATCCTGGGTTTCCCACAGGCTGCCATCGCCCAGGCGCGCCTCGTAGGCAGAGATCCCGTCGCCGATCAATCGGCTTCGGTAGATAATGCCCAGGGGCGGCATCGCACCGGTAAATCTATACTCGAAGGTAAGCTCGAAATCATTCACCTGCGTCGCCGGCGTCAAGAGTTCATCCGCCACGAGTCCCGCGCTATTCGTAACCGAGCCGGTAATCGTGGCGCCTGCGGAAAAGGTGTCGAACGCGGCCACCGACCAGACCGGCGCATCGCCTCTCCAGCCTTGCAAAGGCTTCGGCGTAGGATCGACCGGACGCGGCGCGGCCGGCGCCGGCTTCGCCAGTTTTGCCCGCTGACCCTCGACCCCGCCCAGCGACTCCCAGGTCGGCGCGCCGGACGTGGGCGGCAGATCCTCGATCTGCACATCCTTGACCTGCACCATGGCCTTGCCGCCGGCATGGATCTGGATGCCGAGGATGCCATCGCTGGCCACATCGACTTCCGCCTCCGTGTAATCGACGCCTTGCACTCCATTCAGCCAGGTCTCGATGCGCGGCCCCACGGCTTTGATCACGTAGTCGTTCCAGTCATCCGGATGGAACGCCGGTCGGATGGCGTCAATATTTGACTGCGAAAGCAGCCGATTTCGCCGCCCTTCGTCGTAGACCGACGCATACCAGGAAGGCTCGCCGTAATCACACTGGTAGCCGCAAACTTCCGGCCCCTGCGGGTTCCGCTGCGTGCGAATCTGGACGCCTGAATTGATCATCCCTGTCTTCGGGTCGCCCGTGAGCTTGATCTTCAGATGCAACAGGAAATTTGCGTGGGAACTGGTGGTGCAGAGGAAATCATTGTGCGCCACGTTCTTGCCGTCGCCGCCCGTGAGGCAGCCGTCCTGCACCGTCCAGAGCGCCGGCGTCCGCGCTTCCCAGCCCTCGAGCGTCTTGCCATCGAAGAGCGACTTCGCGTGCTCGGAGAGCGAAGGAACCGGCTCGGCCGTCGCGAGATGGGAGGCCAAAGCCAGCAGCACAGCGGGAAAGATTCGTGGAGCGAAGCGCATGGGAAAGGATGTGTTTAGGGGACCAGCGGGATTAACCCGCTCGATGGGATTTACAGAGAAGAAAATCCAGGCGCTCGATGGGTGTGAATCGGATCCAGAGCGCTAGGGTCGCCGAACCAATGGGAGCGCGCGCTGGAGACTTGCTGCGCATCACGATTTTCTATTGGATTTCCTGCGGCACAAACACCGCATGAAACTAATTCTCGCGCTCGTCGCAATGATCGTAGGAGCGACATCGTTGCGAGCCGCGCCGCCTCCGCCGCCCACTCCCACGTCCTTCAGCGCCTACCTCGGCGGCTTTTTGGGGCCATCGGAACAAATTGAACTCCACGGCGGGACCCTCTCTTTCACCGCGTCCGGCGGTCACTATCGCCATCCCATACAGATGTCCATTACCCCGACCGCGGCACAGTGGCTAAAATTTCGCCAGGCGCTCGATGCCCTGAACGTCTGGCGCTGGCGGAAAAATTACCCGAATAATGGCGCACAGGATGGCACACAATGGTCGCTGAGCATCGCCTACCCAGATCACAAGATCACGACGCGAGGCGATAACAACTTCCCAAATGCCGACGGCAAACCGAACGGCAATCCAGAAGCAACAAAGACATTCGAGGACTTTAAGGATGCGGTCAAAAAGCTGACCGGAGGCAAGGCCTTCCGATAGCGGGCATTCGCTTTGCCCTAAGCTGCCCGACAATTCGGCGCTACATTTAACTCGCCGCTTTTCGTGCGGCCTGCAGGCGGCTTCGTGCCTTCGTGCCTTCGTGCCTTCGTGCCTTCGTGTGAACATTTTCCTCCGTGTCGCTCGATGAACTTCGATACCATCGATTTCGGGCGAAGGCTATGGAGAGATAATCTCACACGAAGACACGAAGACACGAAGCAGGCCCGCAGACATTCCGAAGAAACTACAATTGCCGCCAGCTGGACTTCCGGAACACCGGGAGCTCACTCAAAACACCATACACACCGTCATCAATCATTGACGATGTCGACGGAAAGCAAAAATCAACATACGACGGAGGACAGGTGCTTCAACTTCGCCGTTTTTCATTCGGATCGGCATTTACCTTCTACGCTGTGTCTAAGCGCCAGCTTCGCCGCGGGTCGGCATTAACGCCCCATTTTGCAAAAAAAGGCGCGATGAGGAAACCCCCGCTTTATGATGCTCTTCCACCTTTGGCTCCGTTCGCTGTCCGTCATCTGGACCACATTTTCATTTCTCCTTTTTGTCTCCGTAGTTGCGGCTCCCCTCGCCCACGCTGAAGACCCCGCTGTTGCCCTCCCGGCCGGCGTTACAGCGGTGTGGGACGAAGCCAAAGCCTTCCACGAAACAACTCCCACCCGGGAGCGAATTTCCCTCAATGGCCTGTGGCGCTGGCAGCCCGCCCAGCCGAACGACACGGAAGCGCCGGTTGCCAAGTGGGGCTATTTCAAGGTCCCGGGGCCGTGGCCCGGAATCTCGGATTACATGCAGAAGGATTGCCAGACGGTGTTTGCGCATCCGGCCTGGAAGGATGCGAAAATCGCCAGCCTCGCCGCGGCTTGGTACGAGCGGACGGTCTCCGTCCCCGCCGGCTGGGCGGGCCGCCGCATCACCCTCGACCTGGATCACCTCAACTCCTATGCCGCTGTCTACATCGACGGCAAACGGGCCAGCGAAATCTCTTTCCCCGGCGGCGAACTCGATCTCAGCGCCGCCCTGCATTCCGGCGCCACACAGACGCTCAGCCTGCTCGTCGTTGCCCTGCCGCTGAAAGGCGTGCTGCTTTCCTACACCGACAGCGCCCATGCTCGCGAGGTCAAGGGCAGCGTGCCGCGGCGCGGCCTTTGCGGTGATGTGTTTTTATCCGGGGCGCCCCAGGGACCGCACATCACCGAGGTGCGCATCGCGACATCGGTACGGGAAAAGGAACTGCGCCTCAGTCCGGTATTCGAAGGACTCGCCACCGATGCGCGCTATACGCTGCGTGCGCAGATCTTCAGCGACAGTCAACTGGTCAAGGAATTCACAGCCCCGTCCTTTGCCAGCAATGCACTGCAGGCCGGCCGCCTGCCGCTCACCGAAAAATGGCTGCCGGACAAGCTCTGGGACCTCAACTCTCCCGGCAATCTCTACGATCTGGAGCTAACCCTGCAGGACGCCGAAGGCCGCGCCCTGGATACCACCTGGAAATCCCGCTTCGGCTTCCGAGAATTCTGGATCGACGGACGCGACTTCCAGCTGAATGGCAGCCGCATTTTCCTCTCCGCCGTGCCGCTCGACAACGCCCAGATCGGCGCCGCCTTTGCCACCTACGAGGCCGCGCGAGAGACGATGGCGCGCCTGAAGAGCTTCGGCATCAACTATGTTTACACGCATAACTATGATTGCCTGCCTGGCTCGACGCTGAGCTTCGCGGAAATCCTGCGCGCTGCGGACGACGAAGGTTTGCTCGTCGGCTTCACCCAGCCGCACTTCAGCCACTACGATTGGAAGGCGGACGACGCTGATCGGAACAATGGCTACGCCCGTCACGCCGCAGCCTGCGTGCGCGAGGCCGGATGCCATCCCTCCGTGATCATGTACCCGATGAGCCACAACAGCACGGGCTACGAGGAAGACATGAATCCGGACATGATCGACGGCCTGCACGATCCGCGAGACACGTGGTCGGCGAAAAACGTCAAGCTGGCGCTGCGCGCCGAAGCCATCGTCGAGCAACTGGACCCGGCGCGCATCGTCTACCACCACGCCTCCGGTAATCTTGGCGTGATGCACGACAGCAATTTCTACTCGAATTTTGCCCCCGTGCAGGAGATTTCCGACTGGTTCACGCACTGGGCCGCCGTGGGCGTCAAGCCTGCCTTTGCCTGCGAATACGGCGCGCCCTTTGCCTGGGACTGGACGATGTATCGCGGGTGGTACAAGGGCGAACGCGAATTCGGCAGCGGCAATGTGCCTTGGGAATACTGTCTGGCCGAATGGAACTCACAATTCCTCGGCGACCAAAGTTATCGGCTGAGCGAGGCGGAAAAGGCCAACTTGCGTTGGGAAGCCGGCAAATTTCGCTCCGGCAGTCTCTGGCATCGCTGGGACTATCCCAACCCGCCGAGCTCGCCGCGCCTGGAAGAATGCCAGCCGGTGCTGGCAATGTATACTGCGGATAACTGGCGCGCCTTTCGCACGCTCGGCGTCTCGGGCATTTCACCCTGGGGCTACGGAGAATACTGGAAACTCCGCGACGGAGTGAAGCGCGGCCGCAGAGATTTCCCAGTCGACTGGGACAAACTGCAACGCTCTGGCTTCAGTCCCGACTATCTAGTGGAACAGTACGATCGTTACGATCTTGGTTATGAGCGCTCCGACTGGATTCCCATGGCCGCCGCCCACGCCCTGCTGCGCAACAATCAGCCGCTTCTCGCCTATATCGCGGGCCAGGCGGGTCACCCCACAGGGAAAGACCATAACTTCCGCTGCGGAGAAACCGTGGAGAAACTGGCAGTTGTGATTAACAACTCGCGGTCGCCCGTCACTTGCGATGTTACCTGGGCGATTCCCGAGCTCGGCGTCTCGGAGCACAAATCAATCTCGATCCCCACCGGCGATCAGATCCGCATTCCCATTCACTTCGTCTTGCCGATTTCAGCTCTTTCTGCAGGCCCCTGCGAGATTCAACTTCGGGCGAAATTTGCGAATGGAGAACAGCAGGACGACCGCTTTGTGATCCATAGCCTGCCTGCGCCTGCGCCGCCGCCAGTCGCTCGCATCGCGCTCTTCGATCCCAAAGGCGAGACGGCGAAACTCCTCGCCACCCTCGGAGTACATGCCCAAATCGTGGACGCCTCAGCCGACCTGAAAGACTTCGACCTGCTCGTCGTCGGCAAAGGCGCGCTCACTGCAGATGGCCCAGCTCCGGATATTCGGCGCGTCCGCGATGGGCTCAAGGTCCTGCTCTTCGAGCAAACCACCGCCGCGTTGCAAAACCGCTTCGGCTTCCGCATTAACGAGTATGGCCTTCGCCAGGTCTTCCCGCGCGTGGAGGAGCACCCCGCTCTCATCGGCCTCGACCCGGAGCGCCTCCGCGACTGGCGCGGCTCCGCCACGATCCTCCCGGAGAAGCTCGCCTATGAACTCCGCCCCCGCTACGGCCCCACGGTGCAATGGAACGGCCTGAGCGTCCCACACATTTGGCGCTGCGGCACGGCGGGAAATGTCGCCTCCGTGCTCATCGAAAAACCGCCGCGCGGAGACTTCTTTCCCATTGTCGACGGCGGTTTCAATCTCCAGTACAGCCCCCTGCTCGAACATCGAGTCGGAGCCGGTCTCATGCTTTTCTGCCAGCTCGATGTCACCGGACGCTCGGAAGACGACCCGGCAGCCGCCACGCTGGCGCAGAATCTCCTGCGCTACGCCGCGGCCTGGAAACCTGCTGCCCCTCCGCGCCACGCAGTCTATGCCGGAGAAGCCGAAGGCAAGGAGTATCTAAAATCGGCCGGCGTGGACGCTTCCGACTATTCGGGCGCTCCGCTTACCGCCGACGAGTTGCTCATTGTGGCGCCGGGGAGCGCCGCGGCGCTCGGCCGGCACGGACCGGACATCGTCGCTTGGTTGAAAAACGGCGGACAAGCGATCGGCCTCGGCCTCGGCCAGGCGGACCTCGACGCATTCCTCCCCGGCCTTTGCCGGGTCCAGCCTGGCGAGCACATCGCGGCGACTTTCGATCTCTTTCCCGCCGCGTCGCTCTTTGCCGGAGTGGGTCCCGCCGACGTCCACAATCGCGACCCGCGGACGCTCCCGCTCGTCGTGGATGGCGCGCAAGTTTACGGCGATGGCGTGCTGGCGCGCGTGCAGAATCTCAACGTCGCGCTCTGTCAAATGGCGCCTTGGCAATTCAAGGGCCCCGCCGAGCAACTGAATCTCCGCCGCACCTACCGCCGCAGCGCCTTCCTCGCGAGCCGGCTGCTCGCCAATCTCGGCGTCGCCAGTCCACCACCTCTGCCGGAACGTTTCCAATCCCCAGCCAAAGCCGATGAACAGCGCTGGAATAGCGGCCTCTATCTCGATCAACCCATCGAATGGGATGATCCCTATCGCTTCTTTCGCTGGTAGTTGTCGCCATTCTACCCGATAGCGAAGCAACTCCGCTTCACTCATCCGCCGAGATCGCCCAAAACCGCCGCGCTGCCTCCACCCAATCCCGATCCTGCACCGACTCGATCGCCGCTTTCCGCATCGAGGCGAGCAACGCCGGATCCCCCGTGATTTTCTCCACGTGCCGGCGGAAATCCTCCGCATCGAGCGCCCGCGTCACGAAGCCATTCACTCCATGGGTCACCAAATCCTTCGGCCCACCCTGATCCGACACCACATTTGGCAATCCGCAGGCCATGGCCTCCAGGACGACATTGCCAAAGGTATCCGTCGTACTCGGGAAAACGAAGACGTCCGATGACGCAAACGCCGTCGCCAATTCCACCCCCGCGAGATACCCCGTAAACGCCGCATCCGGCGCCCGCTCGCGCAGCTCCTTCAAGTAAGGCCCATCTCCCACAAAGGCGAGCGCCAGATTCCCCCCGCGCAGCTTGCTCCAGGCCTGCACGATCACGTCCAAATCCTTTTCCTTCGAGACTCGGCCCACATACAGCAGCACGAGCTTCCCGCGTTTCACTCCATACTTTTCCCAAAAAGCCGGGTCCCGTCGCTGCGGTCCAAAGAGCGTCGTGTCCAGTCCCCGCGGCAGGATTCGCAGTTTGCCCGCGGCGATTCCACGATCGATCCAAGCCCGACGATACCCCTCCGAATTCACATAAATCAGATCCAGTTGATCGTAGAACCACCGCATGTAATTCCACGTCAGCGTCTCCAGCGAGGCATCGTCCGAGAGGATGCGCACATACTGCGGAAAATCCGTGTGATAAATGCCGCTCGTCCGCAGTCCCAGCACCTTTCCCGCGAGCAGCGCCGTCAGCCCCACCGGCCCCGGCGTGGAAATGATCAGCTCCGTGAATCCCTCACGCTGGATGTAATCCAGCATCGCCAGGATCGGCGGGAACGACAGCTTCTGAAGCTCATACTCCGGCAACTCGAATTCTCCCACCGGCGGAAAATTTTTGATCGGGATATCCGTGATGGTCAGCTCATCGCGCGAAGTGATGACCGTGATCTCACACCCCTGACTCACACACGCCGCCGTGATGCGCCGAATCGTATTCGCCACGCCATTCACATCCTCCAGCGTATCTGTGAACCACGCCCGCTTCCGATTCTGCAGGCTCAGCGGCAGGCCGCCGCCCAGCTTCCGGCTCAGACTGCCCAGCCACGCGCGATCCGGCGCCTGCGCCTTGTACCCATAAAGATATGGCCCCAGCGTCGCCAGCACCGGGATGAGCGTGCTCACCTCACTGATCGCCTCCACGATATTCCCCGAGGAAATCTGCTGCACAAAGCTCGTAAAAAAGCGAAAAGCCAGTCGATTCGCGAAGAAATTCGCAATCGCAAAAGCCCGCCGCTCCGGCTCCGTGATTCCCGCCGTCGCCGCGGCAAAGAGCGACTTGAAATCCCCTTCATTGAAAGTCGCCGAAAACTGCTTCCACAGCGAGGCATGCGCCGGCTTGGCCAGCTCGAAAATGCTCCCCGTCGCGATCCCCTGCGCCACAAAGCCGATCTTCTCCCCCCAGCTGAATTCCGTGGGATCATTCCCCTCCATGAAGCGCGAAAACGCCTTCCCCACTAGGCTCGAGCTCTCCGCCCCGGAAAATTTCTTCGCGACGAATTGCCGCAAATTATTGTAGAGCCCGTGCGAAAAGATCAGCGGCGTCCCCCCCGCCCCCGCCGGCTGGCAATGCCCCATCCGGAGGTGCTCCAGGAACTGCGCTGTATCGGCCGCCGCAGGAGTCTCGGTCCAGGCCGAGCCCGGAAACATCCCGCCATGATCGTCCGAACCGCCGATGAGCGCCTTGTTCCAGGGCGACTCGTGCGTCGGGGCGAGATTGTGGTGATTGGCCAGCTCCTCCATCAGCTTTGGCGTGAGCCTTCCGAGAATGAACTGCACCGTCTCGCTCACGAGCTTGTCCCGGAGCCCATTCACCCCCTCGAAATGCCGAAAGAGCAACAGCAGCTTCTCAAAATGCCCGAGACCAAATCGGTCATCCACCCGGTGCAGCGGATGCGCCACCGCATGAACGAGCCGCTCGTCGGCCAGGTAGCGCTGCAGATCGTAAATATTCTCCCGCGCCTCATGGATGCGCCGATGCTGCTCCTCGTTCAGCCCCCAGATGAGCAACTGCACCGGGCACCGATCCTCCGGAAAAGCCGTACTCACCTGCTCACTGAGAAACACCCCCGGCCGCCCCGCGATTTCCAGGCAGCCATCGAGGCGATTGTGATCCGTGAGCGTCACGAAATCGAACCCGCGCCCGCGCAGTTCCTCATAGAGCGCCGCCGGCGCCGAGTAGCTATCAGGAAGGCCCACCTTGCGAAAGAGCCATTCCGGCGCGCGGTCGCTGTAGCGTGAATGAAGATGAAGATCTGCTTTCAACGCGACCCTGTGTAAATGCCCGCCCCCAGACTCCGCGAGCGATTTCGCGGCATCGGCAAAAAATTTACCCGCGCCCTGCGAAGCGGGGCGCGCGAGCGTAAGCGTGCGATTGGCCAATTTCTGCAAACCCGCGGCCGGGCGGCATTTCTGGGAAGCGCGGGCATTTTGCCCCTTCGGCGCGAAAGTGGCTCCCATGGGCTCTTCGTTCTCTTCCAGGCTCTGATCGCGCATCGTGCGACCGGTTGCGCTTTTATGAACGAGCTTCTGCTTACAGCAGTTCGCTCCTGGAAAGAGGCTGGAAGCCTCTTTTACATGTTTGCCGCCGCGCGTTTGCTAAAGTGCGCAACGCGGCCTGCCGTTGTAAAGGAGGCTTCCAGCCTCTTTCCAGACGCGAACTGCTGTAAGCAGAAGCTCGTTCCCAAGCGAGACGTTTGCGAAACGCCAACAGCCAGTCACTCGACACAAGAAAATTGGCCAAACTCCGCGGCGCTGCGAAGCAGCGCAGATCGGTCATCAAAAAGTCACTTTGGCTGCAATATCACCGAGCCACTCTGCCCGCCGCTCAGGAAAAAGCCGTAACCAGCCGAGTGATCCTGGAAGATTATTCCCTTAAAGCCCTTGCTCACACGGCTTGTCGGGTCGACGAAGGCGCCGGTAAAAATTCCATTCTTATCCAGCTTCGTAAAGGTCAGGTGATTTTCGTTCGGTCGGATCACGGTGACGACGTTCTTCGCACTGATGTTCAAGTTTTGGGAAATTCCTTGGTCGGCGAGGTCGGCGTCGGCGAAGTCGATGCTCGCGTTGCCGCTGACGCTCGGCGCGGCCAGCCCGGGCAGGATGCTCCCAGGAGCGGTGGGCGGTGGAACGACAAATTTCGAGCCCAGGAGATCGGTTTGAATGCCGCCGGGCCACCCCGAAGGATAGTTTACCGCCGTCCGCCGCTCGGTCTTGAACCAACTCAACCCCTGGCCCGTGATATCGGTGTGGAGCATGGCGTTCTTGCCAAACGCCGCAAACCCGCTCAGCGAGGAGTTGCCGTGATTGAATGGGATGTAGACAGGCCAGTTGTTTGCTTTCGACAGCGCATTCGCATAGGTGAAGTTCGCGCCGTCCGCGAGCGTTCCGACGATGTGGACATTGCCGTTGGTCAGGACCTTGACGCGGCCCACGCCATAGCCTTGCGGGTAGTCGTCGGCGGCCAGGCTGCTGTTGGAGGCGGGTTTTGGCGCGAAGATCACCGTGTAGGCGCCCGAGAGCGCGGACGCAACCTTCGTCTGCGCGCGTTCGGCAGTCACCGTCGCAAACGCATCGCCATTGGTCGTCACTGTCCCCGTGAGCTCGACGATCGGATTGTCGAGCACGAGGTGCAAGGCGAGTTCCAGCCCAGGCAGGTTCTTGCGCTTCAAGGCGAAGGTTGGCGTGGCGTTTAGGCCGAAGGTCGCCACGCCCGAACTCGAGAATTGGCCGGCGAGCACATACCGGCTTTTTGCGAGGACCAGCGATCCCGTGAACTTTCCATTCACTGGATTGATCGTGATGCGGATAAGACCGGCGCTGTCATTCGTCGGCGCCGTGCCGTCGGCCGCTTGCACCAAACCGTTGTAGACGCCGCTTGCAGAACGAACGAGCGAACGAATCGTCACCGTGGCGGAAGAGAAATCGCCGATTCCGTCGCTGATCGTGTAGCGGAAGCTATCGTCCTGGACGGCGCCGTTCGGCGTGTATTGAATTTCCCCGCCGCCATCGATGATGCTCACCGAGCCATGGCGGCCTTGTGTCACGCTGGTGATCGTGAGCGTATCGTTCCCTGGATTTTCCGCCGCCGAGAGCACGTCGATGGTCACGGGCGTGCTGTCCGTAGTATACGCGGCCACATTTTCCGCCACCACCGGAATACTTACCGTAAGGTTGGCTGCGATCGTCGTCACCGAACCCTGATCATTGGTAAATACCGCGCGGTAGAGTGCGCCGTTGTCACCGGCCGTCACCTTAAAGCCCAGAGTCCTCGCTTTGGCCCCGACTATGTTTGTAAAGATCGCGCCGTCATCCGTGCTGACCTGCCATTGCACTTTCGGCAGCGGGTCGCCGCTCGCGGCAGCCGTGAAACTCGCGTTCTTCCCCAACGCGACGGTTGCACTCTGCGGGTCAACCGTCACGACCGGCGCGGCCAGAACTGTGGCCACATGCACCGACGAGCCGCTTTTGACTGAATTGCTCGTCACTGTCGCGTAAAGTTTGACTCCCGGGACGGGAGCGGTCGAAAACGTCACCGTCAGGCTGGTGGTGCTCGCGTCAGTGACCGTGCCCACCGCTCCATTGTCGTCGAACTTGACTGAGTTTTGCTCCGCCGCCTGCGCAAAACCGTTGCCCCGGATGACTAGAGTTTTTGCAGACGACAAAATGTTGATGGAACTTTCGTTCACCACCGGCGTCACCGTCGCGATCTGAACGTCCGCGGCACTGGGTATGCCTTTCGTCAGCACCGAGGCCAAAAGAGGGCCGGCCGTCCCGGGCTTTATCGTGAAACGCACCGTGAGCGCCGTGGGGGTCGCCGAGACCACCGTTCCCGCGGCCCCATCGTTCAGGGTGAGCCGGTTGTTGGCCGCTGCGGGGTCGAATCCGAAACCGGTGATCACGACCATGTTGACGTTGGCCGGAAGGTCGATCGTATTTGCGGTCACGGCCGGGGCAACCGTCGCTACAGTGACGGCTTGGCCGCTAGATACCCCGTTTGTCGTGACGATCGCCGTGAGTACGCCCGCGATGGCAGGGTGGGTTGCAAAGGCCACCGTGAGCGATGTGGCGGTCGCTGTCGTCACGCTGCCTACGGCGCCATCGCTAAAGACCACGCTATTGTTACTCGCCAAAGTGTCGAAACCGGAGCCGTTGATTGTGATGCCGTCCGAGTTTGCCGGCAAATTCACCTCGCTTGTCGTAACCGTGGGAGCGTTCGTCGCGACAATTGTCGCCACTTGGAAAAAAGCCCCGTTGCCGCTGCTCACCGAATTGCTGGTGACCATCGCCGCCAAGGGCCCCGCATTCGTCGGCTTCACCGAAAATTGCACCGAAAGATAATTTGAAGCCGACGCCGTGACGCTGCCGACCGCGCCGTCGTTGAAGACGACGGTGTTGTGCGAGGCCACGGGATCGAAACCAGATCCCGTAATCGTGAGCGTCGACGCGCTCGTAGAAAGGTTCGCCGTAGAGACATCGATCACCGGCGCGATTGTCGCCACTTGCGTCGCCGCGCTGGTAAAGGAATCTGACGTTACGGTCGCCAGGAGACTCCCCGCGACGCTTGGCTTCGTTGTAAACTGCACCGTCAGCGAAGTCTCCGTCGCGGCGGTGATTTTGCCGACCGCGCCGTCATTAAAGCTCACTTTGGTCGCTCCCGTCGTCGGATCGAATCCAAATCCGTTGATAACGATGCCATCAACATTTGCGGGCAGGTTGGCGGCGCTGGTAGTAATGGCTGGAACCACAGTTGCGACTTGCACCCCCGCCCCGCTGGAGAGGCCCTTGCTCGAAACGATCGCCGTCAATACACCCAGGCTCGGCGGGGTCGTTAACCTGACGGTCAGCGCGGTGCTCGTGGCGCTGGTGACGGCTCCGACAGCCCCGTTGCTGAGTGTGACTGTGTTATTCGTCGCCAACACGTCGAAACCGGAGCCGTTGATGATGAAGGAAGGCGCGTTGATCGGAAGATTTGCCACGCTCGACGCAATCATGGGTGCTCCAGGAGCCAGCGCCGTGGCGATTTGGACCGCGCTTCCACTGCTCACCGAATTGATGGTCACGACCGCAGTCAATGGACCCGGCGCTGTCGGCTTGGTGGAAAACGTCACCGTGAGGCTGTTGCCCGACATGCTGGTGACGCTGCCCACCGCGCCATCGTTGAAGCTTACGTGTCCGATGGACGCGTCGAATCCGAATCCAGAGCCGTTGATTACAACCTCGTTGGAGCTCGCGGGCAAATTATTCGTCGAGAGGACCACCACCGGCGCCACGGTTGCAATTTGGATGTTCGACCCGCTGGACACACCATTCGTGACGACGCGCGCGGTCAGGATCCCCGCCACCGTGGGCGGAGTAAGGAAGGTCACCAACATTGAAGTCGGACTCGCGGTCAAAACTTTGCCCTTCGCCCCATCGTTGAAAGTAACGACGTTTTTGCTCTCAACGGGATCGAAACCGGCGCCGTTGATGACGACCGTTTCACTATCCGCCGCCAAAGTCGCGGCGCTGGCCGTAACCACGGGCGCCACTGAGGCGACGACCGCGCCGAAGCCGCTGGAGCGCCCATTGCTCGTCACCGTGGCGACGAGATTGCCTGCGGTCGTCGGCTTGCTGGTCAAGTTGACAGTGAGTGAAGTGCTCGACGCCGCAACCACGGCTCCAACGGCGCCGTCATTGAAAATCACGGAATTATTTCCCGGCGTCGGATCGAAGCCGTTTCCGTTGATGACGAGGCTCGACGCGGTCGCCGTCAGGGTTGCGGAGCTGGAAGTTACCGAGGGGGCGTTCTGCGTGAGCGCCGTGGCGACTTGCACCGGCGCCGCACTCGACACGCCGCCGACGATGACGGTGGCATGCACCGGTCCCGGATTCACGGGCGGCTTCGTAAAGGCGACCGTCAGGGAGATAGTCGTTGCGCTGGTGACGACGCCGGTCGCCCCGTTGTCGAAGACGACGGTATTGTGCGCCGCCGTCGGATCGAACCCATAGCCGTTGATGACGATGCTGCTGGCTGTCGCGGAAAGGTTATTTGGATTGGCGGTGACGACGGGAATAACCGTCGCCACCGTGACCGGCGATCCACTGGATACGCCGTTGGTCGTGACGGTTGCGGTGAGCGGACCCGCCGTCCTCGGGTAGGTGGAAAAAGTCACGGTCAGCGCGCCCGGCTTCGCGATCACGACCTTTCCTACCGCGCCGTCGTTGAAAACGACGGTATTATTTTTGGTGATCTGGTTGAAACCAAAACCGTTGATCACGATTCTGCCGACATCGGCCGGGAGACTCGCCGTTGTCGCCGTCGCCACGGGCGTCACAATTGCCACGGGCTGCGAAGGGCTGAACACGCCGTCCACCTCGACCACTGCGTGCAGCGGACCCACGATCGAAGGCCGTGTGGAAAAGGTCACGGTCAGCGAGGTGGCCGAGGCGGCCGTGACGGCGCCGGCCACTCCATTGTCCAGAAAAACGGTGTCATTCACCGCCACGGGATCGAAATCCGAGCCGTTGATCACCAAAGTCGCCGAATTTGCCGGCAGGGTTGCAGTGGTGGCCACCACCATTGGGTCGACAGCGGGCACGACGTTGGCAACCTGGATCGGCGCGCCGCTGCTCACCGAGTTTGAAGTCACCACAGCCGTTAGAACGCCGGTCGCGGTCGGTTTGGTGGAAAAATTCACGGTCAGCGCGGTCGTGGTCGCTTGGATGAGGTCCCCCACTGCGCCATCGCCGAGGACCACCGTATTTCCGGTCGTGCTCGGATCGAACCCAACCCCGTTAATGACGATCTTGCCCGCATTCAGCGCGAGATTTCGGGTACTCGACGTGATCACGGGGGTCACAGTCGCGACTTGCACTCCTACACCGCTTGCCTGGCCGTCCGAAGTCACGATCGCCGCAAGATTTCCCGCGCTGGCCGGCTTCAACTTGAAAGTCACCGTCAAAGAAGTCGGCCCGGCCGCGGACACCACTCCAGTCGCCCCATCGGTGAAGGCAACGGTGTTTTTCGCTGGCGTGGAATCGAAGCCGGAGCCGTTGATCACGATGGTGGTCGAATCGGCGGGCAGCAGTGCGGAGTTCATCGTGACCGTGGGGATCACGGTCGCGACTTGCACCGCCGCGCCGCTTCCCAAGCCGTTCGAAGTCACGACCGCTGTAAGATTGCCCGCGAGCGCCGGGTTCGACTGGAAAGTCACCGTCAAAGACGTGGGCGCCGCTGCGCTCACGACGCCCACCGCCCCGTCGTTGAACACGACGGTATTATTCGCCGGTGTGGAATCGAACCCGAAGCCATTGATCACGACCGTGGCCGAATTCGCGGGCAGCACTGCCGTGTTCATCGTGGTCGTCGGGATCACGGTCGCGATTTGCACCGCCGCGCCGCTTCCCTGGCCGTCCGAAGTCACGACCGCCGTAAGATTGCCCGCGCTGGCCGGTTTCGAACTGAAAGTCACCGTCAAGGAAGTGGGTGCTGCTGCGGTCACAACGCCCACTGCCCCGTCGTTGAACACGACGGTATTATTCGCCGGTGTGGTATCGAACCCGGAGCCGTTGATCACGATCGTGGCCGAATTCGCGGGCAGCAGCGCCGGGTTCATCGTGATCGTGGGGATCACGGTCGCCACCTGCACCGCCGCGCCGCTATCCACGCCGTCGGAAGTCACGACTGCCGTAAGATTGCCCGCCGTGGCCGGCGGCGAACTGAAGGTCACCGTCAAAGAAGTGGGCGCCGCTGCGCTCACCACGCCCACCGCCCCATCATTGAACACGACGGTATTATTCTCCGGCGTGGTGTCGAACCCGGAGCCGTTGATCACGATCGTGGCCGAATTCACGGTCAGCGGCGCCGAGTTCATCGTCACCGACGGGGGGGGCGTGGTTGCACTCAGCGTTTTCGGCCACGCCCAGATCGCGAGCGCGAAAATCAAAATGGCGTAAGGAATACGGAAAGCTGCCCGCGCGAGGCCTGCACGGTGCGTCGAGTGGTTCATGAGTCGCTGGAGTGGGGTTTAGTAAGAAACTTCGCGCGCGGCTGCGGCTGATACGGCGCGCACTTCCCTGAAATCGCTTTCTTGGAGTGGGCGGCCAATCGGTAACGTCAAAGCACGTTTCGCGCAAGGGGCGAGAAGCCTTAGAGTTGCGCGCTGCTACGGAGGCTCCTCTCGTCCAGCCCGGCGCCAGTTTTAAAAGGCCCCTACGTTCGAAAAGTTTTCGAACTTGGCGTTTCTCCACGCTCCCACTCCGGTATGCTTTTTGTCCCTATTCTTCATCGAGATGGTTAGCTTGCCAATGAGCTTCCGTGCGCAGTCGCGCCTCGCCAGGCGCTCGTCGCGCAGGATTCGGTCACGCTGCCCTTCGCCTATGGCGAGCGGCCGCTGGCGAAGTATCCGCAGATGCGGCCGCTCCTTCGCCTCGCCTCGCGCCCACCGCAGTTGGAAACGCCCTTCAGCGTATTTAATGGAGGGCCGATCACGCCGAACGATGCCTTTTTTGTTCGCTATCACCTCGCCGGCATTCCCACCGAGATTGATGGCAGTTGAAAATCTTCCCGCCGCCTAAAACTTCGGCGTCACCGCACCACCCCCACCCTTCTCCGCGCCCTTTCCCAACCGCTTTTCCACCGCCTCCGCCTCCCGCGTCTCCAGCACGAGCAACAACTCGAAGACCAACTTCGCCGTCGCATGGTCGCTGCGCTCCCACACCTTCCCACCCACCGCCGTCTTCAGCGCATTCAAACCTGCATTCCCCAGCCTCGGCTTCTCCTCGCGCCAGGTTAATGTCCCCTTCTCCGCCTCCAGGATCGCCTTCACTTCATCCTCCGACAGCTTCTTCAGCCCGCCTGCATCCGGCAGCTTCGCATACTCGATCCTCACCGCCGCCCCATTCACAAAGGCCGCCCGCACCCGCCACCCTTGGTAATTGTAAACCAATTCCTCGGCCCCCGGCATCAGCGCCTTCTCCGTCGGCCCCACCAACCCGGTCGCCGGCTGCCCATACCGCGTCGCCGACTGCGCCTCGGTCTCCCCCAGTCTCGCCTCGGCGCCAGTCACCAGCGCAAAAAACACCACCAAAGCGCAAAGCGCGTTCCAACGATAACACAGGAGGAATCTCATAACTCATCTCCCAGACGCAGCCTCGCCCCACTCGGTTACCAACAAAAAGCCGGCTGCTCGATGAAGCGCCTCAGGCGCTGCAAATCAGCGCCCGGCTGAAACTTGGCCAATTTGCCCGTCTCCCGCTGGACGACGCGGCGCCAATGTAGGCGAGGTATGACATCTACCTCGCGCGGTGTGCCGAAGACATGGCCGGGAGGGTGCGGCGCGAAGCAAACACCAAATCTCGCATTCACGAATGCCCGCCGAAGGCGCGCGGGCGCTGTGAAGCAGCACACTAGGGTTCGGCCAATTTTGCCAGAGCGCGGATGGCGAGCAGAACGGAGCACGGGCATTCCTGCCCGTATCCACCTTCGAACACTCAATGTTGCACTCCCGGAGCGCGGACGTCTCATCAGCGGGATGTCCGCGCTTACATACCCTCAGGATTGAGGACGCGTGAAGGCGTGCATTGGGAAAGGGGCAGGAATGCCCGCGGTCATTTCATGACCCCTGCAAGGTCGCTCCCCTCACACGTCAGTCCACCCCACGCCGCAAACCCCCCATCAATTCCCCCAACCCCGCCCCCATCCTCCCCGCCCGCACGCACACCA
>FTCV01000387.1_pt1 | contig 40372 bp, 29 predicted proteins | sample 1639691 | NCBI WGS metagenome assembly FTCV01 (sample SAMEA3914864, study PRJEB12502) | metagenome | biome: forest; material: soil | place: USA | collected 2012-03-12 | depth 0.3 m
GTGAAGACGTGGCTATTGCCCGGCAGATTCGATTGTCCCACCAGCCAGTCGAAGGAAAGCTCCTTGTTGTTGTTCTGCTGGATTTCGACAAACTTCGCCTCGATTTCCACCTGGGCCGGAGCCGACTGGATCGCCTGGATGATCGCGTCGATCGTGTCGAGGTTTTCCTGGGTGTTCTTTACGATGAGCTTCGAAGCCGAGGGCAGGAAGATGGCCGACGATCCCGGAGGGAAGGCGACGCCATTGGCCGTGAAGTAATCCTTCGCATCCATGCGGTTGGCGATGCCGCTTCCGCCTTTTGTGCGGTCGGCGGTTGCGCCGCCGCCAGCCGACACAGCCGGCGCATCGAGCGCGCCGCTCGTCGCCGCCACCGTTTGACCGGCAAACATGCCCGGCGGCACTTTCCATTCGCGGGTGACCAACACTTCCGTGGGAACGCTCAGCGGCACCACCGTGACGGCGTAGTCTTCGACCTTGTACTTCAGGCTCGCCAGACTGGTCACGTAGCGGAGCGCTTCGCCCAGCGGCACGTTTGAAAGAGAAAGCGTAATGCGCGCTTCGCCGGGACTTCCTACGGGCGCCGGAGCCGGGGCCACCGGGGCTGGAGCTGCTGCGTCGGTGAGGCCGGGAATGACCGCCGTAGCCGGAGCAGCAGCAGCGACGGGTTCGCCTCCGCCCGTTTCGCTCATGCTCAGAACGATGTTCACGCCCTTGTGCTGAGGGTCGAGGTCCACGCTGCGCTTCTTGAGGTAATCGATCGCCTCGCGAATCGTTGCATCGCGGAATTCCAACTTAGGAAGGATAAGACTGCTCAGCAAGCGCCTGATCTCCGCTTGGTTGCCTTGCGTATGCTCTGGCTGAATGATCGGACCCGAGCTCCCGCGATCGAAGTGGCGCACCGGCATTTCCCACGCTTTGTCGACCTGCCAGATAGCGTGAGCGCGCGTCGTATTATACGCTTCGACGGCATAGTCGTCCTTCTTCTGGAAGATTTTCTCTTCCATTTTGCGGGCGGCGATGTTGTACGGATCGATGTTCAGCACCTGCTCGCAGCGCTTTTCCGCCAACTGCCAGCGCGCCGTATCATAAAATCCCTGCGCTTCCACCATGAGCTGCTTCACCTGCTCCACGCTCGCGCGGAATTTCGGTCCGATCGTCTTGTTGTAGTAATCGGGCTCTTCTAGATGCGCCAGAATGCGCAGCGCGGGCTTGTAGTGCGGGTCGTAGCGCTCATCGAGCACCGTCGACAGAATGTTTTGTGCGTCCTGATAGCGGCCTTCCGCGATGTACTGCTCCGCCAGCTCCACACCGGCATCACAAAAGTCGTGCAGCGAACGGCTATATTCGCGGGATGTATTGACGGAATTCGGAATGTTGTCGCAGGCGACCTTGTACGAGGCAAAGGCCTTGGCGTAGTCGCGAACCTTCATGGCGCGATCACCTTCCTCCCGAGCCGCCAACCCCATATGCAGGTATTCAGTACGGCGCTCCAGTTCCCGGCTGACCACCGTCTCGGTCGTGTACTGCATACGCGCCGGATGGTTGGACCCACTGTCAGCAGCATACGCAGGGACCACCATGGTCAGTGGCACGATCACGCCCATCACTGACGTGATAGCCTTGGAAAGAGGGGGGTTCATCATCGATATATAAAAATTGAGTGCTCGAGTTTGCAAAAAGCCGGGCAGGCGCGGGCGACGCCTGCCAATCGGCGAAAGTTCAAGTTGGGGGGGCTTAGAGGCGGGAGTCGCGTCCGATGGAGACTTTCTCCCCGGCGGGCGTCAGGATTACAGCCTCGCTGTCGTTAATGTCAAGGAGCTTATAGTGCTTGTCCTTCTCCTTCTCTGGCAGGAGGAGGAATTCGCCAGTCTTCTTTACCTGAATCGGCTGGCGGGTTCCCACCGGCCATTCATAGATGAAGAGCGCAAAGCTGTCCGGCGAGTCCGTCATCTTGGTCAGCGGCAGGACCGTCGTCTCTTGCGTCTCGGTATTCAGCACCGTCAATTCAGAAACGTCCGTATCTTCGTCGGTCTTGGGGTTTTTGACGGACTTCTGGGCGAAGCTCTTGAGCTGGTATTTCGTGTTCGCCACAGTTTCTCCGATTTTTAGAAATTCCGTTTTCCGACCACGATCAACGGCATTGATCTGGAAGCTCATTTCCGCGGGCTTATTCACATCGCCATCGTAAGCCTGGAAAAGCAAACGGAAGGGGATCTTGATGAATTGCTTCAGGAAAAGCTCCTTATAGTAGGGCGGATGCGACTCTGCCTTGTTGGGATCGGTTTTCCAAAGCCATTCGTCCTCGGCCGAGAAGCCATCTTTATCCGTATCGCTGAACTGGACTTTGGTGTCCTGCAAGGGCAGCCGGTTCTGTTCGAACCAAGAATTCGGGATATCTTCTTTCGTGCGAGAATGCTTGTAGAAGGTCGCATCGATCACCTTTTTCGGCAGGTTCGTCTTTTCATCGATCACATAACGATCCGGCACGAAAAGCGATTTGCCGACCCACTGAGCCGGTCCAGTAAGACGGCCTTCCGCCGCCTCCAGGGGTTTGAGCTCGAGGATGTCAATTTTTTGCCCTGGCGGCACTTGTTCAGTCACCTTGGCAAAATTCTGATTGAAGCCCTGGGTGTTGAGGAAGACGAGGGCGCAGCAGGCGACGAGCGCGAGCGCCAGAACAGCCAGCGCGACGAGATGAGGGTTTTTCTTGATCCACTCCATGGTTACTTGGGGGCGACGGGGGTTGCGGGTGTGGTCGGGGCGCCGAAATGGACGATTTCCAGCTGGAAAACGGTGTCCACATGTTCATCGCCGACAATGAAGAGCGGCACGACCACGTCGGGCGCAGCCGGAGCCTGGCCCGGTTTGAGGGGAGCGGCAGGCGTCGGCGCCACCGGAGCCGGAGGAGCGGTCGCGGTCCGCGACGGACCCTTGGCCTGATCGCTGTGCGCGGTAATCAGACGCGGGATGATGAATTGCGTCTTGTTGGCCACCAACGCGTTCAGCGCCGTTTGCGTGGCGCCGCGAGGGGCGACGAATTCCACCTGAAGCCCATTCTTGATCACGGATGCCTTGGCGGCGCGCGCGCTGCCCGGACCAGGCCCACGAGCCGGCTGCGCAGCCGCAGCGGCAGCGGATTTTTCTTCCGGCAATTCTTCGCGAACGACCGCCTTCAATTCCACGATGCCCGCAGTGATAAGCGTGTTGAGCACCAACTGGACGGCCTTGAGTTCGCGCCCCAAGAGCGGCGCGGTTTCCTGCGCTGGCAATTCCGTCTCGTAGCGCTCAAAGCCCATATAGAACTTCTCCGGCACTTTGATGCCGGCTTCATCGGCCTTTTTCACAAAGTCTTTTTTGGCCGCCTGCAATTTGTCCTGGAACTGCTCCCGGGTCATTGGCTCGACCGGAAGATCCGAAGCGCTGAATTTCTTCAGAAGATCATCGATTTTCACCGAGTGCTCTTTTTTCTCGTCTTCGAGTTTCGCCAGATTTTCCGCATTCGGGAAAAGCGGCAGATGCTCCAGCCGGGCCAGCTCGGTCGAGTTGGTGTCGTAGGTGGCGGAAACCTCTGCGTAGTGGGCATTCGCCGAATACAGCAGGTAGCCGAGCACACCCAGGCCAACCACGAGCACGCCGAAGTAGCCGCTAAGAAATTTGTTTTCTTTGATCCAATTCATCTGTGGGAGAGGGAAGGAAGTTCGATGGGTTTCTTGAGCTCGAGAGGGATGGACCACTCCCACGCCCAGTCGGCGTCGTTCGGCTCGGTGCGGATCTGTTTGGCCGTTAACGGGACATACAGCGGCGATTCCGCCAATTTGTTGAAGAAGGGATCCAGAACCGCAGTTTTCGGCTCCTTGTCGTTATCGAGATAGAGTCCGTGCAACAGGACTTCAGTCATCATATCTCCGCCTCCCCGGCTCGGCGGCGGCGGCGGAACTCCCGGCCTCATCGGCGCCGTTTTCGATTCCTGTTTGACCTCGAAGCCCGTCACCCAGACCAATTCCTGCGGCAGGCGCGAGTTGATGTCATTCAAAATGCTGGCCCAGTATTCGCGATCCTCGACCGCATGGAGCGAGGGCGCGATCTCGGTATCCTGTCCTTTGATTTCCGAACGGACCGCGTCCATTCGGGTTTCAAAGTTCTTCAGCGAGGCAATGCGCGGCTCGACCGACTCATTCACCTTCTCGGTGGTCGATGCGGCATACATGAAATAGAGCCACCAGATGCCCACGGCGAAGAGCGCGCAAAGTCCGGCCAGGATGAGTGCGGGACGCTGCTCCGTAAGCCGATGACGGCGGATGACGCTGGCCGGGCGAAGATTCAGCTCCATCGGACAGGAACCGAGACCGCGCAGCGCTAGTCCGACCAACTCGCCCATCGTATGAGCATGCCGGCCGATGTGCTCGGTATCGAGTTCCGGAGCCACGGCGACATTGCGCAGCGGATTGAAGAACTCCACTGGCAGCTGGAACTTCTCGTGGAAAAACTCCCGCATGTACGGCAGCGTCGCGGTGCCGCCGGCGAGGAAGACGCGGGTCGGCGCACTGCCGCCCTGCTGCGAGCGGTAGAACTGGATCGAACGCGTGATCTCCGCATGCAAGCGGGTCATCGTGTTCCGAATCATTTTCGAAACCCGGGCGATCTCGGCATCATCTGGATCGGCATAGGCGCCGCCGAGACTCACAAAGCCGTCGCGCTTCTTGCGCTCCTCGGCCGCGAGGAACGATTCGCCAAAGTCCTTGGCGATCGCCGCGGTGAGCGTGTTGCCGCCGGTGGCGATGCTGCGGGAGAAAACCTTGCGGGTTTCCACGAAAATCAAGTTCGTGAACCGCGCGCCGATATCGATGATGAGCGAGCAACCGCTGAGATCGGAGTAGTTATACCGATAGGCGTTGTAGAGCGCCATCGGAGCGACGTCGACGACGGCCGTCTTCAGCTTAGCGGCTTCGACGCCTTCGTTGATCTCGTCGAGCAAATCGCTCTTGATGGCCACGATGACCACCTCGACCTGCGAAGCGTCGCCGCTGTCGACCAATTGATAGTCCCATACGACCTCATTGATCGGATACGGGACATTCTGCTGCGCCTCGAAGCCAACAATCTGGTCGACCTGCTCCTCGCCGACCGAGGGAAGCTTGACGAAACGGGTGAAGACCGCCTGGGAGGCGATCGCGTAGTTGACGTTTTGACCCTTGTGGCCGGCGGAAGCGAGTTCGCCGACAGCGATCCGCGTCTGCGCCTGGCGCGTCGCGTCGGCCGAGGGGTCGGCCATCAGTTCAGTGGTGCGATAGTTCCCCAGAACCAAGCCGGAATTTGCTCCGACGCGGAACTCGGCCATGCCGATGGTTTGAGTCCCGAGGTTGAGGGCTAGAAGGCGATTTGGAGCAGCCATGGATGAATTCCGCCGATCGAAGCCTTAGCGGTTGGAGGGCTTGACGGCCTCGTAGCGATCGTAATAGAGCGGCGCAAACGGGGTCTGCTCCTTGCTCAAAACCAGACCAGCCATATGCTGCACGTTCGGCTGAGGGCCGGGCTTGAAGGAAGCCTTGTCCAGAATCTGGCCGGCATGGCCGACTTCGACCCAAACATTCTCAATGCTCGCGGGGCTCAATGGCTTGCCACCAGTGACTTTTTCCAGAGCGCGGGGCGAAACGTACATCACCGCGTAGTGCTCACGATCTTTTGGAATCGCGATATAGGTCACCTCGCCGTCGAGCAACTTCTTCTCGATCCCGATCGTGAACTTGAAGGTCAACTCGTCGATATCCTCCGGAACCGTCGCGTACTCCACTTCGATTTCCAGCCATTCCCGGTTTTTGGAGCGTTTGTTCGTACCGCCGACGATTTGGAATTCCGGTGTCTTCACCATTGCTGGCGCGACTTTTCCAAGTTTTACCGAGCCGGGCTGTTGCGCCGCAGCTTGAAAGGCAAATGCGACGACAGCAAGCGCCGTGAGGGAGAACGATTTCATGGATTCGTTTGGCTAAGGTTTTGGGGGCCCCAACTTTGAGCGGGTGCTCTTCTGGGCAATTTGGATTTCGATGGGAAGGAAAAAAGTTCTCTGAACCGCTTATTTCAAGCGGCTTTTGAAATAATCGATGGTTTTCCGCACTCCTTCGTCGAATTCGACCTTCGGCTCCCATTGCAGGATGGCCTTGGCGCGGGTGATATCCGGCTGGCGGACTTTGGGGTCGTCGACGGGCAGCGGGCGGTATTCGATCTCGGATTTGGCGCCGATGATGCGGATGATTTCCTGGGCAAATTCCTTAATGGTCATTTCCCGCGGATTGCCGATATTCACGGGCTCGTGGAAGTCGCTCCGGGCGAGGCGATAAATACCGTCGATGAGGTCGGCGCAATAACAGAAGGAACGCGTCTGAGAACCGTCGCCGAAGACGGTGAGCGGCTGGCCGGCCAGCGCCTGGCCGATGAAGGCGGGCACCACGCGGCCATCCCGCAGGCGCATGCGCGGGCCGTAGGTGTTGAAGATGCGGACGATCTTCGTATCGACGCCATGGAAGCGGTGATAGGCCATGGTCATGGCTTCTGCAAAGCGCTTGGCTTCGTCGTACACCCCGCGCGGCCCGATGGGATTGACATTGCCCCAGTAGTCCTCCTTCTGCGGATGCACGAGCGGATCGCCATAACATTCGCTGGTCGACGCGAGCAGGAAGGTCGCCTTTTTGGCCTTGGCCAGGCCGAGAGTATTGTGCGTGCCAAGCGCGCCGACCTTCAGAGTCGGGATCGGGTGCTCGAGATAATCGACGGGGCTGGCCGGAGAAGCGAAGTGGAAAATGTAGTCCACGTCGTCCGGCAGAAAGATGTAGTTCGAGACGTCGTGCTTGATGAACTTGTAGTTCTCGTTGCCCGCGAGGTGCTCGATATTTGCTGTGCTGCCGGTGATGAAATTGTCGATGCCGATGACCCGATGTCCCTCGGAGAGAAGACGATCCGTCAGATGGGAGCCGAGAAAGCCGGCGCCGCCGGTAACGACAGAAATTGGATGGGAAGGAGAGCGGGAAAACATCGTGGGCTGTTGTCTAGAGGCTCGCGGAGTCCACTGCAAGCGGGGCTTTGCCGGAAATCAAGAATCCTTTTGTATTGCGCTGCTTCGCAGCGGCCTGGGCGCAATACTTTCCACGGATGGGACCGATGGGAGGAATGGGAAGAATGAGAATCTGCGCAGTGGCGCGCCGGTTTGCGCTTCGATTTGCGGGGCGCGCAGATGCGGGCGGCCTCTGCCGAAGCGGCGCAGGCGGCGCAGAGAACCAGTGTGCGCTCCTAGTAGGCCGCACGGATGCCGCGGACGATCGCCGCAGCCAATTGATCCCGGTAGGAAGAAGAATTCGCGATGCGCGGGCCTTCCACGGCGTTGGTGAGAAAGCCGACCTCGACAAGGATCGCTGGGAGCGAATTGTGCCGCAGCACATAGAGACGCCGGGTGCGGATGCCGCGATCGGGCGTTCCTGCGGTGCGCACGACTTCCCGATGGACGCCGGCGGCCAGCCGGGCGCTCTGCCGGCTCAGATAGTAGGTTTCGATCCCGATTCCCGTTCCGCGGGGATCGGAGTTGGTGTGGATGCTGACGAAGACAGCGCCGCGCTGGGCATTGGCGATGGCGCAGCGCGCCGGCAGACCGACGAAAACATCACCGGTGCGTGTCATCACTGTGCGATAGCCGGCGCTTTCCAGCTTGCTCCGCACCCGCTGGGCGATGTCCAGCGTGGCGATTTTTTCCTGGAAGCGCTGCCGGGGAATGCCGCCCCGGTCGATGCCTCCGTGGCCCGCGTCGATGACGACGGTCTTGCCCCACGCTCCGGCGGCGGCGCCGAAGCACAAAAATCCAAGGATCAGCGATAGGAGTCGACCGGCAGTCTTTTTCATGGCAAGCCGCGCGGAGCGTCCAACGGAGTGATGCGGAATGCGAGCGCAAATTTCAGGGGCAGAGGCGAATCCGGCGGCGCACGCGGTTCGCTCGCGCCCCTGTGGCGCACGAAGGTGAGAGGCGATATTCGTGTCTTCGTGTGAGATTTTCTCCGCAAGGACTTCACAGAATGCGTCCTCCTACCTCGATTGACGCAAAAAATACTCACACGAAGGAACGAAACTTACCCACAGACCTTCCGAAGAGAAGCTTCAGACGCGGCGCGGGGACTTCCGGAGGGGCTGGGGATTTCGATCACAGCGCACAGCGTTGTGCCCTGCCTCTCGATGCTCGCGTTTGGAAATTGGCCGAACACGGCCGCCGCGCTTGCGCCGCAGAGATTCGAACGTTTAGTCGCTCCCCGATTTATGCGAGCGCCTTGCCTCCTCCTGCTGCTTTCCCTCCTGCTCACGCTTCCTGCCGACGCCCAGCAGCAATTCAAAATGGAAGGCCGCCCCGGGGAAGCGCCTGGGCCGTGGCTGTTTGGAACGATCGGCGTGGGCAAGAAAGCCGACGGCGCCCCGGCGACCACGGCGCTCAAGGGACTGGCCATCGTCCTCGGCCAGCGGGAGGCGGGTGTGTGTTACGACCTGGACTTGTGCCGGGTGGCCGGCGCCTGGACCGGCGGCTTTGTCACGCCGATGAATCTCATGTCGCGCGGCGACTATCCGCGTTCCATCGGCGAACCGCTCTTCTTCGGGCCGGAAAGCGCCGGCTGGCAGATCCTGCCGGAGGACGGCGCGCGCGCGCCTTGGAAAGACCCACGTGATGAGCCCTACGGTCCCCTGCCCCAGGTGCAGTACCGCGGCATGCATGTCTGCGGCAGCGAGATTGCAATTCTTTGGCGCATTGACGGCGCAGAGGTCCTGGAGCGGCCAGATTTTGCGCAGCTCGACAATGGCGTGAATTGCCTCACCCGGGCCTTTGAAATCGCGCCTCACCCGCACGCCTTTTACCTCACGCTTTACGCCGCGGGCGACCAGCAGAAGGGCAAAATCGGCGCCTTCTGCAGCGACGGCGCGAAAGTCGAAACGGACGGCGGCGAGACGGGCCTCCGTATACCGGCCGCGGAGAAGCCGCTGCTGCTCACCGTTCAGATTGTGTCGGGTGAAGACCCGGCCGCAGTGCAGAGCGCTTTGGACCGAGGCGCAAAGCCCCCGGCTTCGCTGCGTTATTTGACGACCGGCGGAGCCGCGCACGAAGCGCCGAATTGCACAACCGCCGGCGAGGTCGCCACTGCGCCAAAATCACCTGCGGACCCGGCGAATGCCGACGCCGCTGCACCGGCTACCGAAGCCTACGTGGTGGATACGATTCGCGTGCCCGACCCCAATCCGTGGAAAGTCCCGATGTTTATCGGCGGATTAGACTTTTTCCCGGATGGACGGGCTGCGGTCTGCACTTTCCACGGGGATGTTTTCATCGTCTCGGGGCTGGATAAGACCTTGCAAAAGGTCCGCTGGGATCACATTGCCAGCGGGCTCTATCACGCGCTGGGCCTGAAGATCGTGGACAATGAAATCTACGTGACCTGCCGCGACGGCATCACGCGGCTGAAAGACCTGAACGGCGATGGAGAAATCGATTTTTACGAGCGCTTCAACAACGACCTGAAGGTCACCCCGAGCTTCCATGAGTTCGTCTTCGATTTACAGACCGATCCGGCGGGAAATTTCTACTTCGCCAAGGCGGGTCCGGTGAAGAACGGCGGCCGCGGCTTCGACACGATGATGAGCCAGCACGGCACACTCATGCGGGTCTCACCGGACGGCCAGACCCTGGATGTCTTCGCCACCGGCTTCCGCGCGCCCAACGGGCTCGGGGTCAGCCCATCGGGCCAAGTGACGGCCGCTGACAACGAAGGCACGTGGACGCCGGCCTGCCGCCTGGACTGGGTCGAGCGCGGCGGCTTCTACGGCTGTGTTCCCACGGCGCATCGCGCCAATCCGCCGACCGATTACGACAAGCCGCTCTGCTGGCTGCCCAAGCGGGTCGACAATTCCTCCGGCGGCCAGGTCTGGGCGCCGGATGACGATCGCTGGGGGCCGTGGCGCGGCGAGTTGCTCCACATGAGCTACGGCACGTGCAAGCTCTTCGGCGTCTTAAAGGAGCAGGTCCAGGATCCCACGCGGCCGGATTGCTGCGACAATGTCATGCAGGGCGGCGTCGTGCAATTTCCGCTCACTTTCCAAAGCGGCATCATGCGCGCGCGCTTCAATCCTGCGGACGGCCAGCTCTACGTCGCGGGCCTGCGCGGATGGCAGACCACGGGCCTGAAAAACGGCTGCTTCCAGCGCGTGCGCTACACCGGCGCGCCGGTGCGCATGCCCATCGAAATGCACGTGCACAAGGACGGCATCGAGCTGCGCTTCGCCTGTTCACTCGATACGCAGAAAGCCTGCGACACCGACAACTGGAATGTGGAAGTCTGGAATTACCTCTGGTCCAGCGCCTATGGCTCGCCCGAGATCTCCACGATCGCTCCGGCCAAGGAAGCGGCTTCGGAACCTGGGAAGGATGGGGAACTGCAATACACGGCGGCTGATCTGGGCCAAAAACATCACGATGCCCTGGAGATCCGGGCGATCACCGCCGGCACCGATGACCGCTCGGTCTTTCTGGAAATCCCTGGCCTAAAGCCCGTCATGCAGATGTCGATCCGCTATCGCATCCGGAGTTCCGACGGCCTCGAAATCAAAGGTGAAGTGGTGAATACAGTTCACGGCTTCACGGAATAGAGCCTGCTCATAAAATTCCCGCCGACCAATGCGTTTACTGGAGTTGTCCTCCGAAAAGAAGCGCGATACGGTCCCGGCGTTCCCTCCCCAAAGTATGTCTGCACCTCAACTTTTGCACCGGCGAATCAAACTCGGCCGCGGATGAGCTGCCCTAGACCACCCAAGTGCGCTTCCCGTTTTGACCCATGGCAATCATCAATCAGGCGACCCGCGAACTGCAGGTCAAGATCGTGTATTACGGTCCGGCCCAGAGCGGCAAAACGACAAATCTGGAACAGGTTCACTCCAATGTCCGGGTCTCCGATGCGGGAGCCAAGGGCAGCCTGACCTCACTGGCGACGAGTTCGGATCGCACGCTGTTTTTCGACTTCTCGCCGCTCGAAGCCGTCGATGTCCGCGGCTTCAAGGCCAAGTTCGCGCTTTTCACGGTTCCCGGCCAGGTGATCTATAATGCCACGCGGCAAATCGTGCTGCGCGGCGTGGACGGCATCGTCTTCGTCGCCGATTCGCGTCCGTCGAAGATGGAGGAAAACATCGAGGCCTTTCGGCAACTGGAGGAGAACCTGAAGGAGCTCAATCTCACCTTCGAAGACATCCCGGTCGTGCTGCAATACAACAAGCGGGACATGCCCGACGCCGCGCCGATCGAAGACCTCGACCGCGCGCTCAACAACCGCCAGGTGCGCTTTCCGTACTTCGAAGCGAGCGCGGCCAAGTGCGAGGGAGTCTTTGAAACGCTGAATTCCATCAGCCGGCTGCTTTTGCAGAAGTGGGGGGCGCCCGCGCCTACGATCTAACGCCCTGCGCATGGGTCTCTTTGCAAAAAGCGTCGCCCGGAAGGCGAATCGCCTTCGGCTTTCGAAGCGCGACAGCGTGGGCGTGATGAATCTGCTCGAAAATCCGCCGGAGCCGAACGCGCAACTTCTTGCGGCCGCCCGCGCTTATCCTTTGAATAAGAAGTCGTGAGTCGGCGTTAGCGCCGTCCACCCTGATGAATGCTTTCGTCCGACCTTTTTAGCGCCATCCGACCGGAGTTTCTCCGGCTGCTCGGGTCGCCTGGGGCGCGCGTGTATCTCGATGCGGCGGATGCGGTGGAGCGCGAGGCGGCATTGCGCGCGGCGCCGATGCTCCGGGAGGAAGGCCTGGCCTTGATCGAGCGGGTGGTCGAACGCCACGCGGAGGTCGAGATCGAAGACGCCGCCGGGCAACCCGCGCGCGAACGCGCCCGGCTCGTGCTGGAGCGGCTTTGCGCGGCGGAATGGTTTCGCGTGGAAGAGCGGCCGGATTATCGGAAATTCCTTTTTGTCGAGCCGAGCGCCGAGATCATGCTCGCCGCGCTGCGGAAGATTGCCCGACCGGGCGCGGCCGTCTTTTCCGATGCGATTCTGGCCTGCTGCAACGCGCTCCGCAATGGCGACGCCCTGCGCGAAGCGCCCTGGCCCACGATTCAAAACTGCGCGGAAAGTGTCCACCGCGGCGAGCAGGAACTGCGGTCGGTCGCCAAGTCCGTCGAGCGCCACACGCGCCAGCAACTGGCCGCGCAATCCCTGCGCGAAAACCTGGAAGTCGTCTTCGATCGTTATACGGCAAATATCGGCCACGGCGCCTATGCGGAACTCGTGCGCTCGCGGCTGCCCACCCGTCTGCCCGAAGCGCGCGCTGCGGTCGATGCCCTGCAGGGCGACTCGGATCTGCTGCATAAGATGGCCGATGAAGTGGCGCGACGCGACGAATGCGATCTGCCCACGGCCATGACGCGAGTGCGCACCGGTCTCTACGATCTGGCGCTGGCGCTCGATCGCATCGTGCCCAGCGCCGACGAAGTCGACCGGCGGACCGCGGATTTCACGCGCAAATCGCTGGCCCGCTTTCGTTATTTGCAGGAAGTCACGGGTGAGCATCGCGCGGTGGTCCAGGGCTTTTTCGAGAAATTGAACGCGCACTTCGCCGGCCGGCGCGTCGCCGACGCGGAATCAGAAATCTCAGAGCTGCCCGCGCTGCGCATCGCCGAAATCAAGATTCCCGCCGGGCTGGAGAGCCTGTATTCACCGCGCCTGCGCCGCGACCAGGGCGAGATCGAACCGCTCGATGACGAAGTCGATGCCGACGCGCTGGAGCGCACCCAACAAGAGCTGGCCTCGACGCTGCGCGACTCGCTCACCGTGGCGCGCGCCAATCGCTTTGCCGCAGCGGCCTTCGCTGCACATGGCGCCCGCGTCGCTTCCGCCGATCTGCTCGATACGGAAGAGCACCTGGCGGATATCATCGCCTGCCTCTTGCATGCCTCGGCGCGCGATGCGCGTTATCAAGTCGAGACCACGCGCGAGCTGAACGATCCCGAGAGCGATGCCCGCCAGGAAGACCTCGTTCTGAATGGCACCCGCCGGCTGGAACGCTTTACCCTGGTGAAAAAGTGAGCGAAGCCCCAGCCCCTCAATTGCAACTGCTGCGCCTGGAAGCATCCGAGCGCGCGCGTCTCGGCGAAGCGCTGCGCCTGCTGCTCGACCGCGGATCCATCCTCGGCGGCGAAGGACCACACAGCGATCTCTATCACTGGTGCTATGCCAACCGGCCCTGGCTGGAAGAGATGGCCGCGCTTTTCGATCTCCAGCTTTTCTGGGAAAACGAATTGCGCCTCGTGCAGGCCGTGCCGCGTTCGTCGGCTTTCCTCCTGCGCCTGCGGCTTGATGCGACACTTGTCCTGCTCACGCTCTGGTACGAATTCGACTCGGCCGTGCGCGACCGAGGCGAGACGCCGCCCATCATTCTCACGGTGGAACAACTGAACGACTCGTTGCGCAGCAAATTCGAGCCCCTGCGCCGCGCCATGCCGGGCCAGACACGCCTCATCGAAATTCTCCGGCTCGCGCAACGCAAGAACCTGCTGCGCTTTGCCGCAAATCCCGATTCGGCGAAAACCCGCATCGAAATCCTGCCCACCATCAAACGCATCATCCCCTTCCAGGACATTGCCGACTGGACCCGCCACGCCGAGCGTTTCCTAGCAGTCGACGCCGCCACGGAAGCTGTGGAAACTCCCGATGAAGAGCCGGAAGATTAGCCTCACCTGTCTCCATGCCATCAATTGGTATGGTTATGCAGACTGCATTCCCGTCGCGGGAAACCTCCTGCTCGCGGGCGTCACCGGCAGCGGCAAGAGCATCCTCATGGATCTCCTGCAATTCGTCCTGGTCGGCGATCGGCGGCTGGTGAAGTTCAACCAAAGCGCCACCGGCGAACGCTCCGGACGGGATCTCAAGGGCTATGTGCTCGGCGACCTGAAGGAGGATGACGGCGGGGTCGGGCAATACATGCGGCAGTCGGCAATTACCTATGCGGCTCTGGAATTCACCTGGCCAGATGGAGAACGCGTGGAAACGTGGGGACTGCGGGTGGAATTTGCCAGCGCCGCGGAACAACATGGGCGCATCTCGCCCTGGTGGTGCTCGGGGAAGCTGACACGCGCGGATTTCCTCACCACGGCGCCTGACGGCAAACGCTCGCCGCGGGAGTTGGCGGACTGGCGCGCCTTTGTGAACGAGCGGGGCGGCGAAGTTTATTCCGGCATCGAGGAATACCGGCGCGACATGATGTCGCCCGGCCATTTGCATTTCGATCACGGCATCCTGTCGCGGCTGCTGCCGATGGCGATGTCCTTCACGTTCCTGAAGAGCTTCAATGAATTTTGCCGACTCTTCATTCTGCCGGTGGATCGGCTGGATGTGGCGGATGTGACGTCGAGTTATCGCACTTTTCAGCGATACGAGGAGGAGCTGGCCGAGCTGCGCCGGCAGCTCGAAGCGCTGCAGCGGATTTGCCAGCTGCACGACCGCCACGCCGGCCTGGATCGCGACGCCGCGGTGTGCCGCTATCTGGCGGCGGAGCTGAATTCGCAATGCGCCGAAAGCTTCCGAACCGAGACGGTCAAACGACTCGAGGAACTGCGCGTGGCCGCCGCGGCCGACAGCGCCCGGCTCACCGAGCTGGACGCCGATATTCCCCGCCGCCGCGACCAGATTTCGGCCATCGAACGGGCCATCGGCGAATCCCCCGACGGCAAACTTTTCCTACATCTCAAAGCCGAAAACGAAAAGCTCGCGCCCCAGATCGCGCGGCTGCGCGAGCTCGGCGCGACTTTGGAGAGCGCCCTGGCCAACCGCATTCGCACGGCGCGAAAGTGGGCGGCCAGCCTGGCTGGACTGCCGCTCGAACTCGATGCCGAGGCCATTCACGCTGTGGAAAACGCGGCGCGTCGAGCGGAAGAGATCGGCCTGCCGGGAGCCGAAGAAAGCCTGCGCGCGGTGCATGAAGCGGCGAACAAGGCGTCCGCCGAGATCGCCCGTGCGGCGCGGCCGAATGCCGATCGCCTGGCCAAGATCCGCCATGAACTCGGGATCCTACGAGAGGAAGCCGCGGCGCTTCGGCTCGGCCGGTTGCCGTTTCCAACGCGCGCGCTGGATGCGCTGAATAACAATCTCCTGACGCCGGGCCGCGAATTGCCTGCCCAACACTTGTGCCAGCTCTGCGAAGTGCGCGACGAACGCTGGCGGCCGGCCATCGAAGTGGCATTTACGCGCAAGTTTGCCATCGTCGTCGATGCGGCGCAGTATAACGACGCAGAGCGGATCTTTCATGGCCTGCGCGGCGAAGCCGGCCGGGAGCGGGAATCGCTCGTGAATCCCAACAAGGCGCGAAAGCTCGCGCGCAAGATTCAGCCCGGTTCACTGGCGGAGAAGATTGAAACCGAGCATGAAGTCGCAGCCGCGCTCGTCTCGCATCTCTTTGGCGACCTCATTTGTTGCGAGAAGCTCGAGGAGTTGCGCGAGCATGACAGCGCCATTCTCCCGGATGGATTTTCCTCGCGCGGCGCTTTTGTGGAGCGGGTGCGGCAGTACGACAACCTTCCTTTCGTGGGCAAACGCGGTCTGGAACAACAGCGAGCCTGGAAGGAAAAACAAATCGCCGACGGCGAAGCCGAAGAGCGCCGACTGGAACCCATAGAGCGGCTCGTGGCCGAGGCCCAGCGCGAATGGCGCGCGAACCTGGAAACCCCCGTCTCACTTTACAAGCAGCTCGCGGAAACCGCTGCGCTGCCCCCCCTGGAGGCACAACTCGAGGCCAACATTACCCAACTCAACACGATCGACCGCGCCCGGTTCGATGAAGCCGAGCAGCAGCGCCGAGACTTCATTGCAGAACTCAAAGTTTGGGAAGCGGAGCAGCGCGATTTGCTCAAGGATCAAAAACAAACGGCAATCAAACAAACCGAGGCCCTGCTGGTTGAAGCCGACCGAAACGCGACCTTTTCCCGGGATAACTTCGAGCGCATTCGCAACGAACGCGACTACTCCCCGTGGACGGCGCGGCTGGAAGAACTTCGCGCGCAGATGCTGGAGCGCTTTCCCGCGCTGGATGTTGCGGCGCGGCGCTTCGATCATCAGGCCACCGAGGCGCGTCACGATGCCGACGTTTGTCGTACGGAGTTGCTCGGCGAACGCCGGCTCTTTGCCCAGCGTTTTCCGAAATTCGACGATCTGCCGGTGGAGGCCGTGGAAAATGACGCCTATGCGCGGCTGCTGGCCAAGATCGACGACAGCGATATCCCAAGTTACGAGCACAAGGCCCGTGATGAACGCCAAAAGTGGGAGGGCCTCTTCCGGACGCAAATCCTGGAAAAACTGCGCGCCGCCTTGGGCGAAGTGAAGAACATCATTTCGCTGCTCAATACAGCGCTTGGCAAACCGATCGGAACCAACCGCTATTTCATCCAGCACATTGCCAACCCGGACTACCGCATCTATCACGATATGATCGACGCGGTCGGCGCCGCGGGCAGCGATTTGTTTGCCTCCATCTCCGATGCGCCGCTCCGCGAAGCCATCGGCCGTTTCCTCGATCTGCTCGTGAATGCGCCGGATAGCCTGGAGGCGGGCCGCCTGCTCGACTACCGCCAATACTACGAATACGACATGCTGGTCGAAGACACGGCCCAGCCGGCGGACCAGCGCCGGCGCATCAGCGTGGACAAACAATCCGGAAAGTTCAGCGGCGGCGAAAACCAATCGCCGTATTTCATCGCGATTCTCGCTAGTTATCTGCGCGCCTATCGGCGGCAGGAGCGCTACGAGACCGCGCCCACGCTGGCGCTCGTGCCCATCGACGAAGCCTTCTCCAAACTGAGCGGCGAGCGCATCGCCGATTGTATCCGCGCGCTCGGGCAGCTTGATTTACAGGGCGTTTTCTCGATGAGCACGGGCAACATTCCGTACGCCTTCGAACAGTGCGACCATCTGCTGGTCGTGTCCAAAGACGAACGGCGCGTGGGTCGCAAGCTCAAGGTGCGCAATGTCGCGGTGAGCATCGCCCGCGAAAGCGAGGAGGGACGCAAATGGCTGGCGGAAATGCAGTGAGGCAACGGCGTGGACTCGCGCCTGGGTGAGTAGTACGATGCGCATTGGACCACAGCGCCATGAATCGAAAGTCGCCCATTCTGGAAGAACTCGCAAAAGGTTATGCTGAAAGCCAACTCGGCAAGACTGGGAACGCCAGCCGGCCTTACTCCATTCCTTTCAGCGAGCTGCGCGCAAATGCCAATTGCGAAAGCGGTGACCGCTATGAAAACGCTTTGGCCGATCTCAATGGCGCGCACGGCCGGGAGGTAGAGTTGGAGCGTGATCGGCGAAGTCATCACATTCAACGAGTCAAGGTTCCGTATGTCTGCGAGGCCGCGCTCTTTGCCCGTATCGGCCGCACCGCGCCCACGGCAGAGCGTGAGCGCTGGGCGGAGATGTACCTCTCGCTGGCAGACGACTCCGTGCCGCGGGAATATACGGCAAGCTGGAAAGCAGCGCTCACCCTGCGCGCGGCACGCGTCCGGCGCGGCGAAGGCTGGCAGCCGTTCCAGCGAAAACACCCGACGCGCGCCCGGAAACAACTGGAGTGTGTGGCGCGGCTCCTGGCCTGGAAGCAACCGACTTTGCTGCGCATCGCCAGTTCCATTGTGACCGATGAGGAGAGCTCGAAATTCCTCGAGCGCAGCCGGGCCGCAATCGAAACCATGCTTGGTGAAGTCACCGAAGGAACGCTGGCTACCTACGGCGACCTTGGGATCGAGGACAATCCGCGCTTGGTCCGCTTTTACGGACCCCTGCAGATCGCATTTCCAAATAGCACGACCGACACCTCAGGTCACATCGGCGAGACTCCACTTTCGGAAGATGATTTGAAACGCGCCACGGCGCTGCGCTCCCCGGCGCCGCGTTGCGTGACCGTGGAGAATCTGACCACCTTTCACGCCCTGGGAAAACTCGGGTGCGGCGATCTCTTCGTTTTTACCAGCTACCCAAATCGCGCAACCGTCGAGTTCCTTCGTCGGCTCCCGCGCGAGATGCCGCGCTTTCACTTTGGCGACACCGACCCGTGGGGCTTCGATGTCTTCCGCACGCTGCGCGAGGAGCTGCGCCCGATTCCCATCGCGCCCCTGCACATGCAGTGGCGGCCTTCGTTGCGCCCCGTCCCGTTGAGCCCGCGGGAACGGTGCAAACTGCAAAATCTCCTCGGCAACGCCCTCATGGCGGACGTGCACCCCGAACTCAGTCGCATCCTGGAATATAACAACAAAGGCTCCTACGAGCAGGAGCCTTTGCCAGTGAGCGGATCTTTTCCTTACCTTGCCTAGTGAAGGCAGGTGTCTATTTGAACGCTTCCGCGCCGGGCAGACGAGACGTCCGCGCTCCCAGGAAATGCCGCCGGTCGTGCTCTTGCAAACCGATCAAACATTAGCGCGCACACATAATTGTGCTCTCCCGGTGAAGCATTTCCCTCCCCGACTCATCCTCCCAAGATGGCGGCTCTTGGATGACTCTCGGAAACAATCGTGGTAGAAGCTCCAGCGATGAAAATCGCATTCCTCCTAGCCCCGGCCCTCTGCATGGCCGCGCATTCTCTTTTAGCCATCTCTTTGGATGACAACTCCCCGCGGGAAGAAACGCCGGCGCAAAAAGAGGCGCCGTGGAGTGTCGTGGGAGAGTGGAAGGCGACCGTGGGAGGGAAAGCGGGAAATTTGTCGATCCGGCAAGACGGGAGCTTTTCTGGCCTCCTGGGCGCGAACGGCAAGTGGGCGCTTTCGGCCGCAGGCGGCACACCGCTCTTGGTGCTACGGCGCGATGGCGGCGGCGCCGATACGCTCGAAATGCGCGGATCGGACCATTTCCAAGGCGAAGACCGCGATCGGGAAACGATCGATTTGCGCCGGGGCCAAGATGAACCGCCTGCGTTTCGGCGCGACCGCGCGCCGCGCGGCGGCGGCAAAATGAGAGACGCCTTCAGCGGCAAGCTCCGCTTCCATCAAAATGGCGGCAAACTGATCTACGATCTCGTGATCGACCACGGGCGCGTGCACGGCACGGAGCATTTCGGCGATGCGGATCATGCAGTCGCGCACATCGTCGGCGGCTGGTACGACCGTGAAGGAAAGACACTCAGCCTCTTAATCGAAGGCTCGGATGGCGCCAACGAACGGTGGCGTGTCCAGGCCCAGCAATTCACCCTCAACCCCGAAGAAAAGACGCTGACGCTGGAACACGCCCTGTACGGCAAAGGGCTCACGTCGGAAAACAGCAAGCTGACGATCGATCACACGCTCGATTTGCAGGAGGCGGCGCCGTGAGGTTACGGCTTGCAGGAAGGATCTTTGGCGATGGCTAAACCCATTTTGCACGAACGCTCACGATCCGTTCAATGCGACCTTCCTGGCGTTGCAGAGGAGTGAACAAACGAATGGCCGAATGGCATTTACAAATTCATGTCCGCCTTCACGCTTACACTCGACGATGACTCCAAGGTCTCGATGATTGCTTTGAATCAATCGCGCACGTACGAGGGGCTGCTTGAGGGGCTCCCGACGACAGAAATGAACGTCAGGACCATCGCCCGGGCGATTGTTTCCGCCCAGAAAATTTGGGGCGACGCTCCGCAACTGATCCCGCCGAAGGTGACACCCATATCGGTCTCCCGGAAGTATCCTTTTGGCGATCCCGCATCTATTCCCGGAATTTTGTGTCTTTCACGCTGGGAATCCGGATTTGAGTCCAGAGGGGATCTTGATGGAAGCGCCATGTGCACGATTGTTTGGTTTCAGTCGGAGTTCGCTTTGCCCATCGATGAGGCCGTCGCGGTGCAAATCCGCAGCCTGAATTGGAATTCCGTTTCAACGTTCCACCAATGGTGAGCAACAGTGAATCTCCGACTCCAGAATATACCCTGAAGCAAGAGCTTTATGGACAACGATGACTTGGCGATTGATTGGAATAACGCGAGAAACCGACCCCGTGGGCTCCACGACAACGTTGTCATTCTGGGCGCCGGCTCCCGACGCGTTCAATTGATTTACGCACCTTCGTTTGAGCAAGGCTATTCCTGGGATCTTCGCGAATTGGACAAGGAATTCCGGATCTATCGCAGCGACATCAAATTGGTGAATGGCGAAAGGAAGGCGCTGGGTTATTCGGAGCTTCAGGCAAATAGCAATGCGCTCAAGCTTTTCGTTTACGAGTTGGAATCAACAGAACTTTCTCTTACTCCCGATCACAGTGGCAGAGGGGGATTCGATGGAACCAGCTTCCAAATCGCCCTTTTTGGAGATTTGAGCTCAGCCGTTCGCTTCCAGTGGTGGGGAAAGGGCCCATCTCAATGGCAGGAGTTGATCGAAATCGCGCGCGAGATGATCGACCTTTTCCTCCAGCTCGAACCGATGCCGGTTCAGGCAGAAACCTGAAAGTTTTCCATAGCCATGATCAAAAAGTCTCTCGAAGGCGCGTTCGTCGGATTCATGGCGGGGCTTGGGCCTGCTTACGTGGTGAGGCTCCTTCGCGGTCGGCAGGACTTCGACCTCGCCATCGCGAGTGGAAGCATGTTGATTGTAGCGATTCTCTTTGGCGTGGAAGAATGGCGCCGACGGCGGTTGGCGCGGTCAAACCCGGCGAGCCCAGCCGAAGGCGCGTAGGCAGAGCGTCCTTCGCAGAAATCGCAGAGAATCTAAACGACGGAGTCGCTTTGGTTCGCTTCGAGCGCTGCGACTGTCTTTTGGTCTGCCCCAGTGACTTCGGAGGCCGCCACGTTCGAATCTGGCGAGATCACCATCGGTTCATCTGGCGCCAAGATCTTTGCCGGCGCTGGATACACGGCCCTGAGACCCGGGTGAAAAAAGAAAAAGCCAAGCGAAACAATCGCCGCAACGCCATCCCAGCAATAGACGCCAAAAGTCGGAGGAGAATCGCGCCATTGAACGATTCCGCCCTTGTGGATGAAGTAAATTGCATCATTCAAGCCGTGGAGAAGGATCCCGGCGCCGAGACCATTCGAAGTCCACCGAACCATCGCCAGGCCCAACCCCATGATAAAGACGGCCGCAATAAGACGCCAATCCATCGCGACCATGTCGTAGTTCAAGTGAAGCGACGCGAAAATCAGTGTGGAGACGAGGATCGTCATCCGCGGACGAGTTTCCGGAAGAAAGAGGAATAAATAGCCGCGAAACTCGAGTTCTTCGGAGAAACCGAACGCCATCCCGACGACGAAGAGAGACAGGACGCCAGTCCACGATCGCTCCGGCCAATTTTGGATATGATCCTGTACATTTGCGAAAAGAAACGGAAGAGACGCAAAGGCCGTCCAATTCCATCGGGTCCGAAAGGAAATATGACGCCGCAAAGTCCTCGAGATGGAAAGCGGAGCCAGGCAAAAGAGGCAAATGAGAGTCTGCCTGGCCAATTCGGCGTTGTGCGCGCCGAGTGTGGCGCGAAACAAGGGTTCGAAAACGCAAACGGCGATGAAATTCACGAGCAGCAAGGCGCCCCAGACTGCGAGCATGCCGACGATTTGCTTCCAGGCGGGAAGCGAGACCGGATTGATTTGACCAGCCGAACTGCCCAGACCAGCGTTGCTGCGGCCAGCGAACCGACAAACACGGTAAAGATGAGGCCGATGGAGAAATTACTCACTAAATGAGAAGCTCGAGGATGTCCGCAGTGGAGCCGCTCGCGCGTTTTTGTCAAGAAGGAGCGCGCTTCTTTGACCTGACGGCGACGCCAATGGCGCCCGAACTAATCAATCGTCACATTAGTGATCGATCCATCCCGTAGAAAGCAGCCAGGGCCGACGCCGGAGTCGTCCAGCGTCGGCCCTTTGATTTCGATCAGTTCGATCCTATTGCGGGGTCAGCGAGACATAATCAAAGCATTCGCTATATCCGGTGCTGGCCGAGTTCTTCCCGGTGATCTTGAGCCAGATCCACTTGTCGCTCGTGGTGGTCGGCGACCATTGCCCGACGTCGAGCACGTCATATTCTGTCCCTGCTGCGTACAAATCCTGCGGGGCGCCGACATTCGTCGGGGAATTGCTGCCGGCTGGTCCGATCGCCACCTGGCAAATTCCGCGGGTATTGATCTTTTTCACCGAAAGCTTCACGTCGTAGGTCCCAGGCGCGATGTTCGGAATAACGAAGCAAATATAGTTTCCGACGGCCGTCGAATCCAGGATGGCGCCGTTTCCATCCCGGAAGTTGCTGTCGGCAATGATCCGGTAATCCGGCCCCGAGTAACTGGCGACCGTTGCTGTATCCAGCTCGTAGTCCTGCGGCTGGAAGCACAGCATCCCGGCGACGACGTCGCTGCAATCCCAGGAATACAAGGGCGTGGTCAGATCCGGGGTGACTTTGTTCCAATTGCAATAAACGAGATTCTCGGAATTTCTTTGCGCCCACGCGGCGTCGATGACGGATTGAAAATAGGATTTGAGATAGCCGGCCTTGGCCATCCAGCGGAAGCAGATTCCCGCAAAGCCGCCAGCGTCCGACCCAGAGCCAAAGTGCGGCCAATTCGCCGCGCTCCCCCAATGACTCTGGACCCATCCCGCCGCAGCCAGACCTCGGGCGGTGTCCCCGAGGTAATAGGCTGTGCCGGCAAAGGTGCCGGAATCATAGGTATTGAAGTCCGTGCCGTTTGGGCTGCCTTTGACCGAGCCAGTGGTCGCGTCGTAGACGTTGTTGATCTCCCAGGTGTGGAATGCCTGAGCCTTCGTTTTGTAGCTGGAGTCGCCGTAGTTCAAGTAAATCAAGTATGCGGCGAGACCGCCCGGACCATTCGCGCAGGAGGGTTTGGATGTCTTGCTCGTATTCCACCACATGCCGCCGTTGACCGTATCCCAGCCGCGGTTGTACGCGACGTCGAAGCCGTTCTTGGCATAGGTTTTATAGTTGGCATTTCCGGTCAAAACATAGGCCCGACTGAAGGCCATGGAGGCCCACGAGAGATCGTCGTTGTAGGCGTTCCCGGACCAGTCGGTCCCGTTTTTGGCGATGAAACCAGCGCAGAGCTGATTGACCAGCGTGGTGTTCTTGGAGTCGACGGCGATTTCAATTTGTTCTGCACCCTGCCAGAAACTCGTCGTGTTTCCGCTGCCATACGCTGTCCGGTAGTAACCGTTGGCGCCATTATTGAGGGTGAAAAAGAAATGTTGATTATACGAGCTGAACGCGAGCGCGGCATCGTCGGGGGAGAATGCCGAGGCGCTTTCGATCCCGCCGAACAGGAGCGCGGCGGAGATTGATAGAGCGCACGTGCGCCGCAAGGGGGATTCGGCTTTGATCTTAATGGTTTGAAGCATGTCTTAGGGGAGAGATGACGAACTGAGGTGAAGGCCAGGCGATTTCATTGAACGTGGTTTCGCCAAGACATCCTTAAGATGATTGATCAATCGACCCCGCACAATCGCATGAAGATGTTATATTTTGCGGAGCGACGACCCGAAACCCAAAATAGACCGCCACTTAACCACACGACTCACCGCTCGCACTCGATCTACCCCGCGAAGCGAGTGCGAGGCGGAGCACATTGGCAATATTTGCCTTCGATGAAGCATCATCAAAAAGCGAGCGCCACTAACAAGACCAAGTCGAAGATGGTCGAATTATCGCTGTCGCCATTTCCCCGATAACCGCAAACCAAAGCCCCTCGTCCCACGGCGATTCCGGCATCTGATTTAGCTAAATCAATGTCCTCACATGCATGGGATTCACATTTTCAGCGGGGGGAGTTTGTTCTTTTTGGGGGAAGGGCAATCGGCGCGGGAAGCAGCCGGCCCAATTTCAATGTATTACTCATCCCCTTCCACTCGACCACTGTCCGATCGGACAGGTTGACTTTCACCCGCGGAGAGGCACAGCGGCGCTTGGCCCGGTCCGAACTTCCGCGCAGAGGCGGCCCGGAAAGGGGAACAATCTCCCTTGCACACCGGCGGACGCTGTGCCAAACAACACGCCTTCACCCTGTCTTTTGTCATGAGATCGTCTGGCTTTCCTGTCGTGGTTTCCGCCCTCCTCTTTCTATCGGCGACCTTCCCCTCCCCTGCTGAAGACAAACCGTTGCCGGAAGCAGTGCAGCACTTGAAGCAAAGCTACGAACAGGCGCTGGTGCGGAGCACGGCGCTGCTGCAGGCGGGCTATGAGGACCAGATGAACCGCCTGGAGCAAAAGTACACCCAGGCGGGCAAACTCGACGAAGTGCTGGCCATCAAGGCGGAGCTGGCGCATGCGCGCGATCCCCAGGCGCCGAGCGACCCCACGAAACTGCCGCCCGAAGCGCGCCAATTGGTTGCGCAACAGCAGAAGGCCATCGCAGCGGCGGCAGATCCCATTCGCAAAAGCTATGTCGCGGAGCTCAACCGGCTCCTGGTCGAGAGCACGCGGGCGAACCGACTGGACGACGCGATCGCCATCCGGGATGAACTCAAGACACTTCCGGCTGGGACCACGTTGCCGCCGCTGGGCTCGGCGATGGATACACCCCTCAGCGGCCCGGCCAAGAGCTCGATTCCCGTGACCAATACGACAAAGGCGAGAGAGGGCGACGCGGTATTTGCCGCGGCCCAGCTCTTCAAGCCGGATCTATTCCACGCCATAAAGGCGGTGGAACTCGTCGGATTTCACGACTTTGCCGAGCCGCCCATGAAGCGAAACAATGGGGGCGCAGAGCATGTGCCCGGGGAACATGCCAAGACCGCTTGGGTTTCATCTGGCAAGGGAATGATCATCTGGGGGGATTACGACAAGCTCGAGCCCGGCGAATACATCATCGTCTATCGGGTGCGCACATATGATGCCGGGCCGACGGATGAAGTCGCATTCCTTGACGTCGCCGAAGGCGGCAATACCAAAAGCGGCCTGCACCCGAAAGGCGCCGATCTCCCCGCCGGCGCCTGGCACGAGGTCCCGCTGGCGCTCAAGGTTCCCGAGGCGAAGAACTACGAGTTTCGCCTTTGGGAGAGCGGCAAAAAACTCGCGATGGATCGCCTCTACATCTTCAAGGTGAAAAACTGATCGCGTTATTCCCCCTGCGACATCATGCGGATGGCAAAGCCCTGAAGTTCGAAGGCGTTCCGCAGATTCATCTTTTCCTTGATGCGCGCGCGGTAGGTGTCGACGGAAGCGATGCCTAAATCGAGGATCTGGGCGATCTCGCGGGTGGCGTGGCCTTTGCCGATCAGTTGAAGGACTTCCATTTCGCGATCGGTGAGGCGGGCGACGGAGCGCTGCGGCGTGGCCGTGCGCGGAGACCGGGCAATAGTGCGCAGGAGCTCCGACGTCGCTTTGGAGGAGAGGAAGACTTCGCCGTCGAGCACGTGGCGGATCGCGGAGACGACTTCGGAAGCGGCGCGATGCTTGGTGATGTAGCCGCGGGCGCCGGCGCGAATGGCCCGCTCGGCATAGAGCGACTCTTCATGCATGGAAAGCACGAGCACCGGGGCCTCGATGCCCATGCCGCGCATCGTCTTGATGAGCACGAGGCCGCTGGAATCCTGGAGCGTGAGGTCGACCAGGACAAGATCCGGCGCGGTCTCACGGATCACGCGCAGGGCGTCATCGGCATTCTCGGCTTCGCCGGCGAGTTCGAGATCCGGCTCGTTGTTAATCAATTGCGCAATGCGCTCCCGAAACATGGGATGGTCCTCGACGACCACGACTCGGCGTATTTTCTGGTTCATGAGATGGCAATGGTTCTATGGGAATGGGCGCTACGGGAGCCGCGGGCGCGGGCTGCGCGATGGCGCAGCTCACGACGACGCCGTGCGGCTTGTTGTCGAAAAATTCCAGCAGGCCGCCGATCTTGCGGGCGCGATAACGCATGATGTTCAGGCCCATGCCATTGCCGCGGGGCTCACCGGGGCGCATCCCGATGCCGTCGTCGCTCACGCGCAGCGAGAGGAGGCCGTCATCCGTCGCCTCGAGCGCGATGGTGATGCGTGTCGCGCGGCTGTGCTTCACGGCATTGCCGATGGCCTCCTGGGCGATGCGAAAGAGATGAACGGCGGTTTCCTCCGAAAGGAGCAGTTCCGTGGCGTCGCCAATAAAGCCGCAGGAAATGCCAGCGAGATCCTGAGTGTTGGCGGACAGCTCTTCCAGGGCCGATTCCAGGCCGCCCTGATCGCGGTCCACCGGAGACAGGCCGCGGGCAACTTCCCGGGCGCGGACCACGGACTGTTCCATGGCGCGGGCCAGGTCGGCAGCCTCTGGCGCGTGCACGGAACCGTCCTTTTCCAGGCCGGATTTCAAGGCCACGGCGGCAAAGCCGAGCGCGGCCAGGTATTGGCAAAGCCCGTCGTGCAGATCACGGCCCAGGCGCTGCTGAGCGCGTTCGCTGATCTCGATGATCTCCGCTTCCAGCTCCTGTGCGCGCTCCAGCAGCTCGATGCGGATCTGATCGGACCGCCGAATGCTGCGCAGGCCAAACCCGGCCACCGTGACCAGGCCGAAGAAGATGAGGCGCACAAGCATATCCAGAATGCGGAGCCATTCCGCAGCGTATGGATGACCGGAGGCGTAATCGGCCACCCACCAGGTCAGTGCGCTCAGGACCGAAATGACCACGGCGCCGATCGTGTCCTCAATCCAGACCATGAGCAGGATGGGCAACGAATAGACCGGATAGAAAGCCACTTCGTAGCCGGTCACGTAGTCCGCCAGACCGATGACCGAGACCAACACGATGGCATACACGAACATCGCGCCACGAGACTGGCGCTTAAAGCGTTCGAGGTATGTCAACGGTCGTTCCACCAACAGCAATATCCGCCGGTAGGCGAAGTTGGCCAGTGGAAAGACGCCCTGCGCTGGAACCGGGGACGCCGAGGGGAAGCCCTGAGAGGCGGATTTGAAGCGGATAAAAATCGCCATTTGTAACGGCTGACATTACAGCGCTGTCCACCGTCCGGTTACACCAAATTAGCCAGCATGCCGGGAATTCGTGCGCAGATTTACGCGGAATCGAAAAATTCCGGTGAATCGCCGCCGCAAGCTCCCTCTACACGGCGCCGTTTTTGGCGGATGGCATAGCGGATGCTTAGCGGCCCGCGTCCAAATCGACGGCTCCGCGGAATACTCCGTTTGGGGTCGAAAATCAACCTAGCAAACAAGAGAAAAACCCTCTGCCAACAGAAACCCCTACGGCTCACACCACTCACCGTCCTAACATGATAACATTCAGAAAATGGTCCCTTGCGGCGCTCGGCGTCGCCGCCTGTCTGCTGGCCACCGCCACTGCACAGGATAAACCCGCGGCTGACACAGCTGCGCCCGCCGCCCCCACGGAGGCTGCCGCTGCGGCGGCGCCCACGCCCACGCTGGAGCAGCGTGTGGCGGGCCTCGAGGCCTACCTCACGAACGGCGATCCCACCGGCCCCTTGAAAGACAAGGATGGCAAGATCCCGGATAAACTCACTACGGCTTCCGTAGGGACTTCCGGGCCCGGTCACAACGCCTGGATGATGGCGAGCGCCGCGCTGGTGCTCTTCATGACCCTGCCCGGTCTGGCGCTCTTCTACGGCGGCCTGGTGCGGAGAAAGAACGTGCTGAGCGTCTGCGCCCAGTGTCTGGGTTGCGCCGGCTTGATCACCATCCTCTGGTGGATCTGCGGCTATAGTCTGGTCTTTGGCAAGGACATGAACAGCCCCTACCTGGGCGGGATGGAACACCTCTTCCTCAAGGGTGTGACGAGCGCCCCGAATACGGATTACAGCTACTGGGTCTCGGAGAACGTCTTCTCCATGTACCAGCTCATGTTTGCCATCATCACGCCGGCGCTCATCATCGGCGCGATTGCAGAACGCATGAAGTACTCGGCGATCATGCTCTTCATCACCATCTGGATGTTTGTGGTCTACTTCCCCATGGCGCACATGGTCTGGGGCGCGACGGGTCTGATGAATGGCGTCTTTAACGACAAAGCGGCGATCCCTGCGATCGACTTCGCCGGCGGCACGGTCGTGCACATGACCTCGGGCTGGAGCGCGCTCGTCCTTTGCTTGATCCTGGGCAAGCGCCTGGGCTTCGGCAAAGAAAACATGGCTCCGCACAACATGGTGCTTTGTATGGTGGGCACAGGCATGCTCTGGGTCGGCTGGTACGGCTTCAACGCCGGCTCGGCGGTGGCGGCGGATGGCATCGCGGCAAATGCCTTCATGACGACGACGCTTGCGGCGGCCGCGGCGGGATTCTTCTGGGCGGCGATCGAATGGATCCACAAAGGCCACCCCTCGATCCTCGGCTTCTGCTCGGGCATCGTGGCGGGTCTGGTCGTGATCACGCCGGCTTGCGGCTTCGTCGATGCGACGGGCGCGATGATCATCGGGTTTGCCGCCGCGGCGGTGCCCTACGTCTTCGTGGTCTTTGTGAAGGCGAAGTTCGGCTATGACGATGCGCTGGATACCTTCGGCGTGCATGCCTGCGGCGGAACGCTCGGCGCGATCCTCACCGGCATCCTGGCCACGAACAGCGTGAATGCGAACATCGCCCCGGCAACGCCGGCAAACTATGCGACCACCAATGGCCTGGCCAAAGCGGTGGTGGAACACACGCAGGTCTTCAACCAGCTGAAGGCCGTGGGCCTCACGCTCGTGCTCTCCGTGGTCGCGACTGCGGTCATCGCTTACGCACTGAAGGCCATCATGGGTCTACGTCCGACCGAGGAGGTCGAAATGGCGGGTCTCGACATCAGCGAACACAACGAGGAGGGCTACCTGCTCTAACTTGCAAAGGGAAATTTCCAGTTCGCCGGCAGGAGTCCGGCGGACTGGGAACTCCCGCAAAAACCTGATCCAGATATGAATAAACTCGAAGCGATCATCAAGCCGTTCAAACTCGACGAGGTGAAGGAAGCCTTGGCGGAAATCGGTGTGGAAGGGATGACCATCAGCGAGGTCAAGGGCTTTGGCCGGCAGAAGGGCCACACGGAAATCTACCGCGGCAGTGAGTACACCGTCGACCTGTTGCCGAAGGTGAAAATCGAAGTCGTGGTCACGGAGGAAATGACCGAAGGAGCCATTGCCGCAATCATCAAGAGCGCGAAGACGGGCAAGATCGGCGACGGCAAGATCTTCATCGTGCCGGTGAAGGAAGCGATCCGCATCCGCACGGAAGAGCGGGGTTCGGCAGCGGTGTCTCCGGGCGGTTCGTAGAGAAATCTTAGTGAGGATACGATTCCCCTGGCTCGGCCGCGGTCTGGCGGTGCGAGCCGGGGGATTTCGTTTTCAGGCGGTGTGTGAGTGAGGGTTGGGCTATGGGGGAGGGAGCACATTTTCGCGTCTCGACGGGCGCGGCATCATGGACTACGCTCGCGCTCCCCATTTGCCATTCGATGCCCAAAGTTTTCATCAAGACGTACGGTTGCCAGATGAATGAGCGCGACTCCGAGCAGGTGTTGCGCGATCTCCTGGCGCGCGGCTACGAGAGCGCCTCCGCCGAGACGGAGGCCGACGTCATCCTGCTCAATACCTGCTCCGTGCGCGATATGGCCGAGCAGAAAGCCATCGGGAAGATGGGCATGCTCGCCCGGCTCCGCGAAAATAAGCCGGAGATGATCTTTGGCTTTCTCGGCTGCATGGCGCAGAGCCGCGGGGCTGAATTGACGCGGGATCTCGGGCACGTCGACCTGGTGGTCGGCACCCAGAAATTTCACAAGACGGCGGACTACGTCGACCATCTCTACAAGCGCAAGGTGCGGCTGCGGGAGCAGCTCATGGACGATGTGCGCTTTTCCATCGTGGACGTCGACGAAGAGGAGGGCTCGCAGGGCACGATCCGCGAACATGTGCTCGAGCAGCGGCAGGCTACGGCTTTTGTCTCCATCATGCAGGGCTGCAATATGATGTGCACCTACTGCATCGTCCCCTTCACTCGTGGTGAAGAGCGAGGGCGGCGGCTGGAGGAGATCGTCGGCGAGGTGCGATCGCTAGCCGAGCGGGGCGTGAAGGAAGTCACGCTCCTGGGCCAGATCGTCAATCTTTACGGCCGGCATGAATTCGAAAAGCGGGAGGGCAAATCTCCCTTCGTCCAATTGCTCGAAGCGGTGCATGCGGTGGAGAGGATCGAGCGCATTCGCTTTACCTCGCCGCATCCCATCGGCTTCCGGTCGGATCTGGTGAATGCCTTCCGCGATCTGCCGAAACTAATGCCGCATGTGCATCTCCCGCTGCAATCGGGCTCGGATCGCATGCTCAAGGCCATGCATCGCGGCTACACGGCGGCGAAGTATCGCACGCTGGCGGAGGATCTGCGCGCCGCGCGACCCGATCTGGCCCTGACGACGGACGTCATCGTGGGCTTTCCCGGCGAGACGGAGGAAGACTACCAGGCGACGCGGGATTTCGTGGAGTCGCTCGCTTTCGACAACGCGTTTGTCTTTCGCTACTCGAAGCGCCGCGACACGCCGGCGGCGGAGATGGAGGATCAATTGCCGGAATCGGTGAAAGAAGCGCGGAATCACGATCTGCTCTCCGTGGTCGACGTCGCGGCGCGCGCCAAGATGGATGCGCTCGTCGGCACGCGGCAGACCATCCTTTGCGAAGGCCTGAGCAAGACGTCGGACAAACGGCTCATGGGCCGCACGCCGCAAAACAAGATCGTGGTATTCGAGGGAGACCTGCAGCGGCACTGCGGCCAGATCTTCGACGTGGCGATCGAGCGGTCGACGGGGTTCACGGTGTACGGGACGCCGGCGATTTCCTGAAAAAGAAAGCGCCGCTTCACCTCGAGGGCAAAGCGGCGCTTCGGACGGAGTTTGGGATTCCGGGAACTACAGGACTTCAGCGTAGGAGGTGCACTCCATGCTGACCTGCACTTCACGAGCTTCGGGCTGAATCCACTCCTGGAGGTTTTGGGTCGTCATATTGATTAAGTTGGTTGTCGTTTGGTTTCTGAGTCGAGGGTGATTACATCGGCGTCAGCACGATGTAGTCGGAAGCAATGGAGAAGCCGGTGCTAGCAGCATTCTTGCCAGTGACGGTGAAGCGGAAGGCCTTGGTGCCCGCCGAGCCGAAGGAGACCGGCCCGATGTCGACCATCACATAGTCGGCATTCGTGTTGGACGTGTACTCGTCCACCGGGCTGCCGTGATCCGTGTAGGCGCCACCGACGCTGCCGGCGATGGCCAACTGGAAGATGCCACGGGTATTGAGCTTCTTGGTGCGGATCTTGACGTCGTAGGTGCGAGCTTCGGGAACCGCCACGTTGTAGGTGACGAAGTCGCCCGCGGCGTTTGCGTCGATGATGCTGCCGTTGCCGTTATTGCAGTTTGCATCGGCAAAGACGCGCACGGTGTCGCCAGTGCTATTGGCCGCCACCACGAGCGATTCGGATTCGTAGTGCTCGGAGGCCTTCGTGACCTGGATGTAGTCCAGATTGACGTGTCCGCCGTCGCCGCTGTCCCACTGGTACTTGATGGTGTTCGAGCCGCTGTTCAGCGTCACCGTATCAGTTACGTCGCCCCAGAGATCCCAGGTGCCGAGATCAGGCATCTTCGTGGTCTTCACACGCGTGCCGTTGACATAAAGGCCCAAGGTCTCGGTGACTTGCTCATCGTTCGCATAGTGCAGCCGCACGTTGTATGTGCCTGTCACGCCTGCGGTGACCGTCAAGGAGGCCGAGGCTCCCACCGCTTCGAAGCCGTCGACGAAGCCCGTGCCCGAGTAGTTGGCATGGTTGTTATTCGTCTTCGCGCCGCCCGCGAAGGTTCCGTTCTCCGCTTCATACACCGTGCCGGCGGGGGTCGGGTTCAGACCGTAGACCGCGAGGCGTTGGGAGAAGGTGGACTGATACATGCGGCCATTGACGACGACCGGCGCGGGATTCTTGGCGAAGTTGCCCATGTCGTCGCGGCTCTGGTTCATGTGGCTGTCCCAGAGGACGGTCGAGAGATCGTCCGCCTTGAAGGCGCGAAGGATGCCGGGCTGCACTGCGTTGTTGGCGTTGCCGGAGAAGACCGCTTCGGTCCAAAGGATGCCCTGGCTCGTGCCGTTGGCCGAGATGGAGAGCATACCGCCGGGCATACTGCCCGAAGGACCTTCGAAGCTGGACTGTGAAGCCGGGGTCGTCCCCAGGGTCGTTCCGCCCCAGGCGAAGGCTTTGCACTGGTCGCTCTCACCCCAGGTGTAGACCCACTTGTGCGCGCCGTTGTCGAAGTAGACCGGGCCGCCGTGCAAGTGATTCAGGCCATCCGTCGAATCCGTGACCATGAAGCTCTGGATACAGGCGTCGGTGCTGGAGTTGAAACCGCCCATCGCCGTGGTGCTCACGAGATAGAACTTGCCATCCTTGCCGCCGCCGATGAGGCGCTGCGTGCCGGGGATGAGCATGATGCCGCCGCCGCCGAGGTCCTTGTCGGTGGAGTTGAGGTTCGCAGCGCTGGCCGGCGCGAACCAGTCCTGCCGGGCAAGCGTGCTGTTCAGGCGAAGGAAGCATTCACCCACATTGCTGCCGCCGGTGGAGACGTCGAAGGTGCCGTTGCCGGTGGTGAGGTAGATGCTCGTGCCGTCGCCGACGAGGCCGCCGCCGCTCATCCACACGCCACCCTGGCTGCCGCTCGAGGTCGTCACCGGGAAGGCGCCGATCTGCGCGAGGGTCGAGGCGGTGTAGCCCATCACCCAGCCGTGGTAGGCGCCGCAGTCATTGTGCGAGGACCAGCCGATGTAGACATTGCCGCCCTGGAGGAGCAGGCCCGCGCGCTGATTGTTCAGCTTCGCGCTGAAGCTCACTCCCGAAGCGGTCGCGGTGATCTCACGGGGGCCCGAGAATTTCTCGGCGCCGTTAGTGATATCGAGGGCATGGAGCCACTGGTGATAGGAGAGGTCGGCATTCTTGATCTTGGTGACCACGTAGAGGGTCCCGCTGGCGCGATCGATCACGCCGGTGCCGACGATGCCGCACCAGTCGGACATGTCGGTGCAGCAGCACTGCACGTCGCCCACGGGGACGGGGGCTCCGAGATTTACCGTCCAGAGAGGCGTGGACTGAGTGGGATCTTCGGCGTCGAAGCAGTAGACATTGTTCTTCGTCGTGGTGGCGAAGACCACATTGTGCAGACCGGCGCTGGTGAGGACGTTATCGGCGGCCAGCGGCTGGGCATAGAGCTCCCCATCGACATTGCGGTCGAAGACTTTGCCGAAGTTGGTCGAATTGACGTTGCTTTGAGTAAGGACCGTCTCACTGAGATTGGCGCCAGAGCGGCCGGCATTGGCATGCACGGTCAGACATTCCACGGCGAAGGCGGGAAGAGTCATGGCGCAGAGCGTCGCGATCGACGCTCCGGTGAGCAGGGTCTTAGAACGAGGGTTAAACATAGCGTTGATTAACGGATGCGGTTAACTGAGGGATGCAGGTTTACTTGAGGGGAGAGGGACAAAACGCGGACGTAGTTGGAGGGAAAACGAGGCGGCGGTCAAGCCTTTGCTATGCGTGTGCGCATGCGGTATGGAAAGGAGACCGCCAGGTTCTCACTAAGTCAGTCCGCACAGACACTTCAGCAGAAGACAGCGAGTATGGGAATCGCATAAAGGTGCGATAAATGTACCAGAGCGCCCGGCGCGCTTCCTGCTGCCATCACCGCTAGTTCGCGGGCGCTGGCAGGTTAGGCACGAGCTTCGGATCATATTTCGTGCCTTTAGATACCTGAATGACTGTCATACGCACCTTGGTCGGGAGAAATTTATCCGGTTCGGGCAACTCGTGCACCTTGGTATTATGATCGTCCTTGATGACGAGGTGCATTTCTTTGACCCCTTCGGTCCAGACGATGTCGTTGTTTTGCCAGAAGCTGGTCATGTCGATGTCCTTTTCATACACGCCCTTCTCTTTATAGACGGCTGTGCCGGTGCAGCCGTAGCCGTGGTTCTGCCCTTTGTTGGGAATATAGCAGACGCTCCAGGTCGTGGGCTGGCCCCCGGCCGGCCTGTCGAGCACCTCGAGCCGCAGGTGCGCCGTCCCGTTGCGATAGTCGACCGGCGCCGTCCAGTCTTTGGGGCGCTGCGGATTCAAGCGGTCGCCTTTAACGTAATAGTGAGACTGGCTTGGCTTCGCGTTGAAGGCGTCGTCTTTGGTAAAGGTGAAGGTGACATCGAAAAGGACAAACTGATCGGCATGCGCCGACTCTGCGGCGGCCGACCAAAGAGAAACAGCGACGAGCAAAAGGAGAAGAGAGAGGGGAAGACGCATGGCTATCAATCGGTTCGCAAGAGATTCCGACCAACACAGATGACAGATCAACTCAATTTGACTGAGTTGTTCCGATACATTCGTTTCCAACCCGAAAACGTATAATCGCATCTGCATTGATAAATGGATGCCACCGCGAAAGAGAAATATGGAAAGTTTGCAATTCCAACGGGGCTTTCTATTTCTCTTTTAATCCTCCACCCTTATGAACGCGCCTTTCTCCCGCTTTTTCCGCATCTTAATGGCAGCGGTCGCCGGTCTGGTTGCCGTGGCGTCTGCCCGCGCGGCCGATAAGCCCACCCTCTTCCTCATCGGCGACTCCACGGTGCGCAACAGCACCACCGGCCAGGTCGGTTGGGGTTCGGCGATCAGCGCACTGTTCGATCCGGAGAAGATCACGGTGCAGAATCGAGCGCTCGGCGGGCGGAGCAGCCGGAGCTACTTGCGCGAGGGGCTCTGGGACAAAGTCCTCGCCGACGTGAAGCCGGGCGATTTCGTCATCATGCAATTTGGCCACAACGACAACGGTCCGCTCGATGCCGAAAAGGCCCGGGCCTCGCTCAAGGGAAATACCGACGAAGCGCGGGAGGTGACGATCACGGAAACCGGCGCGACGGAGACGGTGCACAGCTACGGCTGGTATCTGCGCAAGTACATCGGCGATGCGAAGGCCAAGGGGGCCACGGCAATCGTGTGCTCACCCATTCCCCGGAACATGTGGCAGGACGGCAAGGTGCTTCGCGCGGGCGGGGAGCATGGAAAATGGGCAAAGGAAGCAGCCGAGCAAGGCGGGGCGCTTTTCATCCCGCTGAATGACCTCATCGCCGACCGCTACGACGCGCTCGGGAAAGAAAAAGTGCAGCCCTTCTTCACCGCCATCGACCACACGCATACGTGCCAGGCGGGCGCGGAATTCAATGCGGCGCGGGTCGTGGAAGGCATCCGGGCGCTGAATTGTCCGCTGCGCGACTCTCTCTTGCCGGCGGCCAGTGCGGAAACGGCTCACTGAGCAACGCCGCAACGAAACGCTGGCCCTCTCCCCCGCCCTACGGCACATTCCAGCGCGTGATTTCCCCACCGCGGACGACTGCGCCCCGATGGCTGCCTGCCCTGGCGGCCATGGGGCTTCTTTTCGTCCCTGCGATCGCGCAGGAAGCGCCGCCGCCAGAGCCCGTGGCCCCGCCTTCCACGAAGTCGATCCCCGTCGAAATCCCGAAAGCCGAAGAACCCGCACCGTCGCCCGCGCCTGCTCAAGCAGCGGACCAGCCGCCGACTGCCGCGCCCACTTCGGACCAAGCCCCGGCCACCGCTCCCGCTGACGCCAACGCGAAACCCGCAGACTCCTCCGGGGCCGGCCTCCCGGCGAATCCCACCCCCACCGTACTGGAGCAACTCCTCTCGCCCGACGAGATGCTCGTGCTGCCGCCGACGCCCAAGCCGGATGAATCCGGCGCGCTCCCGCCAAACCCACAGGAGCCCTTCCGGTTGCGGCTCGCTCCGGTGGAGATAAAACCGGTGCTCCCGCCGCTTTCCTCCGGCCTCGCCGGTGGCAACACCCTGGCCTCCTCGCTGCACGTCCACGTCAAGGGCTTCCGCTTCAAGGGCAACCACGCCTTCTTGGATTTCCAGCTGCAAAAGGTCGTCGCTCCCTACAAGAACCGCGACCTCACGAGCACTGAACTCGAGGAGGCCCGCCAAGCCGTGACGCTCAAGTACGTCCAGGCCGGGTACATCAATTCCGGCGCCATCCTGCCCGATCAGGACCTAAAAGGCGGCATCGTCCTTTTCCAGATCGTCGAGGGACGGCTCACGCGCATCGATCTCTCCGGCAACTGGTGGTATCGCGGCTGGTGGCTGAAACATCTCCTGCGGCAGAGCGCCGGCCGCCCGCTGAACTTCGAGAAGCTTAAGACGGGGCTCCAGCTCATGCGGCAGAATCCAAGCATTCGCCAGATCAATGCCGAACTCGAGCCCGGCGGCACGCCCGGCGAGAGCATTTTGAAGGCGGAGGTGAAGGAGAATCAGCCCTTCCGCCTGAGCACCGAAGTCAGCAACAAACGGCCGCCAAGCGTCGGCGCGGAAGTCGTCGAGATCCACGCGGCGGACCTGAATTTCACCGGTCACGACGATCCCCTCTCGCTCACTTACGGGATCATTCATACGAACTCCGAGACGCCGGACCACTGGGTTTTCAGCGGCTCCGAAAATCTCGCGGGCTCCTATACGATCCCCATCAGCCCCTGGCGCACCACGCTGGAAGGCCACGCCAGCACGAGCGACGCCGCGATCGTCTCCGCCCCGTTCAATACGCTGAACATCAAGAGCCGCTCCGAGGATTTCGGCTTCACCCTGCGCCAGCCCTTTTACGAGAGCCTGAACCATCTCTTCGACTTCTCCTTCACCGCCGAGCAGCGGAAGAGCAACACCACACTGCTCGGCACGCCCTTCGATCTCTCGCCCGGCTCGATCGATGGCAAGACGCAGATTTTCGTCCTTCGCTTTACCCTGGAATACGTCGACCGCTCGCAACAACACGTACTGGCCCTCCGCTCGACCTTCAATCTCGGCATCGATGCCTTTCACCCGACGCTGCAGGACCAGATCGCGCCGGGCGGGGCCGGGCAATTTCTGCAAAAAATTCCTGACGGACGCTTCTTTTCCTGGCTCGGACAGGCGCAGTATGTGCAGCGCCTTTTCAATACCGACAACCTCGCCGTGGCGCGGGTCAATGCGCAGTTCTCGGCGGACCCGCTGGTTTCGCTCGAGCAATTCAGCCTCGGCGGCATGTCCAGTGTGCGGGGCTATCGCGAGAATCAATTGCTGCGTGACAATGGCGTGTTTGCCTCGCTGGAACTCCGCATTCCCCTGCTGCGCAACAAGGCCAAGAATCCGATTATTACCATCGCCCCGTTCTTCGACTACGGTTTTGGCTGGAACACCGTGGCTTTTGTTGGCGCCACGCCGGCGGATGATCTGATCGCGGATCAGCGCCAAAACCTGGCCAGCGCCGGCGTCGGCCTCCTGCTCTCTCCCTGGAAATACTTCAATGCGCAGATTTACTGGGGCTATGGCTTCAATCGCACGCTGATCGTCAAGGATGGGCAAAACCTGCAGGATTACGGCCTGCACTTTTCCATCAGCGCCGTGGCGTTTTAGCATTGGGAGGCTTTCCTCGTGGACATACCCGATCGCACCACCGCCGCGGCCTTCCCGCGCTATTCGCAGGGGGAGATCGTAGCCGATAGCGCGGAGCTGCAATGGCCGGGTCTATTCGCGCGGCGCATTCGGTTTCCGCGCGTGATCGATCGCTTTCTTGTGCCCGCGACGGCCGAGCCCCTGATCTCTTGTATCCTTCAGGGCTCGGCGAATTTCGCGGAACGCGAGATCGGCGAAGCCTGGCTGACCCGGCAACTCCACCGTGGCGATATCTTCGTGACGCGCTCGCGGACGCCGTATGAATTGCGCTGCGAGCCGTTTCCAGGGCAAGTACTCGATTTCATCATCGTGCACCTGGCCGTGGACCAGTATCTGGCCGCGCTGGAGGAAGTTTTTCCGGGCCAGGTGGAGAAGGTGGAAGTCATCGATTTTTTCGGCCGCGACGAAGCGCTGGCCCATTTGTGTTACGCCTCCGCCGAGATGCTGACCGCGCGGACGCCGGGTGACTCGAGACGCGTCGCCGCGCTCGGTCAGCTTTTCGGCGCACATCTGGCCGAGAAGTACATGGACGCTGCGGTGGAGAAGGCGGATTTCCGCGGCGGGCTGCCCATTCGCCAGCTTCGCAAGGTCGAGGATTTCGTGCGCGAACGGCTGGCCGAGGAGATCGTGGTCGAGACCATGGCGGAACTGGTCGAATTGAGCCCCTTTCATTTTTCCCGCGTATTCAAGCAGACGACGGGGATGTCGCCGTTGCAGTTCGTCACGCGCGAACGCATCACCCGCGCGCAGCAGCTCATTCGGGAGACTTCACACAACCTCCTCGTGATTGCGCTGGAGGTGGGCTACACGAGCCCGAGTCATTTTGCACAGGTCTTCCGGCGGGTGGTCGGCGTCACGCCAACGGAGTTTCGGAGCGCGCTGTAGAGGCTGCGGAGAAAATCTCACACGAGGACACGAAGGCACGAAGCTTACCCGCAGACCTACCGAAGGGAATCTGCGACGGACTACCGGAGGCGCAGGGCACAGGGCAAAGGCTGCGCGCCTTTTCCCGCAAGATCGCGATAGGCCGCGCAGGATCCCGAGAGAAAAACGGCGCGGGCTGGCTCATGATGTTCACACGCCTGAAGCCCTCGGGCGCACGATTCCTAAACACATATGAGCACGACCGACCTTCAAACTTTGCCGAAGCGCACGCTGGGAAACAGCAAACTGGAAGTCTCCGCTATCGGCCTCGGCTGCATGGGCATGAGCCACGCCTATGGTCCCGCCAAGGATACACAGGAAATGATCGCCCTGCTGCACGCCGCCGTCGAACACGGCGTAACGTTTTTCGACACCGCCGAAGTTTACGGCCCCTATATCAACGAAGAGCTGGTCGGGCAGGCTTTGTCACCGCTGCGCGAGCAGGTGGTCATTGCCACGAAATTTGGTTTCGATCTTCGGCCGGGCGCCGATCCGCGCGGCTTGAAAGGCCCGGCCGGCCTGAACAGCAAGCCCGCCCATATTCGCGAAGTGGCCGAAGCCTCGCTCCGGCGTCTGCAGATCGATACGATCGATTTGTTTTACCAACATCGCGTCGACCCCGACGTGCCGATCGAGGACGTGGCCGGAGTGGTGAAGGAACTGATCCAGGAAGGCAAGGTGAAGCATTTCGGGCTCTCCGAAGCCGGCGCGCAAACCATCCGCCGGGCTCACGCGGTTCAACCCGTTGCCGCGCTCCAGAGCGAGTATTCGCTGTGGTATAGGAATCCGGAGAAAGAAATCCTGCCGCTGCTGGAGGAGCTCGGCATCGGCTTCGTGCCGTACAGCCCTCTGGGCCGGGGATTTCTCACCGGCAAAATGGATGAGAACACCACGTTCGACAGCGCCGATTTCCGCGGCAATCTCCCGCGTTTCGCGCCGGAAGCCTTGAAGGCGAACCAGACGCTCATCCACTTGCTGGGCCGCATCGGCGAACGCAAGAATGCCACGCCCGCCCAGATCGCGCTCGCCTGGCTGCTGGCCCAAAAGACGTGGATCGTCCCGATCCCGGGCACGACCAAGCTCACGCGGCTCGAGGAAAATCTCGGTTCGCTGGCGATCGAGCTGACCGCGGAAGACCTGCGGGAGATCGACGAAGCCGCCTCGAAGATCGATGTACACGGCGCCCGGTATCCCGAGCAAATGGAGAAAATGTCCGGTCGCTAACTAACAATTCGCAAGCCATAAGACAACGCCCAACAAAACAGGAGCCATGTATCAATCCAAAGCCTTCTCCGCCGCCAGCGCCACTTCGCCGCTGGCTGCCATCTCCATCGGCCGCCGCAATCCCAACGCCCACGATGTCCAGATCGACATCCTTTTCTGCGGCATCTGTCACTCCGATCTCCACGCCGCGCGCGATGAATGGAGCGGGTTCATGCCCACGGTATATCCCATTGTGCCGGGTCATGAAATCGTGGGCCGAGTCGCGAAGGTCGGCCCCGGCGTCTCGAAATACCACGTGGGCGATCTCGTGGCTGTCGGCTGCCTCGTCGACTCGGATCGCACCTGCCCGCATTGCCAGAAAGGTATCGAGCAGTTTTGCCCGAACATGACGCTGACCTTCAATTCGCCCGACTCGCATCTCGGTGGAATGACCTACGGCGGCTATTCTGAAAGCATCGTGGTCGATGAGCGCTTCGTTCTGCGCGTACCGGACAATCTCGATCCCGCCGGAACCGCTCCCCTGCTCTGCGCCGGCATCACGACCTACTCGCCCATGCGCCACTGGGGCGTGGCGAAGGGTAAGAAAGTGGGTGTGGTCGGACTCGGCGGCCTTGGGCACATGGCAGTGAAATTCGGCCGCGCCTTTGACGCACACGTTGTCGTCTTTACGACCTCACCCGGCAAAAAAGATGACGCCGTGCGCCTCGGAGCGGATGAAGTCGTCGTCTCTCGCGATAACAACGAGATGCAGAAACACGCGGGCAGCTTCGACTTCATCATCGACTGTGTTTCCGCGGATCACGACATCGTCCCGTATCTCAATCTGCTGAA
>FTCV01001354.1_pt1 | contig 39840 bp, 23 predicted proteins | sample 1639691 | NCBI WGS metagenome assembly FTCV01 (sample SAMEA3914864, study PRJEB12502) | metagenome | biome: forest; material: soil | place: USA | collected 2012-03-12 | depth 0.3 m
CCTGGCGAATCCTGCTCAGGGAGACACGTTTCAGGCGCTGTTGCCAGAGCCTGGATGATGTTTCCTCTTTCGTTGATCACAGGTGGAGAATTGCATTGCTAGCTGAAGAGATAAAGCGGATTTAGGGTAACAGACTTGCGTATAGCTGTCTCGCGCGGAACCAGACCGCAAACTTACCGCCCCCATCCCGCAGATACGCGCCCCGCCCGAAACAGAGAGACCGTGTCAAAACCGGCGATTGAATCGATTGCCTGCGCGTTTAGACCACTCTCGTTACGAATCTCCGATTCGTAATCGCGCTGCGAACACCGCTATGCATGAAAGTGGCGCCGAAGACCTGCGCCAAGGAGCGGCGGTTTCCTACCGCCCTGGGGGGCGTCCGCGGGCGGGAACGGCACGTCAGCGGGCTGACGCCCCTTCGCTTCGTAATTGGCCAATTCCTGGAGTTTGGCCAATTCCTGGAGCGGAGGGACGTCAGCCCGCAGACCGCCGTTGCCTCCCACGGACACACCCCAGGGCGGTTGAAAACCGCCGCTCCTTGGGGTCCGCTGACGACCGAACGTCGGCGAAATTGGCCAAAACCCAGAGGGCGCGCCGAAGGCGCGCAGGGGCGGCTTCCCGCCGCCCAAGCGCAATAGGCGCCTCCTGGGAGCGCGGCAATTCAGTGAGGCGCCTGGTCCACTCGGTGTTTCGGAAACACCATGCCAGACGTTGCGTCCAGCGTGAGCTTTGAGCTGACAAAGCGGGAGCAAGCTCCCGCACTAAAAATCGGCGCCCTGGAACAGACTCCAGCTCGTGAGCTAAACTAGTTAATTCGCAGCGCCGCCCCCATTACTCCCATTCTTCCCATCGCCCCCGACCGGCGCCGCCTTCACAATCAACCCATTCAGCAATCCGCCATGGTCCCCGCCGCTCCACGTGCCGGCGTAAGTCCCGGCATGAACCAGCACTCGGGCCGAAAACGAGGCGCCTTCATAAGCATTTCCGCCGGGCATTTTCAGGTGATCCACAATGATCACCGCAGTATCCCCCGCCCACTTCACCTGCACCGGGATCGGCATCACCGCCTCCTGCCCGCCGTAGCGCATGCGCGCATTGATCGTCCAGGAGCTGCCGCCGACCTTCTCGACGCTGACAATGTTATATTTGTCTTCTTTCTCTGCGCCAACGACGCCGTCTTTCACCGGAAACCAGCGCCCAGTCATGGTGACGCCGGTCATCGCGGCTTTGAATTGCGCCTCGAGTTCATCGACGCTCGGCGTGGCGGTGTCTTCGGCGCGCAGGACGGCGCCGGTAAAAAATAACAAAGCGGCAAGGAGGAGATGTTTCATGGCGGGGATTTGTGTTGTTTTTGTTTATTCGAAAAAGAAAACGCTCCAGCTTACCGGTCGCCTCGACCTACTGGACGATCTCGAAACCGCGCGTCGGCGACATATCGGCCAACGGATGCGTCTCGACGCGCTTGATGTGGCTCTTCAAATCACTCTCGGCGACAGCTTCCAAAAATGCCGCCACTTCGTCGTCTTCTCCGCGGACGTGCAATTCGACGCGGCCATCCTCCAGATTCCGCACCGAGCCGACGACATCAAAGCCCCGGGCCACATTTTTCACCGTCCAACGGAACCCGACGCCTTGCACGCGTCCTTCGTAAAATACCTGGCGAGAAATCATGGCGGCAATAGAAGCGCGATCAGTCTCCGGTGGCAATGCCGCGCAGGTGATTCGCGGCTGCCTCCGGCCAGACGCTGTTCACGGCGCAGCCGGTGGCGAACTCAATCCCGCCCGCCGGCTGCAGGCGCGGCAGGATTTCTACATGCCAGCGGAAATCGCGCTCAATGCTCGTCCAGTGGTCCCGCCGCTCCGTCCGCGTGGGCGCGGTGAAGAGCAGGAGATTGTAGGGCGGATGCCCCAGCGCTACGCCGAGCTTCCGCAGGACGGTGCGGAAGACATCCGCCAATTGGGCAGACTCCTGATCGGTGAGCCCATGGAAATCGGCGCATTGCCGCTTGGGGAAAACCGCCATCTCGAAGGGGCTGCGCGAGGCATAAGGACAGAAAACCGTGAAGCCGTTGTTTTCATACACGAGCCGCGCGCCGGAGCGCACCTCCCCGCAGAGGATATCTTCAAAGATGGCGCGCTTCTTTACTTCATAGAAGCGCCGGGCGATCTGCAATTTCCGCTTCAGGTGCGGGTGCACGATGGCCATGCCGAGGAGCTGACTTACCGCGTGATTCGTGAGCCCGCCCGCTCCGCGGCCGACATTTTTCACCACCGAAAACGAGCGCATCCGCGGATCGCGCATGAGGTCCAGCATGCGAATCTTCCAGGCGGAAATCACCTGCTCGATTTCCCCCAGCGCCAGATCTTCAAAGGCGTGATGCCCCGGCGTCTCGATGATGACTTCGTGAGCGCCCACGCCATCCATGCGATCGTAAAAGCCCTCCGCATGGCGCGTGGCATCACCCTCAATGCGTAGGACCGGAGCGCGATTCGGCGTGACCCGTACGGACCAACTCCCGCAATCGTCCACCGCGGCGTGCAAGCTATGGGCGGCATAGTGCTCGCGCCCGGCGACAAAGGGATCGGGCAGCGGCCATTCCTGCGCTTCCTTGCGCACCGAACCATAAATCGGTCGCGCGCCTCGCCCTTCGGAGAAGATGGTCCAGGCGTCCGTAAGCGGGTCGAGGCGCAATTCGGTCTTTTGCATGGTCGGCGACAGCGGCAACCTCATACATACCGCGATTCCCGACCGCGCTAAAAGGATGGAATGCTCAGATTTTCACGCCGTTGACCACGGTCTCCAGCGGAAGGGTATGCCCATTGCGCAGGACGGTTGCGACGGTCGTAAGAATCGCCTGCGCCGTATAGGGCTTGGGCACGAAATGGGCGGCGCCCGCCTCTACGGCCTTGGCAATCTGCCCGGGAGCGCCGAGCCCGCTGGCCGCGATGATTTTCATGTGCGGCGCGATGCGGCGCATGGCCTGGATGAGCACCGGCCCATCGACGACGGGCATCATGAGGTCTGTCAGCACGAGGGCGATTTCGGAGAGCTGCAAGGCGAAGACCCCGAGCGCCTCGGCGCCGTTTTCCGCCGTAACCACTCGGTAGCCAAAAGATTCCAGGGTGTGCCGCGTGACCTGGCGGATGGATGGCTCGTCGTCGACGAGCAGGATCAGTTCGCCATTCCCACGCGGCAGAGTATCCGGCCGCTCCTGGGGAGCGACGTCCTTGAAAGCGGGGTCTGCCGGCAAGTAGACGTCGAACCGCGTGCCGTGGCCGGGCTCGCTATACACCCGCAGAAAACCCTCATGGCTCTTCACGATGGCCAGTGTGGTGGAAAGGCCCAGCCCGGTGCCTTTGCCGATCTCCTTCGTGGTGAAGAAAGGATCGAAGATTTTGTCGATGATTACCGCCGGAATGCCGCCGCCGGTATCCTCCACTTGAATTCGCACATAGTCGCCCGGCTGCGCTTCGATGAACATGGCGGCGTAGCTCGCATCGATGGTGGCATTTTCCACCGAGATCGAGAGGACCCCGCCCTCCTGCATCGCATCCCGTGCATTCACGCAGAGATTGAGCAGCACCTGGTACAGCTGCGTCGGGTCGCCGGTGATGAGCCAGAGGCTTTCGTCGAACGAAACCCGGTACTGGATATTCTTGGGAAAAGCATCCTGGATGAATTTTTCCAGGTCGCGGATGAGGAGCTTCGTCTGGATCGGCACCCGCTCGCCATCGAGACCCCGGGCAAAGGAGAGCACCTGGCCGACCATCTCCGCTCCGCGCTGGGCGCTGGCCCCGATCGAAGCCAGGATTTCCCGGCAATCGGGATCGGTAATCTCGGACTCGAGCAGCCCGATCGAGAGGACGATCGGCGTGAGCACGTTATTCAGGTCGTGCGCAATGCCGCCGGCAAGAGTGCCGATGCTTTCCATGCGCTGCACGCGGAGGAACTGCTGCTCGAGCTTTTTGTGCTCGGTGATGTCCGTATTGATGGCAAGGACAGATTTCGGCTCGCCCTGAGCGTTCCGCACCAGGGTCCAGCTGGCCTTGACCAGCACCTCGCTTCCATCGCGCCGCCGCTGGCGAATCTCGCCCGCCCAGTCGCCTTTCACCAGGACGAGCTTCATCGCCTCTTCAAAGATGGATAAGTCTTCGTAGCAAAGATCGGTGATATGCCGCCCAACGGCTTCTGCCGCCGACCACCCGTAGAGGCTCTCGGCGCTCTTGTTCCAATAAAGGATTCGGTGCTCCAGATCCCGCACCATGATGACATCCTGCGCCTTGTCCAGCAGCGCGGCCTGCTCGGCGATCTTCTCGTCGGCCGCGCGGCGTTCGGTGAGATCGGTCATGCCGCTGATCATCCGCATCGCACGGCCGGCGCTGTCGCGGATGATGTGGCCGCGATCGAGCACAAAGGCGTAGGCGCCGTCGCGGCAAAGAAACCGATATTCATCGCTCCAGTTCTCGCCCTTCCCGGCAAGGCAATATTCAAAGCCGGCGACCACGCGATCGCAATCGTCCGGGTGGATGCGACTCGTCCACGAGGCAAGATTCGCCTCGGACTCATCGCGCACATGGCCAAAGAGGTGGAAGAATCCTTCGTTCCAGTGCAAATGGCCGGTGACGATGTCCCAGTCCCAAATGGCGTCATTCGTGGCCGAGGAGAGCAGACGAAAACGCTCTTCGCTCGCGCGCAGGGCGCGTTCCACCTGCATCTGATCCTCCAGGATGCCCAGCAGCGCGGCCTCGGCGCGCCCCATCTCCGCGGCATGCTGCCGCACTCTCAGTTGCGCCAGCACCTGCCGGCTCAGAACGACCAGGCTTTGCTGCTGCTCCACAGTGAGCGTGCGCGGCTTCCGGTCGAAAACACAGAGGGTGCCAAGGATGTATCCCGCGGGGGTGATGAGCGGCGCGCCGGCGTAGAAGCGAATGCCGCCCTCGCAAGTGACGAGCGGATTGTCCGAAAACCGCGGATCCTGCAAGGCATCTGGGACGATCAGCAGCGTCGGCGAAAGGAGCGCGTGCGCGCACATGGCGAAATCCCGAGGGGTCTCCGGCGCGACCTCCCCAAAGCGGGCCTTGAACCACTGGCGGTCGCTGTCCACGAAGGAAACGACCGCCCAAGGCGTGTCGCAGATTTGCGCGGCCAAGGCGGCGATCTCGTCGAATTCCGGCTCCGGCGGCGTATCGAGGACGCCGCAGTGCTTCAAGGCGGCGATCCGCAGGTCTTCGTCCGGAGGATAGGCCGCCTTCATGAGTGCGTACTCGCCCCCGCAGCCTCCCGACGGCTGGCCGAAACCGAAGCCGTCTGCGAAGCGTACCGCGGCGGCTGGCCCGCTTCGCTTAGCAGGTCATTGACTTCCCGCTTCAGCATCTGAATCCGCTCCTCCCGTCCCAAGGTGGCGGCGCGCCAGCGCTCCAGCTCCTGGATTTGTCGCTGCACGCGCGCCTCGGCGTCCTTGCGCTGAGTGATATCCTGGATCTGGGAGATGAAATGCAATGGCTGGCCCATGGGATCCCTTACGAGGGAAACACTGAGCAGCCCCCATACCAAATTTCCCTGAGCGTGGGTGTAGCGCTTCTCCATTTCGTAGGTCAGGATTTGCCCGGCAAGGATCTTCCTCACCTGCACGAGGTCCGCCTCAAGGTCGTCGGGATGCGTAATCTCGTGAAAAGTCCTGCCTCGAAGCTCCTCCTGCGAATAGCCGAGCATGCGGCAGAGCGCGCGATTTGCGTCCATCCAGCGGCCATCGAGACTCACGAGCGCGATGCCGATCGACGCGTGCTCAAAGGCGCTGGCAAACTGCTGCTCGCTCGCGCGCAGCGCCTCCTCGGCGCGCCTCCGTTTGCGCTCGCCTTCCATCGTCGCCAGGGCAAAGGAAAGATCCGCCGAGATGGAATGCATGAGCCGGATTTCGCCATCGCGAAAATATTCTGTCTGTCCCGCAAAATAAACGATCGCCCCGGTGATGCGCCCATCGATCTGGATAGCAAAGGCCGCCGCCGCCCGGTAGCCGCGCTCCAGCGCCGCATCGCGCCACGGGGCCATGCGCGGATCTTTGGCGACGTCATTGCACACGTCATGCCCCCCGCTTCGCAGGGAAGCGCCGATCATCCCCCGCCCCACCGTGGCCCGCAGATTCGTCAAATAGCCGGAATCCGCGCCAAACGAGGCCGCCGGGTGCGCCTCCTTGCCCGAGAGATCGAGCGTCATCACACACGTCATGAGCAGCCCTCCCTCCTCGACGGCGATCCGGCAGGCCCGGTCGTAAAGCTCCTGCGGCGTTCGTGTGCGCACGATCGCCTCGTTGATCCGGCCGAGGACCGTATAAAGCCGACTGGCGCGCAGCAGCCGCACCTCTGCGTCCTTGCGCTGCGTGATGTCATCGACCGCGATGACGAGGTATTCCGGGGCGCGCGCGGAATTCCGCACGAGAGTGGCGGTGAGTTGTCCCCAGATGGCGTCGCCATTGCGGCGAAGGCAGCGCTGTTCCAGCGTGCAGGATTCGCACACTCCGCTGAGCAGTTCCTCCTGGGCGCGGACCAAAGGCTCCAGATCTTCCGGGTGCGTCAGGTCCAGAATGGTCTTCTGCTGGAGTTCCTCCGCCGTCCACCCAGTGATTTCGCAAAGCCGCTCGTTGGCCTTCAGCCAACGCCCTTCCAGATTCAGATGGCCGATTCCCACTGCCGCATGGGCAAAAGTCGTACGAAATCGCTCTTCGCTGGCGCGCGCCGCTTCCTCGCTCAGCGCCCGGGCCGTGATGTCGGTGTGCAGAATTGTAGCGCCCATGGCCCCCTCTCCCCCTGCCGGATCGGCGCACGCGAAGATTCGCGCTTCGAACCAGCGGCGCTCCCTCCCGGCGTGGGTGGCGTACACGTGGGAAAATTGTCGGCGCCGCCCGCTCAATACTTCCTGTATCCCTTGCCCCACGGCGCGCGCCTCTTCCGCGCCAGCGCCCGTCACGGAAAAACAGGCGTCCACGTAATTCACACCGCTCCCGGAATTCGGGCCAAAAAAAGCATTGCCCTCGACCATCCGGCTCCAACTGGGATTCGTCTCGACGATCACGCCATGGCGATCGACCATGGCGACCGGTTCCGGGAGCGCTTCAAAAATGGCCCGCTGGCGATCCGGAGACAGGAAATCGACCACCTCGGGAGCCCCCAAGCCGCCCTCCGCCGCCTCGATCGTGGCATCGCGACGCGACACATCCCGCCGCAACTGGAAATCCAGTGCGGAGGTCTCCTCAACAGGGAACTCAGAGAACTCACTCATACAGGGGGTGACCGGGAAAAATTCGTCGACCTTCGCGACGTTTGACCGGCAGTGGGTGGTGCGCGTGAGGTCGAAGCAATTTACGTGCTCACGAAACTTCAGATTCCACGACGTTCGAAATCCCCAAAAAAGCCGACTCCTGTCGCCTCCACCCCGCCTTGCAGCGCATTAACGAGCGGATTAGCTTACGGTAATTATGATTAATATGGAAATACTCGATCTATATAAATGAACCGCCAACCATCGCTGAATAGTTGCGCGTAGGGATTGACGCGATCGATAAATCCCGTGTTTTACTGATACTGATTCGATTGACCTCAAAACCCAGCGAATCGATCCTATCAACGCAATGGAAGTCCCCAAGTGTCCCCAATGCGGCAAGCGCTCGAGCCGCAACGATCTTTCTTGTCCGTTCTGCGGGCGTCTCATGACGCCGGTAAGCGGCCGCACCATGGCCATCACGGTTACCCTCCTTTTGCTTTGCGTCTCGGTGGTTTACGCCGCTCGCTCGGTCAAAATCTCGGATCAGGCGTATGCTGCCGCCACGAAGGCAGCAGCCGCAGTGCCACAATAGGTAGCTTTTTTTCAGGACTACCGCGGCCAGCAACTTCACGGCCCGGCATCTCAAAGGCAGCCATGTGGCGTCGAGTGAAGCCTATCGCATCCCTTCTGGGTGACAACAATCGCCCGAATTGCGGCAAATCGGTTCGTTCGGCGCCGAAAAACCTCGCCAAGATCCGCGCTGAAAATCCAGCAGACACCACGCAAGCGGCTGCCCGCCAGCGATTTACGTACAAAGACCGATTCGAAAAAGAATCACTTGCATCCCTGAAACCTCGCCCCCATATTTGCCGTCCATTTTTCCGATGACCCTATCGTCCAGCGGTTAGGACACCGCCCTTTCACGGCGGTGACACGGGTTCGAATCCCGTTAGGGTCGCTTTTTAGCGACGCGTCGGGGTTCGAACGCAGTTCGACTGCGTTACGCGGCAGCGTTTCCTTCCATCTCCGGAGGAGCCATTGCAGAGTGACCACGGGGTCCGCGGGGTCCATCCCGTTAGGGTCGCTTTTTAGCGACGCGTCGGGGTTCGAACGTAGTTCGACTGCGTTACGCGGAGCGTTTCCTTCCATCTCCGGAGGAGCCATTTGCAGTGACCACGGGGTCCATCCCGTTAGCACCCACCTTCTTTTGCCCCGTGTCGGTCAATATGGTATGAGGCCACCTACCTTCGGCCGCACCCATGTCCACCGTTTCGCCTTCCTCTACTGAGCCCCTTTCCCTTCGGCATCGTCTTGTTCCCCGCCGCCGGGCTCGCCACACGCTGTACACCCTGCTCTTTGGATCGGCCGTTTGCGTGGGCATGCTCGCGGTGCGTTGCGTCTACGCTCACAACCTGCGCTTCGCCGGTTTTTTGGGAAATCTGCTTCTGGCCTGGATTCCCCTGATTCTTGCCCTCGTCATTCGCGGCCTGCCCTCCGGCAGCCGCCGGCTGTGGTTTTGGGCTGCGCTCGTCGCCTGGTTTCTCTTCTTCCCGAATGCCTTCTATATCGTCACCGACCTCATTCACGAAAAGAAGTTCGGGACCGATAACGTCTACCGTTGGTTCGATTTGCTCATGACCACGTCGTTTGCCTGCGGCGGGATGTTTCTCGGCTGCCTGTCGCTCTACCTCATGCAACTCACCGTGCGCCTGCGCTATGGGTGGCGCGTCGGCTGGACCTTTGCCGGCGCAATGCTCGCGCTGGGCTCGTTCGGCATTTTCCTCGGACGCGACCTGCGCTTGAATAGCTGGGACGTTGTCGCCCGCCCCGTTCGCCTCATCCGCAATATATCGTCACTCGCCCATCCTCCTCGTTTCCAGGAAGTGGCCGCCTTTTCGATCACCTTCTTCTTTTTCTCACTCGCGGTCTACGCCTTCATGATTTCTCTCGCGCGCCTCCACGAGCACGACAGCGACCCGCGTTAATGAATCACTGCTAGGACCGGATCGATTTCAACTGTCCAAGCCGAATGAATTGCCCGTCCACTTCTTTGATGCACGGCAGGAGACTGCTGCAGGTGCTTCAGCGCGGCATGGGCGCTGGCGTGGCGGCGGGCGGCATCGGCCCGACGGGCTTTTCGAAGATGATCTCGCCCAGCCGTTTGCTGGCCTCCTCCTGGCCTTGCCGGACTTCGTCGAGACCTTGCATGGTCTCGTTGAGCCGGTTAGCGAGGTCGGCGCGCTTTTCCTGCTCGGAAACGATGCGGGCCTGGTAGTGGTCCATGGTCGCGACTCCGGGGCCCGTGGCGGTGTTGCCATCGGAGACTTCCAGCCAGTAGTCGATGACGTGGCCTTCCTCGACCGGTGGCTTCAGGCGCGCGATCTTCCAATTGAAGCGCCGCACGACCTCTCGCGGCGGCGTGCCGCCGAGGTCGAAGTCGAGCACGGAATCCTTCGCGCCATCCGTCCAGTCCACAGCGTAGTGCAGGCGAATGCGGGCGATGCCGAAGTCGTCTTTCGCCTCGAAGGCGAGGAGCATGGTCGCGCCCGGGGTGAGCAATTCTTCGCGGCGATCGGGCCAGCGGATCGTCACCGTGGGCGGCTCATCGGGGACGGTCTCGATGGGGTAAATCGCGCCTCCTTTTGATTCCAGGCCGTCGGTGTCGGTGAGCACGAGGTTGAGGCCGGCGGCGTCCCGGGGGATCTCCACTTCGCCGGCAAGGAGCGTGGAGTCGTGAGGATCGGGCGTGAACGGGGCGGTTTTGACGACGTGTTGCGGATCGGCGCCGGTGAGACGCAGGAGGCCCTTCGCGAGACGCGCATTGGCCTTCACCTTCACGGCGAGGTGGCTGCCGGCGAGGAGCTTCAGATCGGTCGTGGGCCGGGGCTGCGGCGGGAGCTTTGTGTAGGCGGGAAAGATCTGGGTGCAATCGATGCTCAGGATGCCCGGGCGCGGCTTCACCTTTACATGGATGGGGCCGGCGCGGTTGTCGCCGAGTTCGATGTTATATTGGAAGCTCTCCTGTACGCCCGTGATGGCGCGGGCGAAATGCGAGCGATCCGGGACATCGGGCTCGAAGCTGTATTCCTGCTTTTTGCCGGAGGCGGTGGTGACGAGGATGCGGCCGTGGGCCGGCAGGATGCCGGTGACATTCGCCTCGATCCGCACGTCGTCGCCGGTGGCGGCGACGCGATCACCTGCGAGACCGCTGACCATGGTTTTGCGCGGCACGGGATTGTTCCAAAGCAGGGCGCGAGTGAGCAAAGGCGCGCTGTTTTTGCCGCCGACGAGCCAGAGGAGGAGGCCGAAAGCCAACGCTCCGGCGGCGGATTTTGCCCATTTTTTTAGCTGAAGGGTTTTAACGACGTGGGCAAAAGTCCGCGTCCGCGCCATCTCGGCGGTCTCCGCGACGAGGGCTCGGACGAGGCCCGGAGAGCCGCCTTTCTCCGCGGCGCGGTTGAGCTGGACCGCGGCGATGAAGCGGCTGCGGAAGATAGGCATTTCGCGCTCGATCATGAGCGCGGCGGCATCGTCGCTCACGGGGCGCCGGTACGGCTCGAGGCCGAGTTTCCAGAACACAAAGCCGGCGCCGCCTGCGCCCACGAGAAAGATGAGCGCGCGCAGCGGCCAGACCAGCGCGATTTCCCAATCCAGCGTCATCTCGAAGACGAGCCAGGCGACTGCGGCGCAGGCGCCCATGCACAGCCCGGTGGCCAGCGTGACGCGCTGCTGGCGCTCGCGGATCTCGCCGATGCGCCGCGCAACTTCGTCGCCGGCGACCGCGGGCGGCGGAGGGGACGCGGGTTTCTTTTCCGGCGCCTTTTCCGAAGTCTCAGCGATGGGCTCGGAGGACGTGGTCATTTGAGCTGAGATTTTTTGCGCAGCGACCACTCCAGGGAGGAAATGCCGAGGAGGAGCGCGAAGTAAAAGGGAGAGGACCAGAGCTCCGCATCCACGGTGGATTCCACGCGCTCCATCTGCCCGTGGAGTTTGCCGGGCAATTGATCCAGCGTCTCTTCGCGGAAGAAAGCGCCGCCGCTCACTTCGGCCATCTGGCGGAGCATCGGCTCATTCATGGCGGTCTCGCCGAGCTCGAATTGCGGGGTGGTCACGCCGAAGTTCACGACGACCTGAGAGTCCTGATTGACGGAGAATTTCGCGAGGCCGGGCGAGAGGACAACAAAGTCTCCGCGAAACATACCCGGCTGCTCTGGCACGGCGCGAAGGATAACACTCTGGCGCGCATTTGAGCCGTCCATCACATAGCCGGCGGCGGCCGTGGCTTCGCGCACCGGGGTGTAATCGGCATTGTAAAGCCGGGCATAGACGGCAACGCGATCGCCGGCGTTGTAGCTTTGTTTATCCACGGTGAGCTGCGTGCGCTTGGAGCCGCCGAGGATGTGCTGGATGCCGAGCTTTTGCGCGATTTGTCCCCAGAGCAGTGGATAGTAGCGGTCATTGGCATTGCGCCGCCAGCGCCAGGTGTTATCCGTGCCCACGTAGAGCACTTGGCCGAGGCCGTATTGTTGGAAGGCGATGACCGGCATCTTTCCATACCTAGTGGACTTGCCGGGGTCACCGTCTTCCAGGAAGACCTGGGCGGCGGCTTTCGCCCGGCCGACGCGGGCGGTCCAGTAGACACGCGGGAAGTGCTGCCAGATCGAGGCATTTTCGTCTTCCTTTGGCGACAAGCGTAGCATCGGGCTGGTGCGCCCCTGGGGCGTCAGCTCCAGGGCTGTGGCGCGATCCGGCGCGGCGGCGCGGGCGATATTGTCGGCGAATTCCACGGGGAGGAGCTTTTCGAGAGGGGTGTCGCGGAAGGTTTGCGGGCCATTGCGCGGGCCCTCGAGAAAGAGGCAGGAGCCGCCGAATTTCGAGACGAATTCGGACATCCATTCCATCTGCTCGGGCAGAAGATCCTTCGAATTCACGTCGCCGAGAATGATGAGATCGAACTTAAAGAACTCGTCCTTCGTCTGGGGCAGGCGCGCGATGTAAGGCGAAGCCACGCCCTCCGCGATCGCCGAATCGCCCTCCATGAGCCAGCACTTCACATCGAGGCGGCGGTCGCGGAGCAAGACACTCTGGAGATAGCGAAATTCCCAGCGCGGCGCGCTTTCCACGTAGAGCACCTTGATTTTGGCATCGATGACCTGGAGACGTTGGCTGGCCGAATTGTTATCCTTCACCGCTTCGTCTTCCCGCGGAGCGATGCTCGCTTTCAGCTCGAAATTGCCCGTGCGCTTTGGCGTGAAGGGGAGGGCGATGGTCTGTTCGTCGTCGTTTTCGAAAGTGAGTTCCTTGGTCGCGACGATTTCCTCGTCGAGTTGCAGATTCAGCGTGGCTTTTTCACCCTTCAGTCCCTGGCCGCGCACGCGCACCGTGACTGGCAATTCGTCCTTCACGAAGGCGACGTCCTGGGTGAAGAGATTGCCGACGATGATGTCGCGAGGCGAGGTGATGCCGACCCCGTAGATGTAGAGCGGCACGCCTTCCTGGCGGGCGAGGCGCGCGGCTTCGAGGGCTTCGACGCCGGTATTGCTCGCGCCATCGGTGGCCAGGAAAATGCCGCCGAGGGGCTGGCCGCGCTTCCGGGTGAGGACTTCGCGGATGGCGTCGCCGAGCGCGGTGGCGGGTGAGACGGCTTCGAGCTGGGTGATCCAAGCGGGGGCGCCGCCGCCCGTCGGGACATCCGGCGCTGCGAGTTCGGTGAGATTCTGGCCGAAGGAATAGGCTGCGAGATCGAAGTCGGCGGAGAATTTCGGAAACAGGTCGATATCGCCATTTTGCAGCGTGGCCTTGAGGATCTCCATGCGGGGCAGGAGCTTGAAGGCGGCGGCTTTCTTTTCGCCGAGCGATTGGTCGAGGCCCTTGTGGGCGCTGAGTTCGCCCTTGGCGATGGCGGCGCGCTCGAGATCGGCTTTGTCGAAGCGCGGATCCTGGATCTTCATGCTCTGGCTCACGTCCACCATGGTCACCAGGGTGCGGCGGATGTGGCCCTCGATGGCAAAGGCCAGCACGGGTCGGAGCAGAAGGAGCAGCAAGAGGCCGAAGAGGAACAGGCGGAGTCCCAGAAGGAGTCTACGTCGACCGGTCGCGGCCACTTCTGCGACATCCCGGCAATAGCTCCACCAGGCCAGCGCGGTCAGGAGCAGACCGAGGGTGACGATCCAGCCCAGCGCTCCCCCATTGCGCAGGGCAAATTGCACCCCGGCGACATCCGAAGCGCCCTCCACTTTCACGCCCAGGATTTTGAGGAGGAAGTGGGTCACGGGGGAAAAGGAGTGGGCGAAGGCGCGATGGGGAGGCAAAGCATAGCCTCACAATCGAGACGGAAAACACGAAAAACTTTGGGGGAATAGAGGCGGGGCGCGCTTCGGCGGCGCTTGGCGCCGGAGGGAAGGCGGCGACCTTGGAATGCGGGAGCTTGCTCCCGCTTTGTCAGCTGGGAGTGCACGGTGGACGCGAAGGCAAGCGTCGGGCTTTCGAAACACAAAGCGCCGTTCCGCTTTCGCGGAACGGCGCTTTGAAGTTTAACTAACTAGCAGAGCTAACTCTTGCGGCTTACTGCACCGCGACCGGCTGCAGATACCACTGCTGGGCGTTGGAGCCGTTCGAGGTGTACTGCTGGATGTTCACACCGTCGGGGATGCCGGCGCTGGCCACGTCCAGGGATTTGCCGCTGTGCACGGCGAGCACCTTATAGTAGCCGCCGCCAACCGGGGTGAGGGTCCACTGCTGATTGGTGGCTCCGGTGTAGTCGGAGATATCGATCGTAGCGGAGTCGGCCGTGCTGGCGCCGGCGACTTCGAGCGCGCGACCACTCTGGACGCCGATGATCTTGTACTGGCCGCCGCCGAGGCCGGTGATCTGCCACTGCTGGTTGGCCCCATTTACGTAGGTCCACTGGTGGACCGGGGAGCCATTGGCCGTGAGCAGGCCGGCGACATCAACGCCCTTGCCACTGCAGCGGGCGATGAGTTTGTAAGTGCCGTTCGGCACGGTGGCCTGGGTGAAGTTCCAGTATTGGGCGTAGGTGTTATTCGAGGTGTACTGCTCGACATTCGCGCCGTCGGCGGTCGAGCCCCCGGTGACGTCGAGCGCCTTGGCGCTGTGCGTGGCGAGCAGGGTGTAGTAGCCGCTGTCGCGGGCCACGAGCGACCAGCGCTGATTGGGGCCATTGACCCAGTCCCAGAGCTGCACATTGGCGCCATCGGCCGTGCTGACGCCGGAGACGTCGAGCACGCGCAGGCTTTCCATGCCCGTAACCTTGATCTGGCTGCTGCCGAGGTTGGTGACGAACCACTGCTGGTTGGCGCCGGCGCCGTAGGTCCACTGCTGGACATTGGTGCCATTCGCGGTGCCGTGGGCATTGGCGTCAAGGCCTTTGCCACTGACCCGGGCGGCGACTTCATAGATGCCATTCGGCACGGCGCTGAGCAGACCGTAGACGGCCAGCTTATTCGAGAAGGTGGGCACGTAGACTTTGCCATTCGCCACCACGGGCGCCGGGTTCTTGGCGAAATTGCCGAAGTCGTCCCGGCCGATGTTCTGATAACTATTATACAGCTCCGTGGCGAGATTCGCCGCGCTGAAGGCGTGCAGGATGCCGGGCTGAGTGGTGTGGTTGGCGTTGCCGCTATAGACGCGGGTCGCCCAGACGATGCCGTTGCTCGTGCCGTTCGCGGAGATGGTTTGCTCCCAGCCCGGCATGCTCCCGAGCACCCCGGTGAAGCTCGACTGGCTCGACGGCGTCGTGCCGACGGTCGTGCCATTCCAGGAGTAGGCCTTCAAATAGTCGCTCTCACCGCCGATGTAGAGCGTGCCGTTAAAATAAGCCGGCCCATGGTGCAGGTGATTGAGCGCCTGACTCGGATTGGTGACCATGAAGCTTTCCAGACAGGCATTGGTCGAAGCGTTGTAGCCGCCCATGGACGTCGTGTTGACGAGATACCAAACGCCGCCCTTGCCACCGCCGACGAGGCGTTGTGTGCCGGGGATGAGCATGATGCCGCCGCCGCCGAGATCGAGGTCGGCGCCATTCAGAGCGCCCTGATTGAAAGGCGTGAAGTAGTCGACCCGCCCGAGCGAGTTATTCAGCTTCACGAAGGATTCGCCCAGGTTGCTGCCGCCGGTATTGGCGTCGAAGGTGCCGTTGCCCGTGGTGAAGTAGATGTAGGTGCCATCGCCCACGAGACCGCTGCCGGCCATCCAGAGGCCGCCTTGCGCGCCGGTGGAGGTGGTCACCGGAAAGGCGCCGGCCGCAGCCAGGGTCGAGGCGTTATAACCCAGGACCCAGCCATGGTAGGCCCCGCAGTCATTGTGTGACGACCAGGCGATGTAGACATTGCCGCCCTGTAGCAGAAGGCCGCAGCGCTGGTTGTTCAGTTTCGCGTCCCAGTTCACGCCGCCGGCGCTGGCGCTGATTTCCTTCGGACCGGAGAATTTCTCGGCGCCACTAGTGATGTCCACGGCGTGCAGATACTGGTGGAAGGAATGGTCGGCATTCTCCTGCTTGTGCACGAAGTACCAGGTGCCGGTGGAGGTGTCGATGACGCCGGTGCCCATGATGCCGACGACGGTTGCGACGTCGGTGCAGCAGCAATCCACGTCGGCCTGCGGCACGGCGGGCCCGCAGTTCTTGCTCCAGTAGGCGGCCTTCGTGCCATTGTCGGCGTCAAAGGCGTAGACGCTGTTATTCGCCGTGGCGACATAGACGACGTTATTCGTGCCGCCGCCGATGCTCACGCCCTGGACGTAGAGCGGCTGGGGATACATGTCGCCGTCGACGTATTTCTCGAATAGCTTGCCGAAGGTATTTTGATTGACGTTCGCGGTGGTGAGCTGCGTCTCACTGGCATTGAGTCCGGTCCGGTTGTTATCGCCGGCCTGCGTGGTGATATTGACGGCTTGCGCCACATTTGCGCCGAGGAATGCGGCCGCGGCGAAGGCCGCGCAGAGGAGCCGACTCGGCGATGTAGCGGAGTGTAGTGGTTTGGGGATCAGGTTCATTTGGTTATGCGGTTTTCTACAGCGAGGAGGGCCGCGTCCGGGTGGGGAGACGGCAAGCCGAGAAAAGGGACCGTTCAGGTCGGATTGCGAACCGCGCCTTCGACGCGGTTGGGAGAGAGATTGGCTATAGGGATATGGGCACGTGACTCACTGCCCATGCGATGAACGATGCCGATCTGCGCCAAAAAATTTCCGGCGATGGCCAAAATGACGTCCGATTTGCGCCCGGTGAAGGTGCGCGATTCTGCTGTCTGCACTACACCTGTCGCAGGAGCGACCGGAAATCGTGAGGATGCAGAACGGGCCGGCGGAATCGTCCGGCGAAACGGCTGAGGGGCCATGGCGGGCGCACCTTAGGCGAAATCCGTTCGGCGACTCAATCAGGAATTTTCACAATTTAAATTCCGACGGACAGATGCGCTTATATTGATAATTCGATTGCCTTAAGCAATGCCTGCGAACCGGCGATGTGAGGCGCGCCAAATATTTTTCGCAATCGCTGAAAGATCGGCCCGCGGCGCCCCGTACCCCTCGGAAATCCCGCGTCATGTTCCGTTTGCTCTCTCGCTTTCTCGCTCTCATTTTTGGGGACTTCACCTGGAAGCCGCCCGTCTGGCCGGCCCGCGCCTGGGCTCGTCTCGGCGCTTCCCTGCTCCGGCATCCGCGCATCTGGACGGCGGCGGCTGTGGCGAGTGTGGTCGTGGGTTCGGCCGGCTGGGGCGCCTACTGGTGGCAGAAGCATCAGCCGAAACCCGCCACGGTGGCGGTTCGCGCCGTAGCTCCTCGCTATACTGCAAACGACAAAACTCTTTCGCCGGATACGGCTGATTTTGTCTTTATGGACTCCGTCGCGCCGCTCGGCAGCGCGTTTGCGCGGCCGGCGGATCGGATGGGATTCCGCAGCCAGTGTGTGGATTTCTTTTCGCACCTGGGATCGAAGCTCAATTGGCGATCCACGAATCCTGCGAGCGCGCCCTCGACGCCGCTGATCGGCGGCGACCCGTCTGCGGCGGAAAAGGCCGCCCAGTCGCGCGAGATCGCCGCCCACGTCCGGATGGATCCCCCTCTGGCCGGAGACTGGGACTGGGAGAACGATCACCGGCTCACCTTCCGTCCCTCCGCCGACTGGCCAGCGGGAACGAAATACCGGGTGCGCATTGATCGGTCGATGTTTCCCGAGCGTATCCACCTCTCGACGTATGAGCTCGAATTCACCACCCCGGCGTTTACCGCATCCATCACACACAGCGAGTTTTACACCGACCCGCGGGACCCGGCGACCAAACAAGTAGTCGCCACCCTGGAATTCACCCACCCGGTCGACCCGGCTGATCTCGAGAAACATCTTTCCATCGGCATGATCGGCGGCTCGGAAGTTTTCAAGGCCAACGAACCGCGCTACACTCTGAGTTATGGTCCGCATCGGCGCACCGCGTATCTCCGCACCTGTGCGCTGACGCTGCCGGAAAGCGAAGACTTTCTGCGCATCCTCATCACCAAGGGGTTGCGTCCGGCGCAAGGGGTGGAAAGCGTCGCCGAGTCGCAGGCCAAGGTCAGCGTGCCGGACCTCTACACGCTGTTTCATGTGACGGATGTCACGGGGCAGATCGTGCACAACGACGACGGCGAACCCGAGCAGATCATCCTCGTTTCCACCTCGACGGCGGTCAAGAGCGTGGACCTCGCGAAAGCCTTGCATATCTACAGCCTGCCCGTGAGACGCCCGGCAAAGGATAGTGAAAATGACGACGAAGAGAAGTGGGGCTCCGCGGAGGTCGATGAGGCGGTGTTGCAAAAGGCGCTCCTGCTGCCGGCCAAGCTCGTCCCGGGCAAGACGGAGGCGGAGGACGTGAATTCCTTCCGCATTTCCCTTGAGAAGGAAAGCCAGCTCTATGTGAGTGTGGCCAAGGGATTGCGGGCAGTGGGCGGCTATGTCTTGCGAAAAGACTACGGCGACGTTTTGGATGCGCCCGTCTTGCCCAAAGAAGTCGCCATCCAGGGCCAGGGCGGAATTCTCGCGCTCAGCGGCGAACGCAAGATCGCCGTGCGCACCCGGGCCGTGAAGGAGATCGAATTCCAGATCGCCCGCGTGCCGGCCGATCAGATCAATCATTTGGTGAGCCAGACCGAAGGGCGGTTTGAAAATCCGGAGTTTCTCAATTCCAGTTTCAACCAGGATAACATCGCGCGTATTTCCACCGAGCGGCGCGTCATGAATATGAAGAGCAAGTTCAAGGCAAACTACACGGCCTTCGATTTTTCCAAGCATTTGCAGCCCGCCGCAGATGGCGGAAGCCCGCTGCAAGGTCTCTTCTTTCTCAATGTACGGGAGTGGCTTCCACCGAAGAAAAAGCCGGCCAAAGCCGAGGGCGATGCGCCGGCTGAGGCGCAGGCGAATGTGGAGCGTGCGGGCGACGACGAGAGTGATAACAAAGACGATGAAGAGGCTGATGGCGACAAGGAGGATGATTCGGTGACGGACAGCCGCTTCATTCTCGTCACCGATCTGGGGATCATCGTAAAGCGCAATGCCGACCGCAGCCGCGACGTATATGTGACCTCGATCAAGACTGGCGATCCGCTGGGTGGCGTGGCCGTGGAGGTGCTGGCAAAGAACGGTGTGCCGATCGTGACGGGTGTTACCGCGGCGGATGGGCATTTGAATTTCGCGCCGATCGATGCCGGGAAACATGAAAAGTCTGCCGTAGCCTTCGTGGCGCGCCGCGGGAATGATGTGGCCTTCCTGCCGTTTGCTCGCGAGGACCGCCAGCTCGACTATTCCCAATTCGACATTGAAGGCGTGAGAAGCATTTCCGGCGCGGATCTCGATGCGTTTGTTTTCACAGAGCGTGGCATCTATCGGCCGGGCGACGAGATCCATCTCGGTCTGCTCGTGAAACAACGCGACTGGAAGGGACGCCTTGAGGGACTGCCGGTGGAGATGGAAGTGCTCGACTCACGCGGCACGAGCGTGCAGGTGCGGAAGCTGGCGTTGCCGGAGGGCGGCTTTGCCGAGACGAGTTATCAGACCGCCTACGAATCGGCGAGCGGGCTCTGGCACTTCAATCTCTACCTGGTGCGGCAGGGGAAACGCGACATTCTCCTCGGCTCGACGGAGGCGACGGTGAAGGAGTTTCTCCCCGATCGCATGAAGATCGAGTCACGGCTCTCGAAGGAAGCGAAGGTCGGCTGGATCACGCCCGATGACGTCAAGGCGACGGTGACGCTGCGCAATCTTTACGGCACGCCGGCCAGTGATCGTCGCATTGCCGGGCATCTCTCCATGTCGCCTTCCGGATTTCTGTTCGATGAATACCCAGGGTTCGAATTTTTCGATCCGCTGCGGGACGGCAAAGCGGACGAAGACTTAAAACGACAGACGGTGGAGCTCGGCGACCAGAAGACGGACGAGAAAGGCGAAGCCACGTTCGATTTGCAGCTCGAGCGCTTTTCCAGCGCGACCTATGCGATGGATCTCTCCGTGGAGGGATTTGAAGCGGGCGGCGGGCGCAGTGTGAATGGGCAAAGCTCGGCTTTGGTTTCATCGTTGCCGTACGTCGTGGGCTTTAAGAAGGACGGAGATTTTTCTTACGTGGAGATGAATGCAAAGCGGGCGGTTGATTGGATCGCGCTTAATCCGCGGTTGGAAAAAATCGCTGCGACGGATCTGGAATGCCGGCTGGTGGAGAGCCGCTATCTGTCCGTACTCACGAAACAGGAAAACGGCGACTATGCGTACGAGTCGGTGCTTAGCGAGCGAGTTGTGCACACGGAGCCATTCACAATTCCAGCAGAAGGACTAAAGTATACGCTGCCGACGGATGTGCCGGGAGCGCACTCGCTGGAGTTGCACGACTCCACGGGCGCGCGGGTGAGCAAGGTGAGCTTTCACGTGGTAGGCCGAGGCTCGGTCTCGCGGGAGGTGGAAAAGAACGCCGAGTTACAGATGAAGCTTTCGCGGAAGTCTTACAAGACCGGCGAGGATATTGAAATCAGCATCGTTGCGCCTTACACCGGCGCCGGGCTCATTACCATCGAGCGGGACAAAGTTTACGCGCATGCCTGGTTCAAGGCGGATCGCAACAGCACCATCCAACATATTCGAGTGCCGGAGGGGTTTGAAGGCACGGGGTATGTGAATGTTTGTTTCGTGCGTGGGCTCGATTCCCGCGAGGTCTTCATGAGTCCGCTCTCCTATGCCACGGCGCCGTTCCAGGCGAATATGGACGAGCGGCGTCTGACCATCGGGCTGAAAATTCCGCCGAAGGTGAAGCCGGGCGATGCATTGCACATAGGTTATAAGACCGATCGGCCGGCAAAAATTGTCGTCTTCGCCGTGGACCAAGGGATTCTTCAGGTCACGGGCTACGAAACGCCCGATCCGCTGAGTCATTTCTTCCGCAAGGAAGCGCTCATGGTGGACACGTCGCAGATCGTCGATCTCATCCTTCCGGAGTATTCCGTTTTGCGAAAGGCTGCGGCCTTTGGGGGCGATGCCGACGCGCATCATTTGAATCCCTTCAAGCGCATCACCGAGAAGCCAGTGGTTTTCTGGTCGGGCATTTTGGATGCAGACCAACGGGAACGGGAAGTCACTTATGAAACGCCGGATTACTTCAGCGGCACGCTCACGGTGATGGCCGTGGCGCTGTCCCCGGATGCGGTGGGCGCGGTGCAAAAGAATACCCTGGTGCGCGGTCCGTTTGTGCTCACGCCAAATGTTCCGACGGTGGCGGCGCCTGGCGATGTTTTTGAAGCAAGTGTAACGGTGGCGAATGGAACGGAAGGTTCAGGCGCCGAGGCCAAGGTTTCATTGAAGGCCGATGCCTCCGAACATCTCGAAATCCTAAAAGCGCCGGCGTTGCCGCTCACCGTCCCCGAAGGGCGTGAAATGACCGTGGCCTTTGCGGTGCGCGCGCGGGATAAGCTGGGCTCGGCCAGTCTAGTCTTTCGTGCAGCGCTGGCTGGCGGACCAGGCGCGGCGGAGACGCGTCTGCGCTCGACGCTCAGCGTCCGACCGGCGGCGCCCTTCATGACCACGGTGCGCGGTGGCAATTTTACCAAAGAATCGACCATCGCTCCGGTGGAGCGCACGATGTATCCGGACTTCGGCCGCTGTGAGGCGACGGTCTCCGGTGTGCCGCTCGGGCTGGCGCGCGGGCTGGAAATCTATCTGGAGAACTATCCTAATGGCTGTTCTGAACAGATCTCCAGCGCAGCGATGTGCCGGCTCGTGTTGTCGGGTGAGGCGGATTTTGGGCTGCCTCGTTCGACCGCGGCCAAGCAGATGGAATATACCTTCGCCAAACTACGTTCGCGGCAGAGCGATAAGGGTAGTTTCGGCTACTGGGTTCCGGAGTCACATGGGGGAATCGATTTCATTTCCGCCTATGTCATGGATTTCCTCAGCGAAGCGAAGACGGCCGGATTTGCGCCGCCAGTAAATGTATTCGAAAACGGAATGCGTCATTTGCAGGAGGAAGCCGCGGCCACGCCGAGAACGCTCCGCGAAGCGCGCATTCAAGCGTACATGATCTATCTGCTGACGCGCGAAGGAGTGATCACGACAAATTACATCCTGAACCTTCGGGATACCCTGCGCTCACAGTTCGCCAATCGGCCGACGAGTGATTTGATCGATGTGTATCTGGCGGGCGCGCTCTCCATTCTGAAGAAACAGGATGAAGCGCAGAAGCTCCTGAAGAATTATCAGCTGAATCATAGTGATCCGCGCCAATTCTGGGATTTTTACTCGGCTTTGGGATCCGATTGCCAATACCTGACCATTGTCGCCCGCCATTTTCCGGAGCTGCTGAAGAAAGTCTCGGCGGCAGACCTGCAGGCGGTGCTGCGGCCCATCGGGGCTGGGCAATTCAATACGCTGTCCGCCGCGTATGCCGTGCAGGCCTTGAAAAGCTATTCGAAGCAATTTGCGGAGAGCGGAGCGTCTTTGGGCATCTTGGAAGAGCGCCGCGACAAACGCGAGATCGCGTTGCAGACGGATGGCGGCGCGGTGCTGCGCCGGGCGGCGTTTTCGGCAAACGCCGCGTCGATCCGGTTCACGGCCAAAATGGCGGCGCATAATATCGGCGCGTTTTATCAGACGGTGGAGGCGGGCTATGATGCGACTCTGCCAAGCAAAGCCGTATCCAACGGTTTGGAAATCGAGCGTGTTTTGGTCACGGCGGTGAACGACGAGGAGGTTCGCCTTGGCGATCCGATCAAAGTGCGTCTGCGGGTGCGAAGCTTGGTGGGACGGGAATTGAGCAATGTCGCCATTGTCGATCTGTTGCCCGGTGGATTTGAGATTGTTGGAGAGTCTTTACAGCCGGGCGTTGGTTCGGCGGGGTGTGATTTTGTGGAAACGAGGGAGGATCGGGCGGTCTTTTTCTGTACGATTGGGCCGATGGTGAAAGAGATCGTGTACGAGATAAAACCCACGGCTTGTGGGGAGTTCACGGTGCCGCCGGCGTTTGTGGAATCGATGTACGAGCCCGGGGTGCATGCGCGCGGGGTGGCGGGGAAGATCCGTGTGATCGACGCGAAATGAACCGGCTCATAGTCAGATTGGAGGTGAAATCTGGGGTATTACCTCCAGCGTGGAGTTTGGCCTATTTTTCCCTCGCCGTGCGCCAAGTAAATGCGCCAAGGCAGGCGAGTCCGCGTTCGATGCCGCGAGGTTTTGGAGTGCGGTGGTCCTGCACCGCTTTCGGAGTGGGCAGGTTGGATTGGGTGCAAATCGGCCGAACTTTCCGCATTGGCACATGGTCCTCGCAGAACCGGTTGGTCATCGATCGGAGAAGCTTCGAGAAGACTTTTGAGCTGCAGCGCCTTTGCCCGCGGTTGGTTGACTCATCGCGCACGGGAATGGAAAGAAGTCATACCAGCGAGACGATGAGGCCAATGCTGACTGTGGAGAATGCGGTTGAATTGCATCGTTCTCAACTTGCCCACTCCGAAAGCGGTGCAGGACCACCGCACTCCAAAACCTTGCGGCATTACACCCTGACTTGTCGAGCTGAGCGTCCAGAAATGGCCGCCGGACGCACACACGAAAATTGAACAATTGAAAAAAACTGCGATGTTATCGGCAGTTGCCTCGTGGATGACCGGCATCGCTGGGTGGAGAGGCACGAAGCTCTTCTTTGCAGCGCTTACTATATTGACGTTGCTCTGGCTACTCATCCCATCACCCCCGCCTCCACTTGCCGGCGTGAGCTGGTCCGTGCGGGTCGATGATTCACGCGGCCGGCTGTTGCGACTCACCTTGACGCCCGATGGCAAGTATCGGCTCTGGACGCCGATCGACCAGATTCCCGCCGACCTGGTCACGGCGACCCTTTGTTACGAGGACCAATACTACTGGCGTCATCCGGGCATCAATCCGGTGGCTGCGCTTCGGGCGGCGTGGCATTTCTGTTGGACGCGGACCGCGCGAGGCGGGGCTTCGACCATCAGCATGCAGCTGGCGCGGCTTTGTTATCATCTCAATACGCGCACCGTTTTCGGCAAGCTCGAGCAGATGTGGCGCGCGCTGGAGATCGAGCGGCATTGCACGAAGTCGCAAATCCTGGAGGCGTATTTCAATCTCGCGCCTTACGGCCATAACATCGAGGGCGTCGGCGCGGCGGGCCTGCTTTACTTTGGAAAGCCGGCGGCATCGTTGACGCTCCACGAAGCCGTCGCGCTGAGCGTCATTCCGCAAAGCCCCGCGCGCCGTACGCCGCAGGTCGAGGCTCCGAATGACGTCCTTACGCAGGCTGAACGCCGATTGCTCGCGCGGTTGGCGCCAATCGGCAATCGCTGGGTGGAAGCCGCCAGCGATGAATTTACACCACGCGCCGTCGCCTTGAAGACGGTGGTTGCAGCGCCGCATTTCGTCCGCGCGATCCTGGGAAAGGCTCCCCCCGCGCGAGTGGTCGCCACCACGCTCGACTTCGATTTGCAGCGCCTGTTGGAAGACCGCATCCACTTTTTCCTTGAGCAACGCCGTGCACAAGGGGTGCAAAACGCGGCGGCCATGCTCGTCGACACCCGCTCCATGAGTGTGCTCGCGCAGGTCGGCTCGGCCGACTTTTTCGACGCAAAGATCGATGGACAAATGGATGGCTGCCGAAGTCGAAGATCGCCGGGCTCGACGCTGAAGCCCTTTATTTATGCGCTCGCCATGGAGCAAGGGCTCATCCACCCGCTGAGCATCCTCGAAGACGCCCCGCGCCGCTTTGGCGCTTACACGCCGGAAAACTTCGACGGCGGTTTTGTTGGCCCGATCACCGCGACGGACGCTCTCGTGCGGAGCCGCAATCTGCCGGCCGTCGACTTGGCCGATAAGCTCTCGCATCCCACGCTTTACCAATGGCTGCGTCAGGGCGGCGTCGAATTGCCGCGCGAGGAGAGCTACTACGGCCTCGCCCTGCCACTGGGCGATGGCGAGGTCACCATGGAGGAACTCGTGCGTCTTTACGCCGCGCTGGCCAATGGCGGGCGCCTGCGGCCGCTTCAGCGCACGCTGCCGCTTTCCGCCGAAGGAATCTCGGGCGGCCGACGGCTGCTCAGTCCCGAGGCGGCGTTTCTTACCCTGGAAATGTTATCCCATAACCCGCGCCCGGGAATGGACGCGGCCTCTTCCAACGGCGATGTGTGTTGGAAGACCGGCACTTCGCAAGGCTTTCACGACGCCTGGTCGATCGGGGTCTTCGATCACTACGTACTCGCGGTGTGGGTGGGGAATTTCGATGGCCGGCGCAACCCGGCCTTCATCGGTCGGACTTGCGCGGGACCGCTTTTCTTCCAGGTCGTCGACGCTCTCACGGTGCGCGGATTGGCCCGCCTCGCTCCGCCGGAACCGCCGCCGGGCGCCAATCTGCGCCGCACCGAACTCTGCGCCGTCTCCGGCGAAATCCCGGCGGACGCTTGCCAGCACCACGTCAGCGGCTGGTTCATCCCCGGGGTATCGCCGATTAGATCCTGCGAGATTCATCGCGAAGTCTTGATCGACGTGGAAAGTGGGCTGCGGGTTTCGGTCGATGACGGTTCGCGCCGGCTCCGTCGCGAGATCTTCGAATTCTGGCCGTCGAATCTCCTGGAGCTCTTCGAGCAGGCCGGAATGCCGCGTCGGCGTCCACCGCCCTTTCTGCCGGAAAGCGAAGGCCAGATCGAGCGTCTGGCACGCGGGGGAAAACCGCCGCGCATCGTTTCACCCCAGGTCGAGCGCGCCTACGAGCTTACCTCTGGAGCCGGACGGGACAACGCCATCCCCCTGCGCGCGCAGACCGATGGCGACGTGGCAAAGCTCTACTGGTTTGCCAATCGGGCCTTTGTCGGCGCGGGGTCGCCGAGCGAAGCGCTGGCCTGGCATCCCGCGCATGGTCGGTACACCATCACCGCGCTGGACGACCACGGGCGGTCGGCCTCCGGCGTGGTGACGGTGGATTAGCCCTAAGAATCGGCTATCTTCCAGCCTCACTTTGCAGCCATGTCGCATCACGCCCTGCGCCCTGAAGACCTTATTTTTACCCGCCGCGATTTCCTGCGCCGCTGCGGCATGGGGATGGGCGCGCTCTCCCTGGGCGGGCTGCTCGGGCAGACGGGCATTTTTGGCCCGGCGGGCGCCGTGGCCGCCGAGGGGTTGAATCCGCTCGCCCCGCGCGCGCCGCAATTTCCTGCGAAAGCGAAGCACGTCATTCACCTGTTCATGAATGGCGGGCCGTCGCACGTGGACACCTTCGATCCGAAGCCTGCGCTCACCCAGTACAATGGCAAGGAACTGCCCGGCGAACATCTGAAGACCGAGCGCAAGACGGGCGCCGCCTTTGGCTCGCCCTTCAAATTTTCCAAGTACGGCCAGAGCGGCATTGAGGTCAGTGAGCTTTTCGCCAAGACCGCCGAGAACATCGACGACATCTGCGTGATTCGCTCCATGCATGCGGATGTGCCGAACCACGAGCCCTCGCTTCTGCTCATGAATTGCGGCGAGGCTCGCATGATCCGGCCGAGTCTCGGCTCGTGGGTCACCTACGGGCTGGGTACGGAAAATCAGAACATGCCCGGCTTCATCACCATGTGCCCCGGCGGCTATCCGATCCAGGAGTCGCAGAACTGGCAGGCAGGCTTTCTCCCAGGCGTCTTTCAGGGGACTTACATCGACACGCAGCACACGGAGATCGAGAAGCTGATCGAAAACATCCGCAACAACTCCGTGTCGCTGAAGGAGCAGCGCGCGCAGCTCGATCTGCTCCAGCAGCTCAATGCCGAGCACCTGAAAAAGCGTCAGCAGGACGCGCAGCTGGAGTCGCGCGTGCAATCCTTTGAGCTGGCCTATCGCATGCAGATGGATGCCGCGGATGCCTTCGACATTTCAAAGGAGCCGCAAGCGATCCGTGATCTGTACGGGTCGAACGTGCAGGGCCGCCAGATGCTCATCGCGCGTCGCTTGATCGAGCGTGGTGTGCGGATGGTCCAGGTCTGGCATGGGGAAGGGCAGCCCTGGGACAGTCACGACGATATCGCCGTGAACCACAAGCGTCTGGCGGGCGAATGCGATCAGGCCATCGGCGCGCTACTCAAGGACCTGAAGCAGCGCGGGTTGCTCGACGAGACGCTGGTCATCTGGGGCGGCGAATTTGGCCGCACTCCCACCGTGGAACTGCCCACGCCCGGAGCGAATCAGGGCAAGGTGAACGGCCGCGACCACAATCACTACGGCTTCTCCATGTGGATGGCCGGCGGTGGAGTGAAGGGCGGGTATGTGCACGGCGCGACGGATGAATTCGGCTTTGCCGCCGTGGACAAGCCGGTGCATGTCCACGATCTGCACGCGACGATCCTTCAGTTGCTTGGTTTCGATCACGAGAAGCTCACGTACCGGTATGCGGGCCGCGATTTCCGACTTACGGATGTGGAGGGCAAGGTGGTGCGGGAAATTATCGCGTAGGGCGGTTTTCAGCGGTGCTGCTGCTCGCGATTCCCAGGTCTTGTTTCGCGTTTGGGCGCCTGATACAATCTGAGGAGCTAAACGATGGTAGTTTCCGTAGAAATCCCGGACGATCTTGCGAAGCACATCAATCTGAATGACGTCGGTCAAAGCCGCGTCCTTCTGAAGGCATTTCTCTTGCAGCGATATGCAACGGGTGAGCTGACCGCTCGCCAAGTTGGCGCCGCTTTAGGGCTCTCATTTTCTGAGACGGAGCAATTTCTCTTTGAACACGATGCTCCGGCAGGCCTTGGGCCGGACGAGCATGCGAGGGGCGCTGCGAATTTGCAACGAGCCTTGGAGCGATGACGGCGTCACTTTTGACCTTCACCGATTTTTGGAACCGATGAGTTGCAGGGTGTAACTTTTCGGCCTCATTTCGCGTCTTCAAAACGTCATGAAATCCCTCCTGCGGCCTGCCGCCGCGCTTTTTGCCGGTATTTTCCTCTCAGTCGCGCCGTCCTTCCTCGTTGCGGCTGAGGCGCCGGCGTCGCCCCGCCAGCAGGCCCGTGCGCTCGATGCGCGGGAATTCGCCGTTGGGACCTTGATTCCGGATGTTGATTTCACCGATCTCAAGGGCAAGGCCTGGCGGCTGAGCAGTTTCCAGCACACGCGACCCGCCGTCATCGCGCTGGTCAGCACCTCCTGCCCGGTGAGCAAGCGCTACCTTCCCACCCTCGCGAAACTCGAAGTCGAGTGCCGGGAGAAGGGGGCGGCGCTCCTCCTGGTTGCCCCGACGGCCACCGATAAACCCGACGATCTCCGTGCGGCTTTCCGGCAAGCTGGGCTTACGGCGCCGTGCGCTGCCGATTCGAGCGGCGCTCTCGCCGCGGCGCTGCACGCCAGTTCCACCACGGACGCGTTTGTGCTCGATGGCGCGCGCACCTTGGCCTACCGCGGCGCGGTCGATGACCAGTATGGGCTGGGCTATTCGCTCGATGCGCCGCACAAGCGGTACCTGTCTGACGCGCTGGCGGCCGTTTCCATCGGAGACCTGCCCGAAATTCGCGCCACCGAGGCGCCTGGCTGCGCGCTCGATATCGCCGCGGCCAAATCCGCCGGGGGCGCGCCTGGCTACCACGACCGCATCGCGCGCCTCGTACAGACCAATTGCCAGGAATGCCACCACAACGGCGGCATCGCGCCGTTTGCACTGGAGACCTATGAGCAAGTCTCCGCCAAGGCCGGCATGATCCGCAAGATGGTCTCCGGCGATCTCATGCCGCCTTGGTTTGCCGCTCCCGGCCAGCTGGGCAAACACATCTGGGCGAACGACCGCTCGCTTCTGCCCCAGGACAAAGCCGATCTGCTCGCCTGGATTGCGGACGGCAAGCCGGAAGGCGCAGTGGCGGACGCGCCCCTGCCGCGGCATTGGCCGGCGGATTGGGCGATCGGCGCGCCGGACGCCGTGATCCAGATTCCGCAGCCGATCGAGGTGAAGGCGACGGGCACGATGCCGTACCAGAATGTCACGGTGGATACTGAGTTCGGCGAAGACAAATGGGTCCAGAGCTTTGAGATCCGGCCCACGGCGCGCGAGGTCGTTCATCACGTGCTGGTGATGGTCGAGAACCCGGGTTCCAAGCGCGGGCAGCAGGATGGGCTCATCAGCGGCTTCTTTGCGGCGTATGTTCCGGGCAATAACGTGGTGCGGTATCCCGAGGGATTGGCGAAGCTGTTGCCGGCCGGGGCGAAACTGCATTTCCAGATTCACTACACGCCGAATGGCACGGCGACGCAGGATCAGGTGCGCTTGGGGTTGGTTTTTGCGAAAGCTCCGCCCGAACACATGGTGCGCGTCGCAGGGATTGCGAATGTCTTTCTCAAGATCCCGCCGGGGGACGACAACTTTCCGGTCACGGGGATGATCCCGGTGATTCGCCCGGTGCAGGTGCTCGCCTTCATGCCGCACATGCACCTGAGAGGCAAAGCTTTTCGGTTCGAGGCAACTCTGCCGGATGGCACGCGGCAGACGCTGCTCGATGTGCCGCGCTATGATTTCAACTGGCAGCTCTCCTATCGCTATGCCGAGCCGATGGCCTTGCCGCGCGGGTCGAAGGTGGAGGCGACGGGGTGGTTTGATAACAGCGCAAATAATCCGGCGAATCCGGATCCGGCCAAACTGGTGAAATGGGGACCGCAGACGTCGGATGAGATGATGATTGGGTATGTGGAGTATTACTTCACTGATGAATCGCCACGGGCGAATGTGAGCGTACGGTAAGCTGAGATCTCTGCGGTAGGGAATCGCCTTACGCGCCTTCACGCGTGCAGCCCTCCGGGCCGCGTTGGAGCTGGCAATCGCCATCCCAAGGGATCGAAGTTGCCGAGGTATTGTGGGCGGTGGAGCCGGCCCGCAGACGCACCGCCTTCCCGCGGACCTACCGCTCCCACCCGCGGACACCCCCTCCATGCGGAACAGAGTTCCGCTCCTTGGTCCGCAACGAAGCTGGAGCTTCGCGCGAGCGCACATTTTATGTGCGCTCCCGTTGCTGCGCAGCGTGGCAGCCCGCGGGCTGCAGGCGCGCTTTGGGCGCGCGTCGGCGGTTGAAAACCGCCGCTCCTTGGCTCAGCCGCCCTGTCCTCAGACGTCACAGATCCCGACGGCCTGCTTCAAGGAAGCGAGCACATCCGGCCGCGCGGGGATGAATTCCTGGGCGACGTGGCCCTGGTAGCCCGTTTCGACGATGGCGCGCATGATCGCCGGGTAAAACAGCTCCTGCGAATCATCGATCTCGTGGCGCCCGGGGACGCCGCCGGTGTGGTAGTGGGCGAAGTATTCGTGGCTGCGCTTGATGGTGGCGATGACGTCGCCCTCCATGATCTGCATGTGGTAGATGTCGTAGAGCAGCTTGAAATTGGCGGAGCCGACCTGTTTGCAGAGCTCGATGCCCCAGGCGCTCTTGTCGCACATGTAGTCGGCATGATTCACGCGGCTGTTGAGCAGTTCCATGCAGAGGACCACGTTCTTCTTCTCGCAGAGCGGCATGAGGCGCTTCAGGCCCTCGGCGCAATTGCGCAGGCCGGCTTCATCGTCCAGGCCTTCCCGGTTGCCGGAGAAGCAGATGAGATTCTTGAAACCGGCTTCGGAGACGGCATTGATGTGCGGCTCGTAGGCCTGCATAAGCAGATCGTGGTGTTCCTTGCGGTTGAAGGCGCGGGTGATGCCGCCGAGTTCCTTGCCGTCCGGCCCCTTGATTGTGGGACTGCTCGTCATGGCACAGACCAGGCCGTATTTCTGGAGGGTGGGAAAATCCGACGGCTGGAGCAGGTCGATAGAGGTTAGGCCCATGTCTTTTCCCGAGGCGCAAAGGTCGTCCAGGCTCACCTTAGGGTAACACCATTTGCAGGCGGAGTGATGGACATGGCCCTTCGCGCCGGAGGCGGCGTCGGCGGCGGAGAGGCGATGCTGGAGGGAGGCGGCCATGGCGGTGACGGCGCCGGCGCGGAGGAAGGAGCGACGATTGAGGGAGGCTTTCATGGGGATGAGGCTAGGCCGCAGGAGGGCGGGAGGCACGCTTTTTTGCGCCGAAAGGGCAGGCCGGATTTTGGCCGAGTTCGAAAGATTTTTTCGAATCCCTGTCACGAGTTTCGGCAGCTTCCCAAAAGTATAGCAAGCGCTGCTGAAGCAATCGGCAGCCAACTTGAACCACCAAACAAATAAACAACCTACTGTTAACTAAAATGAAAAACATCATCTCCAACTCCAAGAGCCTCGCCCTCGCCCTCGCCGCCGGCGGACTCCTCTCGATCATCGCTCCTCAAGCCCGCGCCGACGTCTCCGAAGCCGCGGACCGCGCCTACGCCATGGCCGCCAAGTACAGCGGCATGGGCTACTACATGACCCCGGCCAAGGAAGGCCACGGCGGCTTCGGTGTGACCTATGAATTCGAAGTCCCGGTCAATCGCGGCCTCGACTATGTCTTCATCATCGCCGGCGACCACTACGCCGAGAACATCGAGTGCTGGATCGAAGCGGAAGAAACCGGCAACACGCTGGTGAAGGATACCCGCAAGGCCGGCAACGCTCTGGCCGGTGTGCACTGGCGTTCGGACTACAATGGCTCGGTGAATGTCGTGGTGAACTTCGCCCGGGTGACCAGCCGTTGCGGCTGGTGCGCGCTGGTCGGCCGCCGCGGCACGGTGAGCGCTCCTTATGAAGGCAACTTTGCCACGCTGCCTGGCGGGGCTGCGCACCTCGACTCGAATGCTCCGAAAGCCGATGAGGCCAGCGTAACCCGGTAATCGCCTTCAAACAAAAGCCACAAACAAACAAACCATCCAACCACCAACAACTTCCAGGGTGTGTCTGCTGAAATGCAGGCACACCCTTTCCTCATCGAAACAGCTCCCTCTATGAATCACACCAGCCAAACCATTCGTCTCTGCGCTTCTGCAGCGCTTCTCATGGCCGTCGCCGGCGGCTTTTCCAGCTGCACCACGGAAACAACCCATTCATACCGTTCCGACCACTATGTGCACGATGTTCCCCGCGAGCGGGAGTATTACTCGACCGATCATAATTACTATAACAGCGCGCCAAGCTACGGTTACGGCCGCACGTACCGGGACACAGAGGAGCCGGGGGAGTTTAATGTGGTGAATCAGTACGACCGGATGTCTCGGTAAGTAAGCGGTGGCAGATCGTCGATCACGGGCGCTTGGTTCTGCCGGGCGCCCGTTGTCATTTTGCGGACTTGCGGCACAACGGCGACCGAGCGCGACGCCCAAATATGCGAGGTTTACAACCTCGCCTGCGCTGCTTTGGCGCGCTGGAGTTTGGCCAATTTTCTTGTGTCGAGTGACGGAGATGTCTGCGTTTCGCAGCGTCTCGCTTTGGAACGAGCTTCTGCTTACAGCAGTTCGCGTCTGGAAAGAGGCTGGAAGCCTCTTTTACGACGGCGGGCCGCGTGCGCACTTCAGCAAACGCGCGGCGGCAAATGTAAAAGAGGCTTCCAGCCTCTTTCCAGGAGCGAACTGCTGTAAGCAGAAGCTCGTTCATCGACCAGTCGCACCACGAGTCATCTGAGAGTGGAGTAGACAGCGGGTTTCAGGGAGCCGCTTTCGCGCCGAGCGGGCAAAATGCCCGCGCTTTCGAGAAATGCCGCCCGACCGCGGGCTTCCTAAATTAGCCAAACAGGCTTCGCAGCGCTCGCGAGGTTGCAAACCTCGCCTACTTTGGAGCGTCGCCGCTACACCAGCTCGTACCACTCGGCCTGGTACTCCGCCAACGGTCCGCGCAGTTTGGCCAGCTCCACCTCCGGGCCGTGGAGTTCCAGGCGGATTAGGTCGGCATTCCGCAGCATCTCCGCCAGCAATTCGCCGACATTCTGGAGATGGGCCAGGGCGCCTTCCGCGCCGCGGTAGCCTTCCCGGCAGAAGACGACGTCGCCATTGATCGTGAATTCGTAGTAGAGGACGTCCGGCTCGCTTTTCGTTTTATCGACAAAAGCGGTGAGCAGGGGGCGGATGGCCTCCAGCCTGCCGGGATGCGCTTTGAAGTACGGGTGGATGCTGACGACGTTGGACGGGAGCGACATGAGGATGATGGGTTTAGGGCGTCGGGTTTTTACCAACCTGCCCTGGCAAGCGCGAGATTCTTTGACTCACCCGCAGCGTCTCGCGCATGTTCTCGGCGTTTATGAATTACGACCTCATTGTCATCGGCGGCGGACCGGCCGGCTATGTCGCCGCCATCCGCGCCGCCCAGCTTGGAAAACACGTGGCCTGCGTGGAAAAAGAGCGCGCGGGCGGCACTTGCCTCAACTGGGGGTGCATCCCGACCAAGTCGCTCCTGCGCAATGCAGAGCTTTATCACCTCATGGCCCATCGCGCGGGTGAGTTCGGGTTCAAGCTGGATGGCGTGTCTTTCGACTGGAAAAAGATCATCGGCCGGTCGCGCGACGTCTCGGACAAGAATGCCGCGGGCATCGAATACCTTTTCAAGAAGCACAAGATCGACTACCTGCGCGGCGAGGCTTTCCTCGATAAGCCGGGCCAGGTCCGCGTGAAGGCGGCCGACGGCAAGGAAGAGTCCCACGCTTCGCCGAAGATCATGATCGCCACGGGCTGCGTGTCGCGGCCGATGCCGGGCTTTGCCTTCAATGGCAAGACGGTCATTTCCTCGAAGGAAGCGATGATCCTCGATCCTCAGCCGAAGAGCATGATCATCATCGGCGCAGGCGCCATCGGGGTCGAATTCGCCTATTTCTACAATACCTTCGGCACGAAGGTCACGGTCGTCGAAATGATGCCGAATCTCCTGCCGGTGGAGGACACCGAGGTGTCGCAGGCGCTGGAGAAGTCGTTCCAGAAGCAGGGCATCAAGGCGCTGCTGAATACGAAAACGACGAAGACGGAAGCGACGGACACGGGCGTGAAGATCACCGTGCAGGACGCGAAAGGCGCCGAGCAGGTGCTGGAAGCGGATGTCTGCCTCGTGGCCATCGGCGTGTTGCCTTTGCTGCCCGGCGGCAACCAGAAGATCGAGCTCACGGATCGCGGCTACATCAAGACCAACGATCGCTACGAGACGAGCGTCCCCGGGGTTTATGCCTCGGGCGATATCATCGGGCCTCCGTGGCTGGCGCACGTGGCGAGCTGGGAAGCGATCCAGGCGGTGAACGGCATGTTCAAGCCGGGCTTCAACCCGCGGAAGGTGCGGAATTTCCCGGGCTGCACCTACTGCCAGCCGCAGGTCGCCAGCGTCGGTCTCACCGAGCGCGCGGCCAAGGAAAAGGGCCTGAAGTACAAGGTCGGCAAATTCCCGTACATGGCCAGCGGGAAGGCGCGCGCCATTGGCGAGATCGAAGGTTTCGTAAAGCTCATCCTGGGTGAACCCCACGGCGAGATCCTCGGCGCGCACATCATCGGCGCGGAGGCCACCGAGCTCATCGCGGAACTGGGCCTGGCGATCACGCTCGAGGCGACCTACGAAGAGATCGAAGAGACGATCCACGCGCACCCGACGCTCACCGAGATGGTGCACGAAGCGGCGGGCCAGGCGCACGGCCTGGCGATTCACATTTAGGCTTGGCATTCGCCGCGCCTCAAAGCGGCGGAGGCGTTTTCAGAAGGGCGGCAGACATCTGCCGCCCTTTTTCGTATTTCTCAGGCATGTGGTAGGATTCACCTTGGCGATCTTGTGGACCGGCCTCGCCCAGATTTAGACGCGATGCGTCTAAATTTGCTGAGTCTCGCCAAAAGCGATTCTACCAACTCGGCCTAATCGAAAGAAATCCCGCCGAAGTAGATCTCGTCCGGTTCGCCGTCGTTATACAGCACGACGTAAACTCCCTGCCCGCGATCGACGTCTTCCAGGAATTCGTCGTTTTCCTCAACCATCTCCCGGCTGGGCTTGGTCGTGCCGTAGAGTTCTTTCAGCAGGCTGTCGGAAACCTTGGCGGCGGAGTTGAATTCCGGTTTCTTTGAGATGTCGCTAAGATCCAGAATCGAACGGGTGCCGTCGGCCCCCGCATCTTCCATCGCTTCCTCGATCGACTCGTGTTGCGCGCCGGGTGATTCCGCATCGACATCGGGCGGGAAATCCAGATCCGTCGTCGCGGGATTGTATCGACCGGCCTGAAATTCCCGCTGCCGCAGCTCTTCGAGCGCAGCGCGGATGTCCGGTTGGTATGGAACGAAATAGAAGTAGGGTTCGCCTCCCATAAGCGCCGATCGGTGATTGCAGGATTGGCGCCGGGAGGGCCGGTCAATTTGTGAAGAAATGAGGCGCCTCGGTTGTCGCAGCTGGCGCGATGCCGGAGTCGCCGGACCGAACGGTCTATAGCGCATCGGGACCGCGCCGCCTAGAAATCGGCCCGCTCTCTCATCGTCTCAGCCTGCTAGCCTCGCGCCGTGCCGGGCCAAGGACTAATCCCCTCCAACCATATTCACAGCGAACCGCCGATCGCAAACCGAACGAAATAGGCCCCAATTTTGAACCGATTGTTTGAGGGAGCATTCGCGGCGCGCGTCCAATCCGCCCGCCCGAATTTCCGGCGATTTGCTCAAACTAGTAAGTTGGCAACAATGCCAGCGACTCGGGGCATTCGATCTGTATCGATTACGTCAAATTGATCCCGAACTGATCGCGGCGGGTCGCAAAGATTTGCAGCGTTGAATGTAGTGTGTAGATCAGGTGGGGGCGCGGTTGTAAGGAGCAACCGCGTCCCCTTTGGTTTGCGGCGTTCGTCGCGTTGACTATTCCAACTCTGTTCCAAGGCTTTCCAGTCGTTTCAGCCAGTTCCCAAATTGGGGGCATAACAGCGAAAGTCTTGAAAGGCCAAGTTCCAGCGCCGCGATATTCCCGTGGGTGCGTTTGTCGTATGGGCCGAGGTGAGCGTTTCGGAAAATCTCATCCAGCCGCTTACTCGGAGCAGTTTGAGGCGAATCGTTGATTTCTTTAGGGCACTGAAAAGCGAGCCGGACTGCCTCGATAGCCGATTCGACATCCGGCCGGCCCCAAGCGTGGGCGCAGGCCGCGGCGTCGCTGAAACCGAGCGCCTCGAATTCATGGATCATCGCAAATGGGATGAATCGATGCGGGCGAAATTGGTCGCCAAGCGAATTTGCTAGATCTGCGGTCAGGCGCTCCGACAGGAATTTTGATCGTTCGGAATACGGCTGGCGCGCAGCTTCGACTCGGCCCGGCCAGGAAGTTGGCAGCGCATAATAATCGACGAAGGTGGTGACGTAGGCGTTCGGGTCACTCTTCATGAAATTCCGGATGGCGCGCTGAGCGCTGATCCAGCGCACGATTCCGCCGCGCGCGTGGGATTCTCCGATCCCGGTTGCAACGACTACCACACCTCTCGGTGAGCGAGATGATCCCGAAGCACTTCGTTAACGAAATCCTCCTCTGTTTCACCCTCCACCAAGACATGCAATCTATTCACGGCTGGGCTTCCCCCCCCAGGAGATTCATTTTCCACATGTCGCCCAGCGAATAGTCTGCTTTCCAAGTCTCGAGCATGGCGGCATCCAAACGTCGGAATACCGTATTTCCGTCGTCGCGTTCGACGACGAGTACTTCTTCTTCGGAAAAATGATCCAGCAGCGTAGGCGACTGCGTACTGCAGATAATTTGTGTGCCTGAGGAGGCGGTGCGGAGGAGCCCGGCGAGGACGGCAAGCGCCTTGGGGTGAAGCCCGAGTTCCGGTTCGTCGATAAAAATAGCCAGAGGCTGGAGAGGAGCGGGCAGGAGCAACAGGGTTGCAAGGGCGATGAAACGAAGCGTACCGTCTGATAACTGGTGCACGCCGAATTCATAATTGGGGTCTTTCATCCGCCAGCGCAGCAGAAGCCAAGTGTCGGCCGATGGGTCTTCTTCAGCGACCCGACTCGTGCCCTCGTCCGCTGCTCCCCCTTCCGGAAAGAAAACGAAGTCTTCGAGAAAAGGAGCGACGAGACGCACCGTCTTTAGAAGCATGGAGTACTCGTGAGGATGGTGATCCCGGAGCTTCAGCAACATCGCGGCGAGGTTGCCGCCATCTGCTCGCAGATAACTGTTGGCGCTCGCGCGCGTGCGGCTGCGGAGCGGTGAAATATCGGACGTATCGTTGAATTGGAAAAAGCGAAAACTGCTTAGGCATCTGGCGAAGGCCTGACACTCGGAACGAGACCGGTTTTCAGGATTCAGAAGTGTCGATTCGGCGTGACCGGTGGCCAAAACAACTGGCTCGGCATTTCGCGCGTCGTCTCCTCTTTGGAATTCGATTGTTTCGTTGGCAAAAATCAGCCGATCGGGCCGAGCGTGAGTAAGCTGGAAACCATAGGTATTTATTCCTTCAGCCGTCTCGAAAGCGATCTCGCCGCTGAATGTCTGGGTGCGTTTTGCGCCGAAATGCAGCAAGCTATTAGCTCCGCCAAAGCGGCCGACAAAACTCTGCAGCGAGCCGCTCATCATGTAATTGAGCAGGCGGAAAAAGAGCAGGAGGTTGCTCTTTCCCGCGCCATTGGGACCGACGAGTGCGGTGAGCGGGCCAAGGTCAATTTCAGCTCTTCGACCAATCGAAGTGAATCCTTCGATGGCGATGTGGGTGAGCCGCGTGTTCATATGAGAGCTGCGAGGGAGTGTCGTGTGGCTCAAAACGGGAGGAAAAGGGCAATCTTTCTCCTTCCAATAAAAAACTCAGGGCGGCGCTCGATGTGAGCGCCGCCCCGAGGCAAAACTGACTATGAAGCAGTTTGGGCGGTTACAGCCCCGCCCGAGCCACGAGCTGATCGCGGCCCTGGTAGATCACGTCCTTGTAGGTCGCGCCGGACGGGATCATGGGCAGCACGTGCTCCGTGTAGGGCACCATGACGTCGAGGACGTAGGCTTCCTTCGAGGCGAGCATGCGTTCGATGGCGCCGCGCAGGTCCTTTTTGTGGATGACGCGCTCGCAGGTCACACCGAAGCCTTCGCACATCTTGACGTAGTCGGGATAGATGCGCTGGAGGTCGCGCGGATCGCCGAGGAAAGTGTGCCCACGGTTGGACTTGTAGAAGCGGTCTTCCCACTGCATGACCATGCCGAGCCACTGGTTGTTCAGGATCATGGCCTTGGCGGCGACGCCTTCGATGTGGGCGAGGGCGAGCTCCTGGACATTCATGAGGAACGAGCCGTCGCCGTCGATGTCGATGACTTCCTTATCGGGGCAGGCCACTTTGGCGCCGATGGCCGCCGGGTAGCCGAAGCCCATCGAGCCGAGACCCGCCGAGCTGATGAAACTGCGCGGCGTCGTGTAGTTGAAGAACTGGCCGGCCCACATCTGGTGCTGACCCACGCCGGTGGTGATGATGGCGTCGCCCTTCGTGATTTCGTTCAGCAACTGGATGGCGTACTGCGGCTGGATGAGGTCGTCAGTATCCTTGTAGTAGAAGGGGAATTTTTCCTTCCACTCGGCGATCTGGCCGTACCACTCGGGATAAAGGTGATAAGACGTGAGCGCCTGCTCCTTCACGCGAGTGCGGCCGGCGCGCTCGAGCAATTCGTTGAGCCGGCCGAGCGCGTACTTCACGTCCGAGACGATCGGCAGCTTCACCACCTTGTTCTTATTGATCTCGGACTCGTCGATGTCGATGTGGACGATCGTGCCGTGTTTGGCGAATTCAGAGACCTTTCCGGTCACGCGATCATCGAAACGCACGCCGACGGCCAGGAGCAGGTCGGCCTCGTTTACGGCATTGTTTGCGGCGATGGCGCCGTGCATGCCGAGCCAAGTCAGCGAGAGTGGGTGTGTCTCGGGGAAGCAGCCGATGCCCATGAGCGTCGTGGCCACGGGGATCTGGGTGCGTTCCACGAATTCGAGCAACTCCTGCGAAGCCTCGCTGGAGATGACGCCGCCGCCCACGTAGAGCATGGGCTTCTTCGACTGGCCGATGAGGCCGATGAGCTCATTGAGGGCCACATCGTCGGCCGTCTTCACCGGATTGTAGCCGCGCAGCTTCACTTCATTCGGGAAGACCGGACGGGTGGTCTGCTGCTGGATATTCTTCGGGATATCGATGAGCACCGGGCCTGGACGGCCGGTCTGGGCGATATAAAAGGCCTCCTTGACGATGCGTGCGATGTCGTTCACATCGGTCACGAGGTAGTTGTGCTTCACGATCTGGGCGGTCACCGAGAAGACGTCGGTCTCCTGGAAGGCGCCCTTGCCGATCATGGCCTGCGGCACCTGGCCGGTGATGGCCACGAGCGGCACGGAGTCGAGGAAAGCGTCGGCGATGCCGGTCACGAGATTCGTCGCGCCGGGGCCGGAGGTCGCCATACAGACGCCGGCTTTGCCGCAGGCGCGGGCGTAGCCTTCCGCAGCGAAAACGCCGCCCTGCTCGTGGCGCGGGAGGAAGGTGCGGATCTTCGTCGATTTGGTGAGCGCCTGGTGCATGTGCATCGAGGCTCCGCCGGGATACGCGAAAATGGTGTCGACCCCTTCCCGTTCCAGCGCGGCGACGAGAATTTCCGCTCCGCTCATCAGTTCTCCGCGTTCGCCCGCGGATTTGGCTGGTTCGGTAGTGGTCGTATGCGTACTCATAGATTGGTCGAAAAGGAGGCCGAGTATAGATGGTCTGCGCACTTTCAGCAAGGGCCATTCACGCGGTCGTATAGTCTCACGAGGCGTTAAACCGATGTTTCGCGAATTTTCAGCCGTCGAAGAAAGTGGCGAAGAAATCTCGCCGCCCGGGTTTCCCATTGCGGTTGACCCCAATCGGATAAATATTTGACTTTTATGATCGAACCCTTGGAATCTCGCATCGCCCCAGCGGTCCTGGTCTCGGCTTCCCAACTCGCCAATAGCGCCGCGGCGGGTGGCGCGTCGGTCGTCGCCGTGGATTCCCACGGGAATACGATCGTCGCCGGGACATTTTTCGGGACGCTCGCCCTCGACGCCAAAGGTCCGAATCAGCATACTCTCACGACAACGGATCCAGCTGGGGATATCTACATCGCCGAGTACAAACCGGATGGCACGTTCCTCTGGGCGACCCAATGGGGCGGCTCCGGGGGCGAGACGGCGTATGGCATTGCGGTAGACGGGCAGGATAATGTTTTTGTCACCGGCGGTTTTTCTTCGAAGAAAGCGGGGTTTTCGGGCCTGGGGCCGCCAAGGGGCCG